>ERZ1643247.113-NODE-113-length-112629-cov-7.274797_pt1 | contig 112629 bp, 96 predicted proteins | sample MGYA00579264_ERZ1643247 | MGnify/ENA primary metagenome ERZ1643247 (study PRJEB29033, sample SAMEA4952262) | chicken gut metagenome | biome: Broiler Chicken; feature: Gastrointestinal Tract; material: Caecum | place: Ireland | collected 2018 | study: Broiler... | reverse complement strand
TGGTGTATTCGGGCAGACTGCCGCAATTCTTTCTGTCAGATGTGATGGACGAAGATATTGTTTGTCCTTTTGGAATGGAGGATAAGAAACTTCTTCTGTATGATGACTTTGGCTGCTGGGACGAAGGTTGCTATATGGGCACGGTAAGCAAAGACGTGATAAGGCAGATGCCGAAAAGCAACTGAAATCCGAATGTGCAAATATGGTATAAAAACGGGAATAACAGTTTCGGAATGCGCGCGGCAATCGCCAAGCGGTTCAGCGGCGATGCCGCGCCCGAACTGTTCCGCTTTTTCCGTATTTCCGTCGGTTTCGGTTGCGAGACAAGCACACGCCTCGCTCTCACAGGGGTAACAAAGGTCACATTTCGGGGCAAAAAGGTTACTGGTTTTTTGAGGCCTTTATGGAACAAAACGGTTTTACGAACAGGCATTAAAAGCCGAGCCTAAAATATTGATCAATCTGCTTGTCAAAGAAATCGTCCTTTATGACGACAAGATAGAAATCTATTACAACAATCCCACAAACAAGAGTCCTGACGGAAGTCGGGGCTTTTTGTTATATGTCGGCAAGAGTAAAATTATAAGCGAAATTCAGAATAAAAGTCCCAAGATTATAAACGTTACAATAGAAATGTATCTGCGATAAGCAAGAAAAAAGCCCGAACCGAATATCCTTTCCGCGATTCGGTTTAGGCTTGTAATGGCGTACCATTTTCGCAGGGTTTGCCGATGCATTCCCTGCCTTTTTATTTTCCGGCAAGCGACCGGAGGCTTGAACGGCATATGGCGCTGCGGTGTATTGGTCATGCATTTGACCTCGGCGAAGACCGTCTTCCGACCGGCCAAAACACTCTCGGAGGCTATGCGCTTTCAAAAGCATATAGACAATGCTTGTTTTTGTGCGATTTATACAGCTGCCGCGCATGCATTCCGTCGGATTCGGGCAGGCGCATTTCAGCCGTTATGCCGTTTAATCCATTGCGACGGAGTCATGCCGAACGCTTTGAGAAATTGGCGGTTAAACGTACACAGTGAGCCGAAACCGCAGTCGAATGCTACTTCCGCACAGGCGGCGCCGCCGTTTGACAGGCGTGCGGCTGCATTGTTAATGCGTACTTTGGACAGATACTGCTGCGGCGTGAGTCCCGAAAAGCGTTTGAACGAGCGCAGCAGCGACGAATGGCTCAAAAAGCACATTTCGGCAAGCTGCGGCACGGTTAAGTTTTCGCGGAAATGCGCGTTGATATAATTTATGGCGGGCGCTATCGAGCCGAAAACGTCGTCGTCGGCAACGGTTCCGCTTTTCTTTTTGCGCATTAAAGCGTTGTGCGCCGACAGAGCGGCAAACAGGCATCCTTCGGCGTATTCGCGGTTGGGAGTTTTTTCGCCGATGCAATCTATTGCGGATTTAATAGCGTAAAATACCGCCGGCGCATCGCGGAAGGGAAGTACGTTGTCTACGTCGTATTTGCGCAAATTGTTAAAGCGTAGATTTTTTATTTTGGCTGCGCTTATATCGGGCATGGCGAGTATCGGGTCGAAGTACAGAAAATTCCATACGCTCGGAGAAAAAGGACTGCTTTGCGCGCTGTGCAGCTGCCCGGGATATATAATCGACACCGCCGGAGCTTTGACGGGGAATACGTTTCCGTCAATATTGAACACGCCGGCGCCCGACAGCAAAACTCCGGCTTCGATGAAATTGTGGCGGTGCAGAAACGTAAAATCTTCGCCCGGAGTGTGGCTCCATATTTTTCCGTACGGATAAAAACAGCGCTCCGAATCGAAGTCGATAAAGTCGTTATATTGCGGAACTGACGAAAATTGCACAGTTTGGGTGTTATTTTGCATAGAATTTGTCATAAATTAAGTGTACAATATAATTACGATAAAGTCAATCGAAATGTTTTCGTCAAGGAGGAAAAGATGGACAGGGATAAATTGAAGGACAAAATAAAGGCGGCATTTATTATGCGTTGCGCCGGCTGCACGCTGGGAGCGCCGGTAGAGGGGTACGCCGTTGCGGATATGGAGAAAATAGCTGCACAAAACGGCGATGCCTTTCCTCCCGACGACTATTGGACGGACGTTCCCGACCGCGAAGCGGTAAGATACGGCATAAGTCCGCGCAAAGCCTATACCCGCGGCGGAATGCACGGCGTTCCCGTGGACGACGACACCGTGTATACTCTTTTGAATTTGCTGCTGCTCGAAAGGTACGGCGCGGAATACACGGTGGACGACGTGGGAAAACTGTGGCTCGAATTGCTTCCGTATGCCTGCACGGCGGAAGACGAAGCGCTTAAAGCGCTGAAACGCGGAGTGGAGGCGAGCCGCGCAGCCGAAGGCAACGATTATGTGGAATGGATAGGTGCGGCGATACGCGGCGACGCTTTCGGATATGCGAGGGCAGGTCGGCCCGAAGAAGCCTGCGCGCTGTGTGTGCACGACGCCCGGCTTACTCACCGCGAGAACGGCATTTACGGCGAAATGTTCACTTCCGCCGCCGTTGCCGCGGCGTTTACGGCGCAATCGCCCTTGGATGCGGCGCGTGCGGCGGCAGAATATATTCCCGACGGCTGCGAACTGAAAAAACAGCTCGATTGGGCGTTTTCACACGTTGAGGATTTAACCGATTATAAAAGCGCGCGGAGACTGCTGGACGAGCGTTTTCCGGGGATGAACGGCGTTCATACGATAAACAATATGTGCGCGGTCGTGTTTTCGCTCGCATTGGGCGGAAAAAGCGCGTCCGCGTGTATCGGAAACGCCGTGGCTATAGGTCTGGACAACGACTGCAACGCCGCTACCGCGGGCAGCATAGCCGGCGCGTGGTGCGGAATGAGCGATGTGGAGGAAAAGTGGTATATTCCCTTCGCCGGCAGAGTGCTTTCCTATCTTAAAGGTTACGGCGAGTTCGATATAGATGACGTTGCGGAGCGGTTTACGAAACTCAACGGCTGAAAAGCCGCAAAAACAATAAGGAGGTCGAAATGATAAAGAAGGCAATCAAAATTTTGGCGGCGGCGGTCGTCGCGATTGCGGCGTTTGCTTTCGCGGGGACGACGGAAGCGCGTGCCGAAACGCTGCTTTCGGGCAATTTTTCCTCGATCGGGAAGCTGGACGCGCAGTTTGACGTATACGGCGATACGCCTGCCGTGGACGGTTCGCTGGAATTGCTCCCGGAAGGAGAAACGCTGGTATTGAGCAAGCGCGGAGACTTTGACGATTTTACTCTCGACGCTCAATATGAAATAACGGGCAAACAGAGTACGCCCGGTAACAGCGAAGTGGGTATACTTCTGCACGCCGAAAAAAAGGGCGGAGAAGGAGTTGCAGAGGGGCTTAGCGGCATGCTCGTGGGGCTGGAATACGTGGGCGACCGCATGCAGTGTTCGGTCGGCTGGTACTTCGACGGCGTGTTTGAGCCTGCAGGATACTGGGACGCGGGCTGGGAAAACGGATTTGCGCCGCGCAATTTGCGGATAGTGGTAAAGGAAAGCACCGTATCGATAATTATCGACAATTGGCAGGCGTTCGTGCAGATGGATAAATTTTATCAGACGGGAAAGGTCGGAATAATTTCCAAAGGAGTGGGACTAAAAATAGGCAGTTTTGCCGTTTCGTCCGCGCCGGACAGTATTTATCCCGCGGTCACGCGCGAGCAGTGGCAGGGCAACGACAGCATAAACACGGGAAAGGCGTTTACGAAGGGGCAGAAGCACAGTTTCGAAATGACTCTCCCTAAGCAGGCGGACATCGAAAAACTCACGCTTTACAGACGTGCCGACGCTCCGTCCACCCAGAGCGTAAAGGTGGAAATCGACGGCGAAGACGCAGGCATATGGAACGCGTACGGCGGCGACGTTGCGTTCGATATTCCGCTCGAAAAAGCGAAAGGTAAAGAAAAACTTACGTTTACCGTCACCATGCTGGACGAAGAAGGAATGTACAACAGCGATTATTATTGGCTGGGATACGTCAGCGGCGGAAAAGAATACATAGCCGATTCGCTGGATGTGGGCAGCGCGCACGACGAAGCGGCGCACTCGTTTATATGCGACCCGGAAGTGCCGGCGTGGGACAGCTTTTACAAAAGATTTATGTCCACGTCGTCGGTGCAGATAATAACCGCTTATCCCGGCATCGAGCTTAAAAAAGTAGTCGCGCCGGCTGTTACCGCTCCCGACGCAGTGCTCGAAAAGGGGACCGAGAGGGTGGATCTCGCCGATCTGGCGGACATATCGTATACTTCGTTCGACATCGAAACCGAATATTATCTTGACGGAGTAAAACTCAAGGGCTCCGTTGCCGAAATAAGCGGCGGAGAGGGGCATACTTATACGGTTAAAGTCAAGTGCCTGCCGTACAATACTTACAGTCAGCTCGGAGCGGTGGCGTTCAACGAGATAAGTGCGACCGGCAACATTACGTTCAGCGAGACGGAGACAAGCGTGGTTACGCTGAACCGGGACGATATTTACGACAAGATATTCGGCGGCTGGGCGGGCGCCAACTGGGGAATTTACGCAGGGCTCGATACCGAATGCGTGTACAACGACCAACCGTCGCCCGAAACCGAAATAGAGTGGCTGCTGGGCGATGCGTATTGCACCGACGACGACACCAACGTCGAATATATGTTTCTGCACATGATGGAAGTGTACGGCGTAAACGACATTTCGTACGACGATTTTGCCGAAGAATTTTTGTTCCATTGCCAGAATTACGTTTGGTGCGCCAATCTGGAAGCAAGAGAACTTATGAGAAGCGGCGTTTTACCGCCGATGAGCGGTCAGAAGCAGTACAATTCTCAGTGGTCGGCGATAGACGCGCAAATCGAGAGCGAGATTTTCGGAATGACCGCTCCCGGCAACCCCGTTGACGCATACAAACGAAGCAAGTGGTGGGTTTCGGCGGTAGGCGACGGAGTGGCTGTGGAAAACGCCGCCTATTACGCGATGCTGTGCGCTTCGGCGTTTTACCTGGAGAACGTAGACGAACTTCTGCGTGAAACAAATAGGCTTATAATGCAGCTTTCGGGCGGCGACGCCATCGAAACCGTGGACTGCGTTAATTTCGTGCTGGACGAATGCGAAAAAATCGCGGACAGTTACAGAAAAGGCGAAGAACAGTGGAGACAGGTGCGCCTTGCTCTTAAAAACAAATATTACACGGGCAACGCCGTGGACGCCCGTCTCAATTTCGCGTCGGTAATAATGGCTTTGGCGCTGGGCGACGGCGATTTCGAGGAGACCGCGCGTATAGCCGTGCTCGCCGGCTGGGACAACGACTGCAACGCCGCAACCGCCTGCACGATAGCCGGTATGATAAGCGGCTGGTCGGGACTGCCGCAAAACCTGAAAGAACAGTCGGGCACTTACTATTACAATTCGCGCAGACCGGGTCTTACGTCGGACAGCTTTGACGGCATTACCCGCCGCATAATGGCGCAGGGCGAAAAAGTGCTGCTTTCAAACGGCGGCAGCATCGAAAACGGAGTGTGGACGGTGCCCGTGCAGACACTTTATACTCCCGCGTCGTACGCTTCCGCTCTGACTCTCGAAAAAGCCGCTTCCGACGCGGCGGGAAGCGACGGTTTTAAGAAAATTTACGACGAAAAACTTGCGTTTTCGACGGGTATGGCGGGAGAAAACATCGGCGACGTCGTCGAATATTCTTTCGAGGGGAGCAGCGTGTGCGTAAAAGCCATGCTCAGCGCTGTGGGCGGAGAAGCCGAGATATTCGTCGACGGAATATCGTACGGAACAAGAACTTTCCGCGCCGATCCGGCGGACGGAGCAAACGGCTTGGTGCGCAATTGCTACGGGCAGACCGTCGCGCGCATACGCGGGCTGGAAGAAGGCGGACACACCCTTAAAATTGTTGTGACCGCTCCGGGAGTGTGTGTCGTCGAAAGCATAGCCACCGAAGTAAGCGAAGAAGAATTCTTAGGCAGCATAACTTCCGAAACAAATCTTGCACGGCAGTATTTTGCAACGCCCATATGTTCGGTAATGACGCCGGGACCGGGAGCGGGCGGAAACCCCTCACTGTCTGTAATAAACGACGGCTTGTATTTCACCGACTTCAACAATCTTAAACAGCAGTACGACACGTTTTTGGGTTACGAAAACGGAGTGGAAGTGCCCAAAGAGTTTGAAGACTACATAGGATATACTTTTTCGCACGAATTTACGCTGAGCAAAATAGTGTTTCAGGAAGGCGGACACTGGGCGGGAGGCGGCTGGTTTGCCGACGGAACGCTGCGCGTCGAAATTTTTACCGGCGGCGAATGGAAAAGCGTCGGATTCGAAGTATCCCCCGCTTATCCCGACGGAAACCAACTCGGCGACTTCGGCGCGTTCGGCGAAACGTATGTGTTTACGATAATCAAGCCCGAAAAAGCCTCCGGCATACGGCTTATAGGCACGCCCGGAGGGTATCAGAAACTGATTTCCTGTGCCGAAATGGAAGTTTATAAAGAGGAGGAACGCATATGAAAAAAATATTTGCGGCGCTGATGATCGCGGCGGCGATTGCGGCGTTTGTGCTGCCGAAAGCGCAGACGTATGCCGCCGAAAGCGCGGACGATTACGTTGCGGTAAAAATGGAAAGCGATTGCGAAAATTTCACTTTTTCGGGATTTTCGGTTATTCCAAACGACAACGCATCCAAATATGCGCACATCGGCTCTTACGAAAAGGGCAGTGTTTTTTCGGGCGGATTTACCGGCGGAGAAATAACTTTTTACGGCTGGAAGGGCGGCGAAGGCGGCAGAATCAAAGTGGAAATAGACGGCGAGGACAAGGGCGAATTTTCACTCGCGGACGACAACGACGAATACGGCGTTCCCGTTGCGGAGATTTCCGGGCTGGATAAGGGGTCGCATCAATTTGAAGTTACCACGCTCGACGACAAATGGACGGCAATCGATTATGTCGAATTCGAAGTGGAAAGGGACGTGTACAACTATTCGTTCAATCTGGCGCAGTGCGCCGAAATAATAACTTCCGTGCCCAATCCCACGGGCGGCGGAGCGAAAGATCTCAACGTCGTGCGGAACGAATCGTTTGTACAGAGCGGCATCATAGGCGGATACAACAGCCCGGGCGGAATTTCGTACGATTCGTTTACGGGTGCGGGCGAAAACGTGTTTTATATGGGATACCGGTTTCCTTTCGAGGTATACGTGGCAAAATTCGTGTACCGCGAAGGCTCGGCGTATCATGACGGAGGCTGGTTTGCCGAAAAGCCGCGCGTCGAAGTAATGAAAGACGGAACGTGGCAGCAGGTAACGCCCGATAACGATCCTTATCCCGACGATGCCGAAAACGGCGCTGGTTTCCGTACGTTTGTCTATACTTTCGACCCCGTTCGCTGCACGGGAATACGCATTGCGGGCAAAGCGGGCGGCGAGGGCAATTTTGTATCGGTTTCGCAGCTCGAAGCGTACGGCAGAAAAGACGTCGTTTCGTTTTCGGAGGGAGCCGATTATCGCGACGCGGTGTCTTTAGTCTCGCACGAGCACGAATTTGCGCAGGACGACCAGGGCGTTAAAGTGCCTGCCACCTGCATCACCGCCGGTTATACCGAAAAAATATGCTTGGTGTGCGGACTTGCGGTAAAGACGGAGGTAACAAGTCCCGCGGGGCACTCGTATCAAACGACGGTCGTGCCGCCTTCGTGCACCGAGGAAGGCTATACTTTGCGCGTTTGCACCGTTTGCGGTTACAGTGAAAAAAGCGGCATTACTCCCGCTTCCGGGCATGTATTCGGCGAGTGGCAAATTGACGAGCCTGCCACATGTACGGAAAACGGAACCGAAAAACGCGTTTGCACCGTTTGCGGCAAAGAAGAAAACCGCACTCTGTCTGCGCGCGGTCACGAATACGAACAGACCGTAGTGGCGCCTTCGTGCACCGAGGAAGGCTATACTTTGCACAAGTGCGCTGTATGCGGCGACGAATATCGCGACGGCGTCACTCCCGCCGCGGGACATAAGTGGGACGACGGAGAAATCACGCTGCAACCCACCGTGCAGCAGGCAGGCGAAAAAACTTTTACATGCCTTGAATGCGGCGCCGTGAAAACCGAAACCGTAGCCAAATTGCCGGATAGCGGTGCTTCGTTCGGTTGCGGCGGATGCGAAGGAAAAGCCGCGCGGGGGTACGAAGCCTTGTTGCTGCCGCTGACGGCGGCGTTGCTTGCGGCGGCTGTACTGCGACGTAAGGTGTAATTGCAGTACCCGGAAGCGTGCGGGCTCTTTACGCGGTGCTTAAAAGCATCGGATGGATCGCGGCTGACGGAACATGGATATATCCAATCGGTCGGATTTGCGAGAAGCGGCTCGAAGAGGGCTGCTTTTTCGCATATCGCGCGTTTATCCCGAAATCCTCGAATATTTGGGGTGGTGCAGCTGGGACGCCATGCAGATACGCGTAAACCGCGACGGTCTTGTCGAAAAGTGCCGCGAATTTGCACGCAAAAACATTCCGGTGCAGTGGGCGCTTATCGACGATATGTGGGCGGACGTGCCGGCTTTTAAGGGCGCGGTTTATTCCTGCCGCGACGAGATGATATCGCTTATGCACGGCAGCGCGCTCGCGTCGTTTAACGCCGACCCCGACCGTTTTCCCGGCGGACTAAAAGCGGCGGTGGACGAAATGAAGCATTATGTGCGCTGTGTGGGAGCGTGGCATCCGCTTACCGGTTATTGGTTCGGAATAGAAGAAAACAGCGAACTGTACGAACAGTTCAAAGACATTCTTTATCGCGCACCCGACGGCAGAATCATAATAAAGCCCGATTATCCGTCGTTCAAACGGTTTTTCGGCGCGTTTCATAAATATCTCGCCGAGTGCGGCGTCGATTTCGTTAAGGCGGACAATCAGAGCATTATCCGAAAGTTTTACGCCGGATACGCGCCCATAGGAAAAATTGCACGCGATATGCACGCCGCTCTCGATCAAAGCGTGCGCGAAAATTTCGACGGAACCGTAATAAACTGTATGGGATGCGCAAGCGACAACGTGTTTTCCCGCCCGGAAAGCGCGGTATCGAGATGTTCGGACGATTTTCTGCCCGACGACGCGGCATGGTTTACCAAACATATTCTGCAATGCGCGTTTACCTGTATGTATCAAAGCCCGCTCGTGTGGAGCGACTGGGATATGTGGTGGACAAACGACGGTCAGGCGCTTAAAAACAGCGTTTTGCGGGCAATTATTGGCACTACGTAGACAATACTCCGACGATATGGTAGCCTTTCGTCAACAAAAAAAGCGTGGATGGCAGTCCGTCCATGCTTTTTTTTTACTATAATTGTTCGGCAGTCTGCCGGATGACTGTGTCGTCTAAAAAATATCGCCCTTCAACTTTAATATTGCGTTTTTAAGCGCGTTGTTATATCTGTCGCTGCCCGATGAGGAATGACGATAGTCGAATTGCGCGGCAAAGCCGTCGAGATCGCTTTCGCAGCGGGAAAGGGCGCGTTTTTGCACCGATATTAAGTCCCGAAGATATTGTTCGGCGCTTTTACCGGCATAATCGGCATAATACATGAGCTGAATGAAATGCTTCATGCAAAATCCGTCGCTTTCGGAAAATAATTTCGGGAAGTCTTTTTCGTTCGCGTACATCTGCGCAACGGTATAGCTGTATCGCACCATCATCTCATCGACAGTGTCGCAAATGACGCAGGTGTCCAGCGTTTCGGCGAGCTGCTTTGCCAAAACTTTGGCGCGTTTTGCGTTTTTTACCGATATTATCTGCTTGTTGACGGCCTCGGTGCGCGTCTGTAACTGAAGAGCGGTGCCCAGTTTGTTGTCGCCGTTGTAAAGAGCAAGCGTGTGCCTTGCGCAAAACCCGCGCTGATTTACTTTTACGCGATATTCCGGCAGCATTACCGCCTCACCGAGATATTGCTTTATGAGTCGGTTTTCGCTGATATTGTAGATTTTACACATGGGGCAATGGCATTTTTCCTTAAAACTGTCCCATATAGGGGTGGTTTGAATGTGATATTGCATAAAAGCTGCTCCTTTGGAATAAACTTTACTGTAATTATACACCATCGGAGCAAATAATGCAAGATTTTTACGGAGATACGCCGTTTATCATCGACGGAAAAACCTCGTCGCACGGCAAAAAAAATAAAACTACGATACGCGAAAAGGGCGTCAGCGGAGCATTCCTGGCAAAGCTTGTCGTCATATTTTTGGTGGTCGCTGTCGTGGCAGGGTTTGTTGTATTTAAGAAGTTTTTTAATGTCGACATACCCGCCAAAACATATTATGCGGTGTGTTTTTACAGCGGGCAGAGCAAAACTCAGGCCGAGAGCGTGTGCGCCGATTTAGTGGCCTCGGGCGGCAGCGGATACACGATAAGCGGCGGCGAATACAAGGTGTATGGCGGCGTTTATGCGGATAAGGGCGAGGCGGAAAGCGTGGCGGCAAAACAGGAGGGCGCCTTTGTGGAGAATATCGGCTGGGAAAAAATGCGAATTACTTTTTCGTCGCCCTCAGAGGCAAAGCAGGCGGGCGAAGCCATGGACTATTTTTCCGAGGTATGCAACGCGTTGGTAAGGAGCAGTCTTAATGTTGATAACCAGGAAGAAAGCGCAGCGGCGGTATATGCGTACGTTTTGTCGGCAGCGACGCGGCTGGAAAGTTATGCGGACGTTCTGCGCAGTAAAGAGCTTTCCGATTTTTTTAAGAAGGCGGCATATTCAGTAGGCAACGTGGCGCCGGACGAGGCGCAAAATTTTATTTCGACTCTTAGGTATGCGGCGCAGGATTTGATAGTTTTACGACAAAACTTAGCCGTCGGGTAAGCGGCAACTTACAGCTGGAGTTTGATTTGCAGAAGGGCTTTATGCCCTTTTTTTGATTGCAAAAGACAAAAAAAGTAAATTTACATAACCGCCCGTAAATAAATAAGTATAAATTTATAAATTTACTTTCAACCGACGGTAAATCGCTTGAAAAATACTTCCGATTATGGTAAAATAAACATATGTGATGCAAGCGGCATGCTTTTTTTTGCTTTATGGCGGCACGGCTTGCGCTTAAATATGTAGTTATTCCTTTGTGTTAATCAGCATGGAAACTAAAAATCATAAAAGGAGAGTAATATGAGCAACGAAAGTATCGGTACGGAGCTGCAGGCAAAGCAACTTGACGAAGCCCTCGAACAACTTAAAAATGTTCCCGGCCCGGTCATGAAAGCAATGCAGAAGGCTCAGGAGATTTACGGCTATCTGCCTATTGAGGTTCAGTCAAAGATAGCCAAATGTTTTGGTGTGTCCCTTGAAGAGGTATATGGAATTGCGACGTTCTATGCACAATTCAATCTTCAGGCAAAGGGCAAGTACACCGTGGGCATTTGCCTTGGTACGGCATGTTATGTAAAAGGCAGCGGTGATATTTTGCTTAAATTTAAGGAAAGATTGAGCATTGACGCGGGACAAACCACTGCGGATCGCAAGTTTACGCTGGATGCGACCAGATGTATAGGATGCTGCGGTTTGGCGCCCGTACTGTCTGTCAACGGCGAGGTATACGGCAATCTCAAACCCGATGACGTCGATACGATTATTGCTAAATACAGCGACTGACGCGGCGCGGATAAACGGAGGATTTTTTTAATATGAAAACAATACAGGAAATACAGGCTATCCGCGACAAGATGATGGTCCATCTCGAAAATCGCGTGGTAGGCGGCAAAAAGAACGAAAAAGCAAAGGAAAGAGCTCACATTCTGGTGTGCGGCGGTACGGGATGTACTTCCGGTCACAGTAAAGATATCTATTCGGAATTTGTCGAAGTGCTAAAAGAAAAGGGACTGAGCGACGAAATCAAACTCATTATGACGGGTTGTTTCGGTTTGTGCGCCAAAGGCCCGATAGTGGTAGTGTATCCCGACGGCACTTTCTATCAGCACGTAAAGCCCGAAGACGTTCGCGAAATCGTCGAACAGCACATCATCGGCGGCGAATTTGTCGACAGACTACTGGGCTCAGAGCGCGACGAGAGCGGTCATCACATATCTTTTAATAAATCGAAATTCTATAAGTCGCAGCACAGAGTGGTGCTTCGCAACTGCGGTCTTATCGATCCCGAAAATATCGACGAATACATAGCTTACAACGGATACGAAGCATACAAAAAAGCGGTTGCTACAATGACGCCGCAGCAGGTCATCGACGAAGTAACTAAGTCGGGGCTGCGCGGACGCGGCGGCGCCGGCTTTCTAACCGGCAGAAAGTGGCAGTTTGCTCACGATTCCGTCGGCGACGTAAAATACGTTGTATGCAATGCCGACGAAGGCGATCCGGGCGCGTTCATGGATCGTTCTGTTCTTGAAGGCGATCCGCACGCTCTTATTGAGGCCATGATGATAGCGGGTTATGCAATAGGCTCCGAACAGGGCTATGTGTATGTCCGCGCCGAATATCCGATAGCCGTCCATCGTCTGGAAGTCGCCATCAAACAGGCTTTGGATTACGGTATTCTGGGCGACAACGCCATGGGGCTGGGACACAAATTCAATATCGAGCTGCGTTTGGGAGCGGGAGCGTTTGTCTGCGGCGAGGAGACGGCTCTTCTCAATTCCACGGAAGGCAAGCGCGGTGAACCCCGTCAGCGTCCGCCTTTCCCGGCCGTAAAGGGACTTTTCGGCAAGCCTACGCTTATTAACAATGTCGAAACATATGCCAATATAGCGCAAATTATTTACAACGGCGCCGATTGGTTTGCCTCTATGGGAACGGAAAAAAGCAAAGGCACAAAGGTATTTGCTTTGGGCGGCAAAATCGTAAACACCGGCCTTGTGGAAATACCCATGGGCACTACGCTGCGGACGATAATAGAAGAAATAGGCGGCGGAATTCCCGGCGGCAAAAAATTCAAAGCAGCCCAGACCGGCGGCCCCTCCGGCGGATGTATTCCCGCTTCGCTTATCGATACTCCAATAGACTACGACAATCTTATCGCCATAGGTTCGATGATGGGATCGGGCGGACTGATAGTCATGGATGAGGACAACTGCATGGTGGATATAGCCAAGTTCTTCCTCGAATTTACCGTCGACGAGTCCTGCGGCAAATGCACGCCGTGCCGTATCGGCAACAAGCGTCTTTACGAAATGCTTGATAAGGTCACTAAGGGCGAGGCTACGATGGAAGACCTCGATAAAATGGAAAAGCTGTGCTATTATATAAAAGAAAATTCCATGTGCGGTCTGGGACAGACGGCGCCCAACCCCGTTTTGTCCACGATGAGATATTTCCGCGACGAATATGTTGCGCATGTTCGCGACAAAAAATGCCCCGCAGGCGTATGCAAGTCGCTGGTCTCCTACGAGATTATGAAAGACAAGTGTATCGGCTGCAAAGCGTGTATGCGTGCTTGTCCCATCGGCGCCATCAGCGTAAACGACAACGGCGAGATAATGGAAGGAAAGCGTTTGCCGTACCTGACCATCGACACGGGCAAATGTATCAAATGCGGAAGCTGCGTAGCTACCTGTAAATTTGGCGCTATCAAGAAATAATAGAGGTGTGCATGATGAAAAACGTTACATTAAAAATAAATAATACACCGGTCACCGTACCGGAAGGCACTCGCATACTCGATGCTGCCCGCCAGGCGGGATTCGATATACCGACGCTTTGCTATCTCAAAGATCTGACAAACGAAGGCAGCTGCCGTATGTGCGTCGTAGAGGTCAAGGGCGCAAGAAGTCTTGTGGCCTCCTGCGTGGGAACCGTGTCGGAAGGCATGGAAGTGTTTACCAATACGCCCAAGGTCATTGCGTCGCGTAAAACAACGCTGGAACTTATGCTCAGCAATCACAACAAAGATTGTCTTTCATGCGTAAGAAGCACCAATTGCGAACTTCAAAAACTTTCGCTTGAATACGGCTGCGACGACAATGATTTTGCGGGCGAACATTCGCATGTTACGGTTGAGGCGCTCAATCCTTATCTTATAAGAGACAACAGCAAGTGCATTTTGTGCCGCAGATGCGTGGCCATGTGTTCAAAAGTCCAGTCCGTGGGCGTAATAGGTCCCAATCGCCGCGGCTTTAATACGGAAATAGGCTGCGCGTTCGAACGCAATCTCGGCGACGTGGATTGCGTTGCCTGCGGTCAGTGCATAAAAGTTTGCCCCACCGGAGCTTTGAGAGAAGTGGACGATACCGATAAGGTGGTCGCGGCTTTGAATGATCCGGAAAAGTATGTTATTTTCGGCACCGCGCCGTCGGTAAGAGTGGCTCTCGGCGAAGAATTCGGCATGCCGATAGGCACCGATACGGAAGGCAAAATGGTGGCTGCGATAAGACGCCTGGGACCCGATAAGGTTTTCGACGTCAACATGACCGCTGATCTTACCATTATGGAAGAGGGCAACGAGCTTATCGAAAGGCTCAACGACAAAAACGCCGTGCTGCCCATGATTACCAGCTGCAGCCCCGGTTGGATAAGATTTATCGAGTTTAACTATCCCGAACTTCTGGGACATTTGTCGTCCTGCAAATCTCCGCAGCAGATGTTCGGAGCCGTCATGAAGACGTACTTCGCAAAGCTCAACAACATCGATCCCAAAAACATATACGTCGTGTCGTGCATGCCCTGTACCGCCAAGAAAGCGGAGATATTGCGTGACGATCAGGCGGCAAGCGGTTATCCCGACATCGACGTCGTAATCACCACGCGCGAACTGGCAAGGCTCATTAAGCGCTACGGTATCAATTTCGAAAGTCTGCCGGACGAGCAGTTCGACGACCCGATCGGTTACGGGACGACGGCGGGGCTTATTTTCGGGGCCACCGGCGGAGTTATGGAAGCGGCGCTTCGTACCGTGGCGGAAACGGTCACCGGCAAACCGCTCGACAAAGTGGAATTCGAAGCGGTGAGAGGCACCGAGGGCATTAAAACCGCGGAAGTCGATCTCGGAGGAAAAGCGATTAAAGTCGCGGTGGTAAACACGCTTTCCAAAGCGCGCGAAATTATGGAGCAAATTAAAAAAGGAGAATGTGATTATACCTTCATAGAGGTTATGGCATGCCCCGGCGGATGCGTAAACGGAGGCGGTCAGCCTATTGTCCCGGCGCCGCTGCTCAATAAGGGAGTGGATCCCCGCAAGCTGCGCGCCGAGGCGATTTACGCCAAGGACGCCGGCAGCGCGATTCGCAAAAGCCACGAGAATCCCGTCATTAAAAAGCTGTACGCGGAATATTTCGAAAAGCCCGGAAGCCATATAGCACACGAGGTTTTGCACACGACGTATGTAAAACGCGAAAAAATGTAAAACGGAAAACGGAGCCGAACAAAAGCGGTTCCGTTTTTTTATAGCTAAATTTATTAAATTCCATAAAACGCTTGCAAAAAAAGCTGAATTCGTGTATAATACGATAAGATGGTAGACGAGAATGCATTAAAAAAAATTCGCGACGATATTGCGCGATATAAAACGGCGGAAAAAGTGACTATCGTTGCGGCGTCCAAGACCGTGCCGCCCGACGTAATCGCCGAGGCGTATGAATTGGGTATTACGGATTTCGGTGAAAACAGAGCGGACGAGCTGATAAGTAAGTACGATAAAGTACCCGCCGGCGTAAAATGGCATTTTATCGGCAGATTGCAGACCAACAAAGTTAAGCACATTATCGATAAGGTGTTTCTTATTCATTCGCTCGACAGCGAGAGACTGCTTGTCGAAATAAACCGCCGTGCCAAACAACATTCGCTCGTCATGCCGGTGCTTGTCGAAGTCAATATGGGACGAGAAGAGGAAAAGGGCGGCGTTTTTCCCGAAGGAACAGAAGCGCTTTGTCAGCTGTGCTTTCAATATCCGAATGTTGCGTTAAAGGGCGTCATGTGCGTTTTTCCCGTGAATGCAGACACGGCTTTGTATGACGAGGCGGAACAATTATTTTACTCGCTAAAAGCGCGTTTTTCGTTATCCGTTCTTTCAATGGGTATGAGCGCCGATTATGTGACGGCGCTGCAACACGGCGCTACAATGATACGCCCTGGCCGCGCTATTTTCGGCGAAAGGAAATGAGGTAGGACTATGAACAATAATAACTATTACAACAATCAACGCGACGGAGATTTGCCTTTTTTTGAGGATACGCATCGCACGCCCGATTACAATGCCGGAGGATCACGCGACATGAACGGGTATTACCGCTCGTCTCAGCAGCCTGCTCCGGGCGCCTATTCCGGGGGGAATTTATATCCCGACCGCGATTCATCGCTTTCCGCGCGCAATTACACAAAGAAAATTCCCAAAAACTTCAACAACGTCATGGTTTATAAGCCCAAGACCGAAATAGATTCGAAAATGATAATAGATTTTATACGCCGTAACGAACCCGCCATTATTGACCTTGGAGGGGCCGAGCCGACTGTTTCACAGCGCATTTTGGATTTTGTGGCGGGAGCGGTTTATGCGCTTAGCGGCACGGTTCATCGCGTTACAGGCAACATATTCTTGCTTTCACCCAGCGGTGTTGAAGTCACCGTGCCCTACGAGGTGAACGATGACTAATGGTTTTTTTGATAAACTCAAAGCGTATTTTTCGGGCGCATGGCGCGAAATTTTGGCGATCATAGTAATAGCCGTCGTTGACTTGTTGACGAAAAACATAGTGCAGTCGACGATGACTCTGTCACAGCGTATCACTGTAATACCCGGATTATTGTATTTTTGTTATATCCACAACAAAAAGGCGGCGTACGGATCGGCTTTCGGGCTGGAAAAGATTTTCGGCGAAGAAGGCGTAATCACTTTTTTTATAGTTCTTACCATCGTGGCGTTGGTTTTGTTCGGATTTATGCTGTGGAAGTTCCGTCGGCGTCACCTTTTATCGAGGTTGGCCATCGGCTTTATAATTGGCGGCGCATTCGGCAATTTGGTCGATCGTATCGTTTTGCGCTATGTCCGTGATTTTATTCAGTTAGAGATAGCGGGATTCTCGCCTTTCGGCATTTTTAACATTGCTGATGTGGCGTTGGTATTCGGCGTAATAATGTTCTTTGCCTATTTTATATTTTATTTTGACAAGGACGAAAAGGCTCTTAAAAAAGCAACAAATGCTACAGAATCTTCCGGTGATAAAGAAGACTCTACTGCCGCCGATGAAGAAAGTCAGGAAAAAGAAGATTCTACTGCCGCCGATGAAGAAAGTCAGGTAAAAGAAGGCGAACAATCGCAAGCAGACGCTCACGGCGTAAACGAAGAAAATAAAGATACCAGTATAGGCGGCGTCCCGCTTACGGATGACGCAAAGAAGGACGAAAATGAAGATTCTTCTTCGGTGTGACGCTCCGCAGCGCTTGGATGTTTTTATTGCCGCAAACAGCGCCATAACGCGCTCTTATGCCGAAAAACTGATAGAAAAGGGGCTTTGCTCCATCAATGATGTTCCGGCAAAGAAAAGCGGCGAGAAGCTAAAAGAGGGCGATGAAATTGCTTTGACTGTTCCCGAAACCGTAACGGCAGGTATTGAAAAAAAAGATATTGCGTTTGATATAATCTATGAGGACGACGATATTGCAGTAATAAACAAACCGCAAGGTCTTACGGTGCATCCGGCCGCGGGCAATTATTCGGATACGCTTGTCAACGGACTCATGTACAGGCTCAAAAATTTATCGGGAATCAACGGAGAGATACGGCCCGGCATTGTGCATCGGCTGGATAAAAATACTTCCGGCATTATGGTGATTGCCAAGAACGATAAAGCGCACATATCTTTGTCCGGCCAGATAGCGGAGCGCAGCGTAAAAAAAATCTATTTGGCTTTGCTGGAAGGCAATTTGAAGGAAGACGAAGGTGAGATAAAAACTTACATAGGCCGCAATCCCAAAAACCGTAAAAAAATGGCGGTGTTGGACAGCGGGCGCGAGGCGATAACGGGGTATAAAGTGCTGCAAAGATTTTCGGATAATTGTTTTGTCGCTTTCAATTTACATACAGGCCGAACGCATCAGATTCGCGTACACGCCGCATATCTCGGACATCCGGTAGTGGGCGATCCCGAGTACGGCTTTAAAAAACAACGTTTTAAGCTCAACGGTCAATTGCTGCATGCGTATTTGTTGAGTTTTATTCACCCCACCAGTGGGAAAAGAGTCACATTTACGGCGCCATTGCCCGGTTATTTTGAAGAAGTTTATAATATTTTGGCAAAAAAAGACAATAAACCGCCGTACGAACAAAATTTCGTTGACAAAATCATCGGAATGTAGTACAATATTTAAGTATTAAAATTATAAATCATGAGGTTATCAAATATGGCTATCGACAATAAAAAATCAGCCGGATCCGTTTTTAACTTAGTGTGCAAAATTGTGATTTTTGCGGCTGCGATTTTGCTTTTTGTGGCGCTTTGCTTGTCCGGCTCGTCCGACAATGTTCAGACTTTTAATTTGCTGGTCACCATTGGTTGCGGCGTATGCCTTGTTGCTTCGTTGCTGCTGCTTATCAGCAATATCGTTGTTTTATTTTCAAAAATCAATCATCGTTCTCCGGAATATAAAAGCGCTATTGCCGGCACTGTCATTATGGCGGTAATACTGGTTGTTGCAATAATAGGATTTGTTTGGGCTTTATCGCTGCTTATTTAAGTTGGATGTGTATTTAGTGCTCGGGATGTATCCCGGGCCTTTTTTATTGTTTTTGCCATGTATAAAATTCTTCCGTAATGCGGAATATATTTTAGGTTCTAAATTGGCGTGGGACCAAAAAACGCAGGAGGAATAAAAATGAACCCTTTTTCCGAAAAACCAATGCCATTGTTAAACTTTTATGAAAACTGGAAGCAAATGTACCCAGAGCCGTACGACAAAACAGAAGTCGATCCGTATACTAAAACGCGTATCATTCTCATGAATGGAACGGAGTTTGAGTCAAATTGGTTTTCGCATCAATTTTCACGACATGTTGCCGATACCAATATACGCCGCGAACTGGCTATGGCACGTGGGCTGGAGAAACAGCAGCAGCTTAAAATATCACTCCTAAAGCCCTATAACGAAAGCGTGCTCGAGCATACGATTTCCTACGAACAGCTTGCCATCGATCTTACGGCGCACCTTGCGCAGAGAGAAAAAAACTTTTATGTCAAAAAGGCGCTGGATTTTGCTCTGCTTGAAGACTTTGACCATCTTTACAGGTATGCGGATCTATTGCAGATGACGGAGGGAGTGGCCGCCGAACGCCTTGTCGGACGTTATACCGAAATTATGCCCGGCCGCCCGACAATAGCGCATCACAGGTGCCCTACGGACAACGTGCGCCGCAGCGTCAGCTCAAAAACGGCAGACAAGGAGACTGTGCTGGCTACTATGATAATAACTGCAGCCGAGCAGCAGACGATGAATTATTATATGAATGTGACGAATTTTGCTCCCGGCGAGCTGGCACGGCGTCTTTACCAGGAAATTGCGCTGGTAGAGGAAGAGCACGTCACTCAGTATGAAGCTCTTATCGACGCCACCGGCACATGGTTTGAAATGCTGTTGTGGCACGAATACACCGAATGTTATTTGTATTGGTCGTGTTATTCGACAGAGACGGACAATAAAATACGTTCGTTGTGGGAAGAAAATCTTGCTATAGAAATAGCGCATCTTCACAAAGCGGCACAATTGTTGCAAAAGTACGAAAATAAAGAGTGGCAAGAAGTAATTGCCGGAGGCGGAGAATTCCCCGAGCCGCTGTCACTGCACGAAAACATTGATTATGTACGCAGCGTTTTGGGTGCCACCGCGCAGTATACATCGGTTAAGGAAGATTACGAAAATATTGATAATTTGCAAAAAAATGCCGATTATTTTAAGTTTCAGCATAAATTAAATACTATGCCAGACATAGTACCGTCGCATAACGTAATAAAAACTTATATCGAACGCGAGGGTATTGATTATCGTTACGAAACGCAGCTGAATCCAGTAAGTCAATTGCGCGACAGAACGGAAGATAATGTTACCGTGGGAGTAAAGCCGGGCAGTGCCGACAGTTGTCGAGGCTTTTTCGAGAACGGAAAAACAAAAGTTTCAGTAAAAAAATGACAGATAAAAAAGGTCCGGTAAAATTCCGGATCTTTTTTTAACGTTTTGATATCCAAATCGACGAGTCGGGGCGGCGCGGCGTCACGTTTACAGTTTGCTGATTTGTATAAATTACTTTGCCGGGCGCGGCTCCGGACGGTTTTTTTACGTACTTGATAAGAGTATAATCTACGGGCACGTTTGCCGAGTCGGAGGCTTTTGAATAATAGGCGCAAAATGCCGCCACTTTGTTTATCGTCTCCTGCGGAACGTCCGCAGCTTCTATTACAGCGTGGCTGCCGTGGATTTTCTGCGTGTGCAGCCACAGGTAATTTTTTTGCGAATTTTTAACGATAGCGTCGTTTTGGTAGTTGTTTTTTCCTATTATTACGCGAAAGCCGTCGACGTTTAGCTGTATCGGAACGCTTTGTTTGTTGCTTTTCTGACGGTTTCTGGGCGCTTTGATAAGCTTTTCCGCCGTCATTTCCCGTTCGATTTCGTCCAGATCGTTATTGGTTACGGCACATTTGAGCGAAACCAGTATAGATTCGAGATAGTCCTGCCGTTCTTTGTTTTTTTGCAGCAGCTGCATTGTCGTAGCTTTTGTTGATTTGGCTTTTTCGTATTTTTTGTAGTGTATAGCGGCGTTTTTGGCGGGCGATAGATGCGGATCCAGTGTGATTTTACGCTTATCGCCGGAAAAATAGTCGTCGACAAGAACGCTTGTGTCTCCCGGCTTAATACGGTATATGTTCGATACTATTAAGTCGCCCAACATTCTTTCCTGTTCGCAGTCGTCGTTTTCTTTGAGACGGCTTTCAAAAATAACCGAATTGTTGGCGCAGTGATCCAACTGCTGCTTGACAATCTGATAAAGTTTTTTACCGCGTGACGATATCTGCATGATGTCCAGTCTATCGTCGTAATATTTTTCCAAAGCGCTGCTTATCGACGGAAAAAGAATGTATTTTCCCTGCTCGCAGCCATAGGGAGAGGGGTAAAACCCCGTAAACTTTTCGTCGCTTTCCAATAGCGCCGGGCGGTAATCGTCTATCAGCGATAAAAACGCGTCGTATATTCTGCCGGCGTCTTCCGGGTTAATTTTATCGCAATCGTCGTCAATGCTGCTACGAAATACTGCCTCTTTTATCGAGGCGGGAGCAAAGCCGATAAAGTTCTTTTGCAGATAGTTTTTTAACCCCGCGCCCTGATAGCCGCGCACTGTCTTTTCGATGAAAAAATCCCGGGTTCCTATGTCGGTTTTTCCCGTTTGGGCGGGCGGCAAAGAGTAGTTAAGGCCCGGTAGCACCGCTCGCGTCGTCACGTCTAAAGGCAGGTGTTTGGCGCTGTCGGATATTCTGCCGTTTTCAGTCAGAATGATATTGGAAAACTTGCCCACAAGTTCGACGTACAGCACATAGTCTTTGGAAGAGAACATATTATTGGAAGAAGTGACGTCTATTTTTAGCACTCTCTCGTACGGGACCTGTGAAACGCGGCGTATTACTCCGCCGGTTAAATGTTTTCTTAAATGCATGAGAAAGGCAAAGGGAGTGTCGGGATTTTCCCCCGTTTTTTCGACAAGGCCGCAGCGCGGAGTGGCTGAACTGCACGAGATAAGCAGTTTGACGTTTTTGTCTCCGGCGCGAATAAAAAATACGACGTCTTCGTACGTCGGCATAAAGATTCTGTCTATACGTGCGCCTTCAAGAAAAGAAAGTTCGTTTTTAAGATGATGTATCAAAAGCGCGTCCAGTGGCATAAAAAGGCTCCTTTTCATCAAAAATCCAAATAATATTATAGCTTTATTTGTTAATTTAGTCAAATAAAATTGACAAACCGGAAAGCTTGTGCTATTATATTATGCGGCTATGCGCAAACGGCTGCTATTAAGACGTGCCGGCCGCAAAACATGTAAAACACGGACGATGAAAGTATCGTTTGTTCGGAGGTAAATATGAATTACAATATCGAAGAAAAGAAAGGCGAAGTAAAAATTGATTTTGAACTCAACGCCAAGGAATGGGACGACGCAGTCAATAAAGCTTACCTTAAAAACAAAAGCAAGTATACAATCCCGGGATTTCGCAAAGGACAGGCTCCCAGAAAAATGATAGAAGCCATGTACGGCGCGGGAGTATTCTTCGACGATGCTTTCAATAACGCGTTTTACGACAGTTATCAAAAAGCGCTGGAAGAACATGAAGAAGTTTATCCCGTAGACGAGCCGAAAGTCGACATTCAGTCGCTTGATGAAAACGGCGTCAAGTTCAATGCCGTGGTGACGGTAAAGCCTCAGGTTAAACTCGGCGATTACAAAGGTATTAAACTGGAAAAAATTGAGTATAATGTAACTGCCGGCGACGTCAAGGCGGAACTTAACCGCATGAGAGAACAGGCGTCGAGACGCGTCGAAGTAAAAGACAGAGCCGTAAAAGACGGAGATATAGTCAAACTCGATTACAGCGGCAGCATCAACGGCGAAAAATTCGACGGAGGCACCGCCACAGATCAGGAGTTGGTTATAGGTTCCAACACGTTCATACCCGGATTCGAAAGTCAGATGATAGGTATGAATATCGGCGAAACCAAGGATATTACCGTCACTTTCCCCAAGGACTACCACGCGGCCGATCTTGCCGGCAAAGACGCCGTGTTTACCGTTACGGTCAAGGGTATTACCGAAAAGCAGTTGCCCGAACTGGACGACGCTTTTGCCAAAGACGTCAGTAAATTCGATACGCTCGCCGATTATAAGGCGGACATAAAAAAACGTCTTACCGAACAAAATCAGAATAAGGCTAAGATAGAAAACCAAAACGCCATTGTTCAAAAAGTTACGGATAATACCGAAGTGGACATTCCCCAATGCATGATAGACCGCGAAACCGATTATATCATCGAAGACATGAAGCAGCGCCTTGCGTATATGTACGGCGGACTCAAATTCGAGGACTATCTCAAATACACCGGCAGCAGCGAAGAACAGTTTAGAAAGGACCGCGTAAAAGAAGCTGCCAATAACGTAAAAACACGTCTTACGGTAGAAGCCATCGTAAAAGCCGAAAATATTGAGGTTACCGATGCCGAAGTGGACGAAGCTCTTGCCAAAATGGCCGAAAGCGTAAAAAAGACGCCGGAAGAATACAAAAAGACAGTTTCGCCTCAGCAGCTCAATTATATAAAAAGCGACATACTTATGAAAAAGCTGCTGGACTTTCTTATGGAAAACAACACTTTCGAAAAGAAAGAGAGCAAGAAAAAAGCCGCCGCATCGGAGACTAAAGAAAGCGAGTAAGGAGGATATTTTTTATGATAACGAACAGCCTTGTTCCCATGGTCATCGAGCAGACCAACCGCGGCGAAAGATCATATGACATTTATTCGCGGCTGCTGGAAGACAGAATAATATTTTTAACGGGCGAAATCAACGACGTTACCGCCGATATAGTAATAGCCCAGCTCATCTATCTGGAAGGAAAGGATCCGGAAAAAGATATAAGTTTGTACATCAACAGCCCAGGAGGAAGCGTTACTTCCGGCATGGCTATTTACGACACCATGAATTATATAAAATGCGACGTCAGCACGATATGCGTCGGCATGGCGGCGTCGATGGGCGCTTTTTTGCTGTCGAGCGGAGCGAAAGGCAAGCGTTTCAGTCTGCCCAACAGCGAAATCATGATACACCAGCCTCTCGGCGGGGCGCAAGGTCAGGCCAGCGATATCAAGATTCAAGCGGACCACATCATGAAAATAAAAGACCGCATTAACAAAATTCTTGCGGCTAATACAAATCAGCCGCTTAAAAAAATCGAAAAAGACGTCGACAGAGACAATTACATGAGTGCCGAAGAGGCGCTTAAATATGGTCTTATAGACAGAATTTTCGATAAGCGCATATAGGAGATTTTAATTGGTAAACAAAGAAATGGAAATTAAATGTTCGTTTTGCGGCAGACCCGAATCATTGGTAAAACAAATGGTTGCCGGGCCCAACAACCTGTTTATCTGCGACGAATGTATAAACAGCTGCTATGATATGTTAAAGGGCAAAAGCGAAGCGTCCGAAGATTTCGTTCTGCCCACGCCACACGACATAAAGGCCAAACTCGACGAATATATCGTAGGCCAAAACGAAGCAAAAAAGGTTTTGAGCGTCGCCGTGTACAATCATTACAAAAGGGTGATGTACAACGCAAAAAACAACGATAGCGATGAAATCGACCTCAAAAAAAGCAACATTCTGATGCTGGGCCCCACCGGTTGCGGCAAGACTTTGCTTGCGCAAACGCTTTCACGCATACTTAATGTTCCGTTTGCGGTTGCCGACGCTACGACTTTGACCGAGGCCGGTTATGTCGGCGAAGATGTCGAAAACGTCTTGCTAAAACTTATTCAGGCTGCCGACTACGATATTAAAAAGGCGGAAAAAGGCATTATTTATATCGACGAAATAGATAAAATAGCCCGGAAATCCGAAAATGTCAGCATTACGCGCGACGTATCGGGCGAGGGTGTGCAGCAGGCGCTGTTAAAAATCGTCGAAAGCACGGTGGCGTCTGTGCCTCCGCAGGGCGGACGCAAGCATCCCCAGCAGGAGTGCCTGCAGATAGACACTACGAATATACTCTTTATATTCGGCGGCGCGTTTGTCGGTCTGGATAAGATAATTGAAAAGCGCCAAAGCTCTTCATCGCTGGGATTCGGCGGCGAAATAAAAAAGACGGATTTGTCCGAAGAGGAAATATTAAAAAAGGTGCAGCCGCAGGATCTTATCAAATATGGGCTTATTCCCGAATTTATCGGCAGAGTACCCATCACGGTCAGCTTGTCGGCGCTGGATGAAGCTGCGCTCGTAAATATACTCACTCAGCCCAAAGACGCGCTTGTCAAACAGTATATTGAGCTGATGAAAATGGACGGCGTTGACCTGTCCTTTGAGCCGGACGCGGTCAAAGCGATAGCACATAAGGCCATAGAGCTCAAAACCGGCGCCCGCGGACTTAGATCGATAGTGGAAGATTGTATGCTTGATACAATGTTTGACGCGCCTACCGATAAATCGGTGCGCAAAATCATCATCACGAAAGATTCCATAATAAACGGCAAGCGCCCCATAATAATTAAGAAAGAAGAAAAATCTGCTTAAATATCCAAACGGCATTTCACAATAGGAATGCCGTTTTTACTTGAAAAAATCATATTATTATGATACAATAATAAAATAATACCCGTCGCCCCGTCATATAAGGGCGCATGGGCTTTGTAAAAACACAAAAACTCGATTGACAATACGGCATAAGAAGGTAGAACATATGGAAGACAATAATATTATTACAGGCGAGCGGGAAAAACAACGGATGAAAGTAGTTTTTATACGCACAAACGTTCTTTTTCCCCACCAGATTTTAAATTTCGAATTAGGTAAGGACAACGAAATTCTGCGCGTTATAGAAGACGCGCGCGCAAAAAACGAAGATGTCCTCGTGATCACCGAGAAGAACGGGAATGTAAATAAATCTCTGCCGAACGACGCATACAAGGTGGGAACGACCGCAAAAGTCACGCAGATTCTGCGATTGCCCAACGATACGGCGCGGGCCATAGTGCGTGGCGAACGCCGTATGATGGTGGAAGAATATATTTCCGTTGCTCCGTTTGTGGCGACGGTTACGCCTTACGGTGAAGATGTCGCGGCAGATGACGCCGAGACCAAGGCTCTTATCAATCTGATAAAGGAAGAATGCGGCCGCACGCTGCAAAATTCCGCAAAATTCAATAAGGATATTATTTCGCAGGCCGACATAATAAACGTTGACCGGCTGATATGCGAACTCGTGTATTATCTTTTCAACAACGACGCGGATCGTCAACGCATCTTGGAGATTTATTCGAAACGCGACCAGCTGGAGGCGATATATGCAAAGCTTATTTCCAGCGGGGAAGTGCTCGCCGCCGAAAAACGCATATCTCAGCGCGTAAAAGAGAGCGTCGATAAAAATCAGAAAGAATATTATCTGCGCGAACAAATAAAGGCCATTCATGACGAACTGGGCGACGATCAGGAAGAAAAAAATCAATATATGGAGACCGCGCGCGAAAAGAAGTTGCCCGACTACGCCGTCGAAAAACTGGAAAAAGAGATGTCGCGTCTTGACAAGATGGCTCCCAATTCACCCGAGGCCGGCATTATACGAACATATATCGAATGGTTGCTGGATTTGCCGTGGGGAGTGGTATCAAATGAAAATCTCGACCTTAAAAAAGCCGAAGAAATTCTCGACCGCGATCATTACGGCTTGGAAAAAATCAAGCGCAGAATTATCGAATATCTTGCGGTTCACAAGCTTACCGACAACAACAAAGGCGCAATATTGTGTTTTGTCGGCCCGCCGGGCGTAGGAAAGACTTCGATTGTCGAGTCCATTGCGCGGGCAGCCGGAAGAGCGTTTGTTCAGATGTCGTTGGGCGGAGTGCGCGACGAAGCGGAGATACGCGGGCATCGCCGCACATATATCGGCGCGATGCCGGGCAGAATACTTGCCGGCATGAAGACGACGGGCGTCAATAATCCCGTGTTTTTGTTGGACGAGATAGATAAAATGTCCAGCGACTTCCGCGGCGATCCCGCCAGCGCAATGCTCGAAGTTTTGGATCCCAATCAAAACGACAAATTCAGGGATCATTATCTGGAAATTCCGTACGACTTGTCCAAAGTCATGTTTGTCGCCACCGCGAATACGACGGACAGTATTCCGACGCCGCTATTGGACAGAATGGAACTTATTGATTTGACGGGATATACCTATGAAGAAAAATTGCAGATAGCCAAGCGTTATTTGTTGAAAAAGCAAGCGGAACAAAACGGTATGGCGGACTGCGATATCGAGATTTCCGACGATACGCTCATGAAAGTAATAGCAAATTATACCCGTGAAAGCGGCGTCCGCAACCTGGAGCGCGAAATAGGTTCAATAATACGCAAGTTAGCCGTTAAGCGCGTCGAGGACGGCACAACGCGGTTTACCGTCGATAAAAACAACCTTAAAGATTATCTCGGAGCGGAAAGATTTTTGGATACGTCAAAAAATAGCCAGTCACTGGTGGGCGTTGCGACGGGACTTGCATGGACGAGCGTGGGCGGCGTGACGCTGCGAGTAGAGACGGTACTGATACCCGGAGGCAAAGGCGACGTAATACTCACCGGCAATATGGGCGACGTCATGAAGGAATCGGCAAAGACGGCTTTAAGTGTTGTTAAAAGCCGTATGGAAAAATACGGGATCGAGCCCGAAAAGTTTACCAAGTACGATTTGCATATACACATTCCCGAAGGCGCCACTCCGAAAGACGGCCCCAGCGCCGGCATCACGCTTTCTACGGCGATTATGTCGGTCATGACGGGACGCAAAGTGGACGAAAACGTCGCTATGACGGGAGAAGTTACGCTTACAGGTCGTGTTTTGGCGATAGGCGGCTTGAAGGAAAAGTCGCTGGCGGCATTCAGAAGCGGAATAAAGACGCTCATTATTCCGAAAGAGAACGCCAAGGATATCGACGAATTACCGGCGGAAGTTAAAAATAACCTTGATATTGTCACGGTTGACGATATCGAACAGGTGTTCGAAAAGGCTATTTTATGATTAAAAACGCAAAATTTATTACAAGTATCGCGGATATAAACATTTATCACGAGTTTTCGCAGTCATACGATTGTCCCGAAATATGTCTTTTGGGCAGGTCCAACGTAGGGAAATCTTCTTTTATCAATTTTTTGACGGACAGACGTAAATTGGCAAAAACTTCTTCCACTCCCGGAAGGACGCGGCTTATAAATCTTTTCGAAATAGACGGCGGAAGATTTATGTTTGTCGATCTCCCCGGTTACGGATATGCCAAAGTAAGCAAGAAAGAGAAGGAAAAATGGGACTCTTTGCTGGGCGGATATGTCGAAACCAGCCAAAAGCTGAAACACGCGTTTGTCTTGGTGGATTGTCGTATAGAACCTACTATACTTGACAAACAAGCGGTGAACTACCTGTATTTTTACAATATCCCGTTTACAGTTATAGCGACAAAGTGCGACAAATTATCCGGCGCCCAGCGCGGCAGAAATATGCAGACGATAGCCACGGCGCTTAAAATAGGCGTGGGCAATGTCATACCCGTGTCGGCGGTAAGCGGACAGGGAAAACAGGCCGTTTTTGCCCGCCTGGACGAAATTTTGGAAATACAGTAACATCTCGGGGCCTTCCGTAATAAAATTTACGGGAGGCTTTTATGAATAATATCAATGTCGGAAGAATCAACGGTAATGCGCTGTGCGGGCTTTGCGAAAAAGTCTGCATACGAGTGGATAAAGTGTTGGACGGGTGCAAATGTTTTTTCAGCGGCGTGCGCGAAGACAATATTCCCGTGGCGTTTTCGGAGGGCAGTGCACCGACGGCGCCGTATAATTTTGTTGCCGTTGAGGGAACGGGCGGCGTGACCGCACAGAACATGACTGTGTCTTCCGCCGATGCCGGCAGACTGCGGATAAGCTACAACGCGCTGTTTCCCGTCAGCATAACTTTTACCGACGCGCAAAACCGTTCGTATTATGCTCTCGGAAATATAAGTCAGCCGGTTTCGGTAGTATTAAAAAATCCCCCCGTCAATCAGCCGTATTCAGTGGAGATAACGGGCAGAGTTGTGGGAAAGCAAGGCACATTGACGGCGGCGGGAGCAAGTTTTTCGTGCTGCATTGCGATAATTACGGCGCTTACGGTAAAAAGCGATATAGTTCTGCCCGTTTACGGAGACTGCGTATATCCCCATTGCACCGCCGAGGAGGATGAGTGCGCCGCACTTTTTAATACGCCGCCGTTTGCATGAATCAGCTTAAATTAATTGCAAAACAAAGGATATTATGATATAATTTGACCATGAAAGTCTTTGCTATAAGCGATTTGCATTTGTCCATCAACAATCCCAAGCCCATGAATATTTTCGGCGAGGTTTGGGATGATTATTTGACACAGATAGAGCAGTCATGGAAAGAAAACGTCGACGATGGCGACATAGTGCTTATTGCCGGCGATATCAGTTGGGCAATGAAACTGCAGGAAGTGGTCCCGGATATCAATTATATATCATCCTTTAAAGGGAAAAAAATATTTATACGCGGCAATCACGATTATTGGTGGTCGTCGATATCGGCGGTAAGGACCATGTTGCCGCCGGGGATGTATGCGCTCCAAAACGACGCGGTGAGGATAGAAAACGTGGTTTTTTGCGGCAGCCGCGGCTGGACGCCTATTGAGGAATGTGAAACGGACGCCGATAAAAAAATATATGCACGCGAACTTATCCGCATGAGAATGTCGCTCGATTGTGCAAAAAAGCTGCAGCAGCCGGGAGATAAAATTATCGCGATGGTACATTATCCGCCCTTTGGCTGCAGGCTGGATGGCACGCCCATGACATGTTTGTTTGAAGAGTATTCCGTTGATTCCGTGGTTTACGGCCATCTTCACGGAAAATCTGTACGGGCTGTAAAATATATGCAAAAAAACGGTATTTCCTATTACCTGACTTCTTGCGATCTTGTCGACAACAAGCTTATAAGAATTTTGTGACCGCAACTTCTCGCTACGGCAAATTTGTGTGCGAAATGAGAATGTGCGTGATGTGACTTATTGGATATGCGCCTATAAACCCGGATTTTAATAATAGTATAATAAAGATAGTCAAGCTCTCCTTTACGGGGAGTTTTTTTAATAAAGCGTTTAAGCAGTAAAGAAGGTGTTGCGGATATGGTGGTCAGGAAGGGTCACAGATATGGTGGTCAAAAAGGGACGAAATATTTGCTTTGCCGTAACTTAAAACAATAATAGTGCCGACAAAAACGATGCGGTATAAGACTATACAGCCAAAATCTTGGCTTATTATATGATAAAACGTGGTTTTTGCGATGACAGGCCGTGGCCAAAAGGGTTAGTTATGAATATCCAGTGGTTAAAAAAAATAATAAAAGGGTCAAAAAGGGTCAAAAATGGTTGACAAGACACTTTTTGTGTGTTACAATAAATATACTTAACACAGGAGGTGACGATAAGTGCTGCTGTTTGGTAAATACGAGCATCAGATGGATGAGAAAAAACGTATTCGCATCCCGGCAAAACTCAAAGACGCACTTGGCGCCAATCCTGTAATAATGAAAGGGACAAGTCCGTGTCTGGTCGTTTATTCCAGCGAACGAGCAAGCGAAGTTATAAAGGCAAAGTTCGAGAAGATAATCGACGGCACCGTTACCGATGAGGACGAAATGGATTTGCTGCGCGACTTGACATCCAATACGCAAAACGCCGAGGAGGACAAGCAGGGCCGTGTAAAGATCGAAAAAGATCTGGTGGACTACGCCCGTCTTAAAAAAGATATCGTCACTATAGGTGTTTACGACAAGGTGGAAATCTGGAGCGCCGAAGAGTGGAATAAACGTCAAAAGGCCAAGTCCGAGAAAAATAAATAATATTGCACGGAGAAAATTATGGAACCATATCATATTCCGGTAATGTTCGACGAATGCATGGAAGCCTTACAGGTAAAGGACGACGGCATATATTTTGACGGAACTTTGGGAGGCGGCTCTCATACGGCGGGAATTTTGTCCCGCGGCGGAAGAGTCATAGCGGTTGACCGAGACGATGACGCTATCGAGTATTGCCGGCAGCGTTTTGCCGATTCGCCGTTTGCCGATCATCTGACCGTTGTCAAGAGCAACTTCAAAGATTTTTCGCATATCATCGCCAAACTCGGAGTTAAGAAAATCGACGGCGCGCTACTTGACCTAGGCATCTCTTCCCATCAGATAAGTAGTGTGGAAAGGGGCTTTACTTTTCAGCAGGATGCCCCGTTGGACATGCGAATGGACAGAGAGCAAAAACTGTCGGCAAAAGATATAGTCAACAGCTGGCCTCAGGAAAAAATTGCCGACGTGATATTCGATTACGGCGAAGAAAAATTTGCCAAGCGCATAGCTGCAAACATTTGCGCCTTTCGTCAAAAGAAGGAAATAGAAACTACGTTCGAGCTGGTTGACATAATAAAACACAGCGTCGACAGCGCGGCAATGAAAAACGGACATCCGGCAAAGCGTACATTCCAGGCGCTGCGCATCGCGGTAAACGATGAGCTGAGCGGACTGGGCGAATTGATAGAAGACATTGTGAACAAACTCAATGTAGGCGGCCGGATAGCTATTATTTCTTTTCATTCGCTGGAAGACAGAATAGTTAAACGCAAATTTGCCTTCATGGCCACCGATTGTATTTGCGATAAGACTTTACCGGTGTGCGTATGCGGTCACAAGGCGGACATCAAAATAATCGGCAAGTACAGACCGAGCGAAAAAGAACTTGACAAAAACCCGCGCAGTTCGAGCGCTACCTTACGGGTAGCCGAGAAACTGGCAAAAAAATAAAGAATAAATTTTTAGTGAGGTACATATCATGATAACGACGAGAAGAACAGCCGTAAGCGACAGAGATTTTGAAACAAAGCAGAACACTGTTATAGAAACCGATTTTAATACAGATACGTCGGCTTATGTAGACCCCGTCATAAAACCTCTTCGTGCGGACGCCCCCGTTGTGACAAAGCGTATTACGCCGGCAATGGACAACAGCGACATTATGCCCACAATCAAGGTCTCCAAAAAGGAAGAGAGAAAAGTTGTCGAAAACGAAGAGATCGAAAAGCCGGCGCAAGCTGTTCGCGTGGTCGATGCCAAGACTAAGGCCGTCATGATAACCTATCTCGCGGTGGCTTTCGTTATGGCGCTTATCGTTCTTGCGACGGGACTTATCATCACAAGCCGCACAACCGAAGTAGCGGCATTGGAAAACGACGTAAGAACGGCATACAATACCATTCTCGGACAGCAAGATACTATGGATTATCTCTCCGATGAAGGCGTTGTCGGCTCCAAGGCGGAAGGCATGGGCATGACGAGCGCCGGCGCCGCTCAGGAAATCGAGCTTATACCCATCGGCGACGAAGTTACTTATGAAGAACGTACAAACGCATTTGATCGTTTTTGTGATTTTATAAGTCAACTTCTCGGAGGCTGAAAAATTAAATTGGATTGTAATAGTTTAATCACTACCAGAAAAAGATTATTGATTTTAGTCATTTCAATAGTCTTTTTCTTTTTTGTATTGTTCGGGCGTCTTGCATGCGTGCAGATAGTTTCGGGAAGACAATATTCTGCCCGCGCCGCCGAACAGTGGTACAGAGATTTGCCGCTTGACGCCAAACGCGGCGTCATTTACGATAAAAGCGGCAATGTCATCGCAGGCAACATGACGGTATACACCGTTTATGTGCGCCCCGGTTCGGTTAAAGACGCCCGTAACGTAGCGGACGTTTTATCCGAACGACTTAACGTCGACCGCGATAAACTGCTGCAAAAAATCGAGCGGCACAGCGTAAGCGAAATAACGGTAAAACGCGGCGTTGACGAGGCGACGGGTAAAGCTCTTATGGAGCTTAAATTACCCGGCGTATATTTTTCAGTAGGCTATACGCGCAGTTATCCTAATCCGGAATACCTTGCCCAGGTGGTAGGATTTACCAATATAGACGGCGACGGGCAAAACGGCCTGGAAGGCTATTACGATAAATATCTAAAAGGCGTCGACGGGCAGTATCTTGTGCAGTCGGACAATCGCGGCGGAGAAATTACGAGCGGCGAAAGATATTATGTGCCGCCCATACAAGGTGCGGATATTATCACGACCGTCGATATAAATTTACAGGCTTTTTGCGAAGAAGCCGTGTCGCAAGCAACGATGGAATGGCAGGCAAAGGGCGCTACAATGCTTATTATGGAAGCGGACAGCGGCGCAATAGCGGCAATGGCGCAGTCGCCTTCGTATCTTTTGGACGATTTGCCGCGTGACGACGTCGAAATGTTAAACGCATACAGTAAAAACAAAATGATTGTCGACGTCTACGAGCCCGGATCGACGTTCAAAATATTTACTACTGCCACTGCTATCGAAAAGGGCGTTGTTACAAGCGCCAGTCGATTTTACTGTCCCGGTTACCGGATAGTGGACGGGCAGCGGATAAGATGCTGGCGCACCATAGGGCACGGCAGTCAAAACCTTGCGGAAGGCGTGCAAAACAGTTGCAACTGCGTCTTTATGGATCTTGCGTTAAAACTGGGTACGGTCAATTTATACGACGGACTAAACAAATTCGGTTTCGGCAGTAAGACGGGTATTGACTTTTTCGGCGAAAGTTCGGGCATAATGATGAAAAGGGACGGCGTTAAAAACGTTGATCTTGCGCGCATAGGTTTCGGGCAGGCCGTTGCCGTAACGCCCGTTCAACTGGCGGCGGGCGTATGCGCAGTCGTAAACGGCGGTAAAAAGGTTACTCCGCATTTTGTTGACAGAATAGAGAGCGTTGACGGCAGGGAAATATATCTATTTACAGATATCGGGCAGCAAATTCTTAGCGCGGAAACGTCGTCGCTTATGCGGGAGCTGCTTCTCAATGTAGTCAATAACGGGGGCGGCAAAAAAGCTGCTGTCGAAGGGTATGAAATAGGCGGTAAGACAGGTACTGCGCAAAAGTACGAAAACGGAGCGATAGCATCGGGAAAGTATGTTTCGTCATTTGTTGGGTTTGCACCGGCCGACGACCCGAAATATGTAATATTGATGACGGTGGACGAACCTACTGCCGGAGCCTATTACGGCAGTATTGTAGCGGCGCCTTATGTCGGCAGAGTATTTTCCAAAATATTTTATTACGAACAGATAGAGCCAACGACTCCAATAAAAGAGGGAGAATATGTCGTAATGCCCCAGCTGGAGGGACTTTCGGTAGGCGAAGCGCTGTCGATTGCTCAAAAAACGGGTCTTTACTGCGAATGTGCCGGGGAAGGGGCAATTGTGCAGTCAACGCTGCCCATCGCCGGCGAGAAAATCAAAAAAGGAGACGTTGTCTTGCTGCGTTCGTAAGCGCGTAAAGGTCAAGATAATGTCATAAAAAGTATATTTTTGCTAACGTGTTGTTATCGCCGCGGCGATATGCTAATATACATAATATTGACACGGAGGCATAATATGCGACTGAAAGAGTTAGTGGAAAATTGTCCGGCTGCTTATAGCGAAATAGACGTAGGCAGCTTGGCGTACAAACCGGAACAATGCGAAAAAGGAGCTTTGTTTTTCTGTCTGCACGGCGAAGAAGAGGCGCATCAGGCTGTAAATAACGGCGCGGTATGCGTACTGTCCGATAAGGCGATCGACAATTGCGTCAATATTCCCGTAGCGGATATAAGACGGTCTATGTCGTTTGTAAGCGCGCGTTTTTACGGCGATCCGCAAAACAGCATGAAGTTTGTAGGCGTTACCGGTACCAACGGTAAGACCACGACGACATACATGATAGCGTCCGTTCTTTCGGCCGCCGGTAAAAAGACGGGCATAATAGGCACTCTCGGCGCGTTTGCAGGCGATAAACAGATTGCTTTCAGCGGCATGACCACGCCCGATCCTCCCGAATTGTTCCGGACTCTTGCCGTAATGCGCGACTTATCCGTCGAATATGTCGTTATGGAAGTTTCGGCGCACGCTTTGGCCTTAAAAAAGGCCGACGCCGTGTTTTTCGAAGTGGCGGCGTTTACCAATCTCGGCAGCGACCATATGGACTTTTTTGTCGACAAGGATAGCTATGCCGCTGCGAAGGAAAGACTTTTTCTGCCCGAAAGAAGGCATTTTGCCGTCTTTAACGTCGACGACGCCGCAGGACGCAGATTTTATGCGCGTTACGGTAAAAACAGCGTAACATACGGATTGTACAATCCCGCCGACGTTTTTGCCATCAACGAACAATATTCGCTGGGCGGAGTGCGCTTTGTTATGAATTTATGTGACGACATAATAAAAGTAAGCTGTGCGCTTCCCGGCAAATGCAACGTATACAACGCTCTTTGCGCCGCAGCAGTTTGCAAGTCGTTGGGAGTATCAGGATCGACCGTAACGGACGGACTTAAAAAACTAAGCGGCGTGCCCGGCAGATTTAATGTTATCAGCGGGGTAAAGAACAAGATAGTAATAGATTTTGCGCACACCGCCGAGAGCCTTAAAAACGCCATCTGTTCGCTTAAACAATGTTCCGGCGAAAAGATAGTGGTGGTTTTCGGATGCGGCGGCGACAGGGACAAAACAAAACGGCCCGAGATGGGCAAAGTGGCCTCGGACAACGCCGATTTCTGTGTCGTGACTTCGGATAATCCGCGTTTCGAACAGCCGAAAAAAATCATCGACGACATATGTTCCGGCATAAAAAAGGACAACTATATCGCCATTCCCGAACGCACTCAGGCCATTAAATATGCGCTTGAATGCGCGGGGGACAACGGAGTAGTGCTCATTGCCGGTAAAGGCGGAGAAAAATATCAGGAAATACGCGGTGTAAAATATGAGTACAGCGACGAGACGTTTATACGGTCTCTTATCGAAGAAAAGGTGATCGAATAATGGTGTGGGCTGTTGCGGCTTTTATTGCGGCGGCGCTTATCACGCTTATTATAACGCCATTGGTTATTGATGTAGCCAAAAAGCTCAAACTAAGGCAGACCGTCTTGGAATATGTGGACAACCATGCTTTAAAAAGCGGTACGCCCACAATGGGCGGTCTGGCGTTTATATTGGGAACCGCGGCGGCCTTTTTAATGTTCGCGCGCGGGGACAAAACGCTTGCCGTTATATGCCTTATTATTTTTATAGGCTACGGAACGGTGGGTTTTTTGGATGACTTTATCAAAGTGTGGTACAAACAGAATAAAGGACTTTCGCCGTGGCAAAAAATAATTTTTCAGGTGGCTATAGCGGTTTTAGTCGCATTGTTTGCCTATTTCAGTCCGTATGTGGGAGACAGGCAGTTTATACCCGTGACGTTTGACGAATTTTATATGGGCGTTTTTGCCGTTTTGTATTATATTGCGGTATTTTTGGCTGCAGGCAATGCCGTTAATCTTATAGACGGTCTTGACGGATTGGCGGCGGGCGTAACAAGGACATACATTTTGTGTTTTTCGGCGGTGTTGCTGCTGTCCGAAAGCATTGTCGGGGTCAGTTTTGCGTCGGCGGCGGAAGTGCGCAACGTATATGTGTTGAATATGGCGCTTGCGGGAGCATTGTTCGGTTTCGGCGTATTTAACTGCTATCCCGCCAAAATATTTATGGGCGATACGGGATCGCTGGCGCTGGGCGGAATAATTGCCGGAATCGCCATAGTTACCGGCATGACGCTTTTGCTGGTGACGTTAGGAATAATGTATGTAATAACGGCTTTATCGGTCATTATACAGGTAGCGGTGTACAAAACCGAAAAGCGCCGCGTGTTTTTAATGTCGCCGCTACATCATCATTTTGAAAGGAAAGGCATACACGAAAACCGCATAGTAAATGCTTATTGTCTGATAACCTTATTGACGGGCGTATCTATTTGCTGCCTGGTTTTGCTTATAAATTGACATTTTAATGCGTCCTTAATCATAAATTATCTTGTACGAGGTAATTTATGGGTATTCACGGCAAAAAAATATTGATAGTGGGTAAGGGCGTCAGCGGAACCGGCGCTTATAAAGCGCTGATAAAAAACGGCATAGACTGTGTTTTGGCCGAGGGCGAGCAGGCGGTGCAATTGTTGAAAACCGAAGACTTTCATTTGGTTATCGTAAGTCCTGCCGTAAGAAGCGACGGCGAAGTTTTCGATATTGCCCGGCGTAAGCGCATCGACATTATCGGAGAAATCGAACTGGGATATCTAATGTTCAACGGTAAGATTGCGGCGGTTACGGGTACAAACGGAAAGACGACTGTTTCGCAAATGTTATACCTTATGTTGTCATCGATATACAACACGGTTTTGTGCGGCAATATAGGCAAATCTTTTGCCGAGAGCGCGTCGGAGGGCGTTTACGACGCCGCCGTTGTAGAAGTTTCGAGTTTTCAATTGGAGACGATAAGGCGTTTTAAACCCGACGTTGCCGTAATAACAAACATATCGGAAGATCATCTTGACCGGCACAAAACCATGGAGCGTTATGTCGCCGTAAAAAAACGTATTGCGCAAAATCAGACGAGCGACGACACGCTTATTCTGTCTCAGGACGGAATACCGTTGCGGTTTCTTTCTGATTTTGCCCCGGAAAGCCGCGTTGTCTTTACCTGTATAAGAGGGAAAATAGACGGCGCCTACATGGACGAAGGAAAGTTTTATTATTACGACGAATTTCTTGCCGACGCTCGGCAGCTGCCGTTTACAGAAAAATATAACTATGAAAATTTTTTGCTGGCGGCCGCGGCGGCGCGTTCAATGGGTGTTTCGAGCAATTTAATACGCCGATCGATAAGCGGTTTTTTGCCCGGGGCGCACAGGCTGTCGCTTATAAGAACGCTAAACGGCGTAAATTTTTATGACGATTCCAAGGGCACCAACGTAGCGGCAACCGTGGCGGCGTTAAAGGAAATGCGTGGCAGCGTCTGTCTTATTGCCGGCGGCAGCGATAAAAACAGTAGTTTCGACGCGTTGTTTTCTTCAGTTGCCGCTCCCGCGAAATTAAATCTTATAGGACAAACCGCTCGCAAAATACGCGACACGGCATATATCAACGGATTCAGCAATGTGGAAATTTTCATTTCGCTTAAAGACGCGGTGTTAAATGCCTATAAAAGCGGCTGCGAAAACGTATTGTTTTCCCCCGCGTGCGCGAGTTTCGATATGTTTAAAAATTATGCAGAGCGCGGCGATAAATTTGTGGAAATAGTAAATGAACTTGTTTAGATTTAAGAAAAAGCACGGCGCAAAAACGCCGTTTAACGGCAAAAATCAAATTTTTGCTCGGGCAGTGTCCAAAAAATTCGATTTTGCGCTTTTTTTTGTCGTGGCAGCGCTAATGTGTTTCGGCGTTGTCATGGTGTATTCGGCCAGTTCGTATGTTTCCGAGAGTACTTACGGCGACGCATTTTATTTTACATACAAACAAATTTTCGGCGTAGTGCTGGCAATATGCGCTGTATTCGGCTTTTATTTTATAGACTATCACAAAATACTTAGCTGCAAATACGTTGTGCTCATAGCGTCTTTTGTGCTGCTTATCATGGTTTTTGTTCCCGGCATAGGCGTAGAAAATTACGGTGCACGCCGATGGATAAAGTTTCCGTTTTTTACGTTGCAGTCCAGCGAAATAGCTAAATTCGGCTTTGTTATTTTTGCTTCCGCATATATGGCGAAATATCATGAACATATGTACAAGTTCAGGTATCTGCTGCCGGTACTGGCGGCGGGCGGCGGAATGTGTTTGCTGATCATGCTGGAGCCCAATATGTCGGTTACTGTCTGTCTGGCGGCCGTTATGCTCATCGTGCTTTTTATAGGTGGAGCGAAAATAAGACATTTTATGTACATTCTTGCGCCCATGGCCTGCGCGGTACCGCTGCTCATAATTGCCGAGCCTTACCGTCTCAGTCGTCTTACGGCGTTTTTGGATCCGTGGAAAAATCCGTTGGAGGAGGGGTATCAGCTCATTCAGTCGCTGTATGCGCTGGGCAGCGGCGGATGGTTCGGCGTGGGACTTTTTAATTCGCGGCAGAAGTATTTGTTTCTGCCTTTTGCGGAGAGCGACTTTATTTTCAGCGTTATAGGCGAGGAGTTGGGGCTTGCGGGCGCGATATGTGTGCTGTGCGTTTATATATTTATAATAGTGCGCATTGTCGCAATAGCGCAAAAAGCCCCCGACAGAGAAGGAAGTTATCTTGCGGGGGGAATTGCGGCGGTAATAGCCGTTCAAACTCTTATAAATGTGGCTGTAGTAACCGGCAGTATTCCGCCTACCGGAGTGCCGTTGCCGTTCGTATCCGCGGGCAGCAGTTCGCTTATAGCCTTTTGCGCCGCCATCGGCATGGTGTTAAATATCAAACGGCAAAGCGTAAGTTTGCGTTGAATTACTGTTGTTGCGTTGGCTTGGATGTGTCTTCGGGCACATTGAACTTGTTGATTTGTGCGCGAAAAGCTTTGGAGGCAAACATAACGCATGTTACGACAAGCGCAATAGCTATGTCGACAAATACAAACGAATTATACGCCAGACTGTACACGACGGGGTTTAGATCTCCCGCATACGTATAAAAAACAAACACGCCCGAAACAAGGTGGCTTAAATAGCGGAAAATGCCGTACAGCAATCCGCCCGCTATAATTTCCAGCGTCTGGTTGCCCTTAAACTTGTCGCGGAATATTCCCGCAAAACCGATAAAACCGAAAGCGATCGGATAGTCCAGGAAGAATTGCATGGGCTGATAAAACTGCGGCGACTGCATAAACTGCAAAAAGCCGTATATTATGCCGCACAATACGCCGTTGCGCGCGCCGAACATATAGGAATACAGCATGATGGGAACGCACGACGCAAGCGTTACGGAGCCGGCTTGGGGCAGTTCGAAAAATTTGACGTATGACAGAGCGAAACTGGTGGCGATACACACCGCCGCGTATGTGATGGAACGCGTCCCGGCATTTGTCTGTTTTTTACCGAAGACGGCGACAAGAATGAGCACGGCAACCAGCAGAGCGCTAAGACCGTAGTAGATGACGTTTTTGCTTGTGGCGGAACCGCCGATGGGAGAGTTGGCGGGATCATATGCTGCGTCGGTAGCCGGCAATACTATGATGAGAACTATTGAATAAACGGCTATCAAAGCAATTGCGGCCAGCAGAAACGGCTTGAAAGCTTTTGAATTGACGGCTTTAAGCACATACGCCGCAATGCCTGCAATCACGACGGCTATCACGAGCGCGGTGCTCAGCCAGAAATTTGTGTTTATTCTGCCCTTAAGAGTGTAGCGGGCCAGCGTCAACGCCATAATGCTGAAAATAATGCAAAGCGAAAAGCCTATTATTACACCTGTGGCGATGGAGGCAAACTGTTTAAGTTTGTCGGGATTCTTGATCTTGATGATAACGGCTATAGCGGCGATGATGACGACTAAGGCGATAACTGCATACAATAGATAAGATTGCAGCAGCCCTATGACAAGATCCAGTTGTTCTTCGTTTATTTCCGATAACATATAAAACTCCTTGATACCGCCTTAAAATACCAAAAGGCAGCCGCAAGGGACTGCCTTAGTTATGCAAAAATATCATAACGATTATTACGGCTTCCCTACGCAAGTACTGACTTACAGGTTCAAAGGGACGGAAAGTAACACTTTCGATCTCAGCTTTCTCATTAGAAAGCACCCCTAGCGCTATCTTTGACAGTATAAAATATTCCCGTAGAATTGTCAAGCAAAATGTTGCATTTTTTCTTTCGATATTGTATACTGTAATGGATGAAATATGTAAAACAAACATTGTATTATATGTTTAAACATTTGCCGCGGCTGATATTGCCCGTTGCGCCGGCGGCAATTCTGCTGGGATTGTTTTACAGACAGTCGAGGACGTTGATTTTTATACGCGACTACGGACAAGCTTCGTCTACCATGATTGCCGATGTTTTCGGTATGCTTTTCAGCAGCAATATCTTATATTATTTATTACTTTTGCCGGCGTTTTTTATTGTTCTCAGCTTTTCGTGCAGCTACCTGCTCACAATGGTCTACAAGCATTTCCGTACGGGAAAATTGTCGGTTAGAATGCCTTTAAGCAATGTCAATCACGGTCTTGAGGCGATAATGCCAAATATAGCTTTGATTTTTTTGATGTTGCTGGTATATAAGGCGTTGTTCGGCTGCGTGGTGTCGCTTTTATCGGAGATATTCGTAGGAGGGGGCGAGCCGGCGATAGCGCTTGTTGCCGTAGTGGCGGTGCTGGGCGTAATAACATATGCGTTTGTGATATTTTTCATGATGTATCCGGTTATAAGCGTTGCGCTTATGCTGGTGTACGGATATACTTTTATCGACGCTATCGGCGAATCTTTGAGAGTGGGCGGAAAAAAAGATTTTCTTCCGCTTGTTTTGGCTTACTGCCTGCCGTTTTTGATAAACGCGGTGGTGTCTTATGTTTTAATGATGCTTGACGCTCCCGTTGCCGTGTCCGTTATCGTCGATATAATACTGCAGCTGTTTGTCATAACATATACGGTTTTGTTTTCGGTAATATCGGTTTTTTCTCAGCAAAAGCTGGAACGAATCGACCTTAAAAAACTTTATTAGGAGGGAATTATGCCTATAAAGAATTTTCTAAAAATATTTACCTCCAAGTTTTCAATGGTATATGCAATATTGCTGTATCTTATCGTTATACTCTTGATAATAGCCAGCGTGAGCGTATTTGCCATAATTCCCGTTTACAGATTTTTGGATGAAAAAGGCGTGCTGGACATGCTGGGCGAATTGTTGACGCGGTTTGTCATAAACGGATACAGTACGGATGTTGTACAGCTGGCGTCCGAATGTTTTGCAAACATAAGAAACGCGTTATCGTATAGGACGGATTTGTTTTTTCTTTCCGTATTTTATATTGTCCTGGTTTTGGGCGTTCTGTTTAGGCTTACGGTAGGCATGCTCGAGCTGCCGCTGCTAAAAAAATTGCAGGGGGCAATGAGCGACAATGCCTCGTACGGCTTTGTGGGCCTGTTTATTTCCACTTTTGTCGATTCGCTGTTGTATTCCATAGTAAAAATTCTTGTAAAGTTTGCCGCAGATATTGCCGTTTACGCGTTGGTTTTTGTTATATCGTCGGCGCTGTTTAATACGGCCGCCGCAATTATGGTGCCGTTTGTCGGCTGTTTCATTCTGGTAATGTATTATGCGTTTCAGGGCGGGCTTACCGCTTGTTGGGGAGCCGGGATAGCTGTGGACGGAAAGAGCATTTTCGGCGCTTTGAAGTATTCGGTAAAAACATTTTTTTCCGATTTTCTCCGACTTTACGGGACGTATGTGGTGTTGTTGTTTTTACTGCTCGGAATCAACTTTTTCCTTGCGCGTTATACGTTCGGAGCCAGTATAGTGATATCTGTGCCGATAAGCTTGTTTTTGGTGTATGTCTTTAATATGACGTATTATTATACCAAGCGCGGCTATCGTTATTACGTCGGCGGAGATATAGCGGGCGGAGAGGAAGTTAAAAGATGACAAAGAAAAAGCTTGTCGCCCGCGGCGGCAGGCTTAAATTTTAAATAAAGAAAACCGAGCCAATAAGGCCCGGTCAGGCTGGTGCCGCTGGTCGGGGTCGAACCGACACGGTATCACTACCGCGGGATTTTGAGTCCCGTGCGTCTGCCAATTTCACCACAGCGGCAATTCTTAAACATTATATCATACCGGTAAAATTATTGCAAGCATTTGATTGAATAATCGAAAAAAATATTGTATAATATTTTAAATAACATTAAAACTTTTGCTGCCGAGGAGTATTCTATGAAAAAAATGGTCTTAATAGACGGTAATAGTCTTATAAACAGAGCATATTACGCTTTGCCGCCGCTTAACAATTCCAAGGGCGAACCGGTAAATGCGGTCTACGGTTTTACCACAATGCTTATAAAGGCGATAGGCGACTATAAACCCGATTATATAGCCGTGGCGTTTGATATGCACGCGCCGACGTTCCGTCATAAAATTTATTCCGAGTACAAAGCCGGCAGAAAGAAGATGCCCGACGATCTTGCCGGCCAACTGCCCATCTTGAAAGAAATGCTGCGCCTTATGGGGATATGTATTCTCGAGCTGGAGACTTATGAGGCGGACGACATAATAGGCACAATGACGCGGCGCTTTCCGATACAAAGCATAGTGCTTACCGGCGACCGCGACAGCTTGCAGCTTATAAACGACAACACGGAAGTATATTTGACCAAAAAAGGGCTTACCGAAATACAGGTGTGCACAAAGGACAATATAAAGGAACTTTTCGGATATACGGCGCAGCAGGTCGTAGAATACAAAGCTTTGGCGGGAGACAGCAGCGACAACATTCCGGGAGTGCCGGGTATCGGCGAAAAGACGGCGTTGGATTTGCTGTCGCGTTTCGGCAATCTGGAGGGCGTTTACGAGCATTTGGATGAGCTTACGGAAAAGCTCAGGGATAAGCTCGTCGAAAACAAAGATTTGGCATTGCTTAGCAGACAGCTGGGAACAATCGATTGTAACGTTCCCATATCGTGCGAACTGGAGCAATGCGCATATACATTTCCGTTTGACGTCACGGTAAAGCGCTTTTTCATCGATATGGCATTTAGAAGCCTTTATAAAAAAGAGGAGCTTTTCAAATCCGCCGAAGATGCCGAAATATCCGACGGACAACAAAGTTATGAATTTACCAAAGTTGAGCTTACGTCCATGGATATTCTCAATGCGGCTGTTCCGCAGTATGCCAAGAAAATGGCCGTATATCTGGGCGGAGACATATTGCATTTTACGTTTGACGGAAAAACAGAGTATGTGACTTCGAGCAATTATTCACTGTTTGAACCGGGAGTAGCTGCGGTTGACGCGGCAAAACAGCTTTCCGTGTTTTTGAAAGATGAAGATACGCAAGTATTGCTTTATGACGCCAAGCGATTGATGCATAATACGGTGTTTTCGGGCATAAAGATTACACTGTACGAGGATGTAAGATTGATGCATTTTTTGTGCGATCAGCAAAACGACCGCGAGGAATTGCCTGAACTTCTTCAGCTGCAGTCCATGCCCGAAGATTTTCCCGCATGCGGCATATGGAACATGTATTCCGCGCTTTCGGAGCGAATAATAGGGGAAAATCTGGACAGACTATACCGCGAAGTGGAGCTGCCGCTTATCGAAGTGCTGTTTGACATGGAAAATACGGGCGTATTGACCGACAGCGCCGTAATAGAAAAACTGGGAAATAAATTTACGCAGGAAACCGATGCGTATATGCAGAAAATATACGAAATTGCCGGTTTTAAGTTTAACATCAATTCGCCCAAACAGCTTGCGTCGGCGTTGTTTGAGCAGCTCAAGATACCTTATCCCAAGAAGACGAAAAAATATTCGACCGGGGCCGAGATTTTGGAAAGCATGCGCGGTAAGTATCCAATAGTCGATTATGTGCTAAAATATAGACTTGTATCAAAACTTCTCAGCACATACATCGACGGATTAAAAAAGCTCATAGACAAAAACGGGCGCGTGCACACGGAATATAAACAAATGCTTACGGCAACCGGCAGGTTGTCAAGCGTCGAGCCTAATTTACAAAATATTCCCGTGCGCGACCAGGAAGGAAAGGAGCTGCGCGCGATTTTTATCGCGGGACCGGGCAAAACGCTTGTTTCGGCCGACTATTCGCAAATTGAACTGCGTCTTATGGCGCACTTTTCAGGCGATCCGTCTATGCTGGAAATATACAACAACAACGGTGATATTCATGCAATGACCGCAAGCCGTATTTTCGGAGTGCCGCCTGAAGAAGTGACTTCGGATATGCGCCGTAAAGCAAAAACGGTAAATTTCGGCATTATCTACGGCATAAGCGATTACGGCTTGTCCGAGAATCTGCATTGTTCGCCCAAAGAGGCAAAGCAATTTATAGACAGATATTTTCTCAATTTTCCGCGAGTTAAAGAGTACATGGAAAAGGCCGTCGAAAATGCCAAAAAAACGGGCGAAGTGCGCACGCTTTTCGGCAGAAAACGCAAAATTCCCGAATTATTCTCCTCAAATTACATGACGCGCAGTTTTGGCGAAAGGGCAGCGATAAATACGCCGCTGCAAGGGTCGGCCGCCGATATTATCAAAGCCGCTATGATAAAAGTTTATGAAAGTCTTAAATCTACGGGCGCGAAACTTATATTGCAGATACACGACGAACTTATAGTCGAATCGCCGGACGAGGAAGTGGAGAACGTAAAAAAAATACTTGTCGGCTGTATGGGAAACGCCGTAAAACTTTCTTTGCCGCTGACAGTCGACGTCGAGCAGGGTAAAAGCTGGATTGACTGCTGAGGTGCGCTGAGTATGGGAAAATTCGTTTTGGGACTTACGGGCGGAATTGCCGGCGGCAAAAGCGTAGTATCGCATTATTACGGACAGCGCGGGGCTTTTATTGTGGACGCCGACATCGTCAGCCGGCAGGTATTGTCGGACGTAAAGATAGTCAATCGCCTAAAGGTTGCTTTCCCCGGCGCCGTGACGCAAGGAGTTTTGGACAGAAAAAAGCTGCGGACGCTGGCGTTTTCGACGCGTGAACTTACAAATAAGCTCAATGCCATAACTCACCCGGCCATTATCGAAGAATGTCAACGGCAAATAGCCTCCCGTTCGGGGTGGATAGTGTTTGTCGTTCCGCTTATGTTCGAAAGCGGGCTTGATAAATTGTGCGACGCAACGGTTACCGTGTCTTGTCCGCTTGAAAAACGCATAAAGCGCCTTATAAGCAGGGATAATATAAGTGTTAAGGAGGCGCAAGACGTCATTGCGCGTCAAATGGACGACGAAGAAAGGCGATTAAGAGCCGACTATGAGATAGTCAATGACGGAAGTATAGATGAACTGGAAGCAAAAGCCGAAAAACTCGCCGAAAAGCTGGGACTCATCAAATGCGCAAATTAAGTACGCGGCATTTTTGCTGGCGGCATTGTTTTTTATTGTTTTGCTTTCGACTGCGCTGTATGCGATAATATTTCCCGTAAAATATTACGATATAGTCAAGCGCGAATGCGACAAATATACGTTAGACGTTTCGCTCGTGATGTCGGTAATTTGGACGGAAAGTAAGTTTCGCGAAGACGCCGTTTCATCGGCGGGAGCAGTGGGGCTCATGCAGCTTTTGCCTTCCACCGCCGCGTGGTGCGCAAAGCAAATGGGCGAAGAAATAACTTCCGGCCAACTGAAAAACGCCGAATGCAATATTAGACTCGGCGTTTTTTATCTTAATTATCTAATGGATAAATTCGGCTCACACAAATGGGCTTTGGCGGCATACAACGCCGGAGAAGGCGCGGTGCTGGCGTGGCTTAACGACAACGGCGAGATTGGTTATTCCGAAACTCGTAACTACGTAGGTACAATTATTCGCACAGAAAAAATATATAAAATGAGGTTAAAAGTACTAAAATAGACAAATTATAGTACTATGTCTGGCATAATTACTAAACATTTTCGTTTGCGTCCCGCAATATTCGCGAGCATTCTACAAGTAGTTCATCGCGCACCGCGGCGGGCTTTAGTACTTTGACGCTCGAGCCGAACGAAAGCAGTTTTTTGACGAGAATATTGCCGCTGTAAACGGTTGCGTTGGCAATATATTTCAGGCCGCGTTCGCTTATAGCGTCCAGCCCCAGCCATTCTTCTATTTCGCCCAGAATTGTGGAGGAAAATTCTATTTCAAGCTCTACCGTGGGAACGTCGTCGAAAGTGCCCGTCAGCTTATCGTAGACGTTGCCGTCGCGCTTGTCAAAATGTTCGTCGGTTTTTTTGATGGAGGTGATGCGCGACAATTTAAACAGTCTGAAGTCGCTGCGTTTATGACACCATCCGTAAGTATACCAAACGCCTTCTTTAAGAGCAAGGCAGTAGGGGTCGAATCTTCGCTCCGAATGGGAGTCGTATCTGTCGGTATACGTAATATCCAGCGCTATATTGTTGGCGATGGCGTCGCTTATAACCTCCATTTTGGATCTGAAAACATTGGGATTTGTCCATGAGGCCGCGTCAATTACAAGCGTGTCGTTTTTGAACAGGTATTTTTCATCGTCTTTGCGCGCCGCCATGTGCTGTAATTTATCCAAAATAGACTTGTTTAGTTTGTCGTCCGGCACGGCTTTGATACACGTAACCAATCGCGTAAGCTCTTCCGGGGTAAAGAGCGTTTTGTCCAGTTTGAATTCATCGGAAATCGAATATCCGCCCTCCCTGCCGGCTGTTGCATAAATGGGAACGCCGCTTTCGGCCAGGGTGTCTATGTATCGTGAAATGCTGCGTTCGCTCATTTCGAATTTTTCCGCCAAATAGCTGCGCGAAGCCTTTCGTTTTATCAATAAGGTAAGCATTATACCGTACAAAACCCAATTTTGCATAATATTCTCCTTTTTTATTTTTATTATATAATATTGACATTCAGTTGTCAACAAAACTCACTTATAATAAAGAAAAAAATTCGGAGGAATTAAAAATGTTTTTTTGTGTAATGACCGATAGAAATATTAAAGCCGGTGAAGTGACGGTATTAAAATACAATAATCGCGGCGAGCTTGCTTGTTATCTGATAGACGGCACTTTTGTGGGATATGTAAGCGCAAAGCAGCCTGACGGATGTTTGAGTTTTTGGGAAATCGCATCTTCCGCCGGCGGAAGAAAAATTCTCTGCAATGTTGCGATAAGAGCCGGCAGGGTGCTTATCATGAAAAGCGACAGCAAGGCGTTTGAAAGACGCAAAGTACGCAGGGTGGAAGTGGAGGGCTACGGCATGATGGTGTCGGTTTAATTAAGTGCTAAATTAAAGTTTACAAAAAAGCTCCCGTTGAGTTTGCGGGAGCTTTTTTATTGATTGACTTTATTCTCTACGAGCAATTCGGCTATTTGCACCGCGTTTGTTGCGGCGCCCTTCCGGATATTGTCGGCCACCACCCAAAAATTTACGGCGTTTTTTCTGCTTTGATCCATTCGTATTCTGCCGACTAATACCTTATCCTGCCCCTTGGCGTCAAGCGGCGTGGGAAAACTGTCGGGTTTTTCGTAAACAGATATGCCGGGCGAGCGGGACAGTGTTTTAATAATCTTCTGCAATGTTACGTCGCATTTAAATTCTACGTTTATGCTTTCGCAATGACAGTATTCAACCGGGATACGCACTGCGGTGGCAGTGATTTTTATTTTGTCGTCGTCAAGAATTTTTTTTGTTTCGAAAATAAGTTTATTTTCTTCTTCCGAATAACCGTTGTCGTCAAATTCTCCAATTTTCGGGATAGCGTTTGAACGTATCTGTCTGCCGAATATGCTGCTGTCTTCGTCCGTTAATGACGTTAGCGCCTCTATCCCGGCTTTCCCCGCGCCGCTTACCGACTGGAAGGTCGTGTATATTATGCGGCGTATGCCAAAGGCGGCGTGTAGAGGAGCCAGCGCCACGACGGCTTGAATGGTGGAGCAATTGGGGTTTGCAATTATATTTTTTTTGATAAAAAGACGGGAAGAGTTGACTTCGGGGACAATCAACGGAACGTCTTTGTCTCGTCTCCAGCGACTGGAATTGTCTATTACGATTGTTCCATGCCGCGCAAAAATCGGAGCGAATTTACCGGAGACATCCGCGCCCGCGCTGAAAATCGCTATGTCGGACAAACTTTTTTTAACGGCTTGCGGTGTCAGAAGGCGTACGACTACCGGGCGATCGTTAAAGTACAAAACGCTGCCCGAAGAACGCTGCCCCGCAAAAAATTCAATGCTGTTAACCGGGAAACGTCGTCGCATGAGAGAAGCTACAATTTCCCGCCCCACAAGTCCAGTTGCGCCGATTATGCTTATATTGTAGCCGTCTTTTTCCGGGAGAAAATTGAGGCTGTTGTTTTTAAAGTTTACGTCGGACATTTTAGTATTGCGGCTCCTTGGTTATTATATGCGGCAATAAATTAAAAACGTTCTCGATTTTTGACACAAAACAATTGAAAAATAATTTTAATTAGTGTATAATGTTAGTCAGGATGGAATTGCTTACGGACAAAACAAACGCCGGTTTTGCACGCGATATACAGCTTGAGCTTGAACGTATGAAGTTTGTCTATGAAAACGGGGTTTACAGGTTGAGACCCAAAAAATCCGTTGTCGTTGTAGTGGAATTGCAAAATTTCACATCGAAGAAAAAGGCTTTGGCTCTTATAAAAAAACTGGACAAATCCACCGAAGTATCAATATGCGTCTTGGGAGCGGATAACGAATATTTTTTTTCATGCCGGCATCTCATTCTTGTGCGGGAAGGAAAAGCCGACGGCGTGGCGGAAGGCTGCGTTTTGCCGGGGCTTGCCGTTTATTCGTTTGTCTTAAAAAGCGGAATAAGGATCCCCGACTATTCGGATAAGCTGCTGGAATATATCGATTGTCAAGCATATTATCGCATAGAAAAGCTAAAAGACGGGATAAAGCATATTTTTTATTCGCAGGAAGAGGCGGAAAAATTTGCATCGGAACTGGCGGAAGCGTCTTGCATCTTAGACAGAGAAAGCGGCGCATTTAATATGATAACGGTAGATAAGTTCGCGAGTCCTTTCACCGTAAGCGCTATGTCTCGTGAAATTATGCGTTATGTCGGAGCTGCGGAAATAACCGTTGACGACGGCGTTAGTACTTTCGTTACTGCCGACGCGGCAGAAAAATGTTTGTATTTTGTTGCAGATGAAGCCGTTGCCGCAGCACAAATCATGAGATATTCGGAGGTAATAAATGGCAAAAAGGCAAGGATTTTTTAACAGACTCATAATGGGCTCGGACAACATGCCGGATTTTACGCCGGCGCAGCTGCCGAAAACGCGCTGGGGATTGTTTGCCGATGTCTTCAAAAATAAATTATTCGAAATTTTTAAGCTTAGCCTTTGGGGTGATTTGTTTTTGCTGCCATTGGTGGTGTTTTTTATTTTCAATTTTATAAACACGCGCGCGTACAATATATACATTCCGTACGACGCCAATATAGGCATCGGATTTCCGCTTGAAACGGACGCCATTATACGCGGTCAAAGCTTTGCTTTTACATCCGAATTTCAGTCGCTGCTTATAATGATTCCGCTTATAGTGGTACTGTTTTTAGGTATGGCGGGCGCGCTTTATGTCATGCGCCGTCTTGTCTGGGGCGAACCTGTGACGGTAACCAGGCACTTTTTTAAAGGCATAAAGGACAATTGGAAATGCGCTGTTGTGACGGGTTTGCTGCTTTCGATGTCGCTGTTTATCATGATGTTCAGTTTTTTAATCTTCGGCATGCTTGACAACGCGGGTTTTATCAACATTTTGATGATTATAATAGCAGTCATACAGTTTATTTTAGTTTGCGGGGTGGCGTTATTTGCTATGACGCAGTCGGTGACATATAAGATGAAGATAAAACAGATTTTATCCAATGGTTTTGTCTTCGGTTTCGCCCTTGTCGCTCAAAACGTATTTTTTCTGTTCATTGCGTTTTTTCCCGTTATCATTCCCGAGATACTGGCGCTTTTTTCGGCGTCGACTCGCTTTACGATAGCGCCTATCTTTTATATTTTGTATGCCATATTGGGCGTGGGATTTTCCATGCTGGTGCTAACGGTATATTCTCAGTACGCTTTCGATAAATATCTCAACGACAGAGTGGAGGGCGCTAAGAAAAACCGCGGAATGTACGTCATGACGCCCGAGGAAGAAAAACGTCTCGAAATCGAACGCATTAAAACGCATAACGTCGTTTACGGCGCCGCATATGTTGCAAAACGCCTGTCCAGCATAAACGAAGGTGCCAGCATAACGCCCTTGTCGGCGTCCTATTCGAGAGCCGATTTGCAGAAATTGAGCGAAGAAAAAAATCGAATAAAAGATGAAGTCGAGAAGGAGCGCGCCGAAGCGGAGGCGCAAATAGCCGAAGAAATTAAAAAATACGATGAAGAACAGGAAAATTTAAACAAGAAAAACAAAAAGAAAAAGAAATAATATGTATCAGTACCTTTCATATTGCTATGATAGTTTTATGTCGGATGTCGACTATGACGTGTGGGCCAACAGAATTATTGGCATTCTTGGCGACCGCAAAAAAGGAATAGACTGCGGCTGCGGCAGCGGTAATATTACTTTGCGCCTCAAAAAAGCGGGTTATGACGTAGTAGGAATGGATATAAGCCCTGAGATGCTGAATGTGGCAAAGCAAAATTTTATTCGCAACAATGTCGATATACCGCTTATTAAAATGGACGCGGAAAAGCTGTCGGTACCGGGAAAGGTGGACTTTATTACGGCTGTATGCGACGTGGTCAACTACATGAAATCTCCGGGGCAGTTTTTTGCCCGGGCATACTCGGCTCTTAATAACGGGGGCGTGCTGATTTTCGATATCAGCAGCAAACATAAACTTACCGAAATTATCGGCAACAACGTTTTTACCGATTCATCCGGCGATACGACATATATTTGGACCAATCATCTTTCCAATAAGAAAAATAAAGTGGAAATGTACCTTACTTTTTTCATCAAAAATTCATCGGGCAGTTACGATAAGCGCGAAGAGAGGCAGGTACAATATATATACGAATCGGATCAACTGATAAGTCTGTTAAAAGGCAACGGTTTTACAAAGGTAATGTCCGGCGGCTTTGAAGGCAAACGCAACAGAAATTTAGAACAACGATTGTTTTTTGTCGCATATAAAGGAATTGTAAATGAAAAAGATTTATAAATTAAATTTCGATGCCGATTATTATTACGACAGGGCGGAAGATTTTATCGATAACGGCGAGACGGAAAAAGCCATTTATAACTATTATCGTTCGTTGTCGCTGGAACCGTTTAATCCGTGGATAATGAGCGATATCGGCATGTGCTATTATGAACTCGGCACAGTATCCGAAGCGCTGGAATGGTTTAACAGGGCGCTTGCCGTTTATAAAAACTGTTATTCCGCGGCGTTTGGCATAGTGCGCGTTATGGTCGCGCTGGAACGCAATAAAACCGCCGAACGTTTTATTCCGCTGTGTTCGCGTGAAGATCTGGATGGTTATATCGAAAACGGAATGTTTTTCGATGAAATGGACGATATTCCTGTAAGCGACGGAGAGAACCCTGCCGCGTCTTTTAGATTGGTGGACAAAGACAAAGGGCAAAGATATCTTGCCGCGGCAGTAGCGGCGTTAAGCCGGGGCAATTCGGACGAAGCCGAAAAAAGCCTTAGGATGGTGGATGAAAAAAGCAAAGCGTACTGCGAGGCGATGTACTATCTTGCGCTGATTTTATACGATAAAGGCTGCTTATATGAAGCGTATGTAATAAGCGACGATATGATGCGCGTTTGTCCCGACGAAATAAAAACCTACATAATACGCATTGCCGTATGCTCACGGCTTAATATGCCCGAGCAGAAGGACGCGGCGGTGCAAAAATTGGACAAATTATATCCTCAGGATTTTGCCGAATCCATAGGCGTGGCGTTTTGTTTAAGCGATATAGGAATGTATGATTTGGCGCTTAGATTTTTTGAAGAAGCGGTAAAAATGCAGCCTTACCACAAGAGCGCTTTGCTGTTATATGCGCTTTGCAGTCATAATAACAAAATGCACGACAAGTGCCGAAGCGTACTTGTCAGACTAAGCAAACTTTATCCCGAGGACGGCGTTCCGAAGTATTATGCCGAATATACTTTGCGGCATCCCGACAGCGTAATACCTTTGGTGGGCGATTTGACGGGCAGCGCGACGGCGCATTTTGTCGAAGAGTTTTTGGAAGAGGTCAACAAGATAGGCAGCCTTGAAGAACTTGAAGATAAATACGACGCCGACGATGTTTTTTACGACAGCATGATGGCTTTTTTTGCGTCGGGATATTCGGCGGAGATAGTCAACTTCGTCTCGATAATTGCGCCGAGCAATAAGCTGCGGCCGGTTTTACGGGAACTGTTGGTGCGTTCGGATACGTCTGTCGCGTTAAAAATGGAGTGCCTAACATGGTTACTTGTTTACGATCGTAAAAAGGAATACGCAATATTGGGCGATGACGGCGCAGTGGTGTTTGAAAAAGCGCGCATAATCACCGAAGAGAATAAGGTGATGAAAAGCGTGTTTTGCCGCGCGTACGCAGCCATGAAGATAGCGAATATAAATCTTGACAGGGAATTAAAACAGCGTTATGCCGAAATGAAAGCGACAAACAGGCGGCTAATGGGAGATTACGAATACTCGAGAGAAAACGCCGTGTGGCTGTGTTCATCGGCATTGGGCGGAGCTATGTCGGACAAAATATGCAGGCTTTTGGGCGCAGATGAAAAAAAATATGCCGATATTATTGAAAAATGGCAAAACAACATTCCGGGAGAAGAAAAATGATTGATTTTGATACAAAATTTCATGATTTTTATGAAAAATGGATTAAAGATAATCAAGGGAAATATACTTATGACGAGATGGAAAGCAAAGTAGGCGAAGTTTATGATTTGTGGAAAAACGCTCAGGACTCCGAACTCGGCTGTTCGATAAGTCAGTACTTGGCGGGTCTTACAGACGATGAAGTCACAAAAATGTTCGTCTCATCTTTTGAGGAAGGGCTTGAGCCGTCGTCTGCATTAATAGACGAAGTGGAGAACCGTGAAGCTTGCATAGAAGACATAAAAAAACTGCTGCGGGCGGAAATCGACGACGATATAAAAATGCACATATCCAATATTTTGCTGGAGATAGGACGGGCAGGCGAGTGCAAGGATATTTTTGTCGAATGGCTGCTGGACACCGATTGCAGCGAAGAACTTCGCGATGTCGCGGTGGAAATACTGAAAGATTATGCCGACGATGTGTACGATAAGCTAATGGAGCATATTGACGACGTCGATATTGACACTCAGACGCTGGTTGCGGAAGTGGTCGTTTATGCGGAGAAAAACGACAAAACGTTTGATCTTCTGGAAAAGTTGTTTAAGTCAGGCGCAAATACGGCGCTATACGCCGGATATCTGGGCAAATACGGTGATGAACGCGCTGCGGCCATGTTGTATAAAGCGCTGGATACGTGCAATTATCTCGAGTTTACCGAAATACGCAACGCAATAGAAGTGCTGGGCGGAGTCGTCGATGAAGAATACCGAGATTTTTCGGACGATGAATATTATAAAGCTATCAAACATTTGAAGTAGGGGAATTATTATGGCAAAGATCACGTTGGATGATGTAAGAAAAAACAAAGATTTTGCGGCGCTCATTGACCGCGCTAATTTTAATCTTGAAAAAATGGGTTACACCGAACATGGCATTCGTCACGTCGGCTATGTGTCAAAAACTACCGCCAATATCCTTAGAGAGGTGGGGTGCGACGAGCACATTATCGAACTCGGTGCGATTGCCGGATGGATTCACGATATAGGAAACGCCGTAAATCGTTTGAACCACGGTCTTACGGGCGCAGTTATGTCCATGGCTTGTCTGGAAAAGATGGGGATGGATATGCAGGATATTTCGATGATCATCGCGGCTATCGGCAACCACGAGGAGCAAAGCGGTATTCCCGTCAACGAGATAAGCGCCGCGCTCATACTGGCGGATAAAAGCGACACGCACCGTTCGCGCGTAAGAAGGAAGAATTTTAACTTAAACGATATACACGACAGAGTAAACATGTCTATCAAAAAAAATTATCTCGCCGTTGACAACGAAAGTAAGACTATACGTCTCGTGATAATAATGAATGCCGAAATGTCATCGATTATGGACTACTTCGAAATATATCTGTCGCGCATGATTATGTGTGAAAAGGCGGCAAAATTTTTGGGATATAAATTCGAGCTGCTTATAAACGGTGCGGTAATAAACAATCAAGACGCGCGGATAGGTGCAGTGCCCGGCGGAGAGGGTAAATATGTAAGTGAAGAATAGCCGATTTTTGAACAGTTATATTGCTTTTTTACAAAATAATAGTACTATGCGTGACATAGTACTATTATTTTTTGCATAAAGATGCCGTAAAGATAATATCATTAAATATGATAAAGTGCTTAAAAATTTCCGCGTATTTACTGGGCGCAATAATCGGTGCGGGGTTTGCCAGCGGAAAAGAAATCGTCTCTTTTTTAGGCAAAGACGGATTGGGAATAGGCAATGCCGTAGTTTGCGCTATTTTCGTTTTTGTTTTATGCGGGAGCTTTTTGCTGGCCGCGCATTTTGCGGGAGGCGGCGGTTTTTCTGCCGTCAACAAGACGCTATTTCCGCGTATGCACTGTTTTTTTGATATATGCGTTGCGTTTAACGCGCTGATAGTGCTGTCGGCAATGACGGCGGTTGTGACGGAAATAGGCAATAATTTTTATCCGCTCAAACAAATATATTCGGCTGTATTTTTATTGTTTGTGGTTTTTATCGTCTATAAGGGACAAACATGGGTGTTGAACGGCAGTTATATAATGATGTTTTTTATAGTGGCCGTTATAATAGCCGTATCGACGGAAAATTTTTCTTCGGGCGAGAGTATTTTAGAACAGAGATTCAGCGTTAAAAATTGTTTTTCCTACATCTCTATGAATATGTTTTTGTCCGCCGGCGCAATGCTTTCTCACAACAAACTTTCGAAACGCCAGCGCGTTGCCGTTGCCGGAATTGTCGCCGTATGCGTAGGGGCGCTGATATTTACGTTGGCATTTGCAATACGCTGTGCCGGCTGCGAAGGCGAAAACATACCGATATTTGCTTTGTCGTCACGATTGGGCAAAATCGCCTATTATTTATCTGTCGTACTGCTGATTCTAAGCGCGATAACTACGTCGACGGCCGCCGTAAGCGAAGTATCGCGTTTTTTGTCGCCTGTAACGGGCAAAAAAACTGCTTTATCTGTTGCGGTTATCGCCGGTTTTACTCTTAGTTTGTTCGGTTTTGAAAAAGTGGTGGAACAGTTTTATCCCGTCATAGGTATTTTGGGCGGCGTTTATTTTATTTTTGTGTTCAAATACTTAGCCGTGGCGCTTTTTAATAAGTTTTTCCACAAGCGCAATGGCAAAGTACATGACGGCGGCAAGTAGGCACAATATCACCGTGGACATCATTACGAGGTCCAGCTGGAAAATCTGTCCGCCGAAAATTATCAGATATCCCAATCCGGCGCCGGACACGAGATATTCTCCCATAATTGTGCCCACCCATGCAAGCCCGACATTGACTTTTAATACGGAAATAATATTTGTAAGAGAGCCGGGCAGAATGAGCTTATACAGTATTTGGAATTTGTTGGCGCCCATGGATTTCAGCAGAAGAATTTTATCCTTGTCACACGCTAAAAAGCCGTTAAGAAAACCGATAATTGCGACGATTATGCATATTAAAAAGGTCATGACGATTATCGGCTTAGTGCCAATTCCCACCCAGATGATGATAAGGGGGCCAAGGGCGATTTTCGGCAGACTGTTGAGGACGACGATATATGGTTCGAGCACTTTTCGCAAGGTATCCGAGCACCATAATATTATTGCGGCAACAAGTCCCGCCGTCGCCGATATCAAAAACCCGTATATACATTCGAGCAGAGTGATCTTGATATGCATCCAAAGATTTTCGGTATTCATGAGCTGTTTGATTATTCTGGAAGGACTGCTCACGAAAAAAGAGTCCAGAATACGAAAATAGGTCAATGTTTCCCATAGAATGAGAAATACTACAAGTATGGATATTTGCAGCGTCAGAATCTTAATTTTGTTAAGCCTTTTTTTGCGTAAAAACTTTTCGCGTTCGGAATAAACTTTTTTCATGACGAAACCTCCTTCCAAATTTTTTCAAACAAAGCGGGGTATAGAGGTGAATCTCTTTTTTCCCGCGGCTTTTTTGTACCCAGTCTTACAGGTATATCCGCTTTAATTTTTCCCGGGCGGGGACTTAAAACTATTATTCGGTCGGACAGGGCTATGGCTTCCGAAATATCGTGAGTTACGAGCAGTACGGTTTTGTGTTCGTTTGCTATTATCGACGATATATCGTCGTGCACGTGCAGGCGCGTCTGAAAGTCAAGCGCGGAGAAGGGTTCATCCAGCAGCAGTATTTTTGGGCGGAAGGCAAGCGTTCTTATAAGGGCAACGCGTTGTCGCATACCGCCCGACAGCTGGGAGGGAAAGTGCTTTTTAAATTCTTTAAGACCGTATTTATCCAAAAGCGACTGAGCATATGCTATTGTTTCGGGATTTTTTTTCTTTTGTATTTCCAGACCAAGATTGACGTTGTCGCTGATATTGCGCCATTCGAAAAGCTGATCGCGCTGCAGCATATATCCGACTTCGCCATGCGGCCGTGTGATTTCTTTGCCGCCTATCGTTATTTTTCCGCCTGTGGGCTTAATAAGACCGGCAATCAAAGAGAGGATAGTGGTTTTTCCGCACCCCGATGGCCCAACAATTGCTATAAATTCGCCTTCGTTAACGGAAAAACTAATATTTTCCAAGGCGGCGGTTTCACTGTCCTCGCTTTGATATATCAGTCCTATATTCTCAATTTTTAGTAATTCCATGAGCTTTCTCCGTTGTTTTTACATGTTTATAGTACTATGCGTTACATAAAAGCTATGCTGTTCTTCCCAATTCTTGCATTACTTTCTGCGCGTATGAATTGTCTACGATATCCTCAAACGCAACGTCTTTACTTAAAAAGCCGGCGTTTTTCATTATTGTTTTCAATGTTTCAAATGCTTCTTTTTTCATAACGGGAGATTCCGCCCATGCGTCTATGTTGCGATAACTTATTACGGAGGCTTCTATCATGTCAAGTTCTATGCCCATAAAGTGCGGCTTAAGCGACTGGGCAACATCTTTGGCGTCGCTGTTGCAAATAAAATCGTATCCTTTAATAATAGCGCGGATAAACGCTTCGATATAGTCCCGATTTTCTTCTACATAACTTTTTGCCGCCGAAAAAGCGGTGTAAGGCACTTCGCCGCTGGCTTCGCCCACGGATGCAACGATGTGACCTTTGCCCAGCGACTGGTACTCTGAAGCGGTGGGTTCAAACATAGTTGTGTAGTCTACGCTGGGGTCTGCCTCAAAGACGCTCGCCATCATTCCGAAAGCAACGTCGGTATTAAAATTGAGGTCCGTTGTCTTTAGTCCCGCTTTGTTTACGACATATTCCATTGTCATTGCCGGAACACCGCCCGCTCTTCCCGCAAGAACATGTTTTCCGCGCAATTTATCCCATGTAAAATTGTCGTCCGGCTCTTTTGCTACAAGAAACGATCCGTCGCGTTTTGTCAGCTGAGCAAAAATTATCGGGTAATCTTTTTGTCCGTTAATCTGACAATAAACGGTAGTTTCCGGACCCATAAGGCCGATTTCCGCGTCTCCGGATATGACGGTGGTCATGACGAGATCGGAGCCCTGTACCGTAGTTACTTCGACATCCAGACCTTCTTCTGCGAAATATCCGTTGTTTACGGCTACATAAAGCGGAGCGTAAAAAATACTTCGGGCGGTTTCACAGACGCGTATTTTATTGCTGCGGGTTTTGTTAAAGCAGCCCGTAAGACTTATTATCGCCGTAAAAGCGGTGAACAGTGCCAAAAAAATAAACAGTGCGTTTTTTACTTTTTTCATGTTTTCTCTCCTTAAAGTGTTTGTTATACACCATATTATGCCGATAAATTTTTTATTGTGAGTTTTTGGCAATGTATTATTGCTTGCAAATAAGCCGCCGTTATGCTATAATTTATTCAATATAAGAAGGAGTTGACAAATGAACAAGACTTACGAACCGAAAAGTTTTGAAAAACGCATTTATGCGAAATGGCTGGATAAAAAATATTTTTCCGCCCGCCCCGACAAGAACAAAAAACCTTTTACCATAGTTATGCCGCCGCCCAATATCACCGGACAGTTGCATATGGGACATGCTCTTGACGGAACGGTGCAGGATATTCTCATAAGATACAAACGCATGAAAGGGTTTGAGGCGCTTTGGCTGCCCGGCACCGATCACGCCTCCATAGCTACGGAAGTGAAAATAGTGGAGAGTATGCGCAAAGAAGGCCTTACGAAAGAAATGGTAGGCCGCGATAAATTTATGCAACGCGCATACGCATGGAAAGACAAGTACGGCGGCCGTATAGTCGAGCAGCTTAAAGAAATGGGATACTCCTGCGACTGGGACAGATTGGCCTTTACAATGGACGAACGCTGCTCGAGGGCGGTAAAAGAGGTCTTTGTAAGGCTGTACGAAGAGGGGCTTATTTACCGCGGCGACCGCATAATCAATTGGTGCCCCTGTTGCCACACGGCGATTTCCGACGCAGAAGTCGAATACGAAACGGAAAAAGGACATCTTTGGCATATAAAATATCCCGTCGAAAACAGCGACGAATTTATAGTAGTGGCGACAACGCGTCCCGAGACAATGCTGGGAGATACCGCGGTCGCAGTCAATCCGAGCGATAAGCGGTACACAAAACTGGTGGGAAAAACGCTCATTCTTCCTCTTATGGGTCGCAAAATACCCGTTATTGCCGACAGATATGTCGAAAAATCTTTCGGTACCGGCGCCGTTAAGATAACGCCCGCCCACGACCCCAACGATTTTGAAGTGGGGCTCAGACACAATCTTCCGGTAATTAAAATAATGAACGACGACGCCACAATGAATGAAAACGCCGGCCTCTACAACGGAATGACGGAAATCGAAGCCAGAAATGCCGTAGTATCCGATCTCGAAAAAGCCGGCTTGCTGGTCAAAACCGAGGATTATGAACACAACGTGGGACATTGTTACAGGTGTCACAAAACAATAGAACCCATGGTGTCCAAGCAGTGGTTCGTCAAGATGAAGGACCTGGCGATTCCGGCAATAGAGGCTGTAAAACAAAAACAAATTAAATTTCTTCCCAAGCGGTTTGAAAAGACGTATTTACATTGGATGGAAAATATCCGCGATTGGTGCATAAGCCGTCAATTGTGGTGGGGACACCGTATTCCCGTATATTACTGCGATGAATGCGGCGAGATGACAGTCAGCCGCGAAACGATAGTAAAGTGTCCCAAGTGCGGCGCGCCCGTTAGGCAGGACGAAGACGTGTTGGATACATGGTTCAGCTCGGCATTATGGCCGTTTTCGACTTTGGGTTGGCCTGAAAAGACGCCGGACCTGCAGTATTTTTATCCCACGACAGTACTTGTAACGGCGTACGATATAATTACGTTCTGGGTGTCGAGAATGATATTCAGCGGACTTAAACAGATGGGTGAAAAACCTTTCAGCGACGTTCTCATACACGGTATCGTAAGGGACGACCGGGGCAGAAAAATGTCCAAGTCGCTCGGCAACGGCGTTGATCCGCTGGAAGTAATAGACGAATTCGGAGCCGACAGTCTCAGATATTCTTTGGTAAACGGCATAGCTCCCGGCGGAGATATACGATACTCGCGCGAAAAAGTGGAGAGCTATCGTAATTTTATGAACAAAATCTGGAACGCTTCGCGATTTGTTCTCATGAATTGCGAAAACGCCGAAATTAAGGATATAAGTCTCGTTAAATTGACGCTTGCCGATAAGTGGATATTAAACGAACTTAATATCACCGTCAACAAAGTCACGAAAAATCTTGATAAATACGAAGTGGGTCTTGCCGCAAATACACTGTATGATTTTATTTGGAGCCAGTTCTGCGATATTTATATAGAGATGAGCAAGACAACGCTCTACAGCGAAGATTTGCGCAAGCGTTCGGATGCTATAAGCGTACTATTGTATGTCCTGACCACGATTTTAAAGCTCGTGCATCCGTTTATTCCGTTTATCACCGAAGAGATTTATGACAATCTGCCCGTTAAAGATGCCGAGGACATAATGATCTCTCCCTATCCCGAATATACTCGCAAACACTGTTTTTCAAAGGCGGCGGCGGAAGTGGACTCGGTAATGAAAGCCGTCCGCGCAATACGTTCGCTTAGAAAAGAAATGAACGTCAGCCAAAGCAAAAAAACGGCCATTTATATCGTACCTGTTCAGGGAAAGGAAAGGCTGATGCGCGATTCGGCCGCTTATATCGAAAAATTGGCGGGCGGCAACGAGATAATATTTGAAAAACCGCAGATAAAAACCGTAAGCGTAGTCGCCGATATTGCCGAATTCTATATTCCGCTGGGCGAATTGATAGACGTAAACAAAGAGCTGGAGCGCCTTGCAAAGGAGCTGGAAAATACCGAAAACGAAATTGAACGCGCAAACGGCAAACTTTCAAATAAGGGTTTTGTCGAAAAAGCGCCGGCTCATCTTATTGACGCAGAGAAGGCAAAATTGATAAAATTCGGAGAGCTGAAAAACCGTATTGTCGAAAAGATTGAGGAGCTTAAAGCCAATTTGTAATATCCTGTAATATGATATGAAAAAAAGTACTATGCCACGCATAGTACTTTTTTTTGCGAAAAACTTACATTTTATTGCACTTGCGGATTGTTTTTTTGTTCCTTATATTCCTTCAAGGCTTGAGCAAGCTGGTCGGGACAACTTGTGCCGTTTCTGCACTGAATCCCGCTCAGCAAAGAAATTACTTCATCGACCGGTCTGCCGGCCACAAGGCGCGCAATACCCTGCGTGTTTCCGCTGCAGCCGTTGACGAACTTTACCGATTTAATGACGTCGTTTTCATCAACCGTAAAGATAATTTCTCTCGAACAAGTGCCTTTGGTTCTGTAAATATTCATTGTTTGCCTCCTAATCAATTAATTCCTCATGTAAAAAATAATAAATCTGTGCGGCCTTTTCTTCCCACTTATTGTAAACTTGCTTGGCGGTATCGCGATTTGTAACGTTTAGTTTAAGTTCAAGCGTCGTCTGAACGGGATCTACTATCTTCATGTGGACGGTGTACGTTCCGTCGGGGTTTTTGTAATAATTGCGATAATATTCCTGTTTGCGGCGATAGGCCATTCTGTTTTGTTTGACGTATTCGGTTATTTCCGAGCGCAAGGTGGACGGAATTTTCGTATAAAAGTGGTCCAGGCACTGTCTTCCGTCCGGCGTAATGTTGTAGTAGGCGTCGGAAATGATGCCTTTTTCCACAATTTTTTCCTTTGAAGAGCGATATATAAGTCCCGAATCCAGCAGTTCGTTGACAGCGACCATACAATCCATGTATGTCAGCCAAAGATTGCGGCTCGAGCACATTTCGATAATGGTTCTGCCCGTCAATGGTACGTCCATCGCCTCAAAAACGTACAGCAAAATAAGCTTATTTAGTGTAGAATCGTCCGTTATTTTCACAATGCGACCTCCGTGAATATTATTATAACATATTTTTTTAAAATGTGAAGACCCTTTTTAAAAATTTTCTTTTAATAATTATTTTTGCAAGTTTACGCATTTATTTGACAACGAAATGAAAAATGTTTTACAATATAAACATGTCTAAGGAAAAAGTTTTGGAAATACTGGAGAAAAACCGGGGTAAAGTGGTGTCCGGGGAGGAAATTGCCCGCGCATTGGGAGTTACCCGTGCGTCCGTGTGCAAGGATATAGCGAAACTGCGCCGGGAAGGCAACGAAATTTTTTCCAAAAGCAATTCCGGTTATATTTTAAGCCGGTCGTCGCCTGCTTTATCCGCCGTTGGAATAACTTGCAGAATGAAAACCGTTCGCCCCGTCGTCTATTTTTCATCGGTGGATTCCACAAACAAGCGCGCAAAAATAATGGCGGCAGAGGGCGCGTCGGACGGGACCGTAATAGTTGCCGACAGTCAGACCGAGGGGCACGGACGAAGAGGACGGAGCTTTTATTCGCCTGCCGGCAGCGGACTATATTTTTCGCTAATCCTGCGCCCAGAATTCAGTTATGTTTTGTGCCAGCGCATAGTGCCCCTGGCGGCGGTCGCCGTACGACGGGCGATAAAATCCGTCTGCGGCATAAACACGCGGATAAAATGGGTCAACGATATATATTTTAGCGACAAAAAAATAGCCGGAATATGCACCGAATCAATAGGCCAGTTCGGCGCCGACAGACCCGACGCGGTAGTGCTGGGCATCGGCATAAACGTCTCCACGCAAAATTTTCCCGCCGAGATAGCGGAGACTGCGGGAAGCCTGGGCGTATTTGTCGACAGGAACGCCCTGGCGGCAGCCTGCGTCGACAATGTGTTCGATATGCTGCCCGGCATTGCCGACGCAACGTTTATGGACGAATATCGCGCCGAATGTATGACGATAGGGAAGCAAGTAGACGTATTTTCCGGAGATGAATATCTCTATTCCGCGAAAGCGCTGGAAATCGACGACGACGGGCTTCTGATAGTGCAAAAAGAAAGCGGCGAGACTGTGTCGCTCATTACACAGGAAGTGAGCATAAAAAACCACAAATAACATCGGCGTAAAATTCAGCCGAACGGGAGGACAATATGATTTACAAAAACATCGAAATTTTTAACGTTGCCGAAATTTACGACTGCCCCGGCGGCGGCATAAGCTGGATGCGCGTACCGAAAAACGTTTACGAAACATTGGAACGCGGCGATCAGGCACGCAATATGGCAAAAAATTCCACGGGCGTAGAACTGCGTTTTGTCATAAAAAGCGGCGACGGCGTCGTTATACGGATGGCAAAACTGGAGCCGAGCAACACGACAAACGTATTTCATGTTTATCGCGGCGGTATTCAGGGCACATGGGAAGACTGTGAAGTGGATAAATATGTGTTTGACGAGCCCAAAGACTATTTTATCAAAAAGTCCGATAATATCGAAACGCTTAAAAAAATGGCGGCGGCTTATTCGGATCCGTGGGACCCTGACGTCGTTCGCGTCATATTCGACAGAGGCGCTTACAGAATTTTAGACGTCGTAGGCGATGTGGAGCCGCCAAAAGGCAATCAGCTGCCCGCAAACAGTATTCTGTTTTACGGATCGTCCATTACGCACGGCTCGAACTCCATCGGTATGTCGCATTCCTGGGCGTCGATAGTAGGGCGGAATTTAAGGTGCGACGTTATAAACAAGGGGTTTGCCGGCTCGTGCGCCATGGAACCCGAGATGATCGACTACATATCCAAACTCGGCAAGGACAATAAATGGGACGTCTGTGTCATGGAATTGGGCATAAACGTGCTGTGGTGGGAGGAAGAAAAGGTTTATTCCCGCGCGGAAAACGCAGTAAAGACGGTGGCTCTTTCCAACCCGGAAAAGAAAATTTTCGTAATATCCCCCTTCTATTGCTACGATGATTTCAAGGGCGGCAAAGACGCGGAAAAATGGCGTACCGCTCTTAAAAAAATTACCGACAGTCTGCGCCTTCCCAATGTAACGTATATAAACGGACCGGATTTGCTTTCGGGGCCGGCGGGACTTTCCGCCGACGAAGTGCATCCAAACATATACGGCGTGCAGAGCATAGCCAATGGGCTTACGGCGATAATAAAAAAAGATATACAAAAATAGTTAATATAAGGAGAAGTTTAATATTATGGTTGTTTTTCACCCGTAAACGAAAAAATCAACGCGAATTGACCGCCGTAAGACGCAAAACGTTCCTCTTAGCGATTATTATAGGCGCGGTGGGAATGTTGGCATATGTGGTTTTGCGAACGTTTATCGAAAGCCCTGTGCTGGACGTAATGCTTATTTTTGCCGTACCGTTCGGCGTGGGACTGGTTTTATATCTTGTCTTAAATGCGAATATTAAACAACTGGCGCAAAAGAACTATGTCAACCGTTTCGAATTTAACGACGAGACGCTTGATATCGCGACCATGCAGCACGACGAAGTAATTGCCACTTACAAGCTGCACTATAACGAAATAGTCAAAGTTAAGGAAACCGAAAAATATTATTTTGTTTACATTGCCAAATTTTCCGCCTATATAATATCCAAAGAAAATCTTACCGAAGACGAAAAGAATAAAATAAACAAATTGTTAAAAATTTCCAATCAGCATAAACCAGAATAAGGAGAGAAAGCATATGTCTAATATTTGGCACGACATTTCCGAAAAACGCATTACGCCCGAAGACTTCATCTGCGTGATAGAAATCAGCAAGGGCAGCAAGAAGAAGTACGAGCTCGATAAAGAAACCGGTTATATCATTCTCGACAGAATTTTATACACTTCAACGCACTATCCGGCAAACTACGGATTTATTCCGCGCACGCTGGGCGATGACGGCGACCCGCTGGACATTTTGCTGCTGTGTTCGGAAGCGCTCGAACCGCTGATTTTGTGCAGGGCTTATCCGATAGGCTACATTTCGATGATCGATAACGGCAAAAACGACGAAAAAATAATCGCCATTCCCTTTTCGGACCCGATGTACAACCAGTATACCGACATAAATCAGTTGCCCACCCATATTTTCGACGAAATGAAACACTTTTTTTCGGTTTACAAAAATCTCGAAGGCAAAACAACCGCCGTAAACGAAGTCATGGGACGCGAAGAAGCGATAAAGGTCATCAAAAAAGCGCTCGCCGATTACAAAGCAAAGTTTGTAAAATAGGCTTATTTATTATAAATATTTCATATTTTATTTAAATTGTATTGACTAACTTTTTTTTTACGTTATTATTAATATAGAGAATGTTTGATTTATTATAAATACAATGTGACGGGGAGGTGATAAAAGAATAACAAAATAAGAAAATTAGGCGGTATATTGTTTTTTTGTTTTCATCAAAGGAGGAAAATCAGATGAAAAATTTAAGGAAGATATTTATTGTTTTGTTTGCGGCGGTTATTGTGTTCAGCTGCGTTGCATGCGCGGATAATACTCAGGCAAGCGGAAGAGTCGACGACGTAATTTCGCGTATACGCGCGTTGGAGCCGGGCGATATTCGTTCGCAGTGGGAGGGATTGCGCGTCCGCGACAATTCTCCCGCGATAGGTTGGCGGTCGTTTGACGACATAAAAGACGAGTATATAGCAAAACTGCAGGACGTCGACGATATGGACGCTGCGGAAAAAATCTACGAAGATTTTATTGACGACGCGACCGAAATGCTCGAAGAAGAACACTCGCTGTTTCTTAACGCCGTAGTAAACGCATACGACTATGCGTACAATTTCTATACCAATGACGGTAAAGTCCGCGTTTATTCCGGCGATAATTCGTCCGTTGCGTTTACTCAATACGATTTTTTCTACAATAAATTGTTTAATTGGAATTTTTACGAAAACCAATATGCTTTGAATTTGTTTGAAAAGCGCTGCCGGGCGCTTGCCGGACCCGAACTTGTCACGGAAGACAATGCGGATATAATCGAGCATTATGTTTCTCATTCTTACAATGGCGGACCCGTTCGCGAAGAATATTTTGTTCCGACGGACGCGCTCGGCGAAAACGTAACGTATGATTTCATTCGTCTGCAAAGTTTGCTGCACACCGAAAATCACGAGCAGCGCAGCCGAATGCTTACGGGCATTGCCGCCGGCACTAAAGTATATGCAGAAGCTGCTTATATTGGCGCAGGCGACCCCACTTCGACCGGCGATATTAATTATAATTATACCGAAGAAGACGGCATAATGGTTCTCGCCCGCGAAGAAGGACATATAATCGGCTGCGTAATCATGCGTTTTAATGCCGCCGATTATTTTACGATGGTCAAATCGGTCGCCTTTCCCAAAAACGATGACGGAAGTTACCAGAACGTCGAATACGAGCGCTTGCTTGCCGCATTCGAAGCATATTCGTCCGAACGTCATATGGTGTGGGGAATAAATATCGGCAACTATCTGGGACTACGTATAAATGCTGCCGAAAACGGCGGACGTGGCACCGAATATGTTTTGGGTAAAGGCAAGACCACGAGTTTTGACGACCCCGTCTATGTGGTTACAACCGAAAACGGCACTTTGTCCAAACTTACCGCGCCTCATTATTTGACGGACTGTGAGAAAGAAGATGAAAAATCGGAGACTATTACGTTAAATCCGGGCGACTCGGTGGTTTGGAACAACGACGACGATTGTTACGAAAACACCATTACCGTCACCGAAAAGAAAGACGGAATTGTACTGCGGACGGTAACAATAAAGATAGAACGGCGCGAAGACGGCGGCTATTCTATGCTGTTTACCGAAAATTATACTTTTTCGTATATACGCGTCGATAAAGATTATATTATATTGCCGGAATAAAAATTCAAAATAGCGATATTATAAAAGGATAAAACGGCGGTTTTTTGTCATATCGTCGTTTTATTTTTTGCCTGAGCGCTCAATGTCCGGGCGCCTGATATAAAGAATAGTTTTGCATAAATATACAAACATTATATAATAATATTTTTATTATTACTTGACAATATTTGTATTTTGATGTATGATGTATAAGTGATAATTTGGAGTAAAATTCAGATACATTACAATTACATGGCAACAGGAGGTACTTTTAATGAGAAGTTTGACAGAACTCGATAATAAAATTACCGCCGCTTCCAAAGATGTTTATGCGCTTATCGACAAAATTACCGACGAGCAATCGTTTGTGGAAACGGATAAATTTATCGGTTCGGGCACGTCACTCGGTTATGCCGCAGGAGAGGGGGTAGTCAGCGGAATTGCGTCCGTGGACGATATTCAGGTGGGAATTTTTGCCATAAACGGCAAAGTTCTTTTGGGAGGTATCGGCAAAAGCAATGCCGAAAAAATTTCCAAATGCGTTGCCAACGCCGTCAAAATGTCCGCTCCGGTGATAGGAGTAATCGATACTTCCGGCGCGCGTTTCGCGGAAGGCATAGAGGCGCTTGAAGGTTACGGAAAAATAATAGAGGCGTTTTCGGGCGCTTACGGAATGGTGCCGACGATATTGGTGGTAAAAGGCAACAATTTCGGTTCGTTGTCCTATTTGCCGGCAATGTGCGATTTTACGGTATGTTACGAAAAAAGCGTTTCGGCGACATCCAGCCCGCTTATTCTGGCAGCCCAGTCCACGGCGGACGTCGCCTCGGTGGGCACGGCTAAAATAATGGCGGAAAACGGCGTAAGCAGCTTTACCGTTAAAAACGACGGCGAGCTGGGAGAGCTTATAAAAAAGCTATTAAATACGCTTACGGTGGATTTTATCGATACCGAGGACGACGGCAATCGCGTATCCGATCTTGCCGGTGAAACCGACGTAAGAAAAATCATCGCGAATGTCTTTGATAAGGGGACGTTTATTGAAGTTAAAAAAGACTATGCTCCGGAAGTGGTGACGGGTTTTGCCCGTCTCAACGGCATATCGGTGGGCGTAGTAGCCGGCAATCCTGCCGAAAAGGATGGCTGTCTGACTCCTCCCGGCGCCGAAAAAGTCACCGATTTAGTCAATACTTTGGAAAGCTTTAATATTCCGCTCGTCAATCTTGTAAACAGCAAGGGCACAAAAAATTGTCTTAAATGTCAGCCCAAGCTTATGAAAAACATAGGCGAAATGATGTACGCCTTAAACGTTGCGTCCATCGAGAAAATCGCCGTTATCGTCGGGGACGCTCTGGGCGCGGCTTATGTCGCGTTTGCGGGCAAATCCGTTTACGATTATGTCGCGACATGGGACAGCGCAAAAATAGGTATGCTGGACGGAACGCAGAGCGCCAGACTCGTGTACGGCGATCAAATAGCAAAGGCCGACGATGTCAGTCTCGCCGAAAAGCAGTTTGCCGAAACATATGAAAACGACAATATGGCGGCGGTCTGCGTTGCCGAAAAGGGATTTATCGACAACGTAATAGACCCCGACTTTACAAGGCAATATCTTATAGCCGCACTGCAAGCATACATCAATAAGAGGTAACTATCATGATGTTGGGTATAATTTTGGGCGCTCCGGCAACCGAACCGACGCTCTGGATGATAACTTTGTACGGCGTTATAGGTCAGATATTGGTTTTTTTGGTATTGGCCGTATTGATAGGAATCATCTATCTTGTCAGGTTGGTCTTTATAATGATTTTCAAAAAAGACGAAAATCATAAAGACAGTACTCCAAAGCCCGCAGAGATCAACGCCGGCGATGAACCGGCTCCTGCGATGGAAGAAGTTGCTGCCGAGGACGAAATTGCCGCGGTAATCGGCGCCGTTTTGGCCGTTTATTGCAGCGAGTCGGGCGAAAGCGGTAAGCACGCGCCTTTTAAAGTCAAAAAAATTTACAAAATCAAATAGTGGATGAGGAAAAAAATTATGCGTAAATTCAATGTTAATGTCAATGGAAATTCTTATGTAGTTGAAGTAGAGGAAGTGGGTGCGGAGAACACGGCTCCGGTTGTTTCTCCCGTAAATGCGGTTGCTCCCGCGTCTCCCGCTCCCGTCGCAAAACCGGCTGCTCCCGCGCCTGCGCCCAAACCTGCGGTAACCGGCGGCACTACGTTAAAGTGCCCCATGCCCGGAAAAGTATTGAAATTGTTGTGCAAAGACGGCGACAAAGTGGCAAAAAATCAGAAAGTATTATTGCTGGAAGCCATGAAAATGGAAAACGATATTGTCGCACCGGCGGACGGCATCATCACATATATTGCCAAAGAAGGAGAGGACGTAGTTTCTCAGCAGGATTTGGCTGTAATTAAATAACTTTACGGAGTGTTTAATTATGCAGAGTATAATTGATATGTTGGTGGGCTTGTGGGAAAGCACCGGATTTGTCACGGCCGGTCCTTCGCAATGGCAGAATTACATAATGATTGCCGTGTCAATCGTGTTGTTCTATCTTGCGATAGCCAAGGGATTCGAGCCGTTACTTTTGCTGCCCATAGCCTTCGGAATGTTTATAATAAATATACCCGGTGCGCAAAACGTATTGTACGGCGCTGATCACGATTTATTGTCGCAGTACACAAAACTATTCGGGGATAAAGTGTCTTCCGAGGTCCTTGCCGGCGTAAACGAAGACCTGCTAATTCAGGAAATTTCCCGCGCGGTGGATCTAAACGGCGATAATATTATCGGTATTACGCAGTGTATGTTGAGCCAGACGGGCGAATTGGTCACGAATTCTGCCGGCGCTTATCTTGCCGAAACTGGCGAGGCCATAATTGCCAGAAGTCCCAGTTACGGCTTGTTCCATTATATAGGAATGGGCGTGCAGTACGTCATCTTCCCGCCGATCATTTTCCTGGGAATAGGAGCCATGACGGACTTCGGACCGCTTATTGCCAACCCGAAGAGTCTTTTGATGGGCGCGGGCGCGCAATTGGGTGTCTTCCTCGCGTTTATAGGCGCGAAAGCCCTGGGCTTTAATTCGGGAGAATCGTCCGCTATAGGTATAATCGGCGGCGCAGACGGACCTACCGCGATTTACGTTACGCAAAAACTCGCCCCCCATCTGCTGTCGACGATAGCCATTGCCGCGTATTCATATATGGCGCTGATACCCATCATTCAGCCTTTCTTCATGAGACTGTTTACCACAAAGGCGCAAAGACAGATCCGCATGGACAATCTGCGCACCGTGTCCAAAAAGGAAAAACTGGTGTTCCCGATTGTCGTTACGCTTATCGTCGGAATTCTTCTGCCGGATGCATTGCCTCTTCTGGGTATGCTGATGCTGGGCAATTTTATGAAAGAAAGCCTTAGCGTGGAAAGACTGGTAAAAACCGCAAGCAACGAACTCATGAATATAGTTACTATTTTCCTCGGCCTCATTGTCGGAACAAAAGCTTTGGGCGAAACTTTCCTGAGAGCTCAGACGCTGGGTATTATCGCCATGGGTCTTTTGGCGTTTATTTTCGGAACGATAGGCGGCGTTCTTACGGCGCAGGTAATCAATCTTTTCTGCAAAAAGAAAATCAATCCGCTTATCGGAAGCGCGGGCGTATCGGCCGTTCCAATGGCTGCCCGTGTATCGCAAAAGGTCGGTCAGGAAGAGTGTCCGGACAACTATTTGCTTATGCATGCAATGGGTCCCAACGTCGCCGGCGTAATAGGTTCGGCGGTTGCCGCGGGCGTTTTCCTCGCATTGTTTGCTTAGTTTATAAGGAGATAAAAAATTATGGTTAAAATAATGGATACAATTTTACGTGACGCACATCAGTCGCAGGCGGCTACCCGCATGAGATTGGATGAAATGCTGCCCGTCGCGGATAAATTGGATAAAATAGGATATTATGCATTGGAAGTATGGGGCGGCGCTACGTTTGACACCTGCCTGCGTTACTTAAACGAGGATCCGTGGGAGAGACTGCGCGCTTTGAGAAAGGCTATGCCCAACACAAAACTGCAGATGCTGCTGCGCGGTCAGAATTTGCTGGGATACAAACATTATCCCGATGACGTCGTCGACTTGTTCTGCAAAAAATCCATCGAAAACGGTATAGATATCATTCGCATTTTCGATGCGCTCAACGATGTAAGAAACATCAAGCAGGCCGTTGACAGCACGAAAAAATACGGCGGTACGGCGGAAGTGGCGCTTTGCTATACGACAAGCCCCGTCCACAATACCGAATACTTTGTCAATCTTGCCAAGCAGCTGGAAGATATGGGCGCCGATATTATATGTATAAAAGATATGGCAAATCTGCTTTTGCCTTATACCGCATACGAATTGGTGTCGCGCCTTAAAGAAAGTCTTAAGCCCGGAACAATGGTGCATTTGCACACACACAATACCGCCGGCACCGGCGATATGGTAAATCTCAAAGCAATAGAAGCCGGCTGCGATATCGTGGATACGGCACTTTCGCCGCTGGGTAACGGCACCAGTCAGCCCGCCACCGAATCGCTTGTCGCTACGCTTAAAGGCATCAAATATGATACTGGTCTTGACCTAAATAAACTTAACGAGCTTACGGTATATTTCCGTACCGTTGCGGACAGACTGCAAAAAGACGGATTCCTCAGCCCGAAAGTATTGAAAGTGGACGTCAATGCTCTTATATATCAGGTTCCCGGCGGAATGCTCTCCAACCTTATAAGCCAGCTGGCGCAGCAGGGCGCGTCCAACAGATTGCAGGAAGTTCTGGAAGAGGTGCCGAGAGTAAGGAAAGATCTGGGCTATCCGCCGTTGGTTACGCCTTCCAGCCAGATTGTCGGCACTCAAGCCGTTTTGAACGTGCTGAGCGGCGAACGCTATAAGATGGTTACGAAGGAAACCCGCGGTATTGTCGCTGGCGAATACGGCAAACTGCCCGTCGAACCTTCGCAGGAAATTATAGATAAAATTCTGCAGGGCCAGCCGCGCATTACCTGCCGCCCTGCCGACAGACTGCAGCCCGAATTGGCTAAACTTAAGAGCGAAATCAAAGAATATATTGTCAATGAAGACGAGGACGTGCTCACTTACGCGCTGTTCCCGCAGCTTGCGATACCCTTCTTCAAGCGCCGCCAGGCAAAAATGATGGGTATAGATACGACGATTTACAACAAAGAAACACAAGTTCATCCGGTGTAACGGATAAAATCGCAGATACTTACGGCTGATTTTTAGTCGTAAGTATTTACGATATTCAGAATAATATGAAAGTAGCGATAATAGGCGCCGGCGCGTCGGGTCTTATGGCTGCCGTTAGCGCAGCGCAGTCTGCCGACGTCACAGTTTATGAAAAAAATCAAAAAACCGGCAAAAAACTGTTTATAACCGGTAAAGGCAGATGTAATTTGACAAACTTATGTTCGCCGTCCGAGTGTATTGACAATATTGTCAACGGGAAAAAGTTTTTGTACAGCGCAATATATTCTTTTCCGCCCCAAAAGACCGTGGATTTTTTTGAAAATCTCGGTGTAAAGCTAAAAGTAGAGCGCGGCAGACGTGTTTTTCCCGTATCCGATAAATCAAGCGATATTGTTGCGGCTCTTACGCGAGCTGCCGCAAGAAGCGGCGTAAAGTTTGTTTTCAGCGAAGTTTACGGCATCGATAAAACTGCCGGCGGGTTTGAGGTAAAGACCTGCGATGAGCGTTGCGAATATGATAAAATAATTCTGGCTTGCGGCGGAATGAGTTATCCGGCTACCGGAAGTACGGGTGACGGATATAAATTCGCGCAGAAATTCGGGCACGAAATAGTCAGGCCGCGACCGGCGCTTGTGCCGCTGATATTAAAAGACGACGTTGCATGTCTGCAGGGCCTGTCGTTAAAAAACGTCTCGGCGTCGGTAACGACGGGAAAGACGGGAAAAAAATATACGCAGTTCGGCGAAATGCTTTTTACCGGCAGCGGCGTTTCCGGGCCGATAATTCTTACACTGTCCAGCTTTATAAACAAATATGATCTTGACGGTGCCAAACTGTCCGTCGACTTAAAACCTGCGCTTGACCCGGAAGTTTTGGATAAAAGGCTTGTGCACGACTTCCAAAAATATCAAAACAAATGTTTCAAAAACAGCTTAAATGATTTGCTTCCCAAAAAGCTCATAGACTTTTTCGTGGCAAAATGTGGCATCGATCCGGACAAAAAAGTAAACGCCGTCACAAAAGCGGAAAGGGCAAAAATAGTCGGCATGCTCAAAAACCTGGAGTTTGATATTCGTGCATGCGACAGGATAGAGGCGGGCATCATTACTGCCGGCGGCGTTGCTCTTGACGCCATCAACCCGAAAACCATGGAAAGCAAACTGACGCCCGGCTTATATTTTGCCGGAGAAGTAATGGATGTTGACGCTTTGACGGGTGGATACAATTTACAAATCGCCTTTGCGACGGGCTATGTCGCAGGAAAACATGCGGGAGAGGACAACTTATGATTATAGCGATTGACGGACCTGCGGGAGCAGGCAAAAGCACAATTGCCAAACTTATTGCAAAAAGGTTTGACATTGTGTATATAGATACGGGAGCAATGTACCGCGCGATAGGTCTCAAAGCGTTGCGTAACGGGATAAAATGCACCGATGATGACAAAATATCGGAAATGTTGGCGTCTACAGATATAAATCTTGCCAACGACAACGGTATTTTAAGCGTTTATCTTGACGGTGAAGACGTCTCCCGCGCAATACGCCAGCCGGAAATATCCAAAATGGCAAGCGACATTTCCGCCGTTCCCCAAGTGCGTTATGCAATGGTAGACATGCAGCGCAAACTGGCCGCCGGAACGGATACTGTGCTGGACGGAAGAGATATTGGCACTTTTGTTCTGCCAAACGCCGACTGTAAGATCTTTCTTACCGCCAGTGTGGACGAACGTGCGCGCCGCCGCTGCAAGGAGCTTTCCGAGCGGGGAGAAAACGTTACTTTAGAACAAGTTAAAAACGATATCATTCAGCGCGATTACAACGATTCGCACCGGAAACTCGCCCCTTTAAAAAAAGCCGAAGACGCTGTGGAAATAGATTCGACGGGCCTTACGATAGAAGAGGTCTGTGATAAAATTGCCGCAATTATTAAGGGCAAAACGACGGAGAAATCGATATGAAGTGGTTTTTTTATCTGATGAAGATTCTTAGCTATATACCGTTTCGTATCATGTATCCCGTGACGATAATAGACAAAAAGAAGATGCCGAAAGGGAAAATTATAGCAGTAGGCAACCACTTGAGCGCGGCGGATATTATTATGCAACTGTCAAATCTGCCGGGATTCCGATATACGATTGCAAAGAAAGAGCTTAGCAAAAATAAGTTTGTCGGCGGCTTTCTGGCGGGAGTAGGCGCAATATTTTACGATAGAGGAAAAGCAGACCTGCCCGCAATGAAAAAGATAATAAGCGTAATGAAAAAAGGCTACGGATTATCCATTTTTCCGGAAGGCACGCGTAACCGCGAAAGTCTGGCTATCCGTCAGATAAAAGAAGGGGCGGCAATGTTTGCCATTAAAGGACAGGCGCCCATCGTCCCCATTATTGTGTATACGCGTACCAAACTTTTCCACAAAAATTACCTGCTTGTCGGAGACACTTTCGATTTGTCCGAATATTACGGAAAGCGCGTCGATGCGGCGGTTTTGAAGGCGGCGTCGGAAAAAATAGAGCAGCATATGCACATGACGCAGAATCAGTTGAACGATTACGTATTTTACAACAAAACCAAGGAAGGAAAACTGCTTAAAAAACAGTCGGCGCGGGCGCTCAAATCGCTTTCTTCCTGTCTTGTGAGGATTTGACAAAGTGCGTTATATAGTGTCAAAGCACTGCGGTTTTTGCAGCGGAGTAAAACGGGCTGTCCGGGCGGCATTCGACAATGCGTCGGATAATACGGTGACTTACGGGCAGCTTATACACAATGCGCTGGTGGTAAATCAATTAGCCGAAAAGGGCGTGCGCGTCGTGACATCTCTTGACCAATGCGACGGCAAAAAGGTCATTGTAAGGTCGCACGGAGCAGGCAAAAATTTTTATATCGAAGCGGAGCGCAGAGGCATCGAAATTATCGACGCGACTTGTCCTTACGTACGCAAAATACAACAGATCGCCCAAAGCCATTACAAGGACGGATTTCACATAGTCATCATAGGCAAAAAAGGTCACCCCGAGGTGGAAGGCGTCAACGGTTGGTGCGATAATTCCGCGACGATTATAGATTCCGAGGACCTTCCGGAACAGCTTCATGACTACGAAAAACTGTGTTTTGTAACGCAAACTACGTTTTTATTGGAGAAATATTTAAATATTTTAAAAAAAATTCGAAAAGAGCATTATAAAACAGTTGAAATATTTAACACAATTTGTTATACTACTATCAGTCGGCAAAATGAAGCTGAAAATATTGCACGCAAATGTACAAAGGTTTTAGTGATTGGAAGCGGCGAAAGTTCTAATACGCGCAGACTTACGGAAATCGTTGGAAAAATTAGTGAATCTTTTTTAGTCGAGAGTTTGGACGACTTAAACAAAATTAAATTTAGCGCCGAAGATATTGTTGGAATAATATCGGGCGCGTCAGCTCCGGAGGAGTTGATTACGGAGGTTAAACAGTACATGAGTCAAGAGTTAGATGCGGTAAAGGTAAGCGACGATTTTGCAAAGGCAGTAGAAGATTCTTTTGTTTCTTACAGAGTGGGCAAGCGCATTAAAGGAACGGTCATTTCCGCTGACGAAAAGGGAATTAAAGTCAGCATCGGCGGAAAGAACGACGGTTTTATTCGTAAAGAAGACGTCAATATCGACGGCAGTTATGATCCCGAGCAGTTTACTCAGGGAATGGTGTTGGATACCAAAATCATTGCCACCAATGACCCTGATACCGGGTGCGTATTGCTTTCAAAGAAAGAAGTGGACGAAATAAAAGAAGCCGATAAGATTGTCGAAACCATAAGAAACGGCGAATCCTTTGAAATTACAGTGGATAAACCTGTAAAAGGCGGCCTTTTGGCAAAACTTGGGACATATTCTGTTTTTATCCCCGCATCTCAGATAAGAGAAAGATTTGTCAGCGATCTCAAAGCTTACACGGGTAAAAAACTCAGCGTTACGGCTTTGGAGATAGACGACGCAAAACATAAAATCGTCGCCAGCCACAGAAAGGTCATCGAAACGGAAAAAGCCGCCAAGGAAGAAATTTTCTGGACGCACGTTGTTCCCAACGTTGTCGTAAGCGGCGTCGTAAAAAGAATTACGCCTTTCGGCGCGTTCGTAAGCGTAGACGGCTTTGACTGCCTGGCGCATATTGTAGATTTGTCCTGGTACCATATTAAATCGGTAGACGAAGTGCTTACCGTAGGACAAACGTATGAATTTTTGGTGCTTGCCGCCGACAGAGAGAAAAAGAGAGTGTCTTTGGGTTACAAGCAGTTGCAGCCGCATCCCTTTGTCGCCTGCATGGAAAAACATCCTGTCGGATCGACGCTTAAAGGCAAGGTAGTAAGCGTAGTGCCCTTCGGAGTGTTTGTTGAAGTGGAACCGCATATAGAAGGTTTGGTCCATGTTTCGGAAATCGCACACTCTTATGTAAAGGACATAAACGACGTGGTCAAAGTGGGCGACGAAGTTGAAGTGATGGTACTCAACTATGACGAGGCCAACAAGAAAATCAATCTTTCTATGAAGGCCTGCATACCCGAAGAACCCAAGCCTGCCAAAGCCGAAAACGAAGAGACCGAGAAGAAGGTCAAAAAAGTTAAGACCAAAAAAGTCGAACCGGACGAAGAAATCGAATGGAATGAAGAGACCGCCAACAATCCTTTTGCCGATCTGCTTAAAGATCTTGACATCAAAGGCTGACAATTGAAAGTTTAATAAGTTAAAAAGCTCCGCCACAGCTGCGGAGTTTTTTTATTGCAAAATGCGGGCGTAGCGCATATATAAAATATATGAGATTGTTTGATCTGCACAACGATATAATGACTTCTTTATTGGCGTTAGACGAAAAAAAACGCCATATGCAGTCTTTCGCCCGCGAAGAAAATGACATAATTTACGCTATCTGGGCGACAAAGCTTGACTGCGAAAAATTCAGGGAATATGCAAAGTTTCTATGCGACAATTCCTTTATGTTTGCGATAGAGGACGCCGGCGCCGTCGGAATGTGTTTGTTGGATAACCCGCCGCCCAACTTTATGTATTGTTCGCTGACGTGGAACGAGGACAATGTCTATGCCGGGGGAGCTTTCGGCAACGGTAATCTTACGCCGGTCGGCAAGGCCTTTATCGACAAACTAAACAAATGGAACACGCCTGTAGATTTAGCTCATCTCAACTCTCAATCTTTTTATGCGGCGGCGGACATTTCATATAGGCCTTTCGTGTCGCATACAGGCCTTGCGTCATGCCTGTCTTACCCCCGCAATATTTCCGACAGTCAGGTAAGATTTATAATCGAAAAAAACGGCATAGTGGGCTTATCGCCGGTGCCGGCATTTGTGCCCGGCGGCAACTCCAAAGGATATTTTTATACAATCAATTACTTCCTGGATAAATTCGGCGGCGACCATTTGGCGGTCGGCAGCGATTTTTACGGATGCGCGCCCATAAATAACCTTGATGACTACGAGTCTCTTACCGGTGAATTATATTGCAATACAGCCGCTCGTTACGGAGAAAAGACTGCGCGAAAAATTTTGTATGAAAATGCGCACAGCTTTTTTAAAGTGCACGATGAGAACGTTTATTAAATTTGACATTGAATTTTTGGTGTGATATAATATTATGGCTGTTTGTATTTGATCGTAAATACGGACAAGCAATAAAATCCATGGTGAAAAATGTACTCGTTTTTACTTGTTCTCATATATATAGCTTTTATCAGTCTGGGACTGCCCGATTCACTGCTTGGTTCCGGTTGGCCGGTGATGCATGTCGATCTTAATGTTCCGGTATCCTATCTCGGCATAGTTTCCATGGTTATATCCGGCGGTACAATAGTGTCCAGTCTTTTGTCGGATAAATTTATCCAAAAATTCAGCACGCGTATTGTCACGGTGGTAAGCGTATTTATGACAGCGGGGGCGCTTTTGGGCTTTGCGTTTTCGCATAGTTTCTGGCTGCTGATTGTGTTTGCCGTCCCTTACGGTTTGGGGGCGGGAACAATAGATGCCGCGCTCAACAATTATGTTGCGTTGCATTACACATCGCGTCACATGAGTTGGTTGCATTGTTTCTGGGGAGTCGGGACGATAATAAGTCCGTTTGTCATGAGTTATACCTTGTCCGTTGCCAATTGGAACAGGGGATTTTTGATAATCGGGCTGGTGCAAGTAGTTATTGGTTTATTGCTGCTGGTGACTTTGCCGGTTTGGAAAACAACCTCTCAGGACGTCGTCGCGCCGCAAAATAGCATCGGCTTGGCGGCCGCGCTGAAAATAAAGGGCGTGCCGTATCTGTTGATAGGCTTTTTTGCATATTGTGCGGCAGAAGCCACCGCAATGAGCTGGGCAAGCACATATTTTGTCGAAGTTAAAGCCCTTTCAACACAACAGGCGGCGCAGTTTGCCTCGCTGTTTTATATAGGCATAACCGTAGGCAGGTTTTTCGGCGGATTTATAACCGAAAAAATGGGCGACCGCAAAATGATAATCACGGGCACATGCATATTGGCGGCGGGAATAGTTTTGATTCTCATACCCACCGAATACTATGTCGTCTCCTTAATAGGTTTTGTCGTCACTGGGCTGGGGTGCGCGCCGATTTATCCGTGCATAATTCATTCCACACCGGACAATTTCGGAGCGGAAAATTCCGGCTCGATAATAGGCATACAAATGGCTAGCGCGTATGTCGGTTCGACTTTTATGCCGCCGCTGTTCGGAGTAATAGGCAATGCTTTGGGTTTTGAATGGATGCCGTACTATCTGATATTGTTTTTCGCTCTTATGATAATAATGGTGGAGTTGACTTTCCGCGCCACAAGAAAGAGCGCAAGCGGCGTAGTCTTTGATGACAAGACAAACGATAAAAATTGCAAATAAACTATTATTAGGCAGTTTAGCATTTAATAAAACGACAGAGAATCTCCCGTTTAATGCAATATTTAGTGTAGAAGGCAAAATAAAAGACCGGAAAAATTCCGATCTTTTGGTGCCGCTGACCGGGCTCGAACCGGTACGGTATTTCTACCGAGGGATTTTAAGTCCCTTGCGTCTGCCAATTCCGCCACAGCGGCAATTATCAGCAAATGAATAATAATAAAAAGCAAGCCGTAAGACTTGCTTTTTTTTTGGAGGCACCACCCAGACTCGAACTGGGGGTAAAGGCTTTGCAGGCCTCTGCCTTACCACTTGGCTATGGTGCCTTACTAAGGGATAAAAATGGTGGGAGCTATAGGGCTCGAACCTATGACCCTCTGCTTGTAAGGCAGATGCTCTCCCAACTGAGCTAAGCTCCCACGCACCGTGCTGCACGTGCTCACGACTTATATATAATACTATATTCCCCGAAAAAAAGCAACTGTTTTTAATCAAATAATAATAATTTTTCTAAAATAATTTTTAATGTTTCACAGGGACATGCGTAATTTCCTCTTCAATGCATACAATAGATTAGGGAAAAGACTATGTATCAAATAAAGTTAAGCACTGTCAAAAAATACGCATATTGGATTCAGTATTTAGTGGACGCAATAAAAAATGAGATGCAGCGCATGGGAGGCATATATGCCCAGCAAATATCCGGTCAGCGTTTTTGCGTATGTTTCGCCGCAGAAACCGTTAAAAAGAATAAACTTAAATATATTCTTGCCGAGGCTTTGGCGGATTTATTTGTTTTTATCGAGAAGAGAGCGTATTTTTTGAATGTGTTAAACATACGTTTTTGCGACAACTTGTCCCGTGATATGCTCATAAATACTCTTTCTAACTTTAACAGCGATGAAGAGCGCAGTTACATTTTGTCCAAACTGCGTTTTTCCGGCGATTTTAATATTGACGGATTTTATCATTTCGCTTTGCGCGATTTGCGCAGCGAGTGGCGTGCCTCGGCAAAAATGATAAAAGACAATGCGGATTTGGTATCACAGGAAGATACTTTTAATATAATATTGAAGTTTCTGCTCAGCGGCATAGAGGCAAAAAATAAAATTATAGCCGTAGATAAATGCGAACGGGGATATACGTTGACGCCTTGCGGACAGGAAAGCAAAGCCGATATTTTCAGTCCCGACCAGCTTTTGATGAAGCTTATAAGCATAGCCCCCGAAAAAGTCATTTTAAACGACAATATTACCGATACGCGGTTAAAGCGAAAGCTGAGCGGTATTTTCTGCATTGGCGAAGAACATTGTGAAAAATTGTAGAAAAAATATCGATATGCCGAAAAATGTTTGCATTTTGAGCGGTAATATGTTATTATTAAAAAAAACAACAAGGAGAAAATAACGTGTTAAATTTATTGGCAGCTGTTGATATCGGAACAATTATTATGCTGTGCGTAATAGTTTTGTTGGCTGTGGCTTTGTTTTTCTTTAACAGAGCAGCCAGAAAGAAGAATAAACAACTGGAAGAAGAGCGTATGAGCAGCTTTAAGGTGGGAGATAAAGTAATGACCTCCAGCGGCATTTACGGCACCATCGTCGACATCAAGGAGATTTCGCCCGTGGATAAACTGGTGAACATCCGCACTGGCACCGAGGAGGAGTCCAGCGTTCTTACGTTCGATATACGCGCCATTTACCGTACGTCTGTTTCAAACAACGGAGAAACCGAGGAAGAAAATGGCGGCGCTGCGGAAAATACCGCCGCCAGCGAAACACCGGCCGAAAACAGCGAAGTAACGTCTGAAAACACCGCCGAAAACAATACGGAATCTGCTGTGGACGAGACCGCGTCGTCGCAAGATACCGAAAAAGCGTCGAACAAAAAATAATCGATTATTTAGTCTATCCGTACAAGCCTCCGCATATATTTGTTGTGTGGAGGCTTGTGTTATGGAAAAAACAATAAAAAACGCGGGGAGCGTGTGGGAATTTGTAAAGGCACTTATCGTATCCGTAATTTTGACGCTGCTGATGGTATTGATTTTTGCCGCGGTTATACGGTTTTTAAGTATTGACACCAAATATATCGCCATTGTCAATCAGGTAATAAAATGCTTGTCAATATTGCTGTCAATGCTCATTTGTTTTACGCGAAGACCCAACGGTTGGCTTAGAGGCTTTATATTCGGGATAGCGTATATAGTGGTGTCATTCGTCATATTTTCCACATTTTCGTCGCAGTTTACCTTCGACTTGCAGCTGCTAAACGATTGCGTTTTGGGCGGCGTTAGCGGGTTGATATCCGGCATTATCGTGGTAAACGTAAAAAAAGAAAAGTAAATGTTGATTTATATGATTAAATTACTTGCCAAGATATACATTTTTTAGTATAATAGACATGAAAGTTTAATTTATACGGAGGCAGGTATCATGAAACATATCAAAGTTATTGCGCAGTCTACAATTTGCAGAGATAAAGGAACCGGCTGCGGCGAATGCCAGTCCAGTTGTCAATCGGCTTGCAAAACCAGCTGCACGGTGGGAAATCAGGCTTGCGAACAAAAGAAAATCAACAGAATCATTAAAGAAGAGAAATAAATGGTACATACGTTTCATTGTCTCGGGAAAGTATTTCTCGTAGATGTGGAAAGCGGCTCTATTTACGGAATAGACGAGCTTACTGAAAAACTCATAAATCGTAAAATTTCTCCCGACAGTTATCCGGAGGGAGAATTTTTATGCTATTCTGAACAGGATATTGCCGATGCACAGCGCGAAATAGACGAACTGACGCGGCAAGGCCTTTTGTTTTCGCCCGAAGGCGAGCATAAGCCGGCCGTATATAGCGGCATAATAAAGTCCATGTGTCTCAATGTTTCGCACCTATGCAACCTGAGATGCGAATATTGTTTTGCCGACGGCGGTACGTATAACGGCGCAGCGGAAAACATGAGCCTTGACGTCGCTCTCAAAGCCATCGATATGATTGTTTCAAAAAGCGCGAACAGGCACAATCTCGAGGTGGACTTTTTCGGCGGAGAGCCATTATTGAATTTCGATGTGGTCAAAAAGACTGTCGAATATGCCCGCAGCATCGAAAAGGCGCACAACAAAAATTTCCGTTTTACCATTACTACCAACGCAATGCTGTTAAACGATGAAATTATAGATTTTTTCAATAAAGAAATGTATAATGTCGTCGTCAGCATAGACGGACGCAGGTCAGTACACGATTGCGTACGCAAAACGGCATCGGGCAAAGGATCTTTCGATACCGCAATAAAAAACGCGCTCCGTTTCAAACAGTTGAGAAAAGGGCAATACTATATACGCGGCACATACACGGCATTAAATAAAGATTTTTCCAAAGACGTGTTGTTTTTGAACGATTTGGGCTTTGATCAGTTGTCGATAGAACCGGTAGTTTTGCCTGAAAATCACAGATTGGCCATCAAAAAAGAGGATATCGAACAGCTTAAAGCCGAATATGATAAGTTGGCGGAAGCCTATGTCGAACGCAGAAAAGGCGAAAAATGGTTTAATTTCTTTCATTTCATGCTGGATATTTACAACGGCCCGTGCGAGTCTAAAAGACTGGTCGGTTGCGGTGCAGGTAACGACTATGTGGCCGTCGCTCCCAACGGCAATATATATCCTTGCCATCAATTCGACGGCGAAAAAGATTATGTCATAGGCAACGTGCTGGACGGCTCCTTTAATACGGAAATTCCCAAATTTTTTGCCGAAAACAACCTGCTCAAAAAAGACAAATGCCGCAATTGCTGGGCAAAGTATTATTGCAGCGGCGGATGTGCGGCAAACGCTATTAAATACGGCGGTGGTATAAACAAGCCCTATGAGTTAAGCTGCGAGCTCATGCGCAAACGCATTGAGTGCGCTATTGCCGTCAATTGTGTTGAAAATTCAAAATAACGATAAACATTGATAATTTTTTTGGCGATTACGTTTTATTTATTTGACTAATTTTCCGTAATTCGTTATAATATATCGTGTTAAATTTGGAGGACATAATGAAGAAGACATCGTCAATAATTAAATTGATAGTGGTTGGCGTAGCTCTTGCAATATGTTTAGTTTTGGCGACGTGCAGTTTTCGTATTCCGGGAACCGATTACAACTACAACTCGTTTGCAAGTGTTATAGACCTTGGACTTGATTTAAAAGGCGGAGTATATGCGCTTTATGAAGCATCCTCGGAAGATACCGCTAATTTCAGCTCGAAGCTCGACGCTACAAAGACTCGTCTTTCGGAAATGTTGAGAAACAGAGGATATAACGACTCGGTAGTTGTCACCGAAGGCAATAACAGAATAAGAGTTTCCATTCCCGATGAGGATGACGCACAAAATTTGTTCCAGATAATCGGTACTCCCGCCGGCATCGAGTTTGTCATGGATTCTACAGACGACGTTATTTTGACGGGTGACGACGTGGTTTCGGCTGTCGGAGCATACGGCGATACCGGCAACGGCGCAAGTCCGTATGTGCAGCTTATTTTGACTGATGCGGGAAGGAGCAAATTTTCGCAGGCCACCGCCAATAATATAGGCAGCACAATGTCTATATATCTTGTCTATGACGGTGTGAGAGAAGATTCTCCCATCACGACCGCAACGATAAACGCGCAGATAGATACAGACCCTGTCATCACCATGGGTACCGGCGCAACCGAAACCGACGCGAAAAACCTTGCCGATCAGATAAACAGCGGTACATTCCAGCTTAATTTGTCCATGATAGATTCCGGCGCAGAAGCTGCCGTTTTGAGCGGAACGGCTTTGACAATCAGCGTTATTACAGTTCTTATAGCGCTTGTTATCGTCTTTGTTTTCCTTGCGGTAAAGTATCGACTTATCGGCGTTTCGTCCATTATTACAATGCTTATATATGGCGTAGTCACTATATTCGTCTTTGCCGAATTCCCCTTGATTCAATTGTCTATTTCCTCGATAGCGGGCATTTTAGTGGGAATAGGAGTGGCTATAGACGGCTGCGTAATTATTTCCGAACGCATACGCAAAGAATTTTTGTCGGGTAAATCGGTTTCGGCCAGCTATCATGCCGGCAATAAAAAATCGATAAGCTACATTTTGTTCAGCAATATTATGTTGTTGTGCGTTGCGTTTATTCTCGCTTTGCTTGGACCGGCATCGCTTTTGGATTTTGGTATAGCGCTTATAATAAGCACAGTTATATCGATGCTCTGCGTATTTTTTGTGTTCAGATTCATATCTCAGCAGTTTGTCAACCTGTTTGGCGTTGACGACGGCAAGTCTGGTATACTGGGTTTGAAACGTCCTTCGGATACGCCGTCTGTTGCGGATAATGCCGATGCATCAGGAGTATTGGAAGAAGGAGGTGCAAACTAATGGGTCTCAATAAGAACGGCAAGACGAATGTTGCCGCAAACAGAAAAAAACTATGGATAGTTCCGCTTGTAGTGGTGGTTATTGCGGCCATCATGCTGCTTGTTTACGGATTGGCCATGGGCAGTGTGTTAAATTTGGATCCGGACGTCGCGGGCGGATATAAAATGCGCATTAAGGTCGGTTCAAAACTTACCGATGAAACGTATGATGATTACAGTAATAAAATTGTCTCTATTGCCGAAAATCTCACAGACGAAGAAGGCAATAATTATGGCATTAAAGTTACAGAATGCGAGCGCTATGGCGCCGACAACGATTCTATCGCGATATCCTATCAAGGCGTAGCTTCCGAGCAGGAAATGGAGGAGACGGTAAATCCCGCTCTTCAAAAGGCCATCGAAAACCAGGTCGTGTATCTTGCCCCCGAAGTCACTTTTTCCAACGATACGATTGTGGCGAAATACAACGATGCATTGCTGACGGGTAATATCGGAGACATAAAAGTAGATCAATTGCGTCGTCTCGGAGTAAACGTATTGAATTATGAAGTTACTTCGGATACGATAACGGTGCATTTGGGCGCAAGCATTTCGGACAGCCTTAAGAGCGATGTTGAGGACTCGTTGATCTTGCGCGATGAATATTCCGGACGCGTAGTGGCAAGCGGGCTTATAGGCTCCTCGCTGGATATGGTTTGGCTGCAACGTTTGCTTTTGTCGTTTGCTTTGATACTTGTGCTTATACTGGTGTTCATGTGGATAAAATACGGCACGGCAAGCGCGCTGTCGGCAATATTGGGCGTTGCGCTGGACTTGGTCATTACGCTTTGCGGTATGATTATCTTCTATATCGAATTTGCAACAAACTTTATTATCTCTTTTGCCGCAGTATTATGTTATTCGATATACAGTATAGTAATTTTGTTCAGCAGTATTAAAGAAAACAGCAAGAATATGCCGGGCGCTACTAATGCGGATATTGCCAATGTTTCGGTAAAAAGCATTATGCCCAGGTCAATAATTACTTTTGTAGTTGTGTTGCTTTTGTTTGCTGCTGTTGCGGTGATAGGTGTTCCCGCATTAAGCAATATTATGCTGCCGATAATCATTGGTATGCTGTCAGTCTTTTATACCTCGAACTTTATTGTTCCTTCGGTATGGTCATGGTTTAGCGATAACTTTGTCATCAAAAGGAAAATGTCCAAAAAGGTGTAAATCTTTATGGATTGTCGTGTAAAAAATAAGCCTTCTTCCGGAGGCTTATTTTTGCAATTATTGTAGTAGGTGCGTATTTATGAATGTCATACTCGAAAAAAGAAATAATACTTCACCGGACGCCGAAAAAGCAATGAAGATTGCCGGCAATCTCGGTATAAACGCAAAGCTCGTTGAGTTGCTTTTTTCGCGTGGCATTGAGTCGGAAAAGGACATAAAAGACTTTTTGTTTCCGAATGCCGCAAATTTTCACGACCCGTTTTTGATGAAAGGAATGGAGGCGGCAACGCAACGAATAGAGCAGGCAATTGAAAATAAAGAGAAAATAGTAATTTATGGCGATTATGACGCCGACGGAATATGTTCAAACGCCATTTTATCGCTGTATTTTACGTCGCGCGGAGTGGATATATATTCACACACTCCCAATCGCATCAATGAAGGATACGGCTTGAATATCGAATCGCTTTCAAAAATTATTGAAAACGTAATGCCCGACCTTATTATTACGTGCGATTGCGGTATATCGGGCTATGACGAAGTGGAATTTGTCAAAGATTTAGGCGTAGACATAATTGTCACCGACCATCACGAGGTGGGCAGCCGCGTTCCGCAATGCATTGTCATAAACCCCAAGCAATCTGACTGCCGGTATCCTTTTAAGGGACTGTGCGGCGCGGGGGTGGTGCTAAAGCTTATTCAGGCGCTTTCCGGCGTGGAGACGATGTACCAATATATTGATTTATGCAGCGTTGCAACAATAGCCGATCTTGTTCCTCTGTTGGACGAAAACCGTCTAATTGTCCAGATGGGCTTAAAACGCATAGAAAATACGAAAAATATTGGTCTTAAAAGTTTGCTTGCGTCACAAAATCTTGTTAAGCCGACTGCCGGAGATATTGCCTTTAAGATTTCTCCGCGCATCAATGCCGCCGGACGTATGGGAGACGCATACCGCGCATATGAATTGCTGACGTCATCAAACAAAACGCGCATACTTGAGATTATTAAGAATATAGAAGTAGACAACACGAGAAGAAAAGAGCTGTCCGGCGAAATGTATGCGGATGCGCTCGTGGACATCAAATACGAAGATATCGTGCACAACCGCGCATTAGTACTATGCAATGCCGAGTGGGAAAAGGGAGTCACGGGTATTCTGGCTGCAAAACTAAGCGGCGACTTTATGCGCCCCACGTTTATTATGGCAAAGTCCGGCGATTGTTTTAAGGGAACTTGTCGCAGTATCGACGGCATAAATATTTATGACGTTTTATCAAAATGCGCGGATTTATTGGTGGAATTCGGCGGTCACAGCCAGGCGGCCGGTTTTTCCATTATGCCCGAAAATATAAATAATTTTAAGCAAAGAGTATATGACGTTTTGTCGGAGTACGACGATAATTTGTTTGTCCCGAAAGTGAAATACGATATGCAGCTGGACGACTACGACATTACCTACGAATTTGTCGACGCGCTCGAACTGTTGGAGCCGACGGGAAACAGTAATCCAAAGCCCGCGTTTTGTGTAGAGGCCGGTGATTTATCTGTAGTGCCGTGCAAAAACAACGCTGCCCACGTATCCATAAACATTGGCAACAATATTCAGGTTTTTGCTTTTAATTACTCAAAAGTATCGTATCAGTTGATGGGGCATTATCCCAAACAATTGGTGCTCGAACTGCAGAAGAATAATTTCGGCGGCAAGGACGTCAAGGGTATTTTAAGGGCTTGTTGTCCGTCAAAGCTGTATATAAACGAAAAATTTGCAAAGGCATATAATTTAAGCATAACATCCATAAAGAGCGATGAAGGTGCGCATTTTACCGAATACGAAAATATCGACGCAATTTATAAAGATCGTCTTTACGGAACGCTGGTTATTGCCGGAGATGCCGACGGGTACAACCGGTTTGTCGAAAGTCACAATATGCTGATCAACGAATATATGTACACGACTACCGTTAATAATTTTTCCCGCATTATCGTAGCTCCCGATCTTGACGACGAAAACATATCTTTTGCAAATTATGACAGCATCATCTTTTTATTCAGACCGTATGATGAAGGCATCATATCATATCTAAATAAAAAGACGCATGCGGAAATATTTATTCCCGAAAAGAGCGACACTCTGCCAAAAGTTACGGCCGGTCGTGAAGTTTTTATGCAATACTACGATAAAATCAAACGGCACGCAAACGAAAAATTTGTCAATGTAACAGCATTTTACAAAAAGCTTAACAAAGAAACAGATAAGTGCGACTTTGCTCAGCTGGTGGCATGTTTGGCTGTCTTTGAACAGCTTGGTATTTTACGTATTGACCGTGACCCGTTTGTTGTTACCATTACTCACAATAAAGCGGATTTAAAGCAGTCTCCGCTGTATTGTCATATCTTAAAGGAGGAACAAAATGCCTGATATTGATATACGAAAAAAATTCAGTACGAATTATTCCTCGCAGCAAGTAGAAGTTTTGAATCGTGCGCTGGATTACGCCACAAAAATGCATGAGGGGCAAAAGCGCGAATCAGGTGAACCGTATATTACGCATCCCATTGCCGTTGCCAATATATTGATTGATTTAGGTCTCGATTACAGTGCGGTTTCCGCAGCGCTACTACATGATTGCGTGGAAGATACAACGGCGACGGACGAGGACATTAAGCGCAATTTCGGCGATGAAATTGCCGAACTCGTTCTCGGCGTCACTAAATTAAAAAAACTTTCTTTCAAATCGAAGGAGGAGGAACAGGCGGAAAATTTCAGGCGAATGTTTTTTGCCATTGCAAAAGATATCCGCGTTTTGATAATTAAAATTGCCGATCGCTTACACAATATGCGGACAATCTCCAGCCTATCGAAAGAGAGACAAATTGCTATGGCCACCGAGACTCTGGAAATTTTTGCGCCGCTTGCGTCCCGCCTGGGCTTAAGTTATTTTAAGTGCGAGCTGGAGGATCTGTGCCTCAAAGTGCTGCATCCCACGGCTTATGAACAGCTGGTAAACGAAATAACATTAAAGCGCTCCGAACGCCAGGAACTTGTCAACAAAATTTGCGAAAGACTTACCGAGATGCTTAAAGAACTGGGCATCAAAGGCGAAGTAAGCGGACGCCCCAAACATTTCTATAGTATTTACAAAAAAATGACGACGCAAAACAAGACCTTCGATCAGATTTATGATCTTACCGCCGTCAGAGTAATTGTCGAAAATATCAAAGATTGTTATGAAGTTCTCGGAATGATTCATACTGTATGGAAACCCATTCCCGGTCGGTTTAAGGACTATATCGCCGTTCCGAAATCAAATAATTACCAGTCTCTTCACACAACAGTTATGACGACATACGGTATGCCGTTTGAAATTCAGATACGAACTTACGAGATGCATAAAATCGCCGAATACGGTATTGCCGCACATTGGAAATACAAAGAAAATCGCGGCGCCGAAAATAACGAATTTGACGAAAAGCTCGAGTGGTTGCGCGGCGTTATGGACGTGCAAAGCAGTGAAAATTCTTCGCCGCAGGAATTTTATGAATCGCTAAAATTCGATTTGTATTCGGGGCAGGTGTTCGTTTTTACGCCCCGCGGCGATGTTATCAATCTTCCCGAAGGCTCCAATTCCATTGATTTTGCCTACAACTTGCATTCGGAAATCGGCAATAAATGCATCGGGGCAAAGATAAACAACAAGATGGTCCCGCTTGAAACAAAATTGCAAACGGGCGATTATGTTGAAATTATCACTTCCGCCAATGCCAAAGGCCCCAGCAGAGATTGGCTGCGCATTGTCAAAACTTCGCAGGCAAAAAGCAAAATAAAAGCGTTTTTCAAAAAGGAATTAAAAGAAGAAAATATCCGCAAAGGCAAGGATATGCTGGAACGCGAAGCAAAAGTGCGCGGATACAGTTTGGCGTCGCTGATGCAGCCTAAATGGCTGGATGTGATAATGCAACGCTATTCGATTTCCTCTTTGGACGACTTATATGCTTCCGTGGGCTACGGCGGCTTTACCGTCAATCAGATATTATCGAAGCTGATAGATTTTTATAAGAAAGAAGAAAAAGCCCACGCTCCCGTAAAACCCAATTACAGCGTAAAAAGCAGTAATACGTCCGGCATTATCGTCAAGGGACATGACGACCTTTTGGTGCGTATATCGCGATGCTGCAATCCTGTGCCGGGAGACGATATTGTCGGCTTTATTTCAAGAGGAAGAGGAATTGCCATTCATCGCGTAGGATGCTCAAATCTAAAAAACGTCGAGCCGTTCAGACTTATCGAGGCGCATTGGGAGGGAGAAAAGGCATCATCGTTTTTGGTTGCGGTACAAGTGGAGGGCAAGGATACAAGCGGTTTGCTTGCGCGCATTACCACTACGATAAGCAATATGAATTTGACCATGACAAGTCTTGTCGCGCGCATGGATAAAAACAACAATGTAATAGTCAATTTTTCGATTCGAGTGAATAAGATTGAAGAATTCGAACAATTGCAAAAAAAGCTGTCGCAGATACCGTCTGTGGATAAAGTGTTCAGGAGCAACGGGCAATAATGAATGTCGCAAAGATCAAAACCGGTATTGTTGAAACCAACACGTATTTTTTGTCAAACGATAATAATGATTGTATTGTTATCGACCCCGGGGATGATATTCCGGGAATAATGAATTATTTGACGGATAATAATTTGCGTCCGCTGTATGTCCTTTTGACGCATGCGCATTTCGATCATTGCAACGCCGCGCGCGCTTTACAGATGAACGGCGCAAAGATTTATATGCACAAAAAAGATTATCCGCTTGTCAAATCCGACGATAACCTGGCATCAAAATTCGGAGTTCTTTTTAACAAGTTCACTCCCGACGGTTTTGTGAAGGATAACCAGCATTTGAATATAGCTGACAGCGATATTTTAGTGCTGCACACTCCCGGACATACCGCGGGCAGCTGTTGTTATTTAATAGATAATTTTATGTTTTCCGGCGATACGCTTATGTACCTTACGTGCGGACGCACCGATTTTCCGTCGGGAAATAAGAAAGCGATGAAACAGTCATTAAGCAGACTTATGAATTTGCAAGGCAATTATGTCGTTTTTCCCGGACATAATGCGGCAACCAATCTCGATTTTGAACGCAAAAACAATCCTTATGTATAAACTTACTACCAATTTTACCCCGGAAAACGAAATAGAAGAAGAAGTGCGTCCTTTTGAACCTTTTTTGAACGGCGACATTGAAATTGTCCATACTGCCATAAATAAGGACGGCAAAAATGTGTTGAACACAGTTAAACTTCCGGATAAAGAGTATTCGTTCACAAATATTATTACGTCAAAGGAAGATATTGCCGTAAAAAGGGAGTATAAGCGGATGTGTAGACACGCCGTTTATTCGGCTCTATCCGACTATACCGGCCGCAAAATGCCGTGGGGCAGTCTCACCGGCATAAGGCCGACGAAACTCGCCTACGAATATCTGGCCTTTGGAGGAAATAAAGAACATATAGCCGAGTATTTATCAAAAAACTTCGATGTTTTGCCAAAAAAAGCCAAAATAATTCAAAATATAGTACTATGCCAGGCACAATACTATTGCATTTCTCCTGATTTTGTCAATTTATATGTTCATATACCGTTTTGCCCGACAAAGTGCACATATTGCGCTTTTGTCACTCATCTTGTCGACAAATGCAAAGATATTATTCCGTTGTATACCCGGCTGCTGGTAAAAGAAATTGAGCAGTCTATCCGGCTGATACATCGAAACGGGCAGAAAATATATTCGATTTATGTGGGCGGCGGAACGCCTTCGGCATTGCCGGACGAACAATTCGAGGAGGTTTTGTCGGCGCTTTCTGGCCATAATGTTGAATTTACCTGTGAGGCGGGACGTCCCGACAGCATAACGCCCGATAAAGCCGCTATAATGAAAAGATGCGGAGTAAGCCGTGTGTGCGTAAACCCGCAGACGTTAAACGAAAGTACGTTGACGGCCATCGGACGGCGCCATTCCGCGCAGGATTTTATCGACAGTTACAAACTTATGCGCGATGCCGGCTTTGATATAAACGTTGATCTGATTGCAGGCCTTGAAGGCGAAAATTCTGCCGACTTTATGTATTCTCTTAAAAAAGTTGAGGCGTTACAGCCGCAAAACATCACCGTACACACTTTAAGCGTTAAAAACGGTTCATTTCTTAAAAACAGCGGCGATGATGTCTACAATTCCTATACTTCCGAAATGGTGGAAAAAGCATACGAGTTTTTGCTTTCGTCCGGATATGCGCCGTATTATCTTTACCGGCAAAAACATATGCTGGACAATCTCGAAAATATCGGCTATTCCCTGCCGGGCAAAATATGCGTAAACAACGTCACGACCATGGAAGAGACGCTGTCGGTCATCGCGTGCGGAGCCGGCGCTATATCGAAAAGGATTTTTCCCCAAGGCAGAATAGAGCGCCTGGCCAATTTGCGCGACGCAAAACTATATATCGATCAATTCGACGAGCGACTGGAAAAGAAATTAAAATTCTTTGAAAAATAACGTACAAAACGGTTTACTTTCGCAAAAATATTTGCTATACTTATACAGTACCTTGTTTCTCGGGGTTTCGGGATAATTCCGTCCGTTACTCAGATTTAAGGCGAATAAATTTTTTACGGAGGTTCAGATAATGGACAACAATTGGAAGAGCGAAATAATCGCTAAGTATGCTATTCACGAAGGCGATACGGGCAGCCCCGAAGTACAGGTGGCTTTGCTTACTTACCGTATAAACCACCTTACGGAACATTTGAAATCGCACGCAAAGGATTTTCATTCCCGTCGCGGACTTTTGCAAATGGTAGGCGCAAGAAGAAGTCTTCTCAACTATCTTAAAGAAATCGATATCGAAAGATACAGAAATCTTGTCGCTAAGCTCGAAATAAGAAAGTAAATTTTTCAAGGGCGTAATATCTCACTATTATGCCCTTGTTTAATATGGGCGCCGGCCAGAGAAGACCGGTTGCTTACGGAGGTTTTTTATGAAGGATGCAAAAATTTTTAAAACTACAATCGGAGGCCGAGAAGTTACGGTAGAAATCGGCAAGTATGCCGAACAAGCCAACGGCTCATGTTTTATACGTTGCGGAGATACTGTCGTCATGGTTAACGTAACCATGTCGGAAACGCCGCGTCCCGGAATGGATTTTTTCCCTCTCAGCGTCGACTATGAAGAAAAAATGTACGCTATGGGCAAAATACCCGGAGGATTTAAAAAGCGCGAAGGCAGAGCGAGCGACAAAGCCATCTTGACGTCGCGTCTCATCGACCGCCCGCTGCGCCCGCTTTTCCCCAAAGGAATTTTTAACGACGTTTGCGTAATAGCCACGGCGCTGTCGGTAGACACCAATATTCCGCCGGAAGTTTACGCAATGTTGGGGTCGAGTATCGCTTTGTCCGTTTCGGATATACCTTTTGCCGGACCGACGGGATCGGTTGTTGTGGGCTATGTCGACGGAGAATATGTCATCAACCCCGATTTGGAACAAAAGGCAAAAAGCGCAATGCACGTTTACGTAAGCGGCACCGCCGACGCCATTATGATGGTGGAAGCCGGAGCCAACGAAGTAAGCGAAGACATAATGTTGGGCGGTATTCTTTATGCGCACGAAGAAATTAAAAAACAAGTCGCATTTATCAACGAAATAGTGGCACAGGTGGGCAAACCCAAGCTCCAGATGGAACTCTATCATGTTCCGGAAGATCTCGATGCGGCAGTCCGCGAATACGGATCGTCGCTAATAGACAAAGCGCTTGAAGAAACCAACCGTCAAGCCCGTCAGGAAAAACAGGAAGAGGTCGAAAAACAGATTCTCGAACATTTTGCCGATATTTATCCCGAAATGGAAAGAGAAATCAAAGATTCGATTTACTATATAACAAAAGAAAAAGTCCGCGCGAAAATTCTCAACGACGGTTTCCGCCCCGACGGAAGAAAGTTGACCGAAATACGCGATATCTGGTGCGAAGTAGGCATACTTCCGCGCGTTCACGGCAGCGCAGTGTTTACAAGAGGTCAGTCGCAGGCTTTGACCACGTGTACGCTGGGTACTTTAAGCGAAGTTCAAAAACTGGAAAATCTCGACGAAGAATCGTATAAGCGCTATATGCATCAGTACAACTTCCCGGGATACAGCAGCGGCGAGGCCAAACCTTTGCGTTCGCCCGGCAGACGTGAAATAGGTCATGGCGCGTTGGCGGAAAGAGCGCTTGACCCGGTAATTCCTTCCGAAGACGAGTTCCCCTACGCAATAAGAACAGTCAGCGAAATTTTGAGTTCCAACGGTTCAACTTCGCAGGCCAGCGTATGCGGTTCGACCTTGGCCCTTATGGACGCAGGCGTACCGATAAAGGCTCCCGTCGCCGGCATCGCAATGGGACTTATAAAAGACGAAGCCACACATCGCATCGCCGTATTGTCGGATATCCAAGGCATGGAAGACTTTTTGGGCGATATGGACTTCAAAGTAGCCGGCACGACAAAAGGTATTACCGCCATTCAGATGGATATTAAAATCAAGGGAATCGACCGCGAAATTTTGCAGACGGCATTGGCTCAGGCCAGAGAGGGCAGACTTTATATTCTCGACAAGATGCTCCAGGTGCTGGACAAACCCCGTCCCGAGCTCTCCAAGTGGGCGCCCAAGATTACGTCCTTTATGATTGATCCCGATAAGATCGGAGATGTTATCGGCAAGAGCGGTAAAGTAATCAACAAGATTATCGACGAAACAGGCGTCAAAATCGATATCAATGACGACGGCAGAGTATCCATCGCGTCGCATGACCTGGATATGGTCGATAAAGCACGCTCCATAGTCATGTCTATTGTCGAGGATGTCGAACCCGGCAAAATCTATGAAGGAAAAGTCGTAAGAATAATAGAAATCGGCGCATTTGTCGAACTTGCCCCCAATAAAGACGGCATGATTCACATCTCGAAACTGGCCAAAACGCGCGTCGAAAAAGTCACCGACGTAGTAAAAGAAGGCGATAAGGTTTTGGTGGAAGTTATTAAAATCGATGACAAAGGCAGAATAAATTTGCGCCTTCTTAAAAAACTTTAAGAAGATATAAAACAACGCAGCATAAACAATCGTCATTTCCGTGACGGTTGTTTTTTTATGCAAAGACAAAAAACTTCTTCGCTTGTTTTATTTTTTTATATCTAACGCGTGTTGCGGATGAATATATATAAAGCAGATAAATTTATGGCGGAGTTGTTATGAAATTAAAGACCTTTAAGTGCGTTATTGCAAATATTTGCATAGTTTTAATAATAGTCGCTACCAGCATTGCGGCGTTTTCATCGGTATATGCGGCGTTGCCGGCGTCCTCGGCGCCGATATACAGAGCGGACAGCGGCAACAAGGTGTGTCTCATGGTCAATGTATACTGGGGGGACGAATATCTTGACGATATGCTGGATATTTTTGACAAATACAATATAAAAACTACTTTTTTTGTGGGAGGGACATGGGTCAACAAAAACGAAAGCAAGCTAAAAGACATTTATGCGCGCGGTCATGAAATAGCAAATCACGGATACTTTCATAAAGATCACAAAAAACTGAACGAGCAGCTAAACCGAGAAGAAATTTCGGCATGCCACAATCTTGTAAAACAGATTCTAGGGATAGATATGAAATATTTTTCGCCGCCGTCGGCTTCTTTTTCCTCTACAACGCTTGCAGTTGCCGAAAAAATGGGGTATACTACTATTATGTATTCGCGGGATACTATCGATTGGCGAGACAAAGATGCGAATCTGATATTTAAGCGCGCCACCAAAAACATCACCGGAGGCGAACTTGTGCTTATGCATCCCACGGCAGCAACGGTTGCGGCGCTCGAATCCATTATTAAGGAAATTTTAAGCCGCGATCTCGTCATTACTACGGTCGGCGATGTATTGGGCCGGCAGCAGACATAATTATTTCTACGGAGGACGTATGGCTAAATTACTTGAATATGAAAACGGACTTAGAGTTTGTGTGGTACCCTTGCCTATAAGGTCGGTCATGACCGGCATATGGGTGGGAACGGGCAGTCGTTATGAATCTGCTTCGGATAACGGTATATCGCATTTTACCGAACATGTTATGTTTAAAGGCACGCAGAAAATGAGCGCCTATGATATAGCGAATGCTTTTGAAGGTTATGGGGCGTCGGTAAACGCTTTTACGAGCAAGGAATCTACCTGTTATTACTATAAATGCATTGACAAATACAACGAGCAGTGTTTTGCTCTTTTAAGCGACATATTTTTCAATTCCGTATTTCCCGAAGAGGAACTGGATAAAGAACGAAAAGTAATTGTCGAAGAAATCAACATGGTGGAAGACGCACCCGACGAAATATGCAGCGATCTTATGTTCAGTGCCGCATTTGGCGACAGTGTGCTGGGACAGACAATTTTGGGGCCCAAGCAAAACGTTATGCGTTTTACGGGCGACGACGTAAAAAAATACATTGAAAAGCGTTATACCGCCGACAACGTCGTCATAGTTTTTGCCGGAAATATTTCCGAAGAGGACGCCGATAGGCTAATACGCGGCTTTGTTTTAGATAGGTTTAAAAACGGACGCTGTAACGATGAAAAAAAGCCGGCGGCTTTTATTACGGGAAGGCAGCTTAAGCGCATTAAGGATACGGAACAGACTAATATAGTCCTGGCGTTTCCGTCGGTAAGTCTTTGCGACGAACGCCGGACAGTGGTCCAGTCGGTGCTTTCGTGCCTGTTCGGCGGCGGAATGAGCTCGAGACTGTTCCAAAGCATAAGAGAGCGGAAGGGTCTGGCGTACAGTATTTATACCATGCCCGCCGCTTATTCCGACGCAGGCGCGTTTACGGTTTGCATGAACAACAGTCCCGATAATACTCGCCGGGCGCTGTTATCCGTAAAAGACGAAATTGAAAAGCTTTGCAATGACGGAATTACCGAAGACGAACTTAAGCGTTCGAAAATACAGCTTGTCTCTTCTTTGGCTTTTTCGGAAGAAAGCGTTCAGTCACAGATGATGTCTTTCGGAAAAGCGCTTATATGCACAAACAACATGTTTGACATCAATCACAAAATAGAGCTTACCGAGTCTATCCGAAAAGAGGAGGTCGAACAGTTTGTAAGAGAATATATAAGCCGCGACTTACTTACGGCGGCGTATGTCGGAAAGGCGTATGACGACGATATTCTCGAAATCATGAAATAAACATATTTACTCAGCCGGTGCAAAATTGCCGGCTGTATTTTTTTTGATAACGAAATGTATTCGCGGCAAACACAAATAAATAAAATAATTATCGGAAAATGATTGAAAGATGACGGGATTTATGTTATAATATACTGGACGAGGTATAATGCGATAATGTTGCACTATGCTTAAGGATATTGTCACAATACAAATTGCTTTTAAAGAGGTAAATGTTTTGCTGCCGAAAAATCATTCCCATAACGGTAAAAATAAATCAGGACACGATACTTTGGGTATCGTGCTTATAATAGTATTTTCATTTTTACTTTTATGTTCAATAACAGGATCGCTCATTTTGGGCGATATCGGGCTTGTAGTCAAAAATATTTCCATAGGATTGCTGGGGTATTTTGCTTACCCTATATTTTTGTATTGCATTATCCGCGGAATATTCTTATTGCAAAATAAAGAGCTGTCGGTGCGGCTGCGCAACCTTATTTCGATTATAGCGATATTTTTATGCGCAGGGATAATTGTGCATCTTGCGACGACGTCAAGTTACATCGGCGAATTCGGCTCATATATGAACAGAGTCTTTCACTCGTCTACTGTGGGCGGAGTTTTTATGGGCCTTTTTGCATACGTTTTGAACGTGTGCCTTACCGGCGTAGGCGCATACATTTTGCTTGGATGCGTCATTGTAGTATTGCTGTTGCTTGTAGCGGGATTTTTCGACAAAGGTTTGCCGGCCAGAAAATCTGCAAAAAAACATAACGACAGTTCGTCCATGCCCAAAATAAAGGCGGGGACGTCTTTTGTAGGCAACGGCGGCGATCTGTTTATCGAATCCATTGTGCCCAACGATACCGCCATGGCGTCGCCCGGGTCATTTGACGAGCTGCCCGACGAAACGGATAAGTACGTTGAGCGTCGTACCTATTCTCCCGGCGAAGAGTATTACAGTCCGGAAATACAAAAAATGCGCAAGCAGCAGGACGAACGCTTTGACGAAATTTATAAGCGCAGCAGAGCGCACAATATTTTGTTCGGCAATGACAATGCTGCGCAAAACGAACAAAACGGTTACGGATATTCGTCCGGCGGTTCACAGTCGGGCGGTTCCCAATACGGCAGCTACAACAGCGGATCGTATCATAACAGTCAGGATTCGTCAAAGGGATGGGACGATCTTATCGTCATACCGCCGCCCAAAAACATCAGCTCCCGCTTTGTCAGCGGCTCTATAATAAACGGAGACGCCATAGGTCCTGTAAAAAGACAGGATAACCCCGCGCCCGTAAACGATGACCGTCAGTCCGATGACCGCCATTTTGACTTCAATCAGCTCAAAAAGAGCGTATATGAAGAGGTTTACGGTACATATGCGGACGAGCGCAAACAGTACAGCGACAATGCGAAAAACAGCCGCCCCGATATAAAGATCGTGCCTCCGGAAGACAACGAAGATTTGTATACGTTGCCGGATCCCGTTCAGCCCATGGCTCCGCCGGCAAACGAAAACCGTCCTCCCATTATAAACGGCGACTCCATCGAAGAGGAACCCGAGACGCCGGATTTTATTCCGTACGACAACAATAAAGAACAAAAAGAAGAGAAAAAGCGTCCGCCTATTATCATAGGTTCTTCGGTAATGGCCGATGAACCTTACGTTAATAATGAGACTGAGCAGCCCGCAAAGCCCAATGTCAACCCCGCCCCCATAATACGGGCAAGTCATTTCGAAGAAGATTTGGCCGCCGGAAAAAAACAGATGCAAGCGGAAAAACAAAGGGATATTGCTGCGGAAAATCCAAAAGTCTCCTCGGCTCAACAGCCGTCTACCGCAAAAACTGCCGCTAAGCCCGCGGAAACAGCCGCTCAAACCAAGAAAGATCTGCCCGCAAAAGAAGAAAGCGAGCATACGGCGGAAAATATCGCGGAAAGCCGTGTTGACGCCGCTGCCAATCAGAAAGAAAGCGCCGCGGCGACACCGGATTTCAAAAAACAAGAGGCTTCTGTCTTACCCGATGAGAGTGAAAGCGCCGATTATTTGCCCCCTGCGCAAAATATCGTAAACAACGCGGCGGAGGACACCGCTTTTGAAAATTCGGTCAATAAATCGGAACAAGAGCATGTTGCCGCCGGTGAGTCTAAGCCTTTGGCGGCGGAATTGGATACGTTCGACCATGACGACAACGCTGCCGGCGACGAATACGAGGATGATTATGCCGAAATTCACGGGCATCCGAAATTTGTCGACGTCACGCAGGAAGAAGCCGAAAAACTTTCGGATAAATTTGACAAAACCACTAAGTCGTTCAGCATTTTCGACGAAGTCATCGACGCGTCCGAAAACGTAAAGCTTGCGGAAAACAGTTCGAAACCGCAGGCCGCTGTGGTAGAAAAAGCAGCCGAAAAACCCAAAGAAGAGGAAAAAAAGCCCAAAAAACCATATAAATATACTCCGCCGAGCCTTGATTTACTTACTACCGAGTCCACTATTCCCAAAATAAACCCCGAAACATACGAAGAAAAAAAGTCTTTGCTGGAAGAAACCTTGGAAAATCTGGGCATTCCCGCAAAAGTTTTGGGCATAACCGTCGGACCGACAGTCACAAGGTACGAGCTGAACATGCCGACGGGTATGTCTGTCAAAAAGATAGAAAACTGCGAACAGGATATTCGTTACGGGCTGGCGTGCAAAGGAAAGATAAGAATAGAATCTCCCATTCCCGGTAAAAAAGCCGTCGGTATAGAAGTTCCCAATGACGAAAACGCTCTTGTGGCGCTGAAAGATATTGTCGATTCAAAGGAATTTAAATCGTCGACGTCGCCGCTTACAATTGCTCTCGGAAAAGACATTCAAGGCCGCGTTATGATAAGCCGCATCGATAAAATGCCGCATTTACTTATTGCCGGCACCACGGGCAGCGGTAAGAGCGCCTGCCTCAATTCGCTTATCATCAGTTTGTTGTACAAGTCGTCGCCGGAAGACGTAAAACTTATTCTCGTAGATCCTAAGCGCGTCGAATTTACCGCGTACAGCGGTTTGCCGCACATGATGATACCTGACGCAATAACCGAAGCTCCCCAGGCAATAAACGCTTTTAAGTGGGCGAGAGAAGAAATGGAGCGTCGCTATAAGCTTTTACAGGCAAACCGCGTGAGAAATATCAGCGAATATAATAATCTTGAAGAGGTAAAAAACCGTTCTCTCGAAAAAATGCCCTATATCGTCGTCATTGTCGATGAGTTTGCCGATCTTATGATAGGTTCCGGAAACGAGAAAAAGCGTGAACTGGAAAATCTTATTTCCAGCATTGCCGGTAAAGCGAGAGCGGCCGGAATACATCTTATTTTAGCTACGCAGCGTCCTTCGGCAGAAGTTATTACCGGTACTATTAAATCAAATCTTCCCTGCCGTATTTCGTTTGCCGTGTCCAACCAAACCAATTCGCGTATAATTTTGGACAAAGTGGGCGCGGAATCTCTGCTCGGCAAAGGCGATATGTTGTATGCACCGCAGGAAAATCCTGACGGCGTACGTATACAGGGCGCCTTTATCAACACTGAGGAAGTAATAAATATCGTCGAGCAAATTAAAGCCAACAATCAAAGCGACTTCAATGAGGAATTTGAAAAAGCTTTGGTGGAGCAAAAAGAGGAAAATAACGATACGGACGACCCCGACAACGATAATCTGTCCGATGCCGGATATGACAAAGATCTTCCGGATATTGTCCGAATGGTAATAAAGACGGGACAGGCGTCGGGCGCTATGATACAAAGGCGTTTCTCTATAGGCTATATGCGCGCCGCTAAAATTGTCGATCAGATGGAAAAATTTAATTTTATCGGTCCGCACAACGGCTCAAAGCCGCGTGAAGTATATATAACGAAAGAAAAGTTTAAGGAGTTTTTCGGTGAAGATTTCGACGAAGATTAAGTCAATCGCTATAATATCGCTCGGCTGCGACAAAAATCGTGTCGACACCGAGAACATGATGTATTTCCTTTCGGACAAAGATTTAATCGTTACAGATGACTATTCAAACGCGGACGTCATTATTATTAACACTTGCGCGTTTATAGAAAGCGCCCGTAAGGAAGCGGTGGAGACCATACTCGAGATGGCGCAGTACAAAAAACAAAACTGCAAAAAGCTGATAGTGACAGGTTGTTTGCCGCAGCTTTATCGCGACAAGTTAAAAGAATTGCTGCCGGAAGTAGACGCCTTTTTGGGTATTGACGAGTACGAAAAAATATATGGTCTCGTCATCGGCGATGAAGATTTTATCTGTCCGCCGGTAGAATATAAGCGCGTTTTGTCAACACCTTTGCATTATGCATATCTTAAAATCGCCGACGGGTGCGACAACCACTGTACGTTTTGCAAAATTCCGTCTATAAGAGGGAAATTCCGCTCTCGTACAATAGAAAGCCTTGTCGAAGAGACGACGTCGCTTGTAAATGAAGGCGTGCGCGAGCTTATTCTTGTCGCACAGGACGTTACACGCTACGGCGCGGATATTTACGGAAGGCCATCGCTCGTCAAACTGTTGACGGCATTGGAACAAACCGACATAAAATATATCCGGCTTATGTATTGCTATCCCGAACTTGTCGACGACGAGCTTATTGCATTTATTGCCTCCAGCAGGAAAGTACTTCATTATATAGACATTCCTTTGCAGCACGTCGACAACGAAGTATTAAAACGCATGGGGCGCCGCAGTAATTATTCTTCTATTTGTCAATTGTTTGAAAAATTGCGCGCCGACATTCCGGATATTTCAATACGCACGACGTTTATGGTGGGCTTTCCGGGAGAGACGCAGCAGCAATTCGATAGGTTATGCGATTTTATTTTGCAATATAAGCCCGATCATATAGGAGTTTTTGCCTATTCAAAAGAGGAAGGGACGCCTTCATACAAACTCAAAGGCCATATCCCAAAAAAAGAAAAACTGCGGCGTGTAGACATTATTGGTGAAATAGCATTTAGCTGCGCAAAGGAAAAAAATGCGGCGCTTGTAGGTAAAGTCGTCGACGTAATATACGAGGATATTGATTGCGATAAAGAAAGATTTATCGGACGCACACTGCTCGACGCCCCCGAAATAGATTCACTTGTATTTTTTACCGGTAGTTTTGCCGATGTTGGCAACATGTATAAGGTAAAAATTACCGGATATGAAGATTATGATTTTATAGGAGAGATGGTGGAATGAATTTACCAAATAAAATTACGCTTGTCAGAATTCTTTTGATACCGTTGTTTGCAGTGCTGTTTTTGGTGCAATTTCCTTTTCACTATTTAGCAGCTTGCATCGTTTTTATAGTTGCCGGCATAACAGATTTTATCGACGGCAACATAGCGCGCCGCCGCAATCTTGTGACAAATCTCGGTAAGTTTTTGGATCCTTTTGCCGATAAAGCGTTAGTTTGCACGGCGCTTGTTCTCATAACGTCGTTTTCTAATATTTTTACGTTCGCCATTGTTATTTTTACGGTAATAATCATAGTACGCGAACTCATGATTACGGCTTTCCGTACTGTCGCCGCTACGAAAAAGGTGATTTTGGCGGCGGACATATGGGGAAAAATTAAAACTTCTCTGCAAATGACAGGGCTTATAATTTATATGCTGTACCCTGATTTCGGCGCCGTTTTGCCGATTTTGGGCGATATTGCAATGTACGCAGGGTTTATATGTCTTGCCCTTGCCACTGTTTTTGCCATTATTTCAGCTTTTAACTATATAATAAAAAACGCTTTTGTATTATCCGACAGTTTCGAAAATTCCGAGTCCTTATGTAAAAAAATCATATCGTCCTCTTGCGGCACAATAGCCGTTGCCGAATCGTTTACCGGCGGGAATATATGCGCCGATCTTGTTGCCGTTCCCGGCGCGAGCAAACATTTTATTGACGGAAAGGTATGCTATTCGGACGACGCGAAAATTAAAGAACTTAACGTTTCTTCCGATATAATAGCAAAATACGGCCCGGTGTCAACCGAGACGGCGACCGGCATGTTAAACGGACTAAAACAGTCAACCGGCGCAGACTATTGCGTCATTACGACCGGAAACGCCGGTCCCACCGCCGAAAAAGGCGGAGATGTAGGTGAATGTTATATCGGTATAGCCGGGAAGAAGGTGTTTGACGTACAAAAATTTGTATTTAAGGGCAACAGGGCTCAAATTATCGAATCGGGAACAAAACAGGCATTGTTAATGCTTTATGACGCAATACAATTGGAAAAAAATAAAGATTAAACGGAGGAAAACATGGAAAAAAAGACTAAAAAAACGTCTGTTATCGACGAGGATGTATCCAAAAGCACAAAACAAAAAGCACTGGAAACTGCCATCGAACAAATAGAAAAAACCTATGGCAAAGGCTCGATTATGAAACTTTCGGATACAAATATAGATCATGTGGACGTCATCTCCACCGGGTGCATCGCCATAGATTTAGCTCTGGGTATTGGCGGCTTGCCCCGCGGCCGTATCGTCGAAATTTTCGGGCCGGAATCCAGCGGTAAGACTACATTGTCGTTGCACGTCATTGCCGAAGCGCAAAAAGCCGGCGGTAATGTCGCCTTTATCGATGCTGAACATGCGCTTGATCCCGTTTATGCATCGCACTTGGGAATAAATATTTCCGAACTATATATTTCTCAGCCCGATAACGGAGAGCAGGCGCTGGATATATGCGAATCTCTCGTACGCAGCGGCGCGATGGACGTAATCGTAGTTGACTCAGTCGCGGCGCTCACTCCCAAAGTTGAAATCGACGGCGAAATGGGCGAAAGTCATATCGGTTTGCAGGCTCGCCTTATGTCGCAGGCTTTGAGAAAATTAGCGGGCGTTTGCAACAAAACAAAAACCTGTATTATTTTCATCAATCAGCTGCGTGAAAAAGTGGGCGTAATGTTTGGCAATCCCGAAGTTACTCCGGGCGGAAAAGCGCTAAAATTTTATGCCAGCATACGTATAGATGTCAGACGGGTAGATTCCGTCAAAAACGGTACGGAAATAATAGGCAACAAAGTTAAAATAAAAATCGTTAAAAACAAACTGGCTCCGCCGTTTAAGGTAGCGGAGGTGGAAATTATTTACGGAAAAGGCATATCCAACTCAAATGCGATATTCGAACTGGCTTTACAGCATGGCTTGTTGGAAAAGAGCGGCTCATGGTTTTCGTACAACGGCGAACGCATAGGACAGGGCAAGGCCACTATTCAAAACATGATTGAAACGGACAAAACCTTTGCCGACGAACTTGTGGCGAAAATTAAAGCAAAGCTCTTGGCCAATCCCGAAGCCGGATTCGAAGACACTGCTGCCGATTCTTCCGAAACCGAAGAACAGCAAGCTGTTGTCGATGACCAGCAGTAAACAGCAGAAATTCTGAATATATTTTTCGTTATGCCGTCATCTGATTGACATTATCGTTCAAAAGGTATATAATAAAGATAGATGATAATAAATCGTCTATCTTTTGTTTTAATAAATTTATAAGCCGTAAAAAGCTTTTTATTTAGTATGACAAATAAATAAATTTTGGAGGAGTAAAAATGTTGTTAAACGCATTGTCTATGCCATCCTCCGTTTTGTTGGGCGTATCCACCGGCTGGTGGGTAGTGATTTCTGTCATTGTATTGCTTGTGGGCGGCGCTTTGGGAGCTTTAATTTACGCTCTTATAACCAAAAGAACGCTCAAAAACATCAGCGACGAAAAAGACGCCAAAATGCAGGAAGCCATTGACCAGGCAAAATCGCTTAGAAAAGAAGCTATTTTGGAGGCAAAGGAAGAAATTCATAAGGAACGCTTAGATTTTGATAAAGAAGTCAAAGATCGCCGCGCGGAATTGCAGCGTTCCGAAATTCGTATTCAGCAAAAGGAAGAGGCATTAGAAAAAAAGGAAAACCAGTTAGATAAAAAGGTCGAAAGCGTCGAACAGGCAAAGCAGAACCTTGCCGCGCGTGAACGCGAAATAGACGCAAAACAATCCGAGGTCGATAAAGCGCATGAAAACATGCTCAGCGCGCTCGAAAAAGTCGCGCAAATGACCAAAGAAGAGGCTAAGGCGCAGATTATCGAGGCTCTTGAAGACGAAGCAAAGCGCGACGCCGTAAAGATGGTGCGCAATATCGAAGCTCAGGCAAAAGAGGATGCCGATAAAAAGGCAAAAGAGATTGTTTCTCTTGCCGTTCAACGTTGCGCCGTCGATCATTCGTCAGAAATTACGGTTTCGGTCGTCAATTTGCCCAACGACGAAATGAAAGGTCGTATAATAGGCAGGGAAGGCCGCAATATACGTGCTTTGGAAAATGCCACGGGTGTAGATCTGATTATCGACGATACCCCCGAAGCCGTGGTTTTGTCCGGCTTTGATCCCGTAAGACGTGAAATAGCGCGTGTAGCTTTGGAAAAACTTTTGTCGGACGGACGTATTCATCCCGGCCGCATAGAAGAAACCGTCGAAAAAGCGCGCCGCGAAATTGACAATCAAATAAAAGAAGCGGGCGAAAACGCAACCTTCGAAGCGGGCGTCTACGGATTGCATCCCGATCTCATTAAGCTGTTGGGGCGTCTGAAATTCCGTACGAGTTACGGGCAAAACGTTTTGAAACACTCCTTGGAAGTGTCTTATCTTGCGGGCGTTATGGCAGCCGAGCTAAATGCCGATGTCGCTTCGGCAAAACGCGCGGGTCTGTTGCATGATATAGGTAAAGCCGTCGATCACGAAGTGGAAGGCACTCACGTCACCATCGGCGCGGATCTTGCGAAAAAATACAAAGAGAGCAAAGAAGTTATTCATTGTATAGCAGCGCATCACAACGATGTCGAACCCAATTCGGTAGAGGCCATTATCGTTCAGTGCGCCGATGCAATAAGCGGCAGCCGTCCCGGAGCACGCCGTGAATCGATCGAAAACTATGTAAAACGTCTCGAAAAACTCGAAAGCATCGCAAACAGCTACAAAGGCGTCGAAAAATCGTATGCCATTCAAGCCGGTCGCGAAATCCGCATTATTGTTAAGCCTGAAGTTGTCGACGACGCCGGCACGGTATTCCTCGCCAAAGAAGTTGCAAAACAAATCGAAAGCGAAATGGAGTATCCGGGCCAAATAAAAGTCAATGTTGTAAGAGAACTGCGTAGCACCGAATACGCTAAATAAAATCTTAAAGCTTCGTATAATCAAATATACGGAGCTTTTTAAGGAGTGGAAAATGATTCTTTCATCAAAGACCGTCAGTAATGTTTTTAACGAGATAAACGCGCATAGATCATACGGCAGCGAACGCCGTGCTATGGAATTTGTGCAAAAACAACAATTGGAAGACGTAACTTTATGGCCCGACTTTGTAGACGTTTTTCGTCGCCACTATGACGATAAAGACGACGGTTGGCGCGGGGAATATTGGGGCAAGATGATGCGCGGCGCATGTCTTACGTATTTGAACACCCATTCCTATGAACTTTACCGAATACTCACAAACAGCGTTTACGACATTATCGGCACACAGGATTCATTGGGCAGGATTTCGTCATACAGTATTTCAAACGAGTTCCGCGGGTGGGATATTTGGTGCCGCAAGTATGTAATGCTGGGCATGGAATATTACATTGATATATGTAAAGATAAAAAATTTATTAAAATCATAACGGACAGTTTACAAAACCAGGCGGACTATATTATATCCAAAATAGGAGACGGCGACAATAAAACGGATATTTTTGATACCAGCGATTGGTGGGGCGCCATGAATTCCTGTTCGATACTCGAAGTATTTGTTCGTCTTTTCAATTTAACGCAGAAGAAAAAATATCTTGATTTTGCGGAATATATCATCAATAAGGGCTTTTGCCGGCAGCTTAATCTAATAGACGCATGTTTGGCCAAGACATACTATCCCTATCAGTTTCCTTATACCAAAGCATACGAAATGATGTCGTGCTTTGAGGGATTGCTGGAATATTACCGCATCAAAAAAGTCGATAAATTTTTACTCGCAGTGGAAAATTTCGTCGATATGGTGAAAGAAACCGATTTGTCAATTATAGGTTGCAGCGGTTGTACACACGAACTGTTTGATAATTCTGCCGTTAAACAGACTGAGCCGGCGCCTGAATTTATAATGCAGGAGACATGCGTTACGGTAACATGGATGAAACTGTGTTACAATTTGTTAAAATTGACCGGCAAAGCCAAATATGCAAAACTTATTGAGCAATCGGCTTATAATGCCTTGCTGGGCTCAGTAAATAGAAATTTAAATGATTTGGTTTTTTGCCAGAACCAGACGCCGGACTTTAATAAAGGCGTTAAATACATATTTGATAGTTATAGCCCGTTATATTATGACCGCAGAGGCAAAAAAATCGGCGGACACAAAGATTATAAAGACGGCTATTACTATGGCTGCTGCAATTGTATAGGCTCTGCCGGACTTGCCATTTTGAATGATTTTGCCGCGATGAATACAAAGGACGGCATTGTCATCAACAACTTTATTAGGCAAAGAATCAAAACCGACAGCCTTGAAATCGCAATCAGCGGCTCCTTAGCAAAAAACGGAAAATGCCGAATAAGCGTTATATCGGCGAAGGAAAACATTTTGCAGCATATATTAATCATGCAACCCGATTGGGCGGACAATTTTTCGGTCAGACTCAACGGTCAACCCGTTAATAATGTTATTATTAACGGTTATTTAGATATCGCAAAAGCTTGGTCGCCTGATGATCAAATCATAGTATCTGCAACAATTCCCGTCAAAAAAGTTGTGCTAAACAATAAAATCGCATTCACAAAAGGACAATACGTGCTTGCACGCGATGAAAATATAGACGAATATTTTTCCGAACCTTTGGACGTCGATATGAAACTCGTAAAATCAAAGAAAATTTTGCAAATACCGGCAGAATTATGTTATGAAGGCATTACGAAAAACAATCACAAAATTATATTTATAGATTACGCATCAGCGGGTCAATTCTATGATGAACAAAACTGTAAAATTACAGTATGGTCAAAAATAGCTGAATAATCGGTAATTTTAATAGAAATATGCAATAAATCGGTACTATGCGTGACATAATACCGATTTTTTACAGCTTTATATTGACGCTGCAAAAGATATGTCCGTTTATCATCGCATTTTATCACATTTTTGCGATTAAATATATGGCTACTTATTATATCCAATTAAAAAAATGATATTAGTATGTCTCATGCTAAACAATAACCATATTTTCCATGCCAATATTACATACAAACATGCAAAAATTGCGTTAAAAGTGCTCACAGAATTGTTTTGCTCAAATGAATTATTCGGATGAGTTGCAAATTCTATACAAAATTGTCATTTTACATTACTACAAATCAAGAAACTGATTTTATTAGAAAATTAGGGAATTATTTATCAAAATTTTATTGCGGCTGCAACAGAGCAAAATTAAAGCCCTAAAAAGCCTAAGTATTCGTAAAAGTGTAGTTTTACGAATAGTATAAAGGTATTGCTCTGCGCTCAATTTTCTTTTTCCCGGCTCCTTTTTGCTGTTTAAGATATTTTTTAGGCATAAATTAAAAGGCCTTTAGCGGCCATTGTGGAGCCAATATACTTTAAGCAACTTTAATAAGTAACGCCATCTTTTCGAAAGAACACTGCGTGTGTGCAAACCTTTCTGCTCACGGCCTTCTCCGCAAGATCTGCCGGCGGCCCCAAGAAGTTTTGTTTGCCCCCTTTGCCCGGCGTATGTATTTTGGCGCTGTTGTCTGTTTTAATAACATATAAAGGAATAATTATACTATCAAAAAAATTGTTGGCAGTATTTTATTTATTATTAGTTTTACACATACAATAAAAACTGCGTGCAAACAAGCATCTTCTCTTTTGTTGTGGGTAATAGTAGACTAAACTACAATTTTCACCGATAGTTTTTTTACTGCATATTATATTTTTGTAAAAGAAAATATATGTAAGACCTACTCTTACATTTGTTAAACAGAAATTTTCGATAATTGCAGCGAAAACCAGCGCCTTGCTACACTCGTTTGTCAGCGTTTAATCTGTAATATTATCGCCTTTAAATAGCGGACTGTCAAAAAAATCGTATAGACTTATGCCAAATCCTTGCGCCAGTTCGTAAATCACTATAAGACTTACGGATCTATTGCGTTTTAATCGTATGTCGCCTATTGTAGTTTGTGCTACGCCTGTAAGCTTATATAATCTGTATTGCGTTAATTTGCGCTCTGCCATCAATTCTTCAATTCTCAGCGCAACTGCTTCCGATAAAGTCAAAAATTTTTACCTCCACTCATTTAAAATTAAAATTAGTATAAAACTTTTTCAAAAATCTATACTTAGCGCACCCGTAGTACTTATTTTCCGCTATGTACTATGGCTTTATGGAGTATTTTTGTCTATAACGACAGCAATAAGCGCACCGTGTTATTTCCGACGGGTAATATTTATTTCATTTATGTAAGCTCATATTTTTAGCAAATTGCGCTTAATGCTGCTTTTGCGCTTTTTTTACACATTTTCGGGCAAAACTAACTGAGAAAAATTATACCCATAAGACGCAATAAAGTTTGTCTTTTGCGGTATTTATGTTATAATATATCTATGAGTAATTATTTTGATGACAGAGAGATTTTATATACCGAAAAGACACGTCAAATCTGTGAAGATTTACCGCCTTATATTATGGAGTTTTTAGTAGGGATACAGATGCGAACCACTCCTTTAACTCGTTATGCCTATGCCGGGGATCTGAAGATTTTTTTGGAATTTCTTTTTAACAACAGGTTTAAAGGCAAATATCAAACGCTTAAAGAAATTACGCTGGAAGATATCGAACAGCTTACCGCTTTTGATATAGAATTGTTTTTGGAATATTTATCCCTATATAAGATCAACGGACGCAAAATTAAGTGCGGTGAGCGCGCCAAAGAGAGAAAATTGTCGGCAATTCGATCCTTTTACAAGTTTTTTTATAAACATGATTTGCTGTCTACCAACGTTACTCAAAAAGTCGATACCCCGAAAATACACGACAAACCCATAGTATTTCTCGACAAACACGAAATATCGAAACTAATAGAAGAAGCCAAAGACGGCGATTCGCTTTCCTCGCGCGAAAAGACCTACCATAATTACACAAAATGCCGTGATGTCGCCCTGCTGTCTCTTTTATTGGGCACCGGAATGAGAATAAGCGAATGCGTCGGAATAAACGAAAAAGACCTGGATCTTAAAAATAACGCTGTCTCCATAACGCGCAAAGGCGGCAACAAAACCATATTGTATTTTTCTGAAGATGTTGCGTCCGCTCTTATTGACTATCTAAACTGGAAAGAAGATCAAATTACGCAACAAACAGATTTTGCAAAAAACATTAAAGATACCGACGCACTTTTTTTATCTCTGCAAGGCCGGCGCATCAATGTAAGAACGGCGGAAAATCTTGTCAAAAAATATGCCTCGTACGCCGCCCCGTTAAAAAAAATATCTCCGCACAAACTTCGTTCTACATTCGGCACAACACTCTACAGAAAGACAAAAGATATTTATGTAGTGGCCGATATTTTAGGACACCGAGATGTAAACACCACAAAAAAGCATTATGCGGCTATCAGTGAAGATATTCGAAAAAGCAGTGCAAATCTGATTAAATTTGATGAAAATGACGATGATTGAGTATTCTGTCAGACACAGTACTAATTTTCTTCAAGTATTATTAAGTTTTTTGTTGACATTGTTGTGAAATTGTTATATAATTTTAAAAAACATTAAACCAGTAGGGAGCATTATGCCAAAAGAAATCAACAGTGATCTGCTGCGCGGAAACATAAATACGATTATACTGAGCGCATTATATTCCGGCGACAGATATGGCTACGAAATAGTAAATGAAATAGAGAAAAAAAGCCGCGGGCAATTTACAATAAAACAGCCCACTCTCTACTCATGCCTTAAGCGCCTTGAAACGCAAGGATATGTCACGTCTTATTGGGGCGGACAATCTAACGGCGGAAGGCGTAAATATTTTTCTTTGACCGAACTGGGAAAAGAAGTCTTTAAGCAATGCCAGGACGACTATGAATATTCGCGTACCGTCATCGATAAACTTATTTCCGAAAACAAATATGATTTGGGAAACGACGGCGGTATTGCACAAGACGTTCCGGACAGCGAAATAAACGAAGTAAAAATAATGTCGGCCGATGAGCAGCCGGCGATAAATGCCTCGGCAGACGACTCGCAGAACGATTCTATTAGCGAACAGCAGCTTACTCTCTCGGATGTCGACACCTCTTTATCTCAGCCATTAAACGAAAACGACGCGACCGACCATCAATACATAAACCAAACGTCGTCCGATTCGCTGCCTTTGAACGCTCAAAACCATAACACAATTCCCGCGGAAAATAATATTGACAGCGCCGAATTGCAATCTGACGACAATTTAGAACAAGAGGCAAACGACGCGCACTTTCTTACTGACGATGAGCGTTATTACAATGTGACGCCCCACGAAAATGAAAGTAAGGATAACGAATTTATTCCTTATCATCACACCGAAGACGCGTCCTCCACTCCTTCGGGCGGCGAAGATCACACCACGATTTCCTGGTTTGACGCCGGCATTGCGGGACAATCAGACAATGCCAAAAAGCTGCATGACGAAGAATCCGAGGATATAAACGATATATTCCGTCGCAATTTCGAAGACAACAGCTATATCGACGACATCAAAACGGATAATTCCGCCGCCAACGGCAATGTCTCCGCAATGATGGATAATTATTCCGATCTGATGGGCGATACTGCCGCCACAAAATATCAATACGAACCGGATTTTTCATCGTCGGATTATCCCTATTCCGATACAAGCGACAACGCCTCTGCTCTTATCGAAGCGGAATTGTCGCCGCTTAAACAGCCAGAAAAACCGGATTTTTACGACTATCACGACAAGCAGACATACGGCGATGCTGTTGCCGCCGCCGAAGATGAGCTATCCGGAAAATCTGCCGGGTCCAACGGTTATCAAGATTTGTTGTCCGGTATAATCGATAAGTTTGACAACAATAACAGCGAAATCACTAAAGCCGAAATAGAAAACAACGCGCTTGAATTAAACGACAAAGTCAAAATAAGGGCGTTCGGCAATATTGTGGAATCGGCTCGCGAACTTGGCGAAGAGGTTGTCGTTCGCGTAAACGACAATAAATCAAAACACCAGTATGCCGTCAAGTATTACTATAAAGACAATCTTTTAAGACTGGTTACCAACGGTATATTATTTATCGTAATGCTGCTGGAGACGTTGGTTACATATTTGATATGTAAAAATGTTGTCGGCTCGCAAGGATACTACGACGTCTTCATGTTTGTAGCGGGTATTATTGCCGCTTTGGCTCTTCCCGTTTACGCCGGAATAAAATATTATTCAAACCCCGACAGCAAAAAGCGTATAGAGGCAAACATTATGGATCAATTTTGGTTTAAGCTGGTTGTCATGGTGCTTATTTGCCTGCTAGCCTTCGGGCTTAATCTGTTTATCGGAATGCCTTTGAGCGGCAATATTACGAATTACGCCGTTACGCTTTTTATCCCGATTATTTTAAGTACAAACCTTCCTCTTAGCTTTTTGTTGCTTAAATTGTTGTACACATCAAAATATTTCTTGGCTCAGGACTGAAAATTTATTAAAAACGATTGACTTTTATATTATAAAGATGTATAATGTTTAGGCTTAGGGGAGTGGCTCAACGGTAGAGTAGCGGTCTCCAAAACCGTAGGTTGCG
>ERZ1643247.112-NODE-112-length-112769-cov-68.481874_pt1 | contig 112769 bp, 85 predicted proteins | sample MGYA00579264_ERZ1643247 | MGnify/ENA primary metagenome ERZ1643247 (study PRJEB29033, sample SAMEA4952262) | chicken gut metagenome | biome: Broiler Chicken; feature: Gastrointestinal Tract; material: Caecum | place: Ireland | collected 2018 | study: Broiler... | reverse complement strand
CGAGCCAGTCTATCAAAAGCAAGGGCTGGCTTCCCAATCTGTTCCGCAGTATCGTCAGCAAGGCAAAGGACTTCCTGCAAAACCTAATCCGTGAACACGATATGCCGCCGAAGCCTGTCCTTGAAATAGATATGGCAGAGTTCCGCACCATGCAAAAGCTGATGATAAAGGCGCAGGATAAGGCGAAAGAAATCCGGCATTTGCAGGATACGGTACTTCCGAAACTGAAACAGCAGCTTGCCGATACAAAAGGGATTTTCAAAGGTAAGGAGCGCAAGGCGCTCACAGAGCAGATACAGCGGACAGAAAAGGAAATCGCTGAAAAGCTGGATAAACTGCCCGATGTTCTGAAAGAGGACGGTTATCCCGATGTGCAGGCGTACATGGCAACCTACCGTAAGGCGGAGGCTGTTGTGGAGCAGTTCAATCGTGACCTTGCCGCATGGGAGCAACAGGTCAGGGAAAAACAGAAACCCGCCAAAAAAGAGCAGGCAAAGCCGCCTGAACGAGAGAGCGTGCTGAAACGCCTGCGTCAGCTTCAGGCGGAGGGTAAGCAGAGAAACCAGCCGAGACAGAGAAAGAAATCCTTTGACAGAGACAGCCGATAGGCACGAAAAACCGCCGCTATGGTATCACCCATGCGGCGGCATACATAAAAATCTTATTTGTGTTCTGCAAGCGTGACTTTCATATCCTGAGCATTGATGATTGTTTCCTTTTTGCACTTCGGACAGTAGAGAGGGAAGTTTCTTAATTCTGTATCTTCCCGTATCATTGTACGAGTTTTATTGCCGCAGATAGGGCATAATATCCATTCTGTGGCTTTCATGTTACTTTTCTAATTTCAAGTCTTTTATTTTTTGAGATATTCTCTCAATGACCTGTATAAAACATTCATCACTTTTGCCCGTCGGATCGGGAAGTCCCCAATTATCATCAAACGCTCTACCGATATAGGGACAACCGACATCACACCCCATTGAAATCGCAATATCGGGCGTAGGGATTTTATCAATCGTCTTGCTATACTGGCTTTGCTCCATATCTATCCCATAAAGCTGTTTCATAAGCCGCACAGCGTCCTGATTGATTTGTGATTTTGTTTCTGTTCCGGCAGAATAGAAATCAAACTTATCTCCCGCCAAATGTTTTCCAAGTGCTTCTGCAATCTGACTGCGGCAGGAGTTATGCACACAAATAAAGGCTACCTTTTTCTTATCCATCGTTAAAACCCCAGCTTGTGCAGCAGAGCAACTACATCAACGGCTTTCAAAACCTTGCCCATAGCAACAACCTTTTCATTGACAACAAGGGCAGGCATACTCATAACCCCGTATTCCATTACTTTCTGCATGTCGGTAATGTATTCGACCTCTACGGAAAGTCCCATATCCTTTACCGCCTGTTTTGCGTATTCAAATTGTTCGTGGCAGGATTTGCAACCTGCTAACACTTTGATACAGCAGATTTCTCCCTCTTTCAAATCAGGACAGCAATCGTTTGTAATGCTTTCTGCTTCGCTGGCAGCACAACCACAGCTACAAGCGCAAGCAGGTGTTTTCTTTTCTTCTTCCTTTTTCTTTCCAAAATTAAATAATGCCATAATAATAACCTCCTAAAATTAAACAATTAAATATTGTATTGCGTTGAAAAGATAGCCTACAATAATAATACCAGCGGCACATATTCCAATGAAAATACCGAGCAGTTTCGGCTTAACTGCTTTGCGAAGCATAATTATTGAAGGGAGCGAGAGCGTTGTAACGCCCATCATAAAGGAAAGCACAACGCCGAGCAAAGCACCTTTTGCAAGCAGGGCTTCTGCAATCGGGATTGTACCGAAAATATCCGCATACATCGGAATACCGACTATCGTAGCAAGAATTACGCCAAACGGATTATTTTCGCCAAGTGCTTTGACAATAAATTCTTCAGGAATCCAGTTGTGAATGAAAGCACCAATGCCCACGCCAATCAGAACATAAGGAGCAACCTTTTTAGCGGTTTCAACAACCTGTTCCCACGCAAATTTCATACGGTCTTTGAAATGCAGCTCCTCCTGCGGAACATCAATTGAGTGACCGTTTCGGATATATTCTTCCACTTGATTATCGAGGTGCAACTTTTCAATTAGCGTTCCGCCAGCCACAGCGATTACCAAACCGAATATTACATATAAAACAGCAACTTTCCAGCCGAAAATACTCATCAGTAAGACAAGGCTTCCGAGGTCAACCATCGGCGAAGAAATCAAAAAGGAGAATGTAACGCCAAGCGGCAAACCTGCGCTTGTAAACCCGATAAACAACGGAATGGAAGAACACGAGCAAAACGGTGTTACCGTACCGAGCAGAGCGGCGATGATATTCGCCCATATTCCGTGAAATCTGCCGAGTATCTTTTTAGCTCTTTCGGGCGGGAAATAACTTTGAATATACGAGATAATCAAAATCAAAACGCCGAGCAGTACCATAATTTTTATGGTATCATAGATGAAAAACTGAATACTCGCTCCTATTTTGCCCGTGGTATCTAAACCGCAAGCGTTCAAAAATGTTTCAATGAGGCGATTCAGCCAGTTCATACCAAGGACTTCATTTTGAAAAAAGTCCCAAATTGTTTTTAGTGCCTCCATAAAAAGCTCCTTTCATATAGTCATATTGAAATATGTCGATTTAATATTCCGAATATAAGTCGTGCGGAAAAGCATTCAAATAAACTTCCTCACTTTTCACAGCACGACTTGTTTTCGCTTTCAACATCAAGTGTTGTCAACTGCCGCAAACATTCTTTTGCCTGCTCCACACCTTTTTCTGAAATAGAATAGTGTGTCCATTTTCCCTCTTTGCGCCCGACAACTATTTCAGCGTCACAAAGAATTTTCATATGGTGGGAAAGCGTAGGCTGCGTGACATTGATTTCTTCTAGCAACTTGCAAGCACATTTTTCACCTGAACGCAGCAGTTTTATAATCCTAATGCGGTTTTCATCACAAAACGCTTTGAAAATTGCCGCAATTCTTTTTTCATCCATCTCTCTCAATCACCTCCTATAGATAAATGTCTATGTGTTATTATATGCACGACAGCGTGAATTGTCAATACCTTTTTCAAAAAAGGCCTTGATTTTTCACCCGTGGTGTGTAAGCTGTGACTCACACAAGGCAACAGCCCCAGCACAAAATGAAAGGTGGAAATGATAATGAAAACAGGAAAAATCACAGCGAAACTGAGGGACGCGGTTCCGGTTTGCCTTATGGTAAACGGCGAGGAAGTCAAGCGGTATAAGAACATCGAGTTGCCGGACGAGCTGAAAGAGGTGGAAATGACCGACTTCCATTTCAACGTACACATGGACGGGAAGATCACCTTTGAAATCCACTATGAGGAAGGCGTACTGCCGGAGGTATTCCCGGAGGCCCGCACCAGAGTAAGCCGGGCGGCGAAGGCCGCAGCCAAAGCCGCCGCACAGGAAAGCACAGAGGTTATGGCCGTGGAGGCTGCCAAGCCGGAAATAGAGACCGCGCTGCAAGAAAGCCCACAAACCGACGAAATCCCGGCGGAAGATCCCGGTGAGCCTATCACGGTGGGAAATGAGCCGGAAGGCATCGAAGCGGCCTATAATGTGACAGGTGTGCGTCGCAAGGAGCTGGTGGCAGCAGTAGGCGACTTCATTGGCGCAAAGCCGGAATATCTGAGAGCGCCGACATACGCTTTCGCAGTAGGAAGCTATAACATTGACAAAGAAGGAACCTTGACCGGCCCGGAAAATCCGGCGCTGATCGAAAGCCTGAAAGAACAAGGCTTCATTGCCGCAGAGTAAAACGAGAAGGCCCCGCTTCGGCGGGGTCTTTCTTGGGTTATAACATGCTTCCCTTTTGTAGCTCGATATGCTATAATCAGAAAAACAAATTGGAAGTTGGAGGGATCACATGAAACGAGAATTAGGAATTGCCAGATGTGGCCTTGCGTGTTGCTTATGCACAGAGAAAGCTGATTGTAACGGCTGTGGCTCAAACGGTTGTCCAGATAATGATATTTGTGAGAATAAAAAATGTTCGATTGCAAAAGGACTGACACACTGTTATGAGTGTGAAGAAAATTGCAGGAAAGGACTATTAAGCAAAATCAAACCGTACGCATTTACCTTATTTGCGAAAAAGTATGGAGAAGAAAAGCTCTTGGACTGTTTAGAGAGAAATGAGAAAAACGGGATTGTATATCACAGAAATGGCATAAACGGAGATTATGATGATTTTGATGATGTAGAACAGTTAATGAATTTTATCCTGACAGGAGTGCGATAAATCCTAATTTGCTGTTTTGATTAGCCCCGCTTCGGCGGGGCTTTTCCTGTCCTCAGTGAAAAAAGATATGTTTTAAGACCTTTAGAGCTTGCTTTTTGACCGGTGGTGTGTAAGCTGTCACTCACAGAAATAAAACATATCTTTAAGGAGGACGCAACCATGCTGCAAATATCTGAAATCGTAAGAAAAACCGAGGAAATGTTCGACCTGTTCAACGAGCATTTTTACGAGGGCGAGTTGAGCCGCCCGGCCATCACTGTATCGCCGGACGGAGGGCGCGGGGCTTATGGCTGGTGCAGTATCAACGAGATATGGAACGCCAGCGGAGAGAAATATCGGGAAATCACTCTCTGTGCCGAGTACCTTGACCGGCCCATCTTCGAGCTGGCAGCCACGCTTCTGCATGAGATGGCGCATCTCTACAATCTGGTTCATGGCATCCAAGACGTAAGCAACAACGGCTACTACCACAACCAGAAATTTAAGGCCACCGCTGAGGCCCACGGCCTGCATATCGAGAAGCACGCCAAGTATGGCTGGACGGTAACAACGCTGGCCCCGGAGACTGAGGCATGGATCAGAAAAACTTTGGGCGAGGACAAGATCAACGCCAGCCGCTTGCCGGTGGAAGGCACCACCAAGGGCGGAAGTAAGAAATCCATTAACCGCAGCATCAAATATGTCTGCCCCTGCTGCGGCACCATTATCCGGGCAACGCGGGAGGTCAATGTAATCTGCGGGGATTGCGGAGAGGCTTTCGAGCGGGAATGAGAAAAAAGCGGGGGCCGCGAGGTTCCCGCTAAATTGTTCTCATTGAAAGAGGTGGCGCTGTCCGGGAGCGGATACTTTTTAGCGTTTCCTCGTTTCTGGCATATACGGGCCGGACAAGGGTGTGCAAAAATGAGCCGCCATGGGACTATGTGATCGCCGCGATAGGAAGCGGGCTGATGGCGGCTTGTTCCACCGAGTCCCCGGAAAACAGAAAAAGCCCGGAAAGCCTACAATATCAGGCTTTCCGGGCATAGATACAAAAACAGCCCTCCGATTTGGAAGGCTGTTTTTGTATTAAAGATTGTTCCTTAATATGTGGGAAGCAGCGGATTTACTGCCATCACATGGTCTTCCAGCAATCCGGATGTAATTGCCGACGATGGTACAGTAACCCGTCCGGCAGACGCGGCGGCGGAAGTCGTTCTTACAGCTGTGATTTCAGCCGGAAGCGTGTCTCTGGAGTATGACTTTGACGTGACCGTACCGGCGGCAGATCCGGCCGGCGATATTGAGATCTACAGAGATCAGCTGACGCTGAACGCGGGCTATGTATCCGAAGACCTGACTCTCCCGGAGACTTCCGGCGCGGCCGGCGTTGCCTGGACCTCCGGCAATCCGGATGTGATCGCCAATGACGGAACCGTGACCCGTCCGGCAGCCAACACGGATGTCACTCTGACCGCCACCCTTTCCCTGGAGGGAACAGAGGACGTGACGAAAGAGTTCAAAGTGACTGTGCTGGCACAGGGCGGAAATGTCGCTACTTATGTAAGCAACGATCCGGGACTGAATACCGATGCTCTGAGAGGACAGATCGGCGGCATGATGCTGGCGGCGGAAGATGAGAACGGAACTTATGAGGTTCTCCACAAAGAGCAGCCCATTATGTATACCGCTAAGGGGGCGAAAGCCTATGTGTCTCCCCAGATCTTCCGGAAAGCAGACGGAACCTTCGGTATGATCGCGGCGGACGGAGGAAACAACAGCCGTGTATTCCTCTATAACTCCGATGATCTGATTACCTACACAGATGAGAAAGAGGTTACTCTGAACGGAGTCTCTAATATTTCCAAACTGTACATGATCTATGATATGACAGCTGAGGAATACAGACTGTATGTGGAGAACAAGGCAGGAAGCGTATACCTTCTGACTTCAAAGGATCTGGCAGAGTTCTCAGGGGCAGCGCAGACCAGCTTTGTGATCCCCACAGTGGAGAACGCGCCGGAGTATGCCGCGTGGGCATCAGAGATTGCCCTGACCCAGGCAGAGTATGACAAGGTTACAAACAAATTCACCAATCCCTACAACACATCTCTGGAATACAACAAAGTGGATGAGATCACAGTAGATAAGGGAGAGAATATCGAAGAAGCTCTGGATGAGGCCTTCGGCGAGGTGAAAGCTTCCTATTCTAATGGCGAAGAGAAGACCTACTCCATCCGCTGGAACAGTGATGATCTGGAAAAGGCCGATTCTTCCAGAGAAGGCATGGAGTACACCATCAGAGGAACGATTGGAGGATCCGCGTACTTTACAGAGGCGGAAGAGCCCCTGATCGAGGAGCGGGCAGATCCCAGCATTACCTATGACGAGGAGAGAGACAGATATTACTTCACTGCTTCCTATCCGGTAAACGGTAAGGACGGAGCAGACGGCTATGACAGACTGGTAATCCGTGTGGCGGATACCATTGAAGGCCTGGCTGACGCCGAGGAGTATGTCGTATGGGATGAGAGTGAAGTAGAGGGCTATGGCCAGTTTATCTGGGCGCCGGAGCTTCACAAAATCGGTGATTACTGGTATTTCATCAGTACCGCGGCCGTGGGCGAGGGCGGTTACAGCTTCGACATTCGTCCCTTTATGATGAGATGCAACGATGCCGACAACATTACCGATCCGGAGTCCTGGGGAGAGCCCGAGCGTGTGAAAGCCATGGACGGCGATGATTCCTGCCTGCGGGTGATGTCCCTGGATATGACCTATTTTGAGGCGGGCGGAAAGTCCTACGTTTCCTGGGCGGACAAGACACAGGAAAACCTCAGCAAGGTGTTTATTGCTACCGTGGATCCGGAGGATCCCACGCAGCTGACCAGCCGTGCGACAGTGATTACTTCTCCGGAGTACAGCTGGGAATCTGTAAATATTCCGGTTAACGAGGGCTCCGCGGCGTTTGTAAAAGACGGAACCGTGTACCTGGCGTTCTCAGCGGCAGCCACCGGCGCGGAATACTGCGTAGGCCTGATGACTGCGGATGCGGACGCGGATCTGACTGATGCTTCCAACTGGACCAAAGTGCCCTATCCGGTACTGACCAGCGGAGATTTTAATGATGAACTCTGCGGACCGGGACACAATTCCTTTACCTATGATGAGTATGGAAATCTGGTAATCGTATACCATGCCCGTCCGGCAGCGGAGCACGCGGGACACAGCGGAGATCCTCTGTATGACGCCTGCCGCCATGCGTATGTGAAACCGGTGCTCTTTGATTCAGAGGGCGCTCCGGTACTGAACCTTTCTGATGAAGAGTTTGCTATGGGCGGATCTGAAATCACAGTGAAGGTGAAAGTAAGTGGAGAGTATACCGAGGCACAGCCGGTACTTGAGTATGACTTCGATGAAGACTTCACCCAGGGAACGGCAAAAGACAGCGCAGGTGAAAATGACGCGGTACTGTCTGACGGCGCCGTTTACGCGCAGGATGATTCCTACGGCCAGGTTCTCTATCTGGACGGCGACAGCGCGGACAGCATGGGCGGACATGACAGCTACCTGTCCTTCCCGGAAGGATTCTTTGACGGAATGGACAGCATGACCATTTCCATGGACGTCAACGAGGTGTCCAGAACAGGCAACTATTTCACTTTTGCCATCGGCCAGGACAGAAATGACTATTTCTTCCTGAAGATCGAGCCTACCAACCTGAAACTTGCAATTACTACCAATACCTGGAGCGGCGAGCAGGTGGCCTCCGCCAGCGGAGCGTATCCCAACAACAGCCGTACCTGGATGAATATCAAACTGGTTGTCACGCCGGACAGCATCTCCATATATCGAAACGGCGAGCTGGCCGCGCAGCAGAATGTAACCGTCAGCATGTCCGATCTGGGCAAGAATCTGAAGGCGTATCTCGGAAAGTCCTTCTACGAGGAGGATATGTACTTCCGCGGATTCTTCGACAACGTGAAGGTATATGACTTCGCTATGGGAAGCGATGAGATCGCCAGAGTTTACCAGCAGGAAGAAGCAGACCGCCTGGCCATGCTGGAGGATGTACAGCGGGCAGCAGATACCTTTGAGATTCCCAACATGGACAATGTCAAGGGCAACATTACCCTTCCTTCTGAGAAAGACGGCGTAAGCATTTCCTGGAAATCTTCTGACGAGGCTGTAATCACATCCGCCGAGGTGGACGGCAAGCCGGCAGGGGTTGTCACCAGAGGCGATGAGGATCAAATCGTAACCCTGACCGCGGAGTTCTCCAAAGACGGACAGGATTCCGTGACAAAGACATATGAAGTGACTGTAAAAGCAAAAGCTCCGGAAGTATCCGAAGACGATTATGTGGGATATCTGTTCGTACACTTTATCGGCAACGAGGCGGCAGCTTCCCATGAGCAGACCTACTTCTCCATCAGCGAGGACGGCCTGCACTGGTCCGAGCTCAACGGCGGAAACGCGGTGCTCACCAGCACCATCGGCGAGAGCGGACTGAGAGATCACTTTATCGCCCGGGCTCCGGAAGGCGATAAGTACTACATGATCGCCACCGACCTGAGCATCTATCACAACGCGGGCAACTGGGCAGGAGCAGGCGGCAGCGGCAGCCACGGCATCGTGGTATGGGAGTCCGACGACCTGGTAAACTGGAGCGAGCCCTGGATCGCGGAGATTGCCCCGGAGAACGCGGGATGTACCTGGGCTCCGGAATTCATCTATGATGAGACGACCGGAGAGTATGTAGTATACTGGTCCGCTACTTCTATCGAACTGGACGAGAACGGCGAAATCGCCCAGGAGTATGAGAACCACACCATCTACTACGCCAAGACCAGAGACTTCCGCACCTTTACGGACGCGCAGGTGTATCACTCCGGCGGCAAGATGGAAGACGGCACACCGATCAAGGTAATCGATTCCACCATGATCGAGAATGACGGTACATATTACCGCTACACAAAGAACGAGATGAACGGAACGATTATGATTGATAAGTCTGACGCGATTCTCGGAGAATTTACGACAGTTGAATCTGACACACTTTCTTCTGAAGTTCCTTCCACAGTAGGAGCTGTAGAAGGACCGATCATCTTCAAGATGAACGACAGAACAGAGGATGGAAAAGAGCAGTGGTGCCTGATGGTGGACCGCTTCGCGAGAGGACAGGGCTACTATCCGCTGATCACTACAGACCTTGATTCCGGAGAATTTACTCTGCTGGACGACAGCGAGTTCTCTATGCCGACAAATGTGCAGAAATACCGTCACGGCTACGTCATGCCGGTAACTGCCGCAGAGTATGACGCGCTGCAGAGAACATACGGCGAGGACAGCTATGTAAGCACTTATAAACTGGAGCAGACCATCGAGGCCGCGGAGGCCATTGACCAGAGCCTGCTGACAGAGGACAGCGCGGCGGCGCTTCAGTCCGCCATCGACACCGCCAAAGCAGCCCTTGGCACGGTGACCACCACTGAGGAAGCAGACGCGGCGGCGGAGGTTCTCCAGGAAGCCATTGATAACGTGGAGTACGCGGGAGAAGAGCCGGAACCGGAAGTAACCCTGACCTCCATTACCGTGACTGCGCCCGCGAAGCTGGAGTACACGGTGGGTGAGGAACTGGATCTCACCGGCATGACCGTAACCGCGGTTTACAGCGATGAGACTACCAAGGATGTGACCGAGTATGCAGACATCAGCGGATATGACAAGGACACGGAGGGAACCCAGGAGATCACCGTAACCTACACAGAGGGTGATCAGAAAGTAACAGCGACCTTCAATGTGACGGTGAAATCCTCCGGAAGCGAAGTGCCGGAAGTAACCCTGACCTCCATCACTGTGACTGCGCCCGCGAAGCTGGAGTACACGGTGGGTGAGGAACTGGATCTCACCGGCATGACCGTAACCGCGGTTTACAGCGACGAGACCACCAAGGATGTGACCGCGGAGGCAGACATCAGCGGATATGACAAAGACGCGGAGGGAACCCAGGAGATCACTGTGACCTACACAGAAAACGGTGTGGAAGCCAAGGCAACCTTCAATGTGACTGTGAAAGCGGCAGAGCCGACCCAGGAGCCCACGGGCACTCCGACTCAGGAGCCTACCGGTGAGCCCACAAGTACTCCGACTCAGGAGCCTACCGGTGAGCCTACAGGCACTCCGACCCAGAAGCCTACCGGTACCCAGAAACCTTCCGGAACACCGGGAACCAGCGGGACACCCGGTGGTTCCCAGGGCGGCGGATCCTCCGCGGCTACCGGTGATACCAGCAATGTAATGCCCGCGGCGGCAGCCCTGACGCTGGCGGCGGGATGCGCGGCAGTACTGGCAGTCCTGAAACGGAGAAAAGCCGTTAAGTAATGTGACAAACACAAAAGATTCTGCGGGAACCCTGGGGCAGTCTCGACTGCCCCAGGCAGATTCCCGCTGAATCTGTCTGTGAAGAAAGGAAACAGATTATGAAGAGAAAGAATCTGCTGGCAGGTTTGCTTGCAGGAGCCATGGTTCTGACCTCGGTGGTCGTACCAGGGCCTCAGAAGATTCAGGCGGCGGAGGAAGACAGTCTGGTGGCGTCGTTTTCCTTTGAAGACGCGCTGACGGATTCCCAGGGCGGCGACGGCGCGGCAATGATTGTATCCGGCCTCGGTGCCTACCGAGAGGGAAATCCTACTTTTGAGGAAGGCTTTGAGGGAAAAGCTGTCCGTCTGGGGGACTACGGCCTGAAGCTGAATAAGACGAACATAGGCGATAATTTTACACTGTCCATGTGGGTAAAACCGGACGGGATCTTTAAAGAAAATCAGGTTGTGGCATTCCTTGGATTCCACAATCCCGAGCAGTGGGTGGGACTTTCCGGAGGAGCCCTTCATGGAGGCAGTTCGGAAGAGTGCAAGTTCTGGGCCCATGATGAATCTTTATACACCAGCCACACCACTCTCGGAACGGTAAACCTGGATACGGAATGGCACAAAGTGACCATTACCGGCGACGCGGAAACTATGAGCGCCTATGTAGACGGCGTTCAGATCGGAAGCGGAGCCACCAACCATCCCCTGGCTCAGCCAAACGGCGATATTTATATCGGCGTAAACTACTGGGATTCTATGTTCAGCGGTCTGGTAGACGAAGTGAAGGTTTACAGCACTACATCTACGGCGGAAGAAGTCAGGAAGGATTATCTGAAAGACATCGGTGATCCGGAAGGCTTTAAGGTGGCTTCTTATTCCTTTGAAGCCGGTCTTGCCAATGACGAGGGAACAGATGCGGCGGACGCCGTTGTGACAGGCCTGAGTGCCTATGAAGACGAGGTTGTCTATGAAGACGGCTTCAAGGGCAGCGCCATCCGTCTGGGGGACTACGGCCTGCGGCTGAACCAGGCCAACCTGGGAGAGAACTTCACCGTGTCCATGTGGCTGAAGGCTGACGGCACATTCCCGGAGAACCAGGTGCTGATGTTCTTAGGCTACCATGATCCGGAGCAGTGGATCGCGGTGTCCGGAGGAGAACCCTGGGGAGGCAATTCCTCCCTCTGCAAGTTCTGGGCTCATGACAGCAGCCTGTATACCAGCCACACCACCCTCAGCACCATGAACATCGGGGACGGCAGCTGGCATCAGCTGACCCTGACCGGATCCGAGTCTACGGTGACCGCTTACCTGGACGGCCAGGCAGTGGCCTATGCGGACGGCCAGAACGGAGCCTCCAATCATCCTCTGGCAGGTGAAAACCAGGATATCTACATCGGCGTCAACAACTGGGACACCGAATTTGAAGGCCTGGTAGATGAGATTGAAGTATATGACTGCACTCTTTCCGCGGAAGATATCGCGGCAGCTTACGAGGCAGCCAACGCGGATCCCAAAGAAGGGAAAATCGCGGAGTACACCTTTGAGGAAAGCATCGCGGATAATAACGGCGAAGAAGCGTCTGCGATTGTCAGCGGACTTGGGGCTTACGGCGGCGATGTGAAATACGAGGCAGGCTTCCGGGGCGAAGCGGTTCGTCTTGGGGATTACGGCCTGCAGCTGAACAAGACAAACCTGGGAGAGAACTTCACCGTATCCATGTGGGTGAAACCGGACGGAACCTTTGCGGAGAACCAGGTACTCACCTTACTGGGATATCACAGCCCGGAACAGTGGCTTGCGGTATCCGGCAGCCGAAGCGGCACATCCGCCTGTAAATTCTGGGCCAACGGCGGCGGATACGGAACCTGGACCACTCTGGGAACTCCGACGATTAACGCCGACGGCTGGCATCAGCTGGTGATCACAGGCACGGAATCCACCGTAACCGCCTATCTGGACGGCGCGCAGGTGGGAAGCGGAACTTCCAATCATCCTCTGGCGCAGGAAAATGGCGACATTTACCTGGGCGTCAATAACTGGGATGCGGAATTCTCCGGCCTGATGGACGATGTGGAACTTTACAAAGAGGCCCTGTCTGCGGCGGAGATCAGCCAGATCTACACCGAAGACCTTCTGGCGGCAGACGCGGCGGCTCTGACAGTTCCCTCGGAGGTGAGCTGGGATATCACTCTTCCCTCCTCGGGAAACAGCGGACAGACCACTGTGACCTGGACTTCCGACAAACCGGAGTTCATCGATGCCGAAACCGGCAAAGTCAACCGTCCCGCCAAGGGAGAGGAGCCGGAGACAGTAGTGCTGACCGCTGTGATCAGCAATGGAAATAAAAGCGCCTCAAAGACATTTACGGTTTCCGTCCTTCCGAAAAATCCGGATGAAGACATTCTGGTTTACGCGGAACGTCTGAGCCTCAACGCGGGATTTGTTTCCGCGGACTTCGCGCTGCCGGAGACGGCAGGAGAGGCTTCCGTGACCTGGACTTCCAGCGATCCGGCCATTGCCATCGATGGAAATACCGCGAAAGTTACAAGACCGGAGGGAGAAAACAAGGCAGTTACACTGACTGCCGAGATCAGCCTGGAAGGCGCGTCTGCCGGCCAGACAAAGGAATTCCCCCTGACCGTTGTGGCAGAGGGACCGGATGTAATGACCTACATCAGCAACGCTCCGGCTACGGGACAGAACGGCGGCATGAAGATTGCCGGAGAGACGGAAAATGGATTTGAGGTTCTGCACAGCAACCAGCCCATCCTTTACGCCTCCAAAGGAACCAGATCCTTCGGCGCGGCGCAGATTTTCCGCAAAGGAGACGGCAGCTTCGGCGCAGTGGCTTCCGACGGCGGCAGCAACGGAAATCTGATTTTCTTCACGTCCGAAGACCTGATTACCTATTCCGGGGAGACTCTGGTGTCTGTACCGGGGGTGTCCAGCGTCAGCGAAGTAAACTGCGTATATGACAGCGCGAATCAGGTTTACAAGATCTTTATTCAGGACGCCAGCGGAACCGTATGGGAGTCTGAAAGCGCGGATCTTGTGACAGCGGAGCCTGCGGCAGTCAGCGAGTACGAATTTGATGCTGTTGAGGGAGCGCCTGCAGACGCGGTGCATCCCTGTGTAACTGCTCTGACCCAGACGGAGTATGACGCGCTGGTGAAGAAATTCGCCCCGATTACCAACACAGGCGTGCAGGCGCCGGCGGACATTGAGATCAGCCAGGACGAGGAGTATACGCTTCCGGAAATGGTTACCGCGGAGTACTCTGACGGCACCACCAAGCAGCTGGGTGTTGTTTGGAACCAGGAAGACCTGGAGAATGTGGATACATCCACCCCGGGCACCTATGAAGTGAGGGGCGAGGTACAGCGCACCATCTCCTACACGGATCCGGAAGAACCTCTGGTTAAGGAAAGAGCCGATCCGTTTATGACCTATGACGCGGAGCGGGGTATGTATTACTTTACCGGATCTTATCCCACAAACGGAGCCGGCGGAGCGGATGGATATGACCGTCTGGTGATCCGGGAGGCATCCACCATTGAGGGCCTTTCGACCGCGGAGGAAACCGTGATCTGGGATGAGTCTTGGGACGATGGCCAGGGCAATCCCTACAGCCAGTGGATCTGGGCTCCGGAACTTCACAAGATCGGGGATTACTGGTACATTATCAGTACGGCGGGAACCAACGGCGGCGACCGGTTCGGAACCCTTCGTCCCTTCATGATGAGATGTACGGATCCGGACCATATTACCGATCCGGATTCCTGGGAAGATCCCGTGAGGGTGAAGCCTATGGCCGGTGATGAGAAAAACTGCCTGAACGCCATGTCTCTGGATATGACCTATTTTGAGGCGGACGGACAGAGCTATCTGGCATGGGCAGACTTTACCCAGACAGGTATTTCCAGCATCTACATTGCCACCATTGATCCCTCTGATCCTACACAGCTTACCAGTCCCTGCAGCGTGATCTCCAGACCGGAGTACAGCTGGGAATACGTAAGAGCTACAGTAAATGAAGGACCTGCGGTGTTTAAGAACAACGGCAAGGTTTACCTGGCGTTCTCCGCTTCGGGAACAGGCTCCGAGTACTGCGTGGGCCTGCTGACGGCAGAGGAGGGAGCGGATCTGCTGGATCCGGCTTCCTGGGTAAAATCCAATTACCCCCTGCTGACCAGCACGGATTTCAACGATGAAGTATCCGGACCGGGACACAATTCCTTTACGGTAGACCAATACGGCAACGTGATTATCGTTTACCATGCCCGCCCGGCAGCTATTCACTCAAGCGGCGGCATTCATAACGGCGATCCGCTTCAGGATCCCTGCCGGTACGCGTACCTGCAGCCGGTAAACATCGCGGCGGACGGCTCACCGGTGCTGAACATGACGCCGGAGCAGGAGCTGGCGGACGAGTACAGAAATGTATCCATCACCATCACGGTCAGCGAGTCCCAAGTGGAGAAGACCCTGACCGGCATTGAGGTGACGGCCCAGCCGGCAAAGACGGAATACCAGGTGGGCGAGGCCTTTGACCCCGCAGGCATGGAAGTAACCGCCGTCTACAGCAACGGTGAAACGGAGGTGTTGGGGGCAGACGCGGAAGGACTTGCCTTCACGCCGGAAGTATTTACCGAAGCGGGAGAGCAGACGGTAACCGTGCTCTACACCGCGGGAGACGTCACTCAGACAGCCAGCGTTGCGGTTACGGTAACGGAGAAGACCGTTGTGCCGGAGGTGACCCTGACCGGAATCAGCGCAGAGGCTCCGGAAAAGACAACCTACACCGTGGGCGAGGAGCTGAACCTTGACGGACTGAAAGTAACGGCATTGTATTCTGACGGCACAAGCAAGGACGTAACCGATTCCGAATATGTAACAGTAGATACATCCGCGTGCGACATGAATGCGGCCGGAACCTACACAATTAAAGTTTCCTATACAGAGGGAGAGTTTACGGCGGAGGATACCTTCGCGGTCACAGTAAAGGCTGCGGAACCCACTGAGACTCCCACCCAGGAGCCTACCAAGGAACCCACCGAGACTCCCACTCAGGAGCCTACCCAGGAACCCACCGAGACTCCCACCCAGGAGCCTACCAAGGAACCCACCGAGACTCCCACTCAGGAACCGACCCAGGAGCCTGCCGGAACTCAGAAACCTTCCGGTACAGGAACTCCCGGAACCAGTGTGACCCCGGGAAGCGGTTCCGGACAGGGAAGTGCCCAGGGCGGCGGACAGGCCGCTCAGACCGGCGATGCCAGCAATGCAATGCCCGCTGCGGCAGCACTGACTCTGGCGGCGGGATGCGCGGCAGTACTGGTTGTTTTGAAACGGAGAAAAGCAAATTAAGGAGCTGTTTATGAAAAAGAGATTTTTTACAGGCGCACTGGCAGTGCTCATGGGCATTGCCCTGTGCCAGCTCCCTGCGGACACAGTCGCGGAAGGCTGGGAGCCCCAGGAGAAGATTTTAACCAAGAGCAACTCGGGAAATCCCATGCTGGGATTTGACGAGAACGGAGAGATTCTGTACGGCGGAGATCCTTCTATTATGGTGGATGGTGATACCGTGTACGCCTATGTGGGAAATGATGTGTCCACCGGCGAGTACTATACCATGCCCCAGTGGATCTGCTACTCTTCCAAAGATCTGAAAGAGTGGAAGTATGAAAGCGTCATTATGACCATGCAGGATGTGAGCTGGAGAAACGACGATGTATCCGCCTGGGCCAGCCAGGTGGCCAGAGTGGGAGATAAGTATTACTTCTTCTACTGCGCGGAAGGCAACGGCAGTGTGGGAAGAGGCAAATGCATCGGCGCGGCTATCTCTGACTCCCCCACGGGTCCCTTTACGGATATCGGACATCCTCTGGTGAGAAACATTGATACCCCCAACGGTCCCCACACCTGGGAGGACATTGACCCCACCGTATGGGTGGAGGGCGATGACGTCTATGTAGGCTGGGGAAACAACCGTTTCTTCGTCTGCCAGGTAGAATGCGGGGATACCACCGTCACCATCAAGGATCAGGACGGCAATCCCAACAACCTTTCCGTGGGATATGAGAAAGGCAATGATATTGTCATCGGAAAGATGAACGGCATCGAGATTTTCAACGATCAGGATAAGTTTGAGGGACACAGCTTTACTGAGGCTCCCTGGTATTACAGGCAGAAAGACGAGAACGGAAACTATTACGGACCTTACTATATGTTCTTCGCCTGCGACTGGAGAGAGCAGATGGCTTACGCCACCACCGATGATCTGATGAGCAACGATTGGACCTTCGGAGGCATTATCATGGAACCCTCCGCTACCGCCAACACCAACCATATGGCAGTCTTTGATTTTGAGGGACAGACCTATTTCGTATACCATGACGGAAGCCTGCCCCACGGCAGCGGTTACCGCCGGGTAGCATGTATCGAAAAATTCGATATTAACGAGGACGGCACCATCGATCCCATCACCAAGACCGCGGTGGGACTGACAGGAACGGTCAGCACCATTACGGATTCTACGGGAGCGTTTGTGGCCAACGAACCCTTTACCAATACCCTGAACGACGCGGATTATCCCATGACCGACTGGAGTACCTCCAGCCTGACAGCCAGAGGAAGCAAGCCCATTATTGTAGACTTCTTCCAGACCGGCACGGAGAAGGAGTGGGAGATCAATCCGGGCAAGGCGGATTCTGACAATGAAGCCTATGTCTCCATTGAGTCCAACAACAAACCCGGCCTTTACATGGCGGCCGGAAACCAGGCGGCGGACGGAACCATTCGGGTGGTACTGGCTCAGGATGCCGGCGGCACAGAGGAAGAAGCAAACCGCATGACCTTCCGCACCCTGTACGGCATGAACGGAGAGGGCGTGACCTTTGAGAGCGTGCAGTATCCGGGATATTATATGACCAGCCGGGACGGGGCTCTGTATCTGGAGCAGGATCCCGATCCGGAGGCAGCTACCTTCTATGTATCTACAGATTCCTATGTGAGCATGGACGATGTGGATGTACAGAAGACCACCAGACTGTACACAGCAGGACAGGAACTGAACGACGATGACATCCGCATTCTGCTGCAGACCGGCAGCGGCGAGACAGAGACCGTAACAGAGTACACCACTAACGCCGGTGAGATCGATATGAGCACCCCCGGAACCAAGGAACTGAAGGTTTCCTTTGAGTACAATGGGGAGACCATGGAAGCAGCGGTAAGGATCACAGTGGTTGACGCGGACTATCGCCAGAATCAGTAATAAGGAAAGGAAGAAACGAATATGAAAAGAAAAAGTTTTATATCAGGTCTTCTGGCTGGCGCTCTGGTTCTGACTTCTGTGATTATTCCCGGGGCAAAGCCGGTGCAGGCGGAAGAGTATGACCTGACCGAAGGTCTGGTTGCCTCTTATTCCTTTGATAAGGAGGATCTGACAGACAGCGTGGGCGGAGCCGATGCTTCCGCCATTGTCACAGGCCTGGGAGCCTACAGCGGAACTTTGGAATATGTAGAGGGACAGAGCGGAAAAGGAATTCAGCTGGGAGATTACGGACTGAAGCTGAACCGGGAAAATCTGGGAGAGAACTTTACGGTTTCTCTGTGGATTAAGCCGGACGGCAACATTCTGGCAGACCAGAGTACTCTGTTTCTGGGCTGGCACAGCCCGGAGAAGTGGCTGGCCGTGGCAGGAGAGCAGTCGAACAGCACCTTATACAGATTCTGGGGAAATGGAAACGGCTTTTCCTGGACCGGACTGGGAACCCAGAATATTACCCCGGACGGCTGGCATCAGCTGACACTCACCGGGGACAGCAGTACAGTAAAGGCCTATCTGGACGGTGAGCAGTGGGGAACCGGAGACAGCAACGCTCCTCTGGTTGGAGACAACCAGGATATTTACGTGGGCGTCACCTACTGGGATGTGGAATTTACCGGCGCTGTGGACGAGGTAAAGGTTTATGACCGCACCTTAAGCGAAGGGGAAGTCTACCGCCTTTATGATCCGGAGACTCCCGCTGAGGAGCTTCTGGAAAGAGACGGCATCACTGTAACGGAATCCATGAATATGGTCCTGGGAAGAACCCAGCAGATTGAACTGTCCATGAATCAGATCGCGGCGGATTCCAACCCGGAGATTACCTTTGAGAGCGCTGACCCGAAAGTGGCTGAAGTATCCGAGGACGGCCTGGTAACAGCGGCGGGAGCCGGAGAGACGCAGATCACTGTCTCTGTGACACTGGGAGACACAACGGTGCAGGCAGTTACAAACGTTTCCGTTACCGGATCCCTGGATGAAACTCTGGTTGCCTCCTATGATTTTGACGGCAGCCTGGAGAACGGCGTGGAAGGAGGCGCGGACGCCTCCATGCTGGTAACCGGTCTGAATTCCTACGTTGGCCAGGCGGCGTATGATCAGGGAAGAGACGGCCAGGCTGTACGTCTGGGGGACTACGGACTGAAGCTGAACCTGAACGATCTGGGCACCGAATATACAGTATCCATGTGGGTCAGATCCGATGAACCCCTGGCGGGGAATCAGGTCATGCTGTTTATGGGATATCACGACCCGGAAAATTGGCTGGCCATTTCCGGAGATTCCGGCGATAAACTGAAATTCTGGGCCAACGGCGGCATCGGCCAGTGGGTGACTCTGGCCAGCCCGGTGGTGCCCAGCGCCCAGTGGCATCAGATTACCGTAACCGGCACAGAGGGATCCACAACTCTCTATCTGGACGGAATTACCATGGGAACCTCCAACAGTAACGATCCTCTGGATGGAGCCAACGCGGACATTTACCTGGGCGTCAATTTCTGGGATCCGGAATACGAAGGACTCATGGACGATGTAAAAGTTTATAATATTGCCATGTCAGAGGAAGAAGTCCAGGCGCAGGCGCTGGAGGAATTCCAGACAGCCCTTGAGACGAAACTCAGCGGCGCGCTGGAGAGAGAGGATCTGATAGGAACCAATGCCAGCGGGGATGAAATCAAATATGATATGGAACTGCCGGAGACAGCGGACGGACTGAAGCTTACCTGGTCCAGCAGCAATCCGGAAGTGATCGCGGCGGATGGAACCATTACAGGTCCCGATGAGGAGACAGAAGTTACGCTGACCGGAACTGCGGCCTACGGCGCGCTGTCCGCGGAGATTTCCTTCACCTACACGGTGGTTCCCCTGGAACGGGGAGCTCTGGATGAACTGATCCAGGAGGCGAAAGCCATCGATACCTCTCTTCTGACCGCCGTGTCAAAAGAGAGACTGGAGAACGCGATTACAGCGGCAGAGGAAGCCAATTCCTTTACGAAAGTGGAAAAGGCTCAGGTGAACCTGCAGTTTGTAATGGACAATCTGGACTATATGGACGAGGCTGTAAATCCCTTCCAGTATCTGGCGGATCCCGCGGCTGAAGTCCGGCTGAAAGCCGGAGAAACCATGGAACTGTTTACGGTACCGGAAGCCATCCGCGACTATGTAACGGTAACCTATTCCTCGGAGAATGATCAGGTTGCGTCTTACGCGGATGGTACCGTGACAGCCGCGGCAGAGGGAAAAGTCATTGTGACTGCCACAGTGACCTCCAACTATGACGGGTTTAAGATGGAATACTCCACAGCCGTGGAGGTGACAGGAAGCGGTGAGCCTACGACTGAACCGACCCAGGAACCTACCGGCGAGCCCACACAGGAACCCACCGGTGAGCCCACGGAAGAACCTACCGGTGAACCGACTCAGGAACCCACCAGCGAGCCCACGGAAGAACCTACCGGTGAACCGACTCAGGAGCCTACCGGAGAGCCCACACAGGAGCCTACCGGAGAGCCTACACAGGAGCCTACCGGAACCCAGAAACCTTCCGGCAGCGTGACACCGGGCGGCGGACAGAAACCCACCGGTTCCGGCCAGGGTTCTGCTCAGGGCGGCCATGCCGCTAATACCGGAGATTCCGCCAATCTGCTGCTGCCTGCTGTGACAGCGGCTGCGGCGTCAGCCCTTCTGGCGGGAGCTCTGGCAGCAAAACGAAGAAGAAAACGTTCCTGATCTGAGTAAGAACAGGAGAATCATGGGAGGAAGATTGCTTCGGCGGTCTTCCTCTTGTGATTTCCGGATGTCGGGTCCTGTCTTTTTCTTGACAATCCTGTAAATGATGCTATATACTTAGCACATAAAATGAAGCAGTGCCGCGGCAAAGGATTCACGTCAGACCGTAAAATACAGGTCATGACGTGTTTTGTTGTTGCGTGACGCGGATTTTTATATACTCTTACAATCACCAATATATAAAGATGGAGGTTTACGATGAAAAAGAAAGTACTCAGTTTTGCCCTGGCAGGCCTTATGGCTCTGGGACTGTTCGGATGCGGCGGCGAGGGCGGTTCTGCTTCCGGCTCCAACGGCGGCGCGGAGGGAGAGGCCAACAGCGATATCAAAGTGGGAGTGATCCTTCTGGGAGATGACGCGGAGTCCTATACGGCGGCGCACATTCAGGGCATTGAGGAGGCGGTTTCCAATCTGGGACTGTCCGAGGACAAGAACATCATCTGGAAATACAATGTTCCCGAGGAGCAGGAATGCTATGAGGCGGCTGTGGACCTGGTGGCTTCCGGCTGTGATCTGGTGATTTCCAACAGCTACGGCCATCAGACCTTTATGGTGCAGGCTGCCGCAGAGTATCCGGATGTGCAGTTCGTATCTATGACCGGCGATTTCGCTGCCATCTGCGGCCTGGACAATATGAAGAATGCGTTTACCAATATTTATGAGGCGCGGTATGTATCCGGCGTGGTTGCGGGACTGAAGCTGCAGGAGCTGGTGGAGACCGGAGAACTGACTCAGGAGAAGCATCCCGAAAGCTTTGACGGGGAAGGCAACATTAAAGTAGGATATGTAGGCGCTTACAATTACGCGGAGGTGGTTTCCGGCTACACCGCTTTCTTCCTGGGAATCCGCAGCGTGATGCCCAATGTGGTTATGGAAGTGAACTACACCAACTCCTGGTTTGATATTGATAAAGAGGGCGCGGCGGCAGAGGCTCTGATCGCCAACGGCTGCGTAATCATCGGACAGCATGCGGACTCTACCGGAGCTCCCGCGGCCACCGAAAAGGAGTATCAGGCAGGCAAGCTGTGCTTCTCCGTAGGCTACAATGTGGACATGCAGGAGGCGGCTCCGGACACCGCTCTGACTTCCGCCACCAACAACTGGGGCGTATACTATACCTATGCCATTGAGACGGTCATGAACGGCGGGCAGATCGACACCGACTGGGCCAAGGGCTACGCGGACGGCGCTGTGGGCATTACGGAACTGAGCCCCGCCTGCGCGGAGGGAACTGCCGAGTATGTGGAGGAAGTGGAGAATCAGCTTCGCGACGGCACGCTTCATGTGTTTGATACATCCAAGTATACGGTGGACGGACAGCAGGTCACCAGCGATATGATTGATCTCAGCTATATGGATACCTATGAAGGCGAGACCAAGGAAGCCATCCAGGATGGATATTTCGCGGAGTCTACCCTTCGCAGCGCGCCGTATTTCGCTGAAAGAATTGACGGCATCACCGAGGACGCTCCCCCGGCGGAATAAAGAAAAGAGACAGAGGGAAGCTCAGAAGGCTTCCCTCTTCTTAATAGAAAACCGAGACAAAAGAAAATGAGGGAAAGGAGGCCTGTTCCCATGGAAAATGCCATTGAACTGAGACATGTGACCAAGACATTTGGGAGAGTGACGGCTAACAGGGATGTCTCCCTGGAGCTTAAGAAAGGCGAGATCCTGTCGCTGCTGGGCGAAAACGGAAGCGGAAAGACAACTCTGATGAACATGATCGCCGGCATCTATTATCCGGATGAAGGAGAAATTTTTGTAAACGGACGCCGGGTGGAGATCCGTTCCCCAAAAGACGCTTACAATCTGGGAATCGCTATGATCCATCAGCATTTTAAACTGGTGGACGTGTTTACGGCTCTGGAAAATATCGCTCTGGGACTGGACAAAAAGGAAAAATATGACCTGGCGGCTATCCGGAAGAGGGCCGGGGAGATCTGTGAAAAATATCGCTTTGATCTGGATCTGAATCAGAAGGTATATGAGATGAGCGTCTCCCAGAAACAGACGCTGGAGATCGTTAAGGCTCTGTTCCGGGGAGCTGATATTCTGATCCTGGACGAGCCTACGGCGGTGCTGACGCCCCAGGAGACAGAGAAACTTTTTGATGTGCTGCGGAATATGCGAAAGGACAGCAAATCTGTGGTGCTGATTACCCACAAGCTTCATGAGGTGCTGGAGATCTCCAACCGGGTGGCGATTCTCCGGAAGGGAGAGTATGTGGGTACGGTGGAGACAAAGGATGCCACAGAGAGCCTGCTGACAGAGATGATGGTGGGGCAGAAGGTGGAGCTGAATATCCACCGGTCAAAGCCGGAGAATCCCAGAAAACGTCTGGAGATCCGCGGCCTTACAGTTTACAGCCGGGAGGGCGTGAAGGTGCTGGATGATATTTCCTTCGACGTGTACAGCGGCGAGATCCTGGGCATTGCCGGAGTTTCCGGAAACGGCCAGAAGGAGCTGCTGGAGGCTATCGCGGGCCTGCAGGGCACAGCGGAGAACAGCAGCATTACTTTTTACGGGGATGACGCGAAGATGCAGCTCATCGGCATGACTCCCAGAAAGATCCGGGACGCGGGCATTCACCTCTCCTTTGTGCCGGAGGACCGGCTGGGCATGGGTCTGGTGGGTTCCATGGGCATGATCGACAATATGATGCTGAAAAGCTACGACAGCGGAAAATCCTTCCTGGCAGACAGGAAAGGCCCCAGGGAGCTGGCGGAAAAGGTGAAGGAAGAGCTGGGGGTGGTGACGCCGGGGGTCAATACCCCTGTGTCCCGGCTTTCCGGCGGAAATGTGCAGAAGGTGCTGGTGGGCCGGGAGATCGCGGCGGATCCCATTGTGCTGATGACCGCCTACGCCGTCCGGGGACTGGATATCCATACCTCCTACACCATTTACCATCTGCTGAATGAACAGAAAGAAAAAGGCGTGGCAGTGATCTATGTGGGAGAGGATCTGGATGTGCTGCTGGATCTCTGCGACCGGATTTTTGTCCTCTGCGGCGGTAAGGGAAACGGCATGCTGGACGGCAGAACCGCTACCAAAGAGCAGGTAGGACTTCTTATGACCAATCTGAAAAACGGAGGTGGGGAATCATGAGCGTGGAGAGAACACAGGGGCAGGAGCCCTTTGTCCGCATTGTAAAGCGGGACGGCGCTCCCTTTAAAAGTAAAGTGCTGGCCCGGGCGCTGGCCATTGTGCTGGCGCTGGTCATCGACGCGGTATTCATTTTTGCGGTGACGGGTCTGAATCCCCTATCTGTCTACGGAGTTATGTTTCAGGGAACCTTTGCCAACGGCATCCGTTTTTCCTGGGCTATGCGGGATCTGGTGACCCTGCTGTGCATCGGCATCGCACTGGCGCCGGCTTTTAAGATGCGGTTCTGGAACATCGGCGCGGAAGGGCAGGTGCTGGTGGGAGGCCTTGCCACGGCCTTGGTGATGGTGGCCTGCGGCAATACCCTGCCTACTCCGGTTCTGTTTCTGGTAATGTTTGTGACCAGTATTCTGGCGGGGGCTGTATGGGGCTTTGTGCCCGCTTTCTTCCGGGCCAGATGGGGAACCAACGAGACCCTGTTTACTCTGATGATGAACTATGTGGCCACCAGTATTGTGGCCTGTGTGGTAAATATTCTCCGGGGGGACGCCTCCAGTCTGGGCAAGCTGAATATGGGCACCCAGGCCGGCTGGTTTCCGGCCTTTCTGGGACAGCGGTACAACATCAACATCCTGGTGGTGGCGGTGCTGACCGTGGCGATGTTCCTGTATCTGAAATATTCCAAGCACGGCTATGAGATCAGCGTGGTGGGCGAGTCGGAGAATACCGCCCGTTACGCCGGCATTAACGTGCGCTGGGTGCGGGTCCGGACCATGCTGATCTCCGGAGCCATCTGCGGCCTGGCCGGATTCCTTATTGTAGCCGGAAGAGACCAGACGATCTCCACCAATACGGCGGGAGGGCAGGGCTTTACCGCCATCATTGTGGCCTGGCTGGCAAAATTCAATACCTTCTATATGGCGTTGATTTCTTTCCTGCTGGTATTTCTTTCCAGAGGAGCGGCGGAGATCGCTTCCGCCTACAGCCTGAATGATTACGCCTCGGATATCATCACCGGCGTGATCCTGTTCTGTATCCTGGGCAGTGAATTCTTTATTAACTTTAAGATGATCTTCCGGGGCAAGAGCCAGAAGGAGGTGAAGTAAGTATGGAAAATCTTGTGGCATGGATTTTACGGGCCATCCCCTTTGGAACTATCATCATGTTCGGAGGCATGGGCGAGACTCTGACGGAAAAATCCGGAAATCTGAATCTGGGCGTCCCCGGCATTATGTATCTGGGAGGCTTTGCCGGCTTTGCCAGCGCGTATTTTTATGAGACCTCCACGCCGAATCCGGTGCCGGCCCTCTGCGTGGTCATTGCCCTGCTTTCCTGCGTCGGCGCCGCCATGCTGGGAGGACTGATCTTCAGTTTTCTGACCATCACCCTTCGGGCCAACCAGAATGTGACAGGCCTGGCTCTTACCATTTTCGGGCAGGGGGTAGCCAATTTCTTCGGCGTGCGGATCCTGGACGGAGCTACTTATTCAGCCGCTCCGGTGACCTACAGCGCTTTTTCCGCCAAGCTTCCCGGGGTTACCGAGCATTTCGGGCTTTTTGGGCGGCTGGTGCTGAACTACGGATTTCTGGTTTACGCGGCCGTGATCCTGGCGGTGGCGCTGCATTTCTTCTTTAAGAGAACCCGGACGGGACTGAATCTGCGGGCGGTGGGCGAGAGTCCCGCCACGGCGGACGCGGCCGGGGTGCATGTGATCCGGTATAAATATCTGGCTACCTGCATCGGAGCCGGTATTTCCGGCATCGGCGGCCTGTATTACGTGCTGGACTACAGCCAGGGTATCTGGGCTACCACAGGCCAGATGGAGGCTCTGGGCTGGCTGGCTGTGGCACTGGTGATCTTTACCACCTGGAAGCCGCTGAACGCCATCTGGGGAGCCTACCTCTTCGGCATGCTGTACTGGCTGTATATGTTCCTGCCGGATGTGCTGGGTATCCATGTGGCCAGCTACATGACGGATCTGATCCAGATGGTGCCCTACGTGGTGACTATTCTGGTGCTGATTGTAGCCAGTTTCCGGAAAAAGAAGGAGAATCAGCCTCCGGCCAGTCTGGGACTGTCCTACTTCCGGGAAGAACGATAAAATACGGTATATCAGCGCGGGCTGCTTCTGCTTCGGCAGAGCAGCCTGCCGCCGTTTCCGGTGATTGGACAATTTTCTTCCAGTGTCCTAACAGGGAAAAATGGCTATTGACTGTTGAGGAGAAACGATGTAAGGTTAGTAGCGTAGCGAGAGTACAATTTTATATGCTTTTCTCTTATTCAGAGTGGCGGAGGTACATAGGACCTGTGAAACCACGGCAACCCCATGGATGGAAGGTGCCAGCCTGAGCGAAGATTTCGAACAATAAGGGGATACAAGCTTAACAGCCAGGTCCGCCTTATAAGGCGGGCTTTTTGTATGCAGTTTCGTCTGCTCCGGCAGTTATGGCATCCTTTGGAAGGATGCGGAGAAAGAAAAGCAACAGAAGAAAAGGAGACGAAAATGGAAAAAAGACTTTTTACTTCCGAGTCCGTTACAGAAGGACATCCGGATAAAATCTGCGACGCGATTTCAGACGCCATCCTGGACGCTCTGGTGGCCCAGGATCCCATGAGCCGTGTGGCCTGCGAGACCTGCACTACCACCGGCGTGGTGATGGTCATGGGAGAGATCACCTCCAAGGCCAACATCGATATTCCTCAGATTGTCCGGGATACTGTGACCGAGATCGGCTACACCAGAGGAAAATTCGGCTTTGACGCCGAGACCTGCGCGGTAATCACGGCCATTGACAAGCAGTCCACCGACATCGCCATGGGCGTGGACAAGGCTCTGGAGGCCAAGGAAAACACCATGTCTGATGAGGACATCGACGCCATCGGCGCCGGAGATCAGGGAATGATGTTCGGCTATGCCTGCAGCGAGACCGAGGAGTATATGCCCTATCCCATCGCCCTGGCTCACAAGCTGGCAAGAAAACTGACCGAAGTCCGCAAGAACGGCACTCTGCCCTACCTGCGTCCCGACGGAAAGACCCAGGTTACCGTGGAGTACGATGAGGACGGAAAGCCCTTCCGCCTGGACGCGGTGGTTCTGTCCACCCAGCACGGACCGGAAGTTTCCCAGGAGCAGATCCATGGGGATATTAAGAAGTATGTGTTCGATCCCATCCTTCCCAAGGATATGATCGATGAGGAGACCAAGTTCTTTATTAATCCTACCGGCCGTTTCGTCATCGGAGGACCTCACGGAGATTCCGGTCTCACCGGCCGCAAGATCATCGTGGACACCTACGGCGGATATGCCCGCCACGGCGGCGGCGCCTTCTCCGGCAAGGACTGCACCAAGGTAGACCGTTCCGCTGCTTACGCTGCCCGTTACGTGGCCAAGAACCTGGTGGCTGCGGGCCTGGCGGACAAGTGCGAGCTTCAGCTGTCCTACGCCATCGGCGTGGCTCATCCCACCTCCATTCAGGTGGAGACCTTCGGCACCGGCAAGCTGTCCGATGAGAAACTGACAGAGATCGTCCGGGAAAACTTTGACCTGCGTCCCGCCGGCATCATCCGGATGCTGGATCTGCGCCGCCCCATTTACAAACAGACGGCCGCTTATGGACATTTCGGAAGAAACGATCTGGATCTTCCCTGGGAGAAGCTGGACAAAGTGGACGCGCTGAAGAAATATCTGTGATAAAACGGAATCAGAAAAGCGGACTGTGAAGAGTAAGAGAGAAAAGAGTCTGCCGCGCCTGGAAACAGGCGGGCAGGCTCTTTTACACAGACCGGGGTTTGCTTTGACTATTCTCTTTCTACAATGGCCGCGCAGCCCATGCCGCCTCCTACGCAGAGGGTTGCCAGACCTCTCTTAGCGTCCCGTTTTTCCATCTCGTAGAGCAGGGTTACCAGGATCCGGCAGCCGGAGCAGCCTACCGGGTGGCCCAGGGCGATGGCGCCGCCGTTGACGTTTACCTTGCTCATGTCAAAGTCCAGATCCCGGGCAACCGCCACGGACTGAGCGGCAAAAGCCTCGTTTGCCTCCACCAGATCCATATCCTGGATGGTCAGTCCGGTTCTGGCAAAGAGCTTTTTGGTAGCGGCGATGGGGCCCACGCCCATGATGGAGGGATCCACGCCGGCCAGGGTTCCGTCGATCCAGGTTGCCATGGGTTTTACTCCCAGTTCTTTGGCTTTTTCTTCGCTCATGACTACAATGGCGGCAGCGCCGTCGTTGATGGAGGAGGCGTTTCCGGCGGTCACCATGCCGTCCTTCTTGAAGGCGGGACGGAGCTTGGAAAGGCTCTCCACCGTAACGCCCTGGCGGGGGCCTTCATCGGTGTCGAAGAGTACGGTTTCTTTTTTCTTCTTGACTTCCACCGGAACGATCTCATCTTTGAAGCGTCCGGAAGCAATGGCCGCGCAGGCTTTCTGCTGGCTGTTGGCGGCAAAAGCGTCCAGTTCCTCACGGGTCAGTCCCCACTGCTCCGCTACATTTTCAGCGGTGATGCCCATGTGATAGTGGTGGAAAGCATCTGTAAGGGCGTCTGTGATCATGGTGTCGTAGATCTGGTTATTGCCCATGCGGTAGCCGAAACGGGCGTTCTGCAGGGCGTAGGGAGCCATGGACATGTTTTCGATGCCGCCGGCTACGATGATGTCAGCCTCGCCCTCCCGGATCATTCTGGCGGCGGTATTTACGCAGTCCAGACCGGAGCCGCAGAGCACGTTGATGGTGATGGCCGGGGATTCCACGGGAATGCCGGCATTGACAGCGGCCTGTCTGGCGGGATTCTGGCCGGTTCCGGCCTGGATGACACAGCCCATGTAGACCATGTCCACCTGCTCCGGTTTTACGCCGGAGCGCTTCAGGGCCTCTTTGATAACGATGGTTCCCAGTTCCGGGGCGGGGGTGGTGCTTAAGGCTCCGCCCATGACGCCGATTGCGGTCCGGCAGGCGCCGGCCAGTACGATTTTTTTAGCCATTGGATTTGTCCTCCTTCATATGGTGTAAAGATACTTTTTCGCTATCTCTATGATAGCAGAAAATAAAAAAAATGCAACGGATATTGTTATTTTTATAACAATATCCGCCGCGTTTTTTCCGGGAAGGGCGGAAAACTCAGGAAACAGAGGTATCCCTGCGGTTTACCAGAAAAATTCCCAGAGATACCAAGACCAGGGCGGCCAGACCGTAGAGGCTGAAGGCCTGGTTGTTTTCTCCCAGCAGAAGGGCGGAGAGAATCACGCCGAATACCGGATTCATAAATCCGAAGACGGCAATCCGGCTGACGGGATTATATTTCAGCAGGATCCCCCAGAGACTGTAGGCCACGGCAGAGATCATAGCCATATAAAGCAGAAGCAGGGAGGAGGGAATGGTAAAACCGCTGACCCTCCCGCCCATGGCGGCTCCTCCGGCAGCCAGAATCAGACCGCCCAGGATAAACTGCCAGCCGCTGAGCATCACCGGATTTTCTCTGGCAGAAAATTTTTTTACCAGAACGGAGGACAAGGCATAGGACAGAGCGGCGATGAGGATAAAACCTTCCCCGGTGAGCCTCATATGGAAATCAAAGGATCCTCCGGCCAGATTAATGAGAATTACTCCCGCGAATCCCGCCGCGCATCCCAGCAGCTTTACCCGGGTCAGCTTCTCATAACGGAAGAGCAGGCTGGACATGAGGATGGCGAAGAAGGTGCTGGAGGCATTTATAATGGAAGATTTTACCCCGGTAGTGTTGGCAAGGCCAATATAAAAAAAGAAATACTGGATGATGGTCTGGGCCAGGGACAGAAGTCCGATGGGAACCAGGGCGCTGCGGCGGGGCAGCAGGAGTTTCCGGGACGCCAGACTGCCGAAGAGAATCACCAGGATTCCCGCCAGGGTGAACCGGGTCCCGGCGAAAAGGATCTGGGAAGCTGTGTCGGAGGCACCGATAGAAAACATCCGATAACCGATCTTTACAACGGGAAATGCGCTGCCCCAGAGAAAACAGCAGATCAGGGTCAGCAGGCAGACAACAGGGATTTTGGTCAGCAGTTTCTGATTCATTACAGTTCATTCCTCTCCATGAAATCACAAGATGCTGAGGTCAAATTAAAATCTGGCCTCTTGATACCACGGACTGCTCCGCGCTTCGTGCTTCCGCAATCCTGGTGTCGTCATAATAATACACCGGAACAAAGCGCAGGGCTTCGTCCCGGTGTATTATATAGAATCTTATTAAAATTTACAAGTATCAGAACAGACCGGTGATCTTTCCGTTCTCGTCTACATCGATCTTCTCTGCTGCCGGACGTTTGGGCAGGCCGGGCATGGTCATGATCTCTCCGGTGAGGGCTACGATGAAGCCTGCTCCTGCGGAGATCTTCAGATTGCGGACGGTTACCTCAAAGTCCGTGGGAGCTCCCAGTTTACCCGGATCATCGGTGAGGCTGTACTGGGTCTTAGCCACACAGATGGGGCAGTTGCCGTAACCCATAGCTTCCAGCTGCGCCGCCTGTTTCTTGGCGCCTGCGGTGAGCACCGCGCATTTGCCGCCGTAAACCTTCTGTACGATCTGGTTCAGTTTGTCCTCAATGCTTCCATCCAGTTCATAGGAGAAGGTGAAGCCGGAGTTATCCTCCTCGCAGAGACGAACCACTTCATTGGCCAGAGCGATACCGCCCTCGCCGCCTTTGGCCCATACCTCAGAAAGGGCTACATTTACACCCAGCTCTTTGCACTTGCGCTCTACCAGATCCAGCTCTGCCTTGGTATCCGTGGGGAAGGCGTTGATGGCTACTACGCAGGGCAGATGGTATACGTTCTTGATATTTCCTACGTGCTTCAGCAGGTTGGGAAGGCCTTTTTCCAGAGCTTCCAGATTCTCGCTGTTCAGCTGATCCTTGGGAACGCCGCCGTTGTATTTCAGGGCGCGGACGGTGGCAACAATGACAACCGCGTTGGGTTTCAGACCAGCCATCCGGCACTTGATATCCAGGAATTTCTCCGCGCCCAGGTCCGCGCCGAAGCCTGCCTCTGTGATGCAGTAGTCGCCCAGCTTCAGGGCCATTCTGGTAGCGGTTACAGAGTTGCAGCCGTGAGCGATATTAGCGAAGGGTCCGCCGTGGACAATGGCCGGAACATGCTCCAGAGTCTGTACCAGGTTGGGCTTCAGGGCATCCTTCAGCAGCGCGCACATAGCGCCTTCCGCGTGAAGGTCTCCCGCGGTAACCGGTTTCTGCTCAGAAACTTTTCCGTAGGTATATCCCACTACCAGCCGGGCCAGCCGGGCCTTCAGGTCAGAGATATCGTTGGCCAGGCAGAGAACCGCCATGATTTCGGAGGCAACAGTAATGTCGTATCCGTCCTCTCTGGGAGTTCCGTTGCTTCTGCCGCCCAGTCCGTCCACTACGTTCCGCAGCTGACGGTCATTCATATCCACACATCTTCTCCAGGTGACCTTTCTGGGGTCGATGTTCAGCTCGTTGCCCTGGAAGATATGATTGTCGATCATAGCGGCCAGCAGGTTGTTGGCTGCTCCGATGGCGTGGAAGTCACCGGTGAAATGAAGGTTGATGTCCTCCATGGGAACTACCTGAGCGTATCCGCCGCCTGCAGCTCCGCCCTTTACGCCGAACACCGGTCCCAGAGAAGGCTCACGAAGGGCAACCATAACATTCTTGCCGATTTTCTGCATAGCGTCTGCCAGACCCACAGTGGTGGTGGTCTTTCCCTCTCCTGCGGGAGTAGGGTTGATAGCGGTCACCAGAACCAGTTTTCCGTCCGGCGCGTCAGATTCTTTTAATAAGTTGTAATCAATTTTCGCTTTGTACCTGCCGTACTGCTCCAGGTACTTGTCGTCAATCCCTGCCTTTTCGGCAATCTTGGTGATTGGCTCCATCACACACTCCTGCGCGATTTCGATGTCTGATTTGTAACCCATAACTCTTTACTCTCCTTTCTGATGAAGTGCGGCCGTTCTGTTGTCTGTGAACATTTTCAGTGAGCGGAAACAACACTAACAACATGCAGCTAGACAAAAAGGCAGCATTTGTAGCTTCACAAATGCTGCCCAGACGGTCGGCTTCACACACGTCCTGCTTCCCCTGTGGTTTTTCCACATATCCGTCAGTACACAGGACTGTTAAATTGTACAGGCATAGTATAGCACCTGGAAATCAAAAGTGCAATCCTTATTTTCAATTCATGCCCTTTTGGTTTTTTGCGCGTCATAAAGTCATGATTCCTGCGCCAGCGCAGCCCGCATGCCTTTTTGACGTTTGTCTCATAATAAATATATGAAATAACTCCTGCGCCGGTATGTTTCCCGGGAATTCCGGAAGCCCGCTAAAATCGGAAAACGGCTGTTCATGATTTATTTACAATTTATTGGCAAATAGCACTTGATTGTGGATAAGAAGTATGCTAGTATGTAGAAAGATTGAAAAAAGTATTTCAGAAATGTTACAAAAGAGTTTTAAAATGGGTTTTAGGAGTGTTATACATGCGAAATAAGAGGTTTCTTACATTAGGATTGGTGATTGCGCTGGCAGGCGCGCAGGTATTGACTGTAAGCGCGGCGCCCACGATAGATGAGGTACAGCAGCAGAAGGAAGATGCCAGCCAGTCTCTGGACGAGCTGACGGATTCCGTTAATAAACTGTCTGAGCAGAAGCAGCAGATTGAGAATGAAATTGATGATCTGGACGCGGAACTGATCAGCACCATCGCATCTGTAAATTCCCTGGATCAGCAGATTCAGGAGCAGGAAGCGGCTCTGGAGGTTACCAGTCAGAACCTGGCAGCGGCGGAGCAGGACAAGGCAGAGCAGTACGAAGCCATGAAGCAGCGGATGCAGTACATCTACGAGAGAGGCGGCAGCGGCGGATGGGCTACCATTCTGATGGAGGACGGAGATATTACCAGCCTTCTGAACCGCGCGGAATACACCCAGCAGATGTATGATTACGACAGAGAGTGTCTGGAGGAATACGCGCAGACAGTAGCGACCGTCACCGAGCTGCAGGAGCAGCAGAATACAGAGATGGCGGAGCTGGAAGTCTCAAAGAATGAGCAGGAGGAGCAGAAAGCTTACCTGGAGCAGAAGCTGGAGGAAAAGAAAGCTACTTCTTCCAATTATGACGCGGAGATCGCCGTAGCCAACGAAAAAGCGGCAGAATATCAGAATCTGATTGAAGAATACAACGCACAGATCCAGAAACTGGTAGAGGAGCAGCAGCGGGCCGCTGCGGAGGAGGCAGCGAGACAGCAGGCAGCCGCGGAAGAAGCGGCAAGACAGCAGGCGGCCGCAGAGGAAGCCGCCAGACAGGAGGCCGCTCAGCAGCAACAGCAGCAGACGCCTTCTTATACACCGCCTCAGAATAACGGAGGCAATGAGGATACTCCCGCGGCGGATGACACGCCGGATTACGGCGGCGGTTCTTCCAACAGCACGGTATCCGGATCTGTATCCGGACAGGCTGTCATTGATTACGCGCTGCAGTTTGTAGGCAACCCTTATGTATGGGGCGGAAACAGTCTGACCAACGGAACGGACTGCTCCGGATTTGTTCATCTGGTGTACGCGCACTTCGGAATTTCAGTAGCCAGACAGTCCACTGCGCTGAGAAGTGCCGGCTATGAAGTTTCCTACGCAGAGGCTCAGCCCGGCGATATCGTCTGCTATGACGGACATGTGGCCCTTTACATGGGCGGCGGCCGAATCGTTCACGCCTCCACACCGGAGACGGGAATTGTGACAGGAAGCGTTACCTGCAAGCCCATTATTACCATTCGGCGGGTAGTATAAATTCATACATAACAATAAAAGGATTCGCTGTTTCAATCAGCGAATCCTTTTTGAATCAGAGGAAAACCGGTACAACCCTTCCGGGTTATCTCAGAATGGTTTCCATGCCTACTTTCTGCGGCTTCAGACCGCAGCTTTCATAAAATTTCATGGCTGCCGTGTTGCAGCTCCATACGTTCAGCGTTACATTGTAACATCCCTTCTGCCGGGCAAAGGCCACAACTGCCTCATAAAGGGCGCGTCCCACTCCTTTTCCCCGGCAGTCTTTATCTACGCACAGGTCGTCAATATAAAGGGTCTTAATATCTGTCATCAGCAGACTGTTTATGTACTGCTGAAAGATGCAGAAGGCATATCCCAGAACGGCGCCCTCCGGCTCTTCCGCCACAAAGACAGGGCGGCTGTCATCTTCTATAATTTTCAGCAATTCTTCCTCTGAGTATTTTTTTGTTCCCGGGCGGAACAGGTCAGGGCGTCCCTGATGGTGGATCTGTGCCACCTGCAGCAGGAGACGGTGGATGGTTTCTGTGTCACTTCTTTTCGCGCGTCTGATATTCAAAGTCTGATCCCTCCAAATTTACATAAAATTTACGTTCATTTAACCTGGATTTGTCTGTACGGTTCTAAGGCCAGTTGATATCATTTTACATATTATGAGACAAGCGGCAAAAGGGCATGCGGGCTGCGCTGGCGCAGACAAGCATGACTTTATGGCGCGCAAAACACCGAAAAGGAGCCATTTTTCACAGAAAAATGAGCGGATTTGAGGTGCTTTTAGGATTGCGGGAGCACGAAGTGCGGAGCAATCCGTGTCTCATGCCCATTTGTCGGGCAATTTATATTATAAGACAAGCGGCAAAAGGGCATGCGGGACCTTGAAACTCTGACACTATATTATTTTTAATTGGGAGGTCTGTCAACCCCGGAAAATCCGGAGATGTTCCGTATTACATATAAAGAGGGGCTAAATGCAGAGGATGAAAAATACAGAGCATGAAATTGTAGAAATGGTCTATGCGGCTAAAACGGATACGGCGGCGGCTGACTTGCTGATCCAGAAATATCTGGGATTTATTCGCGCCGAGATGGTCAAGGCGGTTCGCAGACCGCAGAATGGATATGAGGATGAAGAAAGCATCGCCATGTTTGCTTTCTATGAAGCAATCCTGAACTATGAAAAGGGAAGAGGCGCTTTTCTGTCCTACGCGGCCAGAGCGATCCGCAGCAGATTGATCGATTACTATCGAAAAGAACGGCGGCACCGGAATCTGATTTCTCTGGATGAGCCTTTCGCCGGGGAGGAAGAGGATGCCAGCAGAAAAGATACTCTGGCAGACGGCAGGGACGAGTATTTAGATTATGTCCATCGGGAAGCCGGTCAGAAGGAGATCCGTGAATTTGAGGAAAAACTGCGGGAATTCGGACTGTGTTTTTCCGATGTGGCGGACAACTGTCCGAAGCAGAAGCGGACCCTGGAGGCGTGCGCCAGGGTTTTAGAATATGCCAGGGAAAATCCGCAGATTCTGGACCAGCTTCTGAGAAGCGGCCGGCTGCCTATAGGGGAACTGGCAGCGGGAACCGGTACGGACAGGAAGACCATGGAGCGGCATCGGAAATATTTGGTGGCGATCCTGTTAGCTTTTACAAATGGCTATGAGATCATTCGGGGACATCTCTGTCAGATGGATCCGGGAAGGGAGGCTTGAAATGAAATATCTTGTATTGGAAACCCACCCGGCTTACGCGATTTTGCTGGATCAGACCGGCAGATTTGTCAAAGCGGCCAACCGGCACTATCAGGTAGGAGAAACGGTGCAGAACGTGCTGGAACTTCGGGATGTTCCCGGGAAAAGCCATATCCGTCTGTACCGCCGTCTGTCGTCCGGGCTGGCAGCCGCGGCAGCCTGTTTCTGTCTGGTGTATTTCGGATATTACAGACCTAATTTTACGGCCTACGGCACGGTAAGGATGCAGATCAATCCGGATGTGGAGATGACCATCAGCAAAACGGAAAAGGTGCTGGATCTGGAAGGTTTGAATGAGGATGGCCGGAATCTGGTGTCGGATTATGAATATCAGGGCAAAGACAGAGAGCAGGCCTCGGAGGAACTGATTCAGCTGGCTATGGAGATGGGGTATCTGACGGAGGGAGGAACCGTTGCTTTTACCCTTGACAGTGAGGACAGCGGCTGGCTGCAGGCGGAAGAGGAGAAAACCCTGGAGCAGATGGAGGAACGATTTGGAGAGACTATTGTGATTCAGATCGGTCCCATGGCTGAGGAGGAGCCCATCCGGGCAGAAGAAGAGGTGGAAGTAGTGATTCCGCTTCCCACCCAGACGGAAACGCCCACTCCCGCGGAAACTGCGGCTCCCACCCCGGTCTGGACCGCGCCCCCGGCCACGCCGGAGCCTGTCTATCCGCCGGAAACGGACGACGATGATGACGATGACGGGGATGACGACCGGGAGGATGACAACGACGACTGGGAGGATGATGGTCCGGAGGAGGACGATGATTAAAAAAAAGTTTTTTCCGACCCCGTTTTTTCAAAAACCGATCCGTATTCTTCTGGTATAAAACAAAAAGAAAAGCCTCTGAAAAAGAAAGGAGACAAAAACTATGATGAAGAAGATGAACGCAAAGAGAATGGGAATCGTATTGAGCGCAGGTTTACTGGCGGCAGGACTGTCCGCCTGCGGAGCAGGAGAAAGCTCGGAAGGCAGAGACGCAAAGACAGCGCCTACCGCGGTTCCCACCCGGGAGGCGGTTCAGCCTGCGGGAACTCTGCTTCTGAGCGTGAATCCGGAGATTGAACTGGATTACGATCAGAAGGGAAATGTGCTGGCCCTGGAGGGAATTAACGCCGACGGGAAAAAAGTGGTGGAAGCCTATCCGGATTTTGAAGGAAAATCCTGCAGGGATGTGGTGGGAGATCTGGTAACGGAAATCAACGAGGCCGGTTATTTTGACACCACCATTGAGGGACATGAGAAAAATATTATTCTGAAGCTGGCTAAAGGCTCAGAGTATCCGGACGATGATTTTCTGGAAGGAATTGCCGAGGAAGTGCGGACCACCGTGGAGGCGAACCAGATCGGTTCCCAGGCGCTGGCTCTGGATGAAGACGATTATGATAAGACTCTGGGATCCAAGGGCTATATCAGCGCCGAGGCAGCCCGGGATATTATCTCCAAGCAGCTGGGCAGAACGGATCTTCAGTTTGTGGAGAAAGAATATGAACTGGATGACGGAGTATATGAGATTGAGTTTCTTATGGACGGCGTGGGCTATGAGTATGAAGTAAACGCGGTAAACGGAAAAGTTCAGAAAGTGGAAGCTTATGATGATACGGACTACGGTCCCAACAACGATGGAGTGACAGATTATAACGATACAGACTACGGCCCCAACAATGACGGAGTGACGGACTACGATGATACGGATTACGGCCCCAACAACGACGGAGTGACGGACTACGATGATACGGATTACGGCCCCAACAACGACGGAGTGACGGACTACAACGATACGGACTACGGCCCGTACAACGATGGAGTGACGGACTACAACGATACGGACTACGGCCCGTACAACGATGGAGTGACGGACTACAACGATACAGACTACGGCCCCAACAATGACGGAGTCACCGATTATTATGACGATAATGACGGGTATACCGATTATGAGGACGATGACGACGGATATACCGATTATGAAGACGATGATGACGGATACACGGACTATGATTGATGTTCCGGGAGCCGTACGGTCTCTGCGCCATGAATTCAAGTATCAGATCAGCCTTCGGGAGGATCTGATACTGGCCGGGAGGCTGAGAAGCCTGCTGGAACACGACCGGCATGCCGGGAAGGATGGTTCCTACCGGGTTACCAGCCTGTATTTTGATACTCCCTACGATCGGGCTTACCGTCAGAAGCTCAACGGAGCGGCCAGGCGGGAGAAGTTCCGGCTGCGGTACTACGGAGCGGATACGGGAGTTATCCGGCTGGAGAAAAAATACAAGATCAACGGCCTGTGCGGGAAGCGGAGCGCCCGGCTGACTCTGCGGCAGACAGAGGAGCTGCTGGCGGGAAGGATTGACTTTCTGCTAGAGAGCCGGGAGCCTCTGCTGACGGAATTTTACAGTAAGATCCGGGGACAGGGACTGGAGAAAAAAACCATTGTCTGTTATGACCGGGAGGCTTTTTGCTTTGAACCGGGCAACGTCCGGGTGACTCTGGACCGGAATGTGCGGACCGGACTGGGAAGCACGGATTTTCTGGATACGAACCGGCTGAAGCCGGGGGCGCTGGAGAACTGTACCGTGCTGGAAGTAAAGTATGACGCGTTTCTTCCGGATCTGGTCCGCATGGCTGTCCGGGTGCCGGGAAGACAGGCGGCTGCCTGTTCCAAATACGCCCAGTGCAGGCGGTTTGACTGAAAGGAGTAAGTATGACATTCCAGGATATTTTTCGCTCAGACTTTCTGGAGAATATGGCCAGTATTTCTCTGCTGGATATGGTACTGGCCCTGTCCCTGTCTTTTCTGCTGGGCCTGTTTCTGTTTTTGGTTTATAAAAAAACCTACGCGGGAGTTATGTATTCCGCCAGTTTTGGAGTGACGCTCATTGCCATGGCAATGATTACCACAGTATTGATTATGACTGTAGTCAGCAACGTAGTGCTTTCTCTGGGCATGGTGGGAGCTCTGTCTATTGTTCGCTTCCGCACTGCCATTAAGGAACCCATGGATATCGCCTTTCTCTTCTGGAGTATCGCGGTGGGAATCGTGCTGGCGGCTGGCCTGATCCCCCTGGCGGTATTCGGCAGTCTTCTGATCGGACTGGTGCTGATCCTCTTTTCTGCCGGGAAAAATGTGGATCATCCCTATATTCTTGTAATACACTGTGAAAACGGGGACCAGGAAAAAGAAATCCGGACCTTTGTGGAGGCCAGCGTAAAGCGCATAAGCCTGAAAAGCAAAAGCGTCAGTCCGGGCAGGATCGAACTGAATTATGAAATCCGTCTGCGGAAGGAAAGCAGCGAGTTTGTCAATGAACTGGACCGGCTTCCGGGAGTGTCCCAGGCGGTGCTGGTTTCCTATAATGGAGATTATATGGGGTAACAGTATGCTGAAGCATAAACATATTGACAAGATCTGTTTCGGAGCTATGGCGGCGGCGGTACTGCTGACTCTGCTGCTGCTGTCCGGAAAGGCTCCCGGCGTTTCCAGAGCCAGTGCCAGCCCGGAATATAAAAGCCGGCTGTTTGATTCGGACCGGGTTCACACCATAGACATCCGTATGGAAGATTGGGAGACATTTCTGGAGACAGCGGCGGAGGAGACCTATTCCCCCTGTACCCTGGTGATTGACGGGGAAACTTTTGAGCAGGCGGGACTGAGGGCCAAGGGAAATAATTCTCTGCGGCTGACTGAGGATTACGGTCTGCGCCGATACAGCCTGAAGGTGGAGTTTGATCACTATCAGGAGGGAAACAGCTATTACGGGCTGGATAAACTGTCCCTGGACGCTTCTTTTCAGGATAACAGTTATCTGAAGACCTATATGGTCTACGATATGATGCATTATATGCAGGTGCCCGCCCCTCTGTGCAGTTACGCGCAGGTATCTGTAAACGGGGAACCCTGGGGGCTTTTCCTGGCAGTGGAGGAGCCGGAGGAGGCATTTGCCAGACGCTGCTTCGGAAAACAGCACGGGAACCTGTACAAACCGGATTACCGTTCCCTCAAGGCGGAGAACGCGGATGTGGCTCTGCAGTATGTGGATGACGACCCGGACAGCTATGAAAATATTTTCAGAAAGGCAAAATTTGATGTGACGGAGGCTGACAAACAGAGGCTGATCCGGGCGCTGAAAATTCTGGATTCCGGAGAAAATCTGGATCAGGCGGTAAATGTGGATCAGGTGCTGCGGTATTTTACGGTGCAGGTTTTTGTCATGAACTGGGACAGTTATCTGGGACGGACCGGTCACAACTATTTCCTTTATGAGGAGGATGGAGTGATCAGCATGCTGCCCTGGGATTATAATCTTGCCTTCGGCACCTATGCTCTGGGAATGACGGATCCGATCCGGGATCCCAATATACTGATTAATTATCCTATTTTTACTCCGGCGGAAGGGGAGGTCATGAGGGAGAGGCCTCTCTATCATAACCTTATGAAAAACGACCGGTATTTTCAGCAGTATCAGAAATATTTTGACCAGTTTCTAAGGGAGTATTTTGAGAGCGGACTGTTTTCTGTAAGGCTGCGGGAGGCGGCGGAGAGAATTGCCCCCTATGTGCGGAAGGATCCCACGGCGTTCTGCGCCTGGGAAGATCATCTGCAGGCGGTGGATACCCTGGAACAGGTCTGCCTGCTGCGGGCGGAAAGCGCCAGAGGACAGCTGGAGGGAAAAATCCCCGGAACCTTCCGGGGGCAGCAGGAAGATCCGGGGGCGGGCGTGGACGCTTCCCATATAGATTTGAGAGAACTGGGAGATTTTGAAGATCTGGAACAGGCGGCGAAAAGAGCTGCCTGTTTTTATAATGGAACAGGGAAATCCTCTTGCCTGCCGCCAGGTTCTGCACTATAATCACTACAGATATTCCGCCGGCAGGAGATCCGGCGGGCGGAGCGGTCAGCAGGAAAGGAGTCGATAGCACATGGAAGTGACAGAACTGCTGGAAAAGGTAAAAAATCAGGAAATGACTGTGGAAGAGGCCAGGGAGCAGCTGAGGGAGCTGCCCTATGAGGACATGGGATTTGCAAAGCTGGACCATCATCGGAGGCTGCGTTCCGGGTTCGGGGAAGTGATCTATTGTGCCGGGAAAACCGTGGAACAGACGGCAAAGATTTTTCAGGCCATGGCGCGGCGGGAGACAGACGTTCTGGGAACCAGAGCTTCCCGGGAGCAGTATGAGGCGGTGAAAGCTCTGCTTCCGGACGCGCAGTATCACGAGATCGGAAGGGTTCTCCGGGTGAGAAGAAAGAAGCTGGAACCGGAAGGTCTGGTAGCCGTCTGCACCGGCGGAACTTCCGATATGCCGGTGGCGGAGGAGGCTGCCCTGACGGCGGAATTTTTCGGGGCAAGAGTAGAGCGGATCTATGATGTGGGAGTGGCGGGGATTCACCGCCTTCTGGATCAGACAGAAAAGCTGAGGAAAGCCAACTGCATCCTGGCTATCGCCGGCATGGAGGGGGCTCTGGCCACGGTGACGGCGGGGCTGGTGGACCGGCCGGTGATCGCGGTACCCACTTCCGTGGGATATGGTGCCAGCTTCGGGGGGCTTTCCGCCCTGCTGACTATGCTGAATTCCTGCGCGGAGGGCCTGGCGGTGGTGAACATCGACAACGGCTTCGGCGCCGGATATCTGGGGGCTCAGATCAACCGGCTGGCGCTGCGGGGAAGCACAGAGGAGAAAGGAGAGTAAACATATGGATCTGGAGTCATATCTGGCATTTTTAAACAGCGGTCAGATGGTGGTGGGAGGCTCAGAAGTACATCAGTTTATGCACGGCGTCAGCCAGGAGGCCATCCGCATTACCGCGGAGATCAACGGCCGCTACCATGAGCCGGCGGAACTGAGGAAACTGTTTTCAGAATTGATCGGAAAGCCGGTGGACGAGAGCTTCGGCCTGTTTCCTCCGTTTTATACGGACTGCGGAAAAAACATTACAGTGGGGAAAAACGTATTTATCAATTCCTGCTGTCAGTTCCAGGATCAGGGGGGAATCACCATCGGGGACGGGAGCCTCATCGGCCATTCCGCCATCATCACCACTTTGAACCATGACTTTGCTGTGGCTCATCGGAGCAGTATGCATCCCGCTCCGGTGGTCATCGGAAAGAATGTCTGGCTGGGCGCCAGAGTCACCATCGTACCCGGAGTGACTATCGGAGACGGGGCGATCATCGGCGCCGGCGCCGTGGTGACGAAGGATGTGCCGCCGAAAGCCGTAGCGGCGGGAGTGCCGGCAAGGGTGATCCGGATGCTGGAGGAGTAAGATCCAGAGCAGACGGCCAGTGACATCAGCGGGGGTGTTTTTCTGACAGAAGTTTTCGATATCTGGCCGGGGAAACGCCCCTGCGGGCTTTAAAGGCATTAATAAAACTGGCGGCGGAACTGTAGCCCAGGGAGTCTGCCAGTTCGAAAATAGAAATAGCAGCCTTGGGACCTTTTTTTCAAAGCAGCCTTGGGACTTTTTTTCAAAGCTTGCCTTTTCACGAAAGTTGTGCTATCCTTTTTTATATCTTTATTTTCTCGCGGGATTCTCCGCAGATTTCCACAAAACAATATGCCGATAGTTAAATGATTTTACCATGGAAAAGGAGGCGCTTTTTGAAAACTGAATTAACCAGAAGGCTGGAACTGAGCCAGAAAATGGAGCAGTATGATGAACACTGCAAAAATATTCTTGCTGACAAAAGAATTTTGGCCTGGATCATGAAAGAAACCATGAAAGAGTTTCAATCTCTGGAAATCGATGATATAATGCAATACATAGAGGGCTCACCGGATGTGTCTTCCATCCCGGTGGATCCGGGAATGACCAACTCGCCCGTGATCCATGGGATCGGAACAGAGGGGAATATCCCGTACGAGGGAGCCGTGTATTTTGATATTCGATTTATGGCGGGACTTCCCAAAAAAGAAACAGGGATTATAGTGAATCTGGAAGCCCAGAAAGAGATGCGCAGGGGATACAGCATTGTAACCAGAGGGATTTTTTATGGAGCCAGAATGATTTCCGCTCAGATGGGAACGGAATTTACCGCGCCGGATTATCAGAAAATTAAAAAAGTTTTTTCCGTTTGGATCTGCTTTCATTCTCCGCAATATATCGGGAATGCGGTTTCAAGCTATGGCCTTCAGAAAAACGACATCGTGCCGGGAATTCCCGATATACCGGAAGAATACGACAAAGTGGAAATTATACAGATCTGTCTTAACCCGGAAAGAGAAAACAGAATAAAGCTGACAGAACTGCTGAACCTTATTTTTAACAGCAAATTGCCTTACAAAGAAAAGGTAACGTTACTTAGAGATTCATTTGGATTTCCCGTAGAGGCGGAGTTTGGAGAGGAACTGAAAAATATGTGTAATGTGAGCCAGTATATTTTTGGATATGCTCTGGAGGAAGGAATAGAGCAGGGATTACAGCAGGGAATAGAGCAGGGAATAGAGCAGGGATTACAGCAGGGATTACAGCAGGGAATAGAGCAGGGAATGGAGCAGGGATTACAGCAGGGAATGGAGCAGGGCCGGCAGAGCAGGACGGAGGAGATTGTCCGGAGGATGAGGGAAGAGAATTATCCGGAGGATCAGATCATTAGAATCTGTGGAGTAACGAAAGAAGAACTTCTGTCTATAAAATGAGACCAGCACGACTTTGCGGAGCAATCCCTGTCTCGGCTCCATTAATCGGACAATCCATAAAATAGCGGAGAGGCTTTAAGCCTCTCCGAAAAACAGCTTTATGTCTTCCTCCACGCTCTGGATTCCCGCAATGCCGAAGTTTTCCACCAGGACTTTTGCCACCGCAGGAGACAGGAAAGCCGGCAGGGTGGGCCCCAGATGGATATTTTTTACCCCCAGGGACAGCAGGGCCAGCAGTACGATCACGGCTTTCTGCTCATACCAGGAAATATTGTAGATAATAGGCAGATCATTGATATCTTCCAGTCCGAAGACTTCTTTCAGCTTCAGGGCAATCACTGCCAGAGAGTAGCTGTCATTGCACTGTCCGGCATCCAGTACCCGGGGAATTCCCCCGATCTCTCCCAGATTTAATTTGTTATATCTGTATTTGGCGCAGCCGGCGGTAAGGATCACCGTGTCTTCCGGCAGGGCTTTGGCGAAATCCGTGTAATAGCTTCTGGATTTTGCCCGGCCGTCGCAGCCGGCCATGACCACAAATTTTCTGATGGCTCCGGATTTTACGGCGTCCCCCACTTTGTCCGCCAGAGCCAGCACCTGCCCGTGGGCGAAGCCTCCGGTGATCTCTCCGGTTTCCAGTTCCTCTGGGGGAGGGCAGTGTTTTGCCTGCCGGATGATCGCGGAAAAATCTTTCGCTTCCCCGGGCGCTCCCGGAATGTGGACGCAGCCGGGGTATCCTGCGGCGCCGGTGGTGTACAGCCGGTCTTTATAACTGTCTTTGGGAGGAACGATGCAGTTAGTGGTCATAAGGATAGGACCGTGGAAACGCTCAAATTCTTCTTTCTGTTTCCACCAGGCATTTCCGTAATTCCCCACAAAATGCGGATACTTTTTAAATGCAGGATAATAGTGGGCGGGAAGCATTTCCGAGTGGGTATAAACATCCACGCCGGTATCTTTGGTCTGCTCTAGCAGCATTTCCAGATCCCGGAGGTCGTGGCCGGAGATCAGGATGCCGGGACGGGTTCCCACACCGATATTTACCTTGGTGATCTCAGGATTCCCGTAAGCTTCGGTGTTGGCCTGATCCAGCAGGGCCATGCCTTTGACCCCGCATGCTCCGGTTTCCAGAGCCAGGGCGGTCAGATCCTCCGCGGTCAGAGAATCCTCCAGGGTAGCCGCCAGAGCCTTCTGGAGAAAAGCATCCAGTTCCGGATCCTCTTTCAGAAGAACGTTGGCGTGTTTGGTATAGGCGGCCAATCCTTTGAGGCCGTAGGTGATCAGTTCCCGGAGGCTGCGGATGTCCTCATTTTCTGTGGAGAGAACGCCCACCGCAGAGGCTTTGGCAGAGAATTCCGATCCCGGACCGTTCCAGAGAGCTGCTTCCGGAAGAGAGGAGGGATCCTTCAGCTGAGGAAGCAGGAGATCTTTTACATCCAGGGTTTTCCGGATCCGGGCCCGGATAGCGGACGGATCGAAATTGACATTGGTGATGGTGGCAAACAGGTTGGCAGTGACCAGGTGGTTGATCTCCGCGGGGATCTCCGTGCCCTGCGCCCGGAGGGCTGTGGAGACAGCGGAGAGGCCTTTGGTGACATAGATCAGCAGATCCTGCAGGCCGGCCGCTTCCGGATTTTTTCCGCAGACACCGGATTGGGTACAGCCTTTGCAGCCGGCGGTTTCCTGGCACTGAAAGCAGAACATTTTGTTTTCCATAGGGGAATTCCTCCTTTTTGATTTGGGCTTGATTTTATGGTGTGAGTATATTATAGTTTGGACAATAAAACAGTTGTTATGACAACATAGGGAGAGAATCTATGGATTTTGTTCAAATATCAAAAACCGTTTTATTTCAGGGAACAAGGCCGGAGGACGCGGAAGCCATGCTGAAGTGTCTGGAGGCCAGAGAAAAGCAGTTTCAGAAAGACGAAACCATTTATTATGTGGGAGATAGGGTATCAGAGCTGGGTCTGGTCCTTTCCGGAAGCGTGCTGATCGAAAATGACGATCTCTGGGGAAACCGGAGCATTCTGGACCGTATAGGTCCCGGACAGATCTTCGCGGAGACTTACGCCTGCGTGCCCGGGGAAAAACTGCTGGTGACCGTGACAGCGGCAGAAAAAACAGAAGTTCTGTTCCTGAACGTGGGAAAAATCCTCAGAGTCTGTACCAATGCCTGCAGTTTCCATGCCAGACTGATCCGGAATCTGCTGACGCTGTCTGCCCGGAAAAATCTGAACCTGTCCCGGAGGATCTTTCACACTTCCGCGAAATCGATCCGGGGACGGCTTTTATCGTATCTGTCCTGGCAGGCAGTCAAACAGGGCAGCCGGGAGTTTGACATCCCCTTTAACCGGCAGCAGCTGGCGGATTACCTGGGGGTGGACCGGTCCGCCATGTCCGCGGAGCTGGGGAAAATGAAGCGGGAAGGGTTGATCCAGGTGGATAGAAGTCATTTCAGAATGGAGGAATAGGAGAAAAAGATGCAGCATATTACCGTAGTCCCTTACGATCCGGCCTGGGAAAAGGAGTTTGAGAAGGAGGCAGCGGCCCTTGAGAAAATCCTGGGAGAAGAATGTCTTGCCTTGTATCACATCGGCAGCACAGCCGTGCCGGGGCTGAAGGCCAAGCCCATCATTGATATACTGGCTGTGGTCAGAAGTCTGGATGGGGTGGATGAACGCTGTTCCTTGTTTGAAAAGCTGGGTTATGAATGCATGGGAGAGATGGGGATCCGCAGCCGCAGATATTTCCGGAAGGGAGGAGATGAGCGGACCCATCAGATCCATATATTTGAAGAAAAGAATCAGAAGGAGATCCGGAGGCATCTGGCGGTCCGGGATTATCTCCGGGGCCACAGAGCGGAGGCGGAGGCTTATGGAAGTCTTAAGGCCCGTCTGGCGGAAGAATTTCCCTATGATATCGAAGGATACTGCCAGGGAAAGGATGCCTTTGTAAAACAGCTGGAAGAAAAAGCGCTTCTGTGGAGGAAGCTGCAGGAGAACCGCCGAGGTCTGAAATTTTGCAGGCTTAGGAATTGCCGGAAACTTTTGAAGCCGGCGGCTGAATGGTTTGCCGAAAAATGGGGGATTGCTGAAGAAATTTATTTGGAAAGTATGGAGAGGTGCCTGCGGCAGAAAGAGGGAATCCCGCAGTGGTATGTACTGATCGATGAAGAGGGAAACATTGCGGCCGGCGCAGGAATGATCGACAATGATTTCCACAGCCGGAAGGATCTGACCCCCAATCTCTGCGCCTTGTATGTGGAGGAGCGGTATCGGAACCGGGGACTTGCCAGATGGATTCTGGACGAGATCCGGGCGGAGGCCGGGAACATGGGATACGACAAGCTGTATCTGGTGACGGATCACATGGGCTTTTATGAAAGATGCGGGTGGAAATTCCTGACAATGGCCAAAGATCAGGAAGCAATGCCGATACGCCTTTATGAGGCAGACACAAGGGAAATCGAGAAAGATTAGAAAGGGAAAAGTGGGTGGAAATTAAAAAAAAATTAGCACTCACCTCTTTACAGTGCTAACAATCTGTGTTATATTGGCATTAGCACAGGGAGACAGACCTGCGCAATTTCGATACCAGGAGGTGTGAGTATGAACATCAGCAAGTTTACGCAGAAATCGCTGCAGGCTGTGCAGGACCTGGAAAAGACCGCCTATGAGTTCGGCAATCAGGAGATCGAGCAGGAGCATCTGCTGTACAATCTCCTTCACCAGGATGACAGCCTGATCTTAAAGATGATAGAAAAAATGGAGATCCAGAAGGAGCATTTTCTCAATCGGATCAACGAGGCGCTGAACGCCAGAGTCAAGGTACAGGGAGGGAATCCCTACATCGGCCAGTATCTGAACAAGGTTCTGGTCAGCGCGGAGGACGAAGCCAAGGCCATGGGGGACGAGTATGTCTCCGTGGAGCACCTGTTTTTGTCCATGCTGCGGAATCCAAGCCCCAGCATGAAGCAGATTTTTAAAGAGTACGGCATCACCAGAGAGCGCTTTCTCCAGGCTCTGAGCACGGTCCGGGGCAACCAGCGGGTGACCACGGACAATCCGGAGGCAACCTATGATACGCTGAACAAATACGGACAGGATCTGGTGGAGAAGGCCAGAGACCAGAAGCTGGATCCGGTCATCGGCCGGGACGGAGAGATTCGGAATGTGATCCGGATCCTTTCCCGCAAGACCAAAAATAATCCGGTGCTCATCGGAGAACCCGGCGTCGGCAAGACCGCCGTGGTGGAGGGCCTTGCCCAGCGGATCGTCCGGGGAGATGTGCCGGAAGGACTGAAAGATAAGACCATTTTTTCCCTGGATATGGGAGCCCTGGTGGCGGGAGCCAAATACCGGGGCGAGTTTGAGGAGCGGCTGAAGGCCGTTCTGGAGGAAGTCCGCAAGAGCGAAGGCAAGATCATCCTCTTTATTGATGAGCTGCACCTGATTGTAGGAGCAGGGAAGACCGACGGCGCCATGGATGCCGGCAATATGCTGAAGCCCATGCTGGCCAGAGGCGAGCTGCACTGCATCGGCGCCACCACCCTGGATGAGTACCGCCAGTACATTGAGAAGGACGCGGCTCTGGAGCGCCGGTTCCAGCCGGTGCTGGTGGATGAGCCCACGGTGGAGGATACCATCTCCATCCTGCGTGGATTGAAGGAGCGGTACGAGGTGTACCACGGGGTGAAGATCACCGACGGGGCTCTGGTGGCGGCGGCCACCCTTTCCGACCGGTATATTTCCGACCGGTTCCTGCCGGACAAGGCTATCGACCTGGTGGACGAGGCCTGCGCCCTGATCAAGACCGAGATGGATACCATGCCGGCGGAGCTGGATGAGCAGAACCGGAAGATCATGCAGATGGAGATCGAGGTGGCTGCTCTGAAGAAGGAGACGGACAACCTGAGCAGAGAGCGTCTGGAGAATCTGCAGAAAGAACTGGCGGAGCTGAAGGATCAGTTTAACGCCCAGAAAGCTCAGTGGGAAAATGAAAAATCCTCCCAGGAGAAGCTGTCCGGACTCCGGGAGCAGATCGAGGATCTGAACCGTCAGATCCAGAGCGCCCAGCAGAATTACGATCTGGAGAAAGCGGCAGAACTGCAGTACGGAGAACTGCCCAGACTTCAGCAGCAGCTGCAGGCAGAAGAAGAAAAACTGAAAAACCAGGATATGTCCCTGGTCCATGAGAGCGTCACAGAAGATGAGATCGCCCGGATCATTTCCCGGTGGACCGGGATTCCCGTGGCCAAATTGACAGAGGGAGAGAAGGCCAAGATCCTCCGGCTGGAAGATGAGCTCCACAAGAGAGTAGTGGGCCAGGACGAGGCGGTCAGCAAAGTAGCGGACGCCATTATCCGTTCCAAGGCAGGGATCAAGGATCCCACCAAGCCCATCGGTTCTTTCCTGTTCCTGGGCCCCACCGGCGTGGGAAAAACGGAGCTGGCAAAGACACTGGCGGAGAAGCTGTTTGACGATGAGAACAACATGGTGCGGATCGATATGAGCGAGTATATGGAGAAATATTCCGTGTCCCGGCTCATCGGAGCGCCTCCGGGATACGTGGGATACGAGGAGGGGGGCCAGCTGACGGAAGCGGTCCGGAGGAAACCCTACTCGGTGGTACTGTTCGATGAGATCGAAAAAGCCCACCCGGATGTGTTCAACGTGCTGCTGCAGGTGCTGGACGACGGCCGGATCACCGATTCCCAGGGCCGGACTGTGGACTTTAAGAACACGATCCTGATCATGACCTCCAACATCGGTTCCCAGTATCTGCTGGAGGGGATCCAGGAGGACGGCACCATCAGCCAGCAGGCTCAGGATCTGGTGCAGAACGACCTGCGGGCCCACTTCCGTCCGGAATTCCTGAACCGGCTGGATGAGATCATCCTGTTCAAGCCTCTGACCAAGGACAACATCGGCCATATTGTGGATCTGCTGCTGGCGGATCTGAACCGGCGGCTGGCAGACCAGGAACTTACCATTGAACTGACTCCGGAGGCCAAGCAGTTTGTCATTGACGGCGGCTACGATCCGGTATACGGCGCAAGGCCCCTGAAGCGGTTTGTGCAGAAGTATGTGGAGACCCTGTCGGCCCGCCTGATCCTGGGAGGAAATGTGGGCCAGGGCGACACCATACTGCTGACGGTGCAGGAGGGAAAACTGACGGCAGTGGTAAAACCGGAAGCGGAGGTAGTGGAATGATCCCAAAAGATCCTGTGATGCTGCTGAGTTATGCAAATACGCAGCTGCGAGATCATTATGGAAGCTTAAAAGAACTCTGTGAAGGCCTGGGTCTTCAGGAGGCAGAACTGCGGGAAAAACTAAAAGCGATCGATTACGAATACGATCCGAAAGAAAATCAATTCCGATAAAAAAAGCTGCGGGAAGGATTCAACGATGTTTCGAGAATCCTTTGCCGCAGTTTTTTTCAGCAGCCGGAGCAGCGCCTCTACCTCTTACCTTTCCGCGGCCCGGCTGGCTGCGAAACGCGCTGCCTCCTGCCCCGTGCTGTTCCCTCCGTCTTCCGGAAGGGGACGGATTTTCTGACGGTATACTCTGCGGAAAAAGAGGACGGTAAACAGCAGGGAGAAAATTTCCGCGATGGGGAAAGACCACCAGACGGCCGGCAGGCCGAAGGTTTCCGCCAGCAGCCAGGCCGCCGGCAGAAGAACGATCAGCTGCCGGATCAGGGAGGTCAGCATGCTGTAGAAAGCGCTTCCCAGAGCCTGAAGGACAGAACTCAGAACGATGCAGCAGCCGGCCACAATAAAGCTGAGACTGATGACGCGCATGGCAGGAACGCCGATAGCCAGCATATGGCCGGAGGCGTTAAAGATTCCAAGCAGCTGTTCCGGAATCACACAGAAGAGAGCCAGGCCGGCCAGCATCAGAAGAGTGGCGGCGACTGCGCTGAGACGGATGGCGCGGTTGATCCGCAGCCGCTTCCGGGCGCCGTAGTTATAGGCGATAATGGGCACCATTCCGTTGTTCAGGCCGAAAATCGGCATAAAGATAAAGCTGTTCAGCTTGAAATAAATTCCGAAAACCGCCGCGGCGGTAGAGGAAAACTGCAGAAGAATCAGATTCATGCCAAAGGTCATGACAGAGCTGATGCACTGCATAATGATAGACGGAACAGCGATTTTATAGATTTCACCGGTCAGAGAGGCGCGCAGGCGGAATCCGCGGAAATTCAGGCGGATTTCCCGGTTCAGCTTCAGATTGAAAAAAAGTCCCAGAAAGAAGCCGCAGAACTGACCGATTACAGTAGCCGCGGCGGCTCCCGCCACGCCCATTTCCGGAGCTCCGAAATATCCAAAGATCAGGATGGGATCCAGAATGATATTGATCACGGCCCCCAGCCCCTGGGTGAACATGGTGAGCAGGGTGCGGCCGGTGGAGGTCAGCAGGCGCTCCATGGTAATCTGCAGAAAGACTCCGAAACAGAGGGTACAGCAGATGCGCATGTAAGTAACGCCGTAGGCAAAAATTTCCGGATCGGAAGTCTGCAGCCCCATGAAGGCTTCCGCCAGGAGAAAGGACGCGGCAGAAAATAACACTCCGCTGATCAGCGCCAGGGAAACTCCGTGGAGAGCCACCGAGTTGGCGGTTTCATAATCTTTGCGCCCCAGGCTCCGGGAGAGCAGCGCGTTAATGCCCACGCCGGTTCCGGTGGCGATGGCGATCATCAGAGTCTGCATGGGATAGACCAGGGAGACGGCGGTCAGGGCGTCTTCATTGATCTGGGAGACATACATGCTGTCCACGATATTGTACAGCGCCTGAATGACCATAGAAATGACCATGGGGAGAGACATCTGGAACAGAAGCCTCCCCACGGGCATGATGCCCATTTTGTTTTCTTTTCTTTCAGCTGTCTGTTCCATAAATGTTCCCCCCTTTCGGTTTCAGCGGATAAAATGAGTCATGATTACCGGCTCATATTCCGGCGGGTTGACTCCCGCGTTTCTGCCGGCCTCCATATTTTTCATCATCCAGGCCATATTTTCTCCCAGAGTCCGCATAGTCTGCAGGCCCTCCAGATCCTGGCGCACATCCTCCGGAGTAAATCCGTGCACCTGGTTCCAGTACTGGGAGCCCACCAGAAACATATTGTTCATGGCGAAATACTGGTTCAGCCGCTGGAAGGCGGAGGTAGCGCCGCCTCTCCGGCAGGAAACCACGGAGGCCGCCAGTTTTCCCGCCAGGCGGCTGCCGCCGGCAAAGCACAGACGGTCCATAAAGCAGCACAGCTGTCCGCTGGGGCCCCCGTAATACACGGGTGTGCCCGCCACAATGGCGTCATACTGATCCAGGCGGGCAATGGTCTCATTGACCGCGTCCTCGAAGACGCATTTGCCCGCTTTGGCGCAGAACCCACAGTCCGTGCAGCCGGACAGGGGCTTTTTCCCCAGATACAGCAGATCCGACTCGATTCCGTGTTTTTTCAGGGAAGCTTCGATTTCAGAGAGGGCCGTAAAGGTACATCCGGCCTCATGGGGGCTTCCGTTAATCATCAATACTTTTTTCATGAGCGATTTTCCTCCTCCTGTGATAGTTCCATTATCCCCTATTCCGGCGCTTTTGTAAAGAAAGCCGGTTGCTTTTTAGGGTATCAGCGCTTATAATTTTACCCAGTGAACCATTGGAAATGGCCACAGAAACAGGAGGGAAGCCATGGGAACGTATCAGAGTTTTGCCAGGGTCTATGATCTGTTTATGGACGATATCGATTATGAAGGCTGGAGCCGTTTCCTGACCGGGAAGCTGAAAGAAGCGGGCATCCGGGAAGGCCTGATCCTGGACCTGGGCTGCGGCACCGGGGAGATGACAGAACGGCTGGCCGCCGAGGGCTACGATATGATCGGGGTGGACGGTTCCCCGGATATGCTGGAGGAGGCGGAGGAAAAGAAGCTGGAAACAGGCCATGAGATTCTGTACCTGCTGCAGGATATGCGGGAGTTTGAGCTGTACGGAACGGTTCGGGCGGTGGTGAGCTGCTGCGATTCCCTGAATTATATTCTGGAACCGGAGGAGCTGCTGCGGGTTTTCCGGCTGGTAAACAATTACCTGGATCCCGGAGGACTGTTTCTTTTTGATTTCAGTACCGAAGAAAAGTACCGGCAGATCGGGGAAGATACCATCGCTGACAGCCGGGAGGAGGGCAGCTTTATCTGGGACAATTTTTATGATCCGGAGGAAAAGATCAATCAGTACGATCTGACCTTTTTCCTGAGGGAGGACAGCGGGCTGTACCGGAAATACGAAGAGACCCACATGCAGCGGGCTTATTCCGCAGAAGAAATAAAAACACTGCTGCAGGAGGCGGGCATGGAGTTCCTGCAGGCCTTTGACAGCTACTCGGAAGAACCGCCCGGAACAGAAAGCCAGCGGATTGTGATTCTGGCCCGGGAACAGGGCAAAAGTAAGAAAATGGAGTGAGAGACATGAGTGAATACAGAGATTACGCAGTGAGAGCAACCGCCGCGGGGGGCTATGTCCGGGCCTTCGCGGCAACTACCAGGAATCTGACGGAGGAGGCCAGGACATACCACAATACCAGTCCGGTGGTGACAGCGGCCCTGGGGAGGCTTCTCACCGCGGGCGTCATGATGGGCCTGATGATGAAAGGGGATAAGGACATTCTTACCATACAGATGAAAGGGGACGGTCCCATGGGCGGCCTGACGGTGACAGCGGATTCTAAAGGTCGGGTGAAGGGCTACGCGGATCAGCCGGCGGTGCTGATTCCTGCCAACAGCAAAGGAAAGCTGGATGTGGGCGGCGCCATTGGGAGAGGATATCTGACCGTGATTAAGGATCTGGGGCTGAAGGAACCCTACAGCGGCCGGGTGGAACTGCAGACCGGGGAGATCGGGGATGATCTGACCTATTATTTCGCGGCCAGCGAACAGGTGCCTTCCTCTGTGGGACTGGGAGTGCTGATGGAAAAAAACAATACCGTGAAGCAGGCAGGGGGATTTATCGTACAGCTGATGCCCGGAACCAGTGAAGAAGTCATTGAAACGCTGGAGGAAAAGCTGGGAAAAATCACATCTGTGACCGATATGCTGGAGAAGGGGTATACCCCGGAGAAGATTCTGGAAGAGCTGCTGGCGGATCTGGAGCTTGAGCTCAATGACCGGATTCCGGCAGAATTTTACTGCAACTGCAGCCGGGACCGGGTGGCGAAGGCGCTGATCAGTATCGGGGAAAAAGAACTGACAAGTATGATCGCGGAGGGAAAACCGGTGGAACTGGTGTGCCATTTCTGCAGCCGGAAATATCAGTTTTCCGTGGCGGAGCTGGAAGAGATGCTGGCGGCGGCCAGGAAGTGAGGAGAGAGGTATGAAACAGGGATTTGTAAAGGCGGCAGCCGCCACACCCAAGGTAGTGGTGGCGGACTGCGCGGAAAATACAGACAGAATTTTGGAGAGCATACAGAACATGCGGGAGGCGGGAGCCAAGATCATGGTTCTGCCGGAACTGGCCATTACAGGGTATACCTGCAGCGATCTGTTCTGGCAGGAACGGCTGCTGCGGGAGGCGGACCATCAGCTGATGCGGCTGATGAAGGAAACCACCGGAGTGGACGCCCTGATCTTCGTGGGTCTTCCCATGGAAATTTTCGGAAAGCTGTACAATGTGGCGGCGGTTTTAAACCGGGGAAAACTTCTGGGGCTGGTACCCAAGAAGCATATTCCCAGCTATCATGAATTCTACGAGGGACGGCATTTTGCCGCAGGCTCGGAGCAGGCGGTGTGGATCGAGAAAAACGGAGAAAAGGTTCCCTTCGGCATGAATCTGCTCTTTGCCTGCCGGGAAATGCCGCATCTGATCGCCGCGGCGGAGATCTGCGAGGATCTGTGGGTGCCGAATCCTCCCAGCGTCCGCCACGCTCTGGCAGGGGCTACGGTTCTGGTGAATCTTTCCGCCAGCGATGAGATGACCGGAAAGGATATCTACCGGAGAGATCTGGTCCGGGGCCAGTCGGCCCGGCTGGTAGCCGGATATATCTACGCGGATGCCGGGGAGGGAGAGTCTTCCACGGATCTGGTATTCAGCGCCCAGAATATGATCGCGGAAAATGGAACCATGCTGGCGGAGGCGGAGCGGTTCCGGAACCAGATGGTCTGCTCGGAGCTGGATGTAGACCGTCTGGTCAGTGAGAGACGGCGCATGACCACATACCCTGCCCAGCGGCCGGAGGACTATGTGACGGTGCCCTTTGATCTGGTAGTGAGCACCACGGAACTGACCAGAAATTTCCCGTCCCGTCCCTTTGTTCCGGCGGATCAGGGCGACCGGGAACGGCGCTGCGATGAAATTCTGAACATGCAGGCGATGGGGCTGAAGAAGCGTCTGGAACATACCCGCTGCGGGAGCGCGGTCATCGGCATTTCCGGCGGCCTGGATTCCACCCTGGCGCTGCTGGTGACTGCCCGGGCCTTTGACCTGCTGGATCTTCCCAGAGAGCAGATCACCGCGGTGACCATGCCATGCTTCGGCACCACGGACCGGACCTACCGGAACGCCTGCCAGCTGACCCGCTGTCTGGGGGCTTCACTGAAAGAGGTGGATATTAAAGAAGCAGTGAAGCTTCATTTCCGCGATATCAGCCAGGATCCGGAAAAACATGACGTTACCTATGAAAACAGCCAGGCCAGAGAGCGGACCCAGATCCTCATGGATATCGCCAATCAGAGCGGCGGCCTGGTGGTGGGAACCGGAGATCTCTCAGAGCTGGCTCTGGGCTGGGCCACCTACAACGGCGATCATATGTCCATGTACGCGGTAAACTGCTCTGTACCGAAAACGCTGGTGCGGCATCTGGTGCACTATTACGCGGATACCTGCAGGGACGCGGAATTATCCGCCATTCTGCTGGATGTGCTGGATACCCCCGTAAGTCCGGAGCTGCTTCCCCCGGAGGACGGAAAGATTTCCCAGAAAACGGAAGAACTGGTGGGGCCCTACGAGCTGCATGACTTTTTCCTGTATTATATGCTACGGGCGGGATACGAGCCTCTGAAGATTTTCCGTATCGCCCGCCAGGCTTTTGACGGGGAATACGATGACGATACCATCCTCAAATGGCTGAAGAGTTTTTATCGGAGATTTTTTGCCCAGCAGTTCAAGCGTTCCTGTCTGCCGGACGGCCCAAAAGTGGGCTCCGTGGCGGTATCTCCCCGGGGAGACCTGCGGATGCCCAGCGACGGCTGCGCCCGGATCTGGCTGGAACAGCTGGAGGGGCTGTAAAGTCCCGGAGCTGAGAGAAAAAATTCGCGGGAGGACGGATCATGCGGTATGTGCGGCCCGATTATTATGACGCGTTTCAGTGTACGGCAGGTTCCTGCCCGGATACCTGCTGCGCAGGATGGCAGATCCGGATCGATGAGAAATCTCTGAAACGATACAGTGCCATGAAAGGCCCTTTCGGATCCCGGCTTCGCAATGAGATAGACTGGGAAAACCGGTGCTTCCGGCAGTATCAGGGAAAATGTTCTCTGCTGAATGAGGAAGGACTCTGCGACCTGTATCAGGAGGGCGGCGGGGAGAAGGCGCTCTGCCGGACCTGCCATGTATTTCCCAGGCACGCCGAGGAATTTCAGGGGGTACGGGAGTACTCCCTGTCTCTTTCCTGCCCGGAAGCGGCAAAACAGATCCTGATGCATCCGGGGCCGGTACGCCTGCTGGAAAGGAAGAAGCCGGGAGTTTCCCAACGCTGGCCGGGCTTTGATTCCGGCCTGTTTCGGGTTCTGGTAAAAGCCCGGAGGTTTTGCCTTCAGATCCTTCAGAACCGGGAGAAGCCCTGGAGGCTGCGGGCGGTTATAGTCCTGGCTTTGGCCCATGACCTTCAGGGAAGGATCCGCCGGAACAATTACGCCGCCGGGGAAGAATTGTTCCGGCGGTATAAAACAGAGAAAGCCTGGAGCTGGTTCGAAAGAAAGCTTCGGGAACTGGAGGAGAGGGAAGCGTTCACAGGCCTCCGGCAAGATACGCTCCGGCACCTGCTGGCGATCCTGGAAAACCTGCGGCCGCTGCGGGAAGACTGGAAGCCGTATCTGCGGGGAGTCCTGCAGGCGCAGGCCCGGGGAGAGCGGCCCGGAGAGCAGGAAGCTATGCGCGCTCTGTTTCCGGATGAGACGGCGGAACAGCTGATGGCCTATTTTGTGTATGTCTATTTCTGCGGAGCGGTCTATGACGGAAATGCTTGGGGAAAGATGAAGTTTGCCTTTGCCTCGGTGATCTGCGTCCGGGAGCTGCTGCGGGGCAGGTGGCGGCAGGATCCGGAAGGAGTTTCCAAAGAGTGGGCAATCCGCGCCGCCTGCCGGTATTCCCGGGAGGTGGAGCATCTGGATGAAAACCTGCTGGGCATGGAGCGGATGCTGGGGGATGAGAAACAGTTTTCCTTGGAGAGGCTGTTTTCTGCGGCCGGGGAGGGGAAGAGATAGAACAGAAATCTGCATGTGCAAAAAAGAGCGCCGCGCAATCGTCCGTTATGGATGAGGCGCGCGGCGCTTTTTGGGCTAAAGTGTATTCTTTATTTCGTATCAGTTTTTATCTTAATACTTCCCGTACTTGTCCAAAGTTTCAAACATGACATCCAAATTTTCTTTTTTGCAGTTCTCCAACAGGCCATTGAAGTCGAACAAATAACCGCCTCCAGGCATGCATGTATCCAAAAGGTATTTTGTTTCATCAATAATCTGCTGTTTTGATCCAAATTCCATATTCGAAATAGATAGGTTTCCGCAAATTGCAGCAATACCGCTAAGTTTTTCTTTGGCTTGTTTCATATCAACTTTTTCAAAATGGTAAAGGACTTTATTCTTTGGTACATCTGTCAGAAAATCCAATCGTGTATTATATGGCCCTTCTGTATATATATGGTGTAACATTCATATCAATCAACGCCATAATGACCTTTTTTAACGGTTTCCAGTAGAAACGCTCATATTGCGTATCATTCATGAATCCGTCCATTCCTTTATGAAGCGGGAAGAACACTCTCTTTACAGGCATATCTATGTTGCGGAAATACTGCAGCTCCTGAATCTGTTGTTCTGCAAACATATCGCATGCCCGATCAATATATTCAGCCATATTCGGATCTGTGATATCTTCAAATATACCCATCGTTCCACGGAAATAATCACCTAAAATGTCATAAGGTGCCTCTGAACCCCCGGTTACCATCGGCGGAAATCCCATGTCTTCCAGGATCTGGGTATTCCTCCTGTGACATCAGTTCCAGTTCTATAACCTGATGGGAACTATACATATTCACTCTTGATCCAGGGCGGCCAGGCCAGTCGATCATCCGTGAACCTGCTATTTCATTTGCTTTACCGCTGGTAAATTCCGGGACAATTCCCGCATCCAGCATAGGGTATTCCTTGTGAAACTGTACAGCCGCATCCCCAGCCCTGTCGAAATCATAAAAGATATCCGCATAACTTGATCCATGCGAGCGCTGCATATAGGACGAAAAATAAGCAAAGCATGGTACGCGATCCGGGATACCGCCGTGAATAGCCGTTTCAACCCGATTCAATCTTTCGTCATACAACTTCTGTGAATTGGTTTCTTTTCCCATATTGATCTCCTTTATACCATTCTTTTATATTTCCCTGTAAAAATCAACTCTATAACGAACGCGACCACACACATGCCAAGCGGCACGATCAGGCAGGGAGTAACCAGCTCCGTTTTAAAGACACCATCCATCAACCAGGTCATCAGATATGTAGAGATAAACCACGGGCCGACAGTTAAAGCGGAAGCTACGCCGGTAGCTTCATCCGCTCTGGATTTAGGAACCACCATGGGCGCATAGGCAAAGCCAAAGGAAAAGACATTGCCGTAGGAGCTGCCAATAAGCAGGGCGCCCACAATGGCGGCGGCCTTTGTAGGAATAAAGATATGGATAGCTATTGCGGCTGCCGCCATTCCATATGCAAGAACCGCCGTTTTATTCCCCAGGTATTTGTACAGAAGAAACCCGAAAATCATACAGGTAACAGCGCTTCCCGCTGTACACATAGCGATGTAGGTGCCTGAAAAAACCTCATTGCCGATTCCGTTTTCTACGATGTATAGAGAAATAAAATAAGCGATACAACCATATGCAATATTGTAAATTAGATAATCAAAGGCCATAACCCAGAAAGCCTTTCCAAATGGTTCCTTTTTGCCCTTTCTGGTTTCCGCCACATCCTCTGTTTTCTGAATGCTTGGCAGGAAAAGGATCATAGCAATCACCATCGGAACCGCTGCCCAGTACACCCAGAATGAATTTTCCCATTTGGATACGGCGAGGCTTCCGGCAGCTTGTGACATTACTACACCGATTAGTGCCATAACAGCATTATAGATTCCCAGAAATTTTGCTCTCGCACCTTCATTTCCATATACATCGCCGATAAATACTACAGCTACTGTTGTGACAAATGCCTCGCCGATTCCTGTAACCGCTCGCATGATTATAATATAGGGAATTGTCTCAACCGTTAGGCCGAAAATACTTCCTATGGCAAAAAGAACCCCTCCGAAAATTAACAGATTTTTCTTGTTAAAATGATTACATAGTTTTCCGGCAATTATGGAAAAAATAATCATCATAATTAACGGAATTGACAGGATCATATTAACAGCTGTCTGGGAATCCGGAAATGCATTATAAAAGTTATAAGTAATCGGTTGGATTACCTGCTCGCCCATAACTGCAACGTTGGACAGCATGATCGCAATATAAAACAAGATTCGTTTCGTTTTAGACATTTTAAGGGTCATTGGGCTACCTCCCTCTTTCTTTTGTGCTTACTCTCAGAAATATTGCCTGCTCAGCTCATCTATAGCATCTGAAGCTGCCTCATAGGCCCCTTCAAAAGTCGTCATAGGACCGCCAATCGTAAATCCGGGAATGAAATATTTTCCGTCTGTTGCCTGGATCAACTCTTCCAGGCCATCTTTCATTTCCTTTTTATTCCAGTCTTGCTTATCATATTTCCCGTTATCCAGGCCTCCGTGTACCGCTATTTTTCCGCCATATTCCTTTAACACAGCAGGGATATTATTTTCCGAAACCGCTCCCTGCCAGATATCAATGCCTGCTTCAACCATAAACGGAACGAGATTGGCCGCATAGGAATCAGAATGATGTACAATGAGCTCCACACCGTTTTCTTTCCAAAATCCGTATATCTTTTTATATGCAGGCAAAATAAATTCCTTAAACATTTCCGGGGAAAGAAACGATGATCTTTGTGAGCCCCAGTCATCATGATGAAACAAGGCGTCAGGATGATAATGTCGGATGCTTTCAGCCGCGCAGCGGATTTCCCAATCCGTCAGCCAGTCAATCAGATCATGCATCGCTTCCGGCTCCTCATAAAAACCCATCATGGCATCTTCCATACCCATAAAATAATGCAGTTTTTCAAACATACCCGGATAGAAGAATGTTGCGACAAACTTCTCGTTTCGGTCAACAGAAGCCGCCTGTTCTACTGCAGGCACCCATTCCTCATCGGGAAAACTTTCCGGCATACGCGCCTTGGACAGCACAGACTTCCATTCTGTAATATCCTTAATAAGCTTGTCATCCCCTTCGCATGCAGGAAATGGGCCCGGCGTTCCGTCCGGAAAACGGATCTTCACACCCCACTCGTTGATGCGCTCTTTCCCCTTATCAACATCATCCCCAAACGCCATAACAATCGGATCGATAATCAATTCCATATACTCATACTGATTTACAAAACGATCCGGTTTACCGCCATGGATTGTTTCCAGCAAATTCTCTTTTACAGATAACATGCAATTCCCTCCATACACATCCGCCTGTATTTATTCCTGCGAGCAACGAGCCAGACGGACACAGCCCGGGCTGCCTTCTCCTGCCGCAAGCGCAATACACCTTGCGCTTGCGTGTCCATTTGGTGACTCCTATATTTTGCATGAATTTGTACAGGTCGTATGAATTCCTTTTTTATTTGCTAATATGTTGCTTTTTTTGCTGTTTTGCACAAAACATTGCTTGAATATGTATATATTATATGGTATTATCTCTCATATTGATAGCCGCAATACTTATGAAGAGACTAAATGGATTTTTATAATTTAATCAAATTATAGGAAAAAATTCTTAAATATCCTGCATTTTTAATAATTTTACTGTCCTGTTTCCTGTATTTTTTATGAGGTGCCAATTATGTATTTAAATCTTTACATGATATCCCGATGGCTCAAGGGGGTAATTGACAGACAATTATCCTCCAATCCTATGGCTGCCGATCTGACGGGAGTCTCTCCGCTTTATCCTGGCATAATTCTGCGAAGCGGCGTCATTTATGTCGGTTCCGCTTCTGATTTTGCGGGAATCTCTGCCGTACAGCAAAGTCTGGCTTTGGTTGTTGCCGGACAGCTGCCTGAAGAATGGGTGGGCCAAAGAACGCATGATATTCTGGTTTGCAACGAGCACTTGTCTGTACCTTATCTGATTGATCAGATACAGCAGATTATACAGCGATACACCCGGTGGGAGCAGTCTCTGTTGACTGCTTTAATTTCCCGCAAACCTCTTGCTAAGCTTTGTGAGATAAGCCTTCCCATCTTTGAAAACCCAATGCTAGTCCATGGGGTAAATTTCGAACTGCTTGCGCTTGCTGAAAACAGCCAGTACCGTTATAACTTTGACTATCGCGAAGCCGGGACAGATTTTGTCAGACAGGATATGATCGACATGCTGCTGACTGATGTGCGCTTTTCCGAAACTTTTAGTCAGAAAACCCCTCAACTTTATTATGACCGCTGGCAAATGTATGATCTTTATCTGAATATATTTATCAATGATACCTATATTGCCAGGATTGTCATTGACGCGACGTGCAGCACACTTTCTGAATGCGACTATGTGCCAATTATGCTTCTGGGACAATACATCCAGCGTCATTTACAAATGTACTCACCCAGTATGCACAATTATCTGAATGCCTTTAAGCAAAAGCTGCTCTGCTACATACTTGATCCATCCGAATTTGACAGTACAATCTTTCGATTCACACTTAACCGTATCAACTGGGATCAGCATGCCCATTATGTGTGTGCGTATATCCTTCCAGACACATACGCTTCTGCCTCAAAAAGCATTCATTACCAGAGCGAACTTATAGAAAATACTTTTCAAAACTGTATTACCATCTCTGCCGATACGTTCATTATCGCAATATTCAACTATGGGGCACAGCATACCGTGACAGAGGAGTTTAATCAAAATTTGGTGGTTTTTATACGCGACCACTTAATGCGTACAGGGCTCAGCACGAGTTTTTCTGATTTTATGGATATACCTGCTTTTTTCCGGCAAGCAAAGGCAGCGCTGGAATATGGGGAAAAGGCAGATCATACAACCTGGATCCACGCATTTGCAGATCTTCGGTTGGAGTATATTTTGCACAACGGCTTGTATACACTTCCGCCTAAAGCGCTAATTCCGGCGGAGCTTCTCGCTCTGATTGCGTACGATCAAACGCATCATGCGAATCTGTATGATACTTTCCGAATATACCTGCAGGAAAATTGCAATATTCAAAAAACCATAGAAAAACTATTTATTCATCGAAGTACATTTAGCTACAGGTTGTCACGGATTTATTCCTTTATATCAGAAAGCATGTTAGACACCCCGGAAAAACGCCTGTATTTTTTGAATATCTTTCATCTGATAAATTTAAAAAACACTAACTTATCGCAAAAGACACCGTTGATATAACACAGTGGGATGTATTGAGTTTTTGACTGGATTGCTATATTGGGGAACTAAGGAGTATGCCGGTCTCCCGGCTGTTGTGGAACAGGAGAGAATGGTGATATAATGGGACAGGAAAGCGCCATCCGCTTTCCTGCCCCCAAGTCTTTTTTATTCTTCCGCCCGGGCTTTGCCCAGGGCGTCTTCGATGGCGTCCAGCAGCAGCATGGAGGTATACTTATTTTCATCGGAATAGGTGATGTTTTCCGTGGACTGGGTGGTATAGATCTGCTGGGCGATCTCATCCAGAGTGGGCTCCATCAGCGGGTACATGACCGTGGCAGTCTCGCTCAGGTTCACCAGCTCAATAGAGTTGATATGGTCCGCGTCCACAGTGACCTGGACGTCAAAGGAATTTTCATTCAGCTGGATGGAGGAGGTGTAGACGCCGGGGACATAGACCGCTGTCCCGGCGGTATCGGAGGCGGCGCCGGCGTCGTCCGGATCTTTTTTGTGAAACATGGTAAATACCAGAATCAGCATAAATATGGCCAGTGCCAGAAAGACGGCGGTGTATACGACTTCTTTCATATGTAAGACGACGATTTTGGTTTTTGAACTCATAGGCGCTGGGACTCCTTTTTCTGTTTTCTATATATGATATTAATGGAGCAGAGAATTTATGCAGAAAATTCAAGACTCGCCCGGGAGTCTTAGCGCGGGAGTCAGCTCCCGTCTGATATAACAGATACAGGAGGCGGATATGGCATTGCAGTTTGTCCTGGGGCCAAGCGGCGCAGGAAAATCTCATTTTATTTATGAAAAGATCATCAAGGAATCTATGGAATATCCGGAACAGAAATACCTGGTGATCGTTCCGGAACAGTCTACCCTGCAGACCCAGAAGGAGCTGGTGTCCCTGCATCCCAGAAGGGGGCTGCTGAACATTGATATTCTTAGTTTTAACCGGCTGGCCTACCGGGTGTTTTCGGAGACCGGGGGCGATACTCTGCCGGTGCTGGAGGAGACCGGAAAAAGCCTGGTGCTGCAGCGGGTGATCCAGGAAAAGCAGAAGGAGCTGAAGGTTCTGGGGGGGACCCTGAAGCAGCCGGGGGCAGTGAGCCAGATGAAATCCCTGGTTTCGGAGCTGATGCAGTATTCCGTCACGCCGGGAGAACTGGAGGAGTGGTCGGACCGGGAGGATCTTCTGGGGCTGAAGCTGAAGGATGTCAGCAGGGTTTATGAGGGATTTACCCGGTATCTGGCAGAAAAATATCTGACGGCGGAGGAACTGCCGGCGCTGCTGTGCGGCGTCATCGGAAAATCCCGGCTGGTGGGGGACAGCACGGTGGTGCTGGACGGGTTTACGGGATTTACCCCGGCCCAGTGCCAGGTTCTGAAGCGGATGTTCGCCCTCTGCCGGCAGGTCTATGTGACAGGCACTCTGGATCAGAGGGAGGATCTGTACCGGAAGGACGGGCCCCAGCGCCTGTTTCACATGACCCGGAAGATGATCCGGAAACTGACGGAGACTGCCGGGGAAACCGGGACGGAGGTGCTGGCGCCTCTCTGGGTTCTCCCGGGAGAGAAAAGCCGGTTCGCCGCAAGTCCGGCCCTTGCTTTTCTGGAACAGAATCTGTTCCGCTACAGCAAAAAAGTCTGGGAAGGAGAGCAGCAGGCAGTCTCTCTTTGCGCCGCGGAAACACCGGCGATGGAAATGCAGTATGTGGCGGGAACCATCCGCAGGCTGATCCGGAAAAAGGGCTGCCGGTTCCGGGATTTCGCCGTGGTGGCGGGAAGTCTGGACGATTACGGAAAAGAGGCGCTGCGGGCCTTTTCCGGCAGCGGAATTCCCTGCTTTATTGATGAAAAGAAGCCGGCTCTGGCCAATCCCTTTGTGGAATGGATCCGGGCGGCGGTGGACATGGCCGTACAGAGTTATTCCTATGAAAGCGTGTTCCGTTATCTCCGGTGCGGCTTCAGCGGTTTCAGTCAGGAAGATGTGGATCGTATGGAAAACTACGTGGTGGCTCTGGGAGTCCGCGGCAGAAAGCAGTACGAAGAGCGCTGGGTGCGGAATTACCGGGGACAGAAGCCCGAGGAGACGGAAGAACTGAACCGGCTCAGGGAGAGGTTCCTGGAAGAAACCGCGGAATTTGCCGCCGGTATGCGGGAGAGACATTCCACCGCCGCCGGAAAGAGCCGGGTGCTCTATGATCTGATGGTGAAGCTGGATATTCAGAAAAAGCTGAAGGTTCAGGAGGAGGCTTTTGCCAGGCAGGGGGAGGCTGCCCTGCAGAAAGAGTATGCTCAGATTTACGGGATCGTTATGAAGTTCCTGGACAAGGTAGTGGAGGTTCTGGGAGACGAGCCCTGCAGTCTCAGGGATTACCAGAAAATCCTGGAAGCGGGACTGACAGAGATACAGGTGGGTCTGATTCCCCCCGCCAGCGATCAGGTGCTGGTGGGAGATATTGAGCGGACCAGGCTGAAACATATTAAATATCTGTTTTTTGTGGGCCTGAATGAAGGGCTGGTGCCAAAACCCGTATCTAAAGCCGGGATCCTTTCAGAGCAGGACCGGGAGCGGCTGCAGGCTGCCGGCAGGGAATTGTCCCCCACTGCCCGGGAGGAAATGTACCGGCAGAGATTTTATCTCTACTTAAGTCTCACCAAGCCCTCGGAAGGCCTGTTTCTCTCCTTCTGCAAAGCAGATGCTGGCGGCCAGCCCCTGCTGCCTTCCTATCTGGCGGGAGTGATCCTGGGCCTGTTTCCGGCGCTGAACATCCGGGATCTGGCAGCAGAGCAGCATAAGACCCGGGGACTGGAGACTCCCGCGGGCATTCAGGAGAGATTTCTGCAGGCTCTGCACCGCGTTCTGGAGGGAGGGCAGGATCCGGCTTTCGGTGCTCTGTATCACTGGTACGGAAAGAATCCGGAGAGAAAACGGAAGCGGTCCCTGCTGCTGGAGGCGGCTTTCTTTGAAAATCATACCAGCGGCATCGGCCGGGCGGCAGCCCGGGCTCTTTACGGAAAGGTGCTGGCCAATTCCGCCACAAGGCTGGAGCTGTTTTCTTCCTGCGCCTGCGCCCATTTTCTGCGGTACGGGCTGAACCTTCAGGAACGGGTCCGCTATGAATTCACTCCCGCGGATATGGGAACGGTGATTCATCAGGCGCTGGAGTGTTTCTCCCGGAAACTGGAAAAGAGGGGATTGTCCTGGCGGGAACTTTCGGATGAATTCCGGGAGAGTCTGGCAGATGAGTCTCTGGAAGAGATTACCGGGGATTACGGCAACACCATTCTCCACAGCAGCAGCCGCGGCGCCTGGCAGATTCAGCGGATCCGCCGGATCCTGCGCCGGACGGTCTGGGTTCTTCAGGAGCAGATCCGCCGGGGACGTTTTGACCCGGAAGGGGCAGAGATCGCCTTTTCCATGAGGGAAGGGCTGTCCGCTCTGCAGGTGGCTCTGTCGGAGGATGAAACACTGCTGCTGAAGGGGAGGATTGACCGTCTGGATGTATGCCGGGAGGAGGACCGGCTGTATCTGCGGATCGTGGATTACAAGACAGGCAGCACATCTATGGACCTGAATCTGCTGCTGGAGGGCCTGCAGCTGCAGCTGGCGGTGTATCTGAGCGCGGCTCTGGAACTGGAGCAGAGGAAACATCCGGATCTGCAGGCGGAACCTGCGGGTATGTATTATTACCGGGTGGGAGATCCCCTGATTCCGGGAACGCCCGGGGAGAGCCGGGAGGAAATCCGCCGGAAAATCCTGGAGGCTTTGAAGCTGGACGGCCTGTCCCGCTGGGAAGAGGAGATTCTGAGCCTGCTGGACGAAGAGCTGATCTCAGCGGGAAAATCCTCCGTAATTCCGGTATCCTTCAAGAAGGACGGGGCGCTTTCCAGAACTTCCCGGGCTGCCGGCGAGGAGCAGTTTCTGACCATCCAAAGATTTACAGAAAAGAAAATCCGGGAAATCGGCAGAGCCATTCTGGAAGGGCGGACAGAGGCCCGGCCCTATCGGCTGGAGCAGAAGACCGCCTGCGATTACTGCCCCTACCGGGGCATCTGCGGATTTGACCAGAGGCTTCCGGGCTTTGAATATCGAAGAATCCGGAAAAAATCAGAAGAAGAGGTTCTGAAACAGATGAAAGAGGAGGCGGAGTGATGGGAAACAAATGGACAAAAGAACAGGAACAGGCCATCCGCCTTCGGGACAGAAACATTCTGGTGAGCGCTGCCGCCGGTTCCGGCAAGACGGCGGTGCTGGTGGAGCGGATTCTCTCCCGGGTGACGGATCCCGGGCATCCCACGGACATTGACCGGCTGCTGGTAGTTACTTTTACCAAGGCCGCCGCGGGAGAGATGAAGGAGCGCATCGGCAGAGCGCTGGAACAGCGGCTGCTGGAAGATCCGGACAACGAACATCTCCAGCGTCAGGGCACTTTGCTGCATCATGCCAGAATCAGCACCATCCACGGGTTCTGCACCTATGTGATCCAGAACTATTTCCACCGGATCGATCTGGACCCCGGTTACCGGATCGGGGACGACGGGGAAATGAGAATGATGAAAAAAGAAGTGCTGCGTGACCTTCTGGAGGAGGAATACACTGCGGGCCGTCAGGAGTTTCTGGATTTTTCCGAGACCTGCGCCCCCGGAAAAAATGACGCCCGCATAGAAGATCTGCTGCAGAGAACGGCGGAATTTGCCGAGAGCTATCCCTGGCCGGAAGTCTGGCTGGAGAGCTGTCTGGAAAATTACCGGGCGGAAACAGAGGAAGAACTGGAACAGACGGCTTTTATCCGGTTTCTGGAGGAGGACGCGGCCCGGGGTCTCCGGGATCTGAAAGAAACCGCGCGGCAGCTCCTGGAAGACGCGGAGGGCCCGGGGGGGCCGGAGGAATATCTTCCCATGCTGGAAGCGGATCTGGAGCTTCTGCAGGGACTGGAACAGAAGCGGTCTTACAGGGAGTATTATGAAGCCTTTCAGAAGCTGTCTTTCAAGACTCTTTCCAGGAAAAAGACGGACTGCGATCCGGAGGTGAAGGAGCGGATCAGGAACCGGCGGGACAGTCTTAAAACCGCTGTCAAAGACATAGGAAGCCGGTATTTTTCCAGAAGCCCCCAGGCCCTGCTGGAGGAGCTGGCGGGAAGCCGGAATTTCGCGGAGGAGCTGATCCGCCTTACAGAAGCGTATATGAGAGCCTTCAGCGAAAGAAAACGCCGGAAAAATCTTATGGATTTTTCTGATCTGGAGCATTTTGCCCTGAAAATTCTGCTGGAGAGGGAGGGGGAGACGATCCGCCGGACAGAGGCAGCCAGGGAGCTGGCGGCTCAGTTTGAGGAAGTCATGGTGGATGAGTATCAGGACAGCAACTATATCCAGGAATATCTCCTGTGGGCTGTGTCCCGGGAGGAGGACGGATCCTGCAACCGTTTTATGGTGGGGGATATGAAGCAGGCCATTTACAGCTTCCGTCAGGCCCGGCCGGAAATCTTTCTGGAAAAATATCTCAGCTATTCCAAAGAAGACGGCCCGAGACAGCGCATTGATCTGAGCCGGAATTTCCGAAGCCGCCGGGAAGTGCTGGACACGGTCAATGATCTGTTCCGTCGGATTATGGGCCGGGATCTGGGAGGGCTGGAGTATGACCGGGACGCGGCTCTGTATTACGGGGCCGGATATCCGGAGAACGGAGGATGCGAAACGGAACTGCTGCTTCTGGACAGGAAATCTCCGGACTTTGAGGAGGACAGAAGCAAGAGGGCGGCCATGGAGGCGGAGGCCTTTGCCGTGGCAAAAAAAATCCGTTCCCTGGTGGGACAGACGCAGGTGACGGAGGGGGGACAGCTGCGGCCCCTGCGGTACCGGGACTGCGTGATTCTGCTGCGGCAGACCGCCGGGTGGGACGAGACCTTTTCCAGAGTGCTGGAGGAGGAGGGAATTCCCGTGAGCGTTGCGGCCAAATCCGGGTATTTCCGTACTATTGAAGTGTCCACGGTGCTGAATTATCTGCGGATCTGCGATAATCCCAGACAGGATATTCCCTTCGCGGCGGCCCTGCACTCTCCCATGGGGGACGTGACGGAAGGGGAACTGGCAGACATCAAAAGCGGCAGCCCGGATCTTCCCATTTATGAGGCGGCGGCCGTCTATGCCCGGGAGGGAAAAGAGCAGCGGCTGCGGGCAAAGCTGAACCGGTTCCTGGAAACTCTGGAACAGTTCCGGGAAGCGCTTCCCTACACGCCGGTTCACCAGGTGATCCTGAATGTTCTGGAGGATACCGGCTACGGCGCCGCGGCGGCAGCCATGCCCGGAGGAGAACAGCGGCAGGCCAATCTGGATATGCTGGTGAAGAAAGCGGCAGACTTCGAATCTACCAGTTACCACGGGCTGTTTCAGTTTATCCGCTATATGGAGCAGATGGAGCGGTACAAAGTAGATTTCGGGGAAGTCAGCCTCTATGGGGAGCTGGCGGACACGGTGCGGATCATGACCATCCATAAAAGCAAGGGTCTGGAATTTCCCGTGGTCTTTGTCTGCGGCCTGGGAAGCAGAATGAATCTGATGGATGCCAATGCGTCTGTGGTCTTCCACCATACCCTGGGGATCGGCGCTGACTGGATCGATCTGAAAAACAGAACCCGGGTCACACCTCTGCTCAAGGAAGCCATCCGCCAGGCCATCCGCCTGGACGCCCGGGGAGAGGAACTGAGAGTGCTGTACGTGGCTCTGACCCGGGCCAAAGAAAAACTAATCCTCACCGGCGCTTCGGAAAATCTGGAAAAAAAGCTGGGGGAACTTTCTCTGGGATTCCTGACCAGGGAGGGAAAGGTTTCCTACTGGGCCCGTTCCGGGGCCGGCTGTTTCCTGGACTGGATTCTCCCGGCTCTGAAGGATCACCCCGCCCTGAAGCCTCTGAGAGACATGGCGGAAGAGGCGGGCAGCCGGTCAGAGGGTACTGCCTTGGAAGAGGAAAACCGGATGCCGCTTCAGGTACAGCTGCTGACTCCGGATTCCATGACCCTGCAGGCAGCGGACCAGGGAGAGGAAAGAGAAGCCCGCAAAGAAGCCATCCGCAGCGGCCGGGCCGCCAGGGAGGAAGATCCGGTTATCCGGGAATTTCTGGAAGAACAGGACGGATACCGGTATCCCTGGGCGGAAGAGGAAGATATTCCGGCGGCGCTGACAGTTTCGGAACTGAAACAGAGAGAATCTCCGGAAGATCCGGACCGGCAGGCAATGGAACTGTATCCGGAGGCGGATGTGGTTCCGCTGATCCCGAAATTCATGAAAGAAGAAAAAGAGGAACTTCAGGGAGCGGCCCTGGGAACCATCTATCATCGGATTCTGGAGCGGCTGGATCTGGAGCGGGAGGTGACGGAAGCGTCCCTGCGGGAGCAGCTGAAGCAGATGGTAAACAGCGGCCTTTTGAGAGCCGGAGAGGCAGAGACAGTGAGAATTCCCAGGCTGATGCGGTTCGCGTCCTCCTCTATCGGGAAGAGAATGCAGGCGGCGGCCCGTCGGGGACAGCTGAAAAGGGAACAGACCTTTGTCATGGGAGTTCCGGCGGCAAAGATTCAGGCCGGATGGCCGGAAGACGAGCAGATCCTGGTGCAGGGAATCATTGACGCTTATTTTGAGGAAGAACAGGGCTGGGTGATTGTGGATTACAAGACGGACCGGGTGCCCTCCGGGGATATCCGGGAACTGATCCCGAAATACGGACGCCAGCTGGAACTTTACGGAAAGGCCCTGGAGCAGATCAGCGGGAAGCCGGTGAAAGAAATGGTGCTCTACTCCCTGACCCTGGGCCGGGAAATTCCGGTGGAAAAAGGAGGATTCTGAGGGGAGTCCGGTGGAAAAGTGAATAGATCCGGCTCAAAGAGGCCACACTCCGGATAGACAGATGCAAGCATCGGAAAGGAGTGTGGCCTCTTTTATGAGCAAAAAAGAGAAAAAGATTAATCTGCGGGAACTGACACCGGAAGAATCCCTGAAATATGAAATCGCGGAGGAACTGGGTCTGCTGGACAAGGTGCTGGACAAAGGATGGAAACAGCTTTCCGCCAAAGAGACCGGGCGGATCGGAGGCCTGGTGACCAAGCGGAAACGGGAACTGAACCGGGAAGCCCGGGGAGAAAGTGAAAAAAGTTCGTTTTGACAGATCTTCCCACTCAGAGTACAATGGGGACTATGAGAAAGAAATCAGAAATACAAATGTTCCGGAAACGGCTCGGCAGACTGCTGACCTTTCTGCCTGCAGTCTGCATGGCGTTTCTGATCTTCAGTTTTTCTGCTCAGACCGGGTCGGAATCCGCCTCTCTCAGCGGCCGGATTACCGAAGTGCTGGTGCAGGCAGCGGATCGGATTGCCGGGGCCGGCTGGACGGAGGAAGAAATCCGGGACAGAGCCGGCGCCTGCGAATTTTATGTGCGCAAGGCGGCTCACATGACAGAATATGCGGTTTTTGCCGTCTCTCTTCTTCTGCCGCTCAGGGGCTGCGGTCTGAGAGGCAGACGGCTGTATCTGACCACTTTTCTGATCTGCGCCGGGTTTGCCGCCGGGGATGAGTGGCATCAGTCCTTTGTAGGAGGCAGAGGGCCGTCGGTGAGGGACGTGGGGATCGACTGCGCGGGAGCGGGAATCGGAGAAGGGATAGCCGGATTGATTTTAGAAAGCCGAAAGAGAAGAAAAAATCAGGCACGCGCGCTGGAATAAATGTTAAGAAAATCATGCTGCTTTAGATTTACCTTCTTGCCCATCTGGTATATAATACCCTGTGAAGGAAACCGCCGCCATGGCTGGCGCGGCAGGTATAACGACTTTCAGGAGGTATTCACATATGATATCAGAAACCATGTGCAGGTTGGGAAAACATAAATCCGTGATCCGTGAGATCTTTGAGTACAGCAAAGAGAGAGCCGCGAAGATCGGAGCGGAAAACGTGTTCGATTTCAGTCTGGGGAATCCCAATGTTCCGGCTCCCGACAGCGTAAAGGACACCATCCGGAAACTTTTGGATGAAAAGGATGATCTGTATCTGCACGGGTATACGTCCGCCCAGGGAGACGCGGATACCCGGCAGGCTGTCGCGGAGGATCTGAACCGGAGATACGGCACCCATTTCCACGCGGACAATTTCTACATGACCTGCGGCGCCGCGGCGTCGCTGAAAATCTGTCTGACAGCCCTGACGGTGCCGGGAGATGAATTTCTGACCTTCGCGCCCTATTTTCCGGAATACCAGGTGTTTGTGGAGACAGCCGGCGCTTCCTTCCGCCCGGTGGAAACCGAGGAAGGAACCTTCCAGATTGATTTTGAGAAGCTGGAGGCAGCCATTACGGAGCGCACCAAGGGGATCCTGGTGAATTCTCCCAATAATCCCTCCGGAGTAATCTTTCCGGAAGCGGCGGTGCAGAAGCTGGCAGAGTTTTTAAGAGAAAAGTCAGAAGCCTATGGACATCCCATTTATCTGATCGCGGACGAGCCCTACCGGGAACTGGCCTACGGCAAGGATGTTCCTTATCTGACAAAATATTATGATAATACCCTGGTGTGCTATTCCTACAGCAAGTCCCTGTCCCTGCCGGGAGAGCGGATCGGATACATCCTGGTGCCGGATGAGCTGGTAGATCACAGGGATATGTACGCCGCGGTCTGCGGGGCAGGGAGGGCCCTGGGATATGTGTGCGCTCCCAGCCTGTTTCAGCATGTGATCGCCGCCTGTGCCGGGCAGGTTTCAGATCTTAGCGTATATCGGGAGAACCGGGAACTGCTGTATGGAAGTCTGACGGAATACGGATACGAATGTGTCTATCCGGACGGAGCCTTCTATCTGTTTGTAAAGGCTCTGGAAGAAGATGCCAACGCATTCTGTGAGCGGGCCAAGAAGTATGAACTGCTGCTGGTGCCGGGAGACGATTTTGGAGCCCCCGGGTATGTGCGGATCGCCTACTGCGTCACCACCGATCAGATCCGCCGCTCTCTGCCGGCCTTTCGGGCTCTGGCAGAGGAGTACGGCAGATAAGAATTAATAAACAGATTTTAAAGCCCGTTGACAATGTTGACGGGCTTTTCTCCGCGGCTGATCCGGGAGGCATTTTCCCATAGGGTCCGGTGCATCCGCCGGAAGCTTCCGGTGGTGATGCCTCCCAGGTGAGGGGAGAAGACTACCCGGTCCCGGCAGGATTCGGGAAGATCCACCAGGGGATTGTCCGCGGTTACCGGCTCCGGAGCCACAGTGTCCAGGCCTGCCCCGGCAATGAGTCCCTGGATCAGGGCGGCACGAAGGGCCTGATTGTCCACCAGTTCGCCCCGGGCCGTGTTGATAAGATACGCGTTCCGCTTCATACGGCTCAAGAAGGTTTCATCGATCATTCCCCGGGTTTCCGGTGTGACGGCGGCATGCAGGCTGACGATGTCGGAGACAGAGGCCAGCCGGTACAGAGGCAGATATTCCAGGCCGTATTTTTCCTCAAGCTCCGGGGATTTCCGGTGGGGGCTGTAATAGCAGAGACGGCAGCCGAAGGCGGCCAGGCGCCTGGCCGCGGCCAGTCCGATATCCCCCAGACCGATAAGGCCTACGGTGCAGTCTCCCAGTTCGGTAATGCCCTCTACCATGCGCCTCTCTTTCATCTCGATCTGACGGCCCCGGCGGACGGCAGCGTCCCCGGAGATTCCCGCGCGCAGCAGGGCCAGCATGAGAAAAATAGCCTGCTCCGCCACTGCGTCCGCGTTGGCGCCTTTGTTGTTGCAGACATAGACGCCCTGTTCTCTGGCAGCTACTGTGTCAATGCCGTCGAATGCCACTCCCTCGGAGTGGATCATTTTCAGATTCTTCATCTTCCGGATCAGCTCCCCATCCACCCGGGAGATGGCGTCCACAAACAGCACCTCCGCGTCCCATCCGTTTTTCAGCATCGTTTCCTGGTCCGCGCCCCTGGGGACAAACACCACTTCAGCAGTTTTCTGGATCTCCAGGTGAGGGCTGTAGCGGTCGTAGCGGGCGGGCTCCCCCTCTATCAGTATTTTCATTGGTATTCACCAGCTTTCTGTATGGAATTCTCTATCATTGAATATACTATGGCGGAGGTGATTTGTCCATGCTGAAAAAGTATACCGTCGGAGGCGTCCTGTTTACGGCAGTTCTGGGGACGCTGTCCCATTTTTTCTATGAGTGGTCCGGGGAGAATTCTCTGCTGGCTCTTTTGGTGCCGGTCAGCGAGTCTACCTGGGAACACATGAAAATGCTGTTTTTCCCCATGCTGCTTTTCTGCGTTTTTGAATCCGTTCTGCTGAGAAAACGGTATCCGGACCTTTTCTTTGCCGGGGCGGCGGGAATTCTCACTGGACTGCTGCTGATTCCGACGATTTTTTATACCTATTCCGGAATTCTGGGGAAAACCTGCGCCGCCGCGGATATTGTTCTGTTTTATGTCAGCATTCTCTGCGGATTTTTGGTGAGACACCGTCTGGCAGGACGGAAAAGAAGGCCGGGGATTTCCAGATGGATTTTAGGGGCGGCACTTCTGGCCCTGGCCGCGGCATTTTTTGCTTTTACCTGGAATCCGCCCGGGCTTGGAATCTTCGAAAATCCTCTGGCGTAACTGAATGTGTGAAAATCCTCTGGCGTAACTGAATGCTGACAAAGAAAGGCAGGTGAGGTATAATAATTGAAACGGCCCGAGAACCATGGGCCGGAAAACCCGGGCAGGCCGGATCCGGCTGTCTCGGAATACACAGGAGGGAAAAAAACACATATGATAAAGAAGGCAGCGGCGGTTCTGGCGGGGATTTTTCTGACTGTTTCTCTGACGGGATGTTCCGGAGCGCCGAAATTAAAATTACCATTTTTAGGAGGAGATCCGGAGCCGGATTATAAGAGCGGGGTTGTGGAAGAAGAATTTCAGGGCATCACATATCAGGTGCCGGAGGCCTGGCAGAGTCAGGAATCAGAAGACGGAGAGACCAGATATTATTATCCGGTTTCGGAAAACGGGGAGCTTCCCGTATCCATTATGCTTCAGTATGCCGCCATGGATGAGGAATTGTGGGAGGATGGAGAGCTGGAATTCCTGCACACCCTGTCCGCGGATTATAAATCTCTGGATGGCATCAGCAATTTCAAGCAGGAAGACTCCAGCCTGGGAGAGATTCCTGTGGTGAAGATCACCTGCGACCAGACGCCGGGGGAAGATTCCGGAACCTATCATGCCCGCTACACCCTGATTCCGGTAAACCGGGAAGCGGTGCTGACTGTGGCCAGCGCTGTGCCGGAGGATGCGGATAATAACTATGAAGAGGATTTTGAATTTATCTGTGAAAGCATTGAAATACCGGAGTAGAGGACGATATTTTATAAAATCGGAAAATCATATATGTATGTGAGGTATAAAATCCCTTTGAAAGAATAGTGCTTGAAAAGCCTGCTTTCAAAGGTTTTTTTTGCATAAAATACGGAAAAAAAGAAATATCAAAAAAATGAAGATATGGCATGCTACTATTAGGATAGTTAATTTAATGGAAAGTAAAATGTAAAAATTAGAGGACAGAAAAAACAATGGGTACTTTATTTTATCAAATGCTTTCTGTGATTTCTTTAGGAATCTTTCTTTCTGTTGCCGCACATGTTTTGTGGAAAAACGACAGCGGGGTAAAAAATGAGGCTTTTGTCTGGAGGGCCAGCAGCCAAAGAATAGGAAGAGCCAAGAAACGCAGAATTCAATTTTCGAAAAAAAGGGGAACCAGTTCTGTTTCACTGGTTCCGGGAGTCTACCGGATAGGAAATACATTTGACTGCGAACTGTATGTGGATGTTACAACGATCGGATCATTAAAGTTGCTTGCCAATCTTCAAACGGATTGTATCCGACTGACTGTCCTAAAAGGGAAAGTACAAATCAGACATCATCAGTACGAGCAGAATCCGGAGATACAGATAGAATTGCCGGAGTATGTCCCTGTTTTTGCCGGAGATATAAAACTTGTATTTAGGAGGGTAAAAAAATGACAGCTTTTTATCTGGTTTTTTCGCTGATGTTTTGCCTATGGAATATTACAGGGAGGGAGGATATTCCAGTAGTTATGTGTATGTACTACATTGCTTCTGTAGCCCTGCTTATGGTAGCAGGACTTCTGCTACATATAATCTGGAGAAAAAAAAGATACATAAGATTAGGATTGCTAAGTGCATTAGTACTTTTGCAGGTAGGGGCCGCTATTTCTTACAGGATGAACTGGTCGGAGAACGCAGAAGCAGATAGACTGGCGGCAGGACAAACAGTGATCCATTATTCCTATCAATTTCTGAAAGACGCAGCAGTACTTCTAGTTTTTTTTGCCGGAATTTATCTGCTATTCCGATATACTAGTCTGTATCGGAAGAAAATAGTCAACTATATCATTTTGTTGCTGCTTCCGTCCGCACTTTTTGCCGCTCGAATACAAGGAAAAGCTACGGGTGGTGCATATATTACGTTTTTCGGAATTATTATTTTGGGCATTGCTCTTTTGGGATATCCATTTGCCGCAGCCTATTTTCTCTCACATCCAGAGCGGAAATATCTGTTTCGTAGTGTAAACAGTCTGCCCATGAATCTGGTACTGTTGTTAACGTATACCGGAGTTCTCTTTCTGGGGTGCGTGTTCTGCAATGAGTTTGGAACACTGTTGATTCTTGGAACTGTCTGTAGCCTCCTGTTTTTTTTCTATGGAAGAAACTGGAAGACAAAGGTGATTTTTACGACGGCTGGCCTGACTGTTACATTAGTTGCCTGCATAACGATTCAGCATATACAGGATCGTGTAAGAATCTGGATAGATCCTCTGGCAGCTGAAAACGTGGAAGGATTGGAAGCAAAGGCGCAGTCTGTCCTATATCTTTTTCAGACGGTGCATCGATCAGGATTTTGGGGAAACGGAGTTGGAACCTTATCCCGAAGTATTTATCCTACCATGAATACAGATCATACCACGGTCACGGTTTTACATGAATACGGATTGGTTGTAGCAGTGGGAATTATCGGTCTGATCTGTGTTCTACTTGCCTGGTTTTTGCGATCCAAGACACAGGATAGAAGTTACGAGTTTATTTTAAATTTGGCCATGGCTATGGAATTTGGATGTGTTGTTTTACTGCATCTTGCAGGTAATCTGGGAAGCTTTCTCACTGCCGGAGTAGGAATGCCTTTTGTTTCTGACGGCATCTCAGTTAATGCAATGTGGGTAGCACTGTTGGCAATACACTGCGCAATTTATGATAAGGGGGAGGTAAAAAATGCTATATCTAAAAAAAAGTCATAAAGAAAGAAGCTTCTGGATTGTTTTTTTCGTACTTATGGCAGCAGTAGTGGTGGTATTCGGAGAGAGGGTTCATTTGTGGCATTTTACTGAGGTTACAGATGGCCAGGCAATTGCTTTAAGTGAACAATACAGGATGGGTTCTGTCTATGACAGACAGGGGGAGCTGATTGTCACAGGGGGAGAAAGTCCGGGGAGTATGAACTGGCAGGTGGCGCAACCCTTTCAGCCAGCCTTTACCAATCTGATAGGAGAGGATATTTCTGAAACTATGAATTCTAAAATGACAGTTCTTGGATGCTGTCCGTGGCTGTTTGGTTCAGAGGATGAGAGACTCTCACTGGAATGTTTTTTGCAGCCGGGAAAGGATAGAGTTGGGGGAAATGTATGGCTGACCATTGACAGAGGACTTCAGGAATATATATATGAACTGCTGCAGACAGCAGACAGTAATTCTGCAGCGGTGGTTGTCTCGAATTATACAACGGGAGAGATCTTGGCGGCTGTTTCTACCCCGTCATTTTCGCCGGGAGAAACGGTAAGCCGGGATGAAAACGGTATAATTAACGATGCAAGGGCATTCAGTCAGACTGTCAGTCGAAGATTTCACCCGGGGTCTACGATAAAGCCTATTTTAGCAGCCATTGCCTTAGATATTGATCCAGGGCTGGAAAATTTCCAGTATAATTGTTGTGAAGAAAATCACATTTTCCATACAAAAGATGGTGAGATAAAGATTCATTGCAGCGGAAATTCTTTACATGGGTTAGTAGGAATGTCTGAGGCTATGGCCTGTAGTTGCAACGGATATTTTATAGCGCTGCTGCAGCAGCTGCCTCGGGAAAAACTGGAAGAAAAACTGGAAGAATGGGGCTTCGATACAGTTACGGAATACTCATTTTTTTTCTGGGATGCCGCTTTTTTTGGAAATGCGAAACTCAAAGGGCAGGATGAATTATTCTCGGCAATTGGCCAGGGAAATGCCTACATAACACCGGTACAGATGAATGCCTTTACTAATGCCATTCTAAATGGCGGCAGTTATAAGGAACCTACCATAATTTTAGGAAAATCATCGGATAATGGGGAAAGCATTCAGGAATCATTGTTGGAGAACAGAGAATTTTCTGTATGCGGCAGGGGCAGCGCTGAGAAGGTAAAAGAGATGATGCTGGAAGTTACTGTCTCAGGAACAGGAACTGAGTTTTATCTGCCGGGATTTGCTGCCAAGACAGGTACTGCGGAAAATGAAGACGGTTCTGCAACGATATGGACTACGGGGGGCTTGACAGATTCTTTAACCCCTTATTCTGTCACCGTGTGTCTGGATTGCACAGACCAGGCAAGTCCCTATGCTGGAAAGATAGCACAGAGAATTTTAATGTATATGCAGGAGGAAAAACAATGAAAAAGAACAGAGAGAGGGAAGCAGCATATTGTAAATTTATCGACGACAGGGGAAACGTTCTGAAACCGGATGAAATAGAGTTTTTGCGAGTTCCGGATGAGTTGCTTCTGGATGATACGGAAGATCTGGAAGTGCGTACCATTGCGTCAGCGGATGTAAATCCTCCTGATGATATGGAAGAAAACTTTCCAGATGTTTTGTATGATGCCGATCATAATCTGTATCGTTTGAAACGGAGTAAAAAAACAGGAGAACTGCTTCCCATGCATGCCGGTCAATTTCCTATGTTGAGTCTGATTTTTATCGGACCAGCGGCTGCCGGAAAAACGCTGTATTTTCTGCAACTTAGTTCAGAATCCTTCAAACACGCAGTAGCCGCATATACGGGCGTTTCTATTTTTAACGATATGCCTGATGAAATGGAATCTTTTCAGAAAAATAGTGAGAAATGTCAACAGTTTATGGAATATCAGCTTCCAGAACCAACAAAACGAGGGGAAGACGTGCCTCCCATATATTTCCGGATACATAACCAGGAGAAGAATAACGATATTTTAATGAAATTGAAAGATATAGACGGGGAGGCATGCTGCAATATGCAGTGGGAAGATTCAAAAATCTTTCATCACGATTATCTGATTCTGATGATCCCGGCAGATGATATTACGGCATCAGGGCAAACTGTGGAAAATATATCCCAGAAAGTGGTGGAACAACTGATGAAGCGCCTGCCGGTTCTTCGCAGAGAACAGGATTATGAATTATTGGTAGTGATTACTAAAGCAGACCGGCTGAAAAGCCAGGAGAATAGATTAAAAAGTGTTTTTGAAAATTCGATCCATGCAGAAAAGGATTTCAGGCTTATTCAGGACACCCATGCGAAAGGATTTAATTTTGAAACTTTTAAAAATAAAAATAGCGAAATTCAGGCTTTCATGGAAGAAGAAGTTCCTAATCTTTACAACGAGATTAGGAGTATCGTTCCGAAAGAACATCTGGCCTTTTTTATGATTGCTTCAATCGGAGAGGAATGCGAAGATACTTTTGAATCATATCAGCCTTTAAATATTGACGAGCCCTTTTTATATATTCTTGCCCGGGAAGGTATTTATCCAACGGCAGTACAAGGTGAGCAGCTGAAAACGGAAGAAGTAGCTGGCCTTGTAAAACACGAAAGGATGGAAAAAAAAAGAAAAGTTAATTTTCGGACAATGTCTAGGCGCTTTTTAAAAGCGCTGATGTTGGATGAATGAAAGAGAAGGAGGAAAAATGGGATTAAATAAATATTTTTATGGAACGCGTATGGCAAAAAAAGGCGGACTTATGATCACTGAGACCAGTTGCGATTTCCCAGAAGAGCTGGTCAGGGAAGTAGAGCGGCGCTGTCTGGAACTTACAGCTCCGGATATGGAAACAATGCCTGTATCGGTGTATCCCTGGAAAGAACGTTACCTGGTCATGTATGCGAAGAAAGTACCGGGAGATCAGGACGACCCAAGGCCTCATGAACAGATTTGGGGAATCCTTTTGGAAGCGGATGAATTTCGTGATTTAAATTCCGTTATCTTTACGGAACCGTTTGCAGTTTTTATACGGGAACAGAAAGGAGGCAACTATGAAAAAACAGAATTCTCTGAAAAGTTGGAAAGAAACTTGGAAGAACGGGATTCTATGAAATGGAAAGTGGCATTGTTTTATGTATTGATTGATATTATTGAAAAAAGGCAAAAGATTCAGATCAGCGTGTCAGATAATCGGAATTTACAGGCTCTGGTTTATTCTCTTCTGCCGGACGAATTTAGTTCCCGCCTGTATACAATTTCCGATGGGGAATGCCCGCAGTCGCAAGCAGATATTTTATTTACAGAGAACTTTTATTACCAAAAAAGACAAGACTATAAAAAACTTAATCTGGAAAAAAGATTGGCAGAGAATCCAATTAGAAAGGAGTATGTTTATTTTAATCAACTGATTGCTGTTTCCACGCAGAGCAGGAATGAGGCATATAGAATGTTTAAAATCATTCTATCGAATACAAAGGAAGCGGGATCCATAGATTCTCGTTTGAAGATTTATGATTGTCTTGCGGCGGTATATTTATTTTGGAAAAAAGACGAGAAAGTGGAGTGGAATACAGTGAAATGTAAGCTGGAAAGCTTGATCAGACGCTGTCCTCAGCTGAAATCTGATATAATCAAGATGTATCCCATTGCCGCAGATATATTGAAATCAGAAGAAAAAAAAGATATTTTGAGCAAAGAAACGTCAGAGCTATTTTTTAATTTAGATCAATATCTAGACAGGAAAGATGAATCGAGGGAAATAACGAACAAAATACGTCTTACCTATGCCAAGGCCGGCGAACAGGTATGGCAGGAGTGTCAGATTTCACTACGGCAGTATTTGGAGAAAAAGAAACACATATTGGTTAAAAAGCGCGAAAAGTTTGGACAGCTGCTGATTTTAGCATTTCAGAACTACCAGGAAATTTGTTTCGGAAAAAACAGCAGTCTTTGTTTTGTTCCATGTGATCTTCAGGGAATGTTGTTGTTTCTTGAAAGACTACACTTAAGAAGAACAGAAAAAAAGGCAGTAACGGAAGCAATCTGGAAAATTCACAATGAAATTTTTCAGTTTTATGGAATTGAAAGGCAAATGGAAATAAATTTGAAACATATTTTAAGCGGGGAAATGGAGGGAAAATATGAATAAATGTGAAAACAATAGATGGCTCAGTAGTTCCTGGACCAAAAGAGGAGAGGTCCATGAGCGCCGGGGCCTGCTGTGCCAAGCAAGGACCATCTATAAGGAAAAGCATTCCATACAAGTTATTGCATTAACAGAAAGCAGGTGCTCTTCAGATCAATCTGTTTTAGCAAATGAAATTTTACTGGAGAACGTAGCTGAATATTTTATGAAAAATGCAAAATTATGGAGGAAAAACTCCAGGATAGATCTGAAAAATAAGATGCAAATTATGGTGGAGAATGAGTTGGAATATCTGAGTCTCTGGTATGATCTTCCAAGGTGCGATTTAGGGATTTCTGTGATAGCCGCATGTGTGGATCATGTAAAAAGTCGAATTCATTTCTTTCAATACGGGAAAGGTTGTGTTACAATTTTAACTAAGAACGCAGAAAAAATAATTGTGTCGAATAATGCGGAAATTGATCTTGAAACTTTTTACCGCGTGAAAGGAGTGATGCTTTTTTCAGAAGGGGCAATGCAGATAGAAAAGCTGAAGGACGAAGGAAAAATTGAGGATCTTGAGAAAAAGAGAGCAGAACCATCTGAAAGGTCAAGAGCTAGTTTCTGGGAGGATCAAGCGGCTATTATACTGATCCAGGGAAAGGAGACGGGAAATTATGGAACGAAAGAAACAAAACAATTTTTGGAAAAATATGACGCAATATATACATAGCGGGAATACAATACAATGGGATGAAATCGAAACAACAGGAGCAGAAAGACAGACTGATCTGAAAAATACAGATATAAAAAATTTGGATGAGAAGTCCAGAGAGAAAAAAACTGCTTCTTTCCAGTCTACAATCCGCTTTTTATGCCAGAAAATAGGGCTTTATATAGAAGAAGATAAAATGCAACTGTTACTGGAAGATATTGGAAATGGTACAGTTACCGATAAACTGCCGAAAAATGAGAACAGAGGTCTGGAGTCAGAAAAGACATTTAAAAACATTATAAGAGCATTGAAAAAAGCCTTGTTAGCAAATGGAGTTTCTGGAAGCGATTGTTCGGATTCAAAACTAAGAAAGATTTTGATTCATGTTCAGCAACACGAGAAAGAATTTTTAGGGATGATTGCCCCGGCGCTTTTGAACGAGAATGAAATCAATACATTTCTGAATCGAGTTTTGTGGAGAGACGGGTTAAATATTAAAAACTCTTGCGAATTTATCCTTTATATCATAAAGAAGAATTTGTTTGACAGTGAAATAAAAGATTTAGAAAAAGAAAGTACATATTGCTGTCCCTCCGATTATACAGCGTTTCAAAATCTTCAGCAGATGTATGAAGAAATACAACAGAAAAATGAGATGCAAAATTTGCAGGCAGCAGAATTTGAAGTGAATTTGGACAGAAAAATACAATCGATGAATCGAAATCATAAACGGTGGCCGGCACAGTATCAATCCGGGAAAACAATCGATCTAGATTTAAAAAAATTACTGGTGTTGCATCAGAGTCAAGTTTTATCGGGGAAGAGAAAAGAAGATTTGAACTGGGAGGTAGAGTATCCCAAACTTTTCAAAGAAGTTTATGCGCTGTATGAACCGGATATGACCCTTGATGAGCGGTTGGATCAGGAAGCTGCGGGGATTTATAAATCAGGGGAAAAATTATATTTGGAGAAATTTATAAAATATTTTTATTATAGCCCGATTCCCTATGACAAGGAAGAAGAAAAACTGGAAGCATATGATGGAATCAGAGAGATCATTCAACCCACAAAAATTGACCACTATACGAAATCCAGACAGAAAGACCGAAGAGAGGTGCTCTTGACGCTGTTTTTTCTTAAATTCGTCAAAAAGCAGAATGACCCGGAATTGCCAAAGGAAGAATTGAGGGAGAAGTTTGAAGCAGCAGCTAATAAATTTTTGGAAAGCAAAAAACTGCCAAAGCTTTATCGGGGAAAGAGTTGTGATCTGTTTCTAATGTTTCTTCTGCAGAACAGGGATCCGGCAGAAGCTTTCAGATATGTTTGGAGTACAGTCAATGGGATTAACGAGGATAGCAGAACATAAAAATCAGAAGAAAAATGAAAGAAGCCCACTAGAAAGAGGGACAGTTATTATCAACGGGCAGGATCGATATGTTATAGGTGATCTTTTTGGATACGGCGGGAGCGCTCTCATTTATTCAGCAGAAAAATATACAGAGGGAAATCAGGGGAAAAAGGAAGTGGCAATCAAAGAAATCTATCCGTCTCCGGAAAATGGATGTTATGGGCGCGGTGAGGATGGAATACTTTTTCCGGACTATTCTGACGAAAATAAAAAGAGAAGCGCAGAGGAATTTCTGAGGAAACTGTAAGACCGCCTCGATCAGGAAGAGCTTACGGGAGAAAGGCTGAAAGAAGATGTCTTTCTTATCTGTCCGATAAAAATACTTTCTCAAGCGCATTTTGAACATGGTAAGACCCGAATCCGCGGGCTGTCAGAAATGCAGAATATGAACCAAAGCGCTTCTTCACTGCCACAGGTACTGGAAGCGCTGAATAAAAAGTACGATGGAAAAATCCCATTTATCAATTCTGCGGATTCAGGACTGTACAGTTTACGGATTATTACAAAGATAACAGAGACTTTATCTAAAATACATGCGGCAGGTTTTCTGTACGGAGATTTGTCACCGGGAAATATTTTTTTGCTGGAAGGAACCTGGGAGGCTGTTTTTATTGATTTTGGTTCAACGATTTCTTTAAATACGAAAATAGCATATATCCCCTGCACTCCAGGGTACCGTGCGCCAGAATTGCTGGATCCAACGATGACAGAAAAGAAAACTGCTTCTGCAGATGTTTTTGCAGTATGCAGTATTCTTTTCGAACTGATAAGCGGGAAGGCATTTGCTATACCGGATGGAGAATTTTTTCGTCTGACCTATGATAATTTACGGCTGGTTCCGTGGTCCAGAATGAAAGAAATCGGGATTGAGAATCCGGCGGAAGGACTGATATTAAACTACATTTTTTTGCACGGTCTGACAGAAAAGCCGGAGCAAAGAATCCAGACGGCAGGAGAACTTTTGCGGTTGCTAAATTTTGCGGAAGAAATAGGAAGAAAGAGTGACCTGTTTTCTTCTTTATGTATTTTACATAAATCGAAGTTTTTAAAAGATTTGTGGATTTCGGATAAAAAGGAACAGACGGAAGGAACCAGATTATTGTGGGGATTCTTTAAATCCGAATCGATCACTCCAGACACACAGAATCTATTTTTGGCGGTAGAAAACTTGAATAAACGGCTGGGAACCAATATCTATGATATACAAAAAATGAGTTTTGTTTTTCAGAATCTAGACAGATGGTATAAAAATATAAAAAAAGAGAACGGAAGTATTTCTGATACCACAGAAGGCAGACAGACGCAATTGTTGCTGGCATGCTGTGGGGTAGCAATCTGTAACCATTTGGGCAATTATAAAGAAGCGATCTGCTTCTATCAGGAGTGTGAACGCGGAAAAGAAAATATACCATTGGAGCGATATTTGGATCTGCGCCTGAAAGGCGCTGAAAGTTATGCAAACATATTTAATTATAAAAAGGCTTCTGAGATTGTATCTCAGAATCTGCGTTTTTATCAGAAAAGAAAACAATTTTATTCTGACGCTGCCAAGGCAAATTTTAAGATTGAGTCTGAATTTCCGCTGCGGACTGATGAACTGGGAAAAACGGCCAGCGCGGTGGGAAGATATTCCGCATTTCAGGGGAAATATAAGAGAGCAGAGAAGAATTTTCAACTGTCATTGAAGGAATTTGAGCAGAATACACGGCAAAAGAAAAGAACAGAAAATTCATATATACAGATGCTGATTGCGGATGGTTCGCAAAAAGAAAAGGCAAGCAGACACCTGTCTGCCTATTTTGGTACGGATTTCTGGGAGAAAGTCCTGGAGGAATTAGATGACAGGTTGATACATCAAAAAAGAGCCGGAAATTCTGGGCCTGCGGATTATGACTTGTATCTGCTGTTAAAAGCTGTTCGAACGTATTATATCGAAGCTGTCTGCGACATTTTTTGGATTCGGTTGGAGCAGATGGCAGACCGTTGGATTGATTGGGAAAATTATACAGAAGGAGAAGAGTTCCTTTCAAAAAAGAATCATCCATGGGAACTAATTTATAGGCAGGCTGCTTTGTTATTATGTGAAAGAAATCAGATAGTCACTAAAAAGGGGAAAATGCTTTTTACTTTGTCACGGCATGTTGCAGAGAAATTTGACGGATTTCATAACAGTGATCAGATCATGAAAATCCCTTTGAATACAATACTGATTCTGCATATGATTACGTTGGCGGAAGAATACGAATTGGAAGCCAGATGGCAGGATAAAAATGCTGATAAAATCTGTAATTTGCTGAGCAATATAGAACAATATTTACAATGCCATAGCTGTAAAGCCATAGCGAATGAATTGAAAAAAGTTAATAGCTGGCAGCAAAAATATGCGATTTTAATGCAAAGATTTGGATATGAATATGAATGAGTGACATTGAACAGCCTAATACGGATTTATGGGAGAAGTGCTGACACCAGGCTAAAGTGTAAGAACATGTAGTATAAAAATCTTGAAGCTTTTGCAACTATTTTTAGTTGCATTTTCCTGTTTCTTGTGTATAATATGAAGGAAGAAATACTATGGGAAAGAAAGAAAAATTGATTCAACGACTGAAAGCAAAACCGAAAGACTTTACATTTGACGAAGCAGAAACATTACTGCAATATCTGAACTATATTCGATCAAATAAAGGTAAAACCAGCGGTTCTCGTGTTATGTTTGTAAGTAAGGAGCATGAAACGATTTTGCTCCATAAGCCGCACCCGCAAAAAGAACTGAAAGCCTATCAGGTAAAACAGCTGATAGAGACATTGGAACAGGAGGGACTTATATGAATAATACCATTCAATACAGAGGATATATTGGCAGCGTTGAGTTTTCTCAGGAAGATGGACTTTTCTATGGTAGAGTTATGGGAATACGATCTCTGATTTCCTATGAAGGTGAAACCGCAAAAGAACTCATTGATGATTTCCATGGCGCTGTGGATGACTATCTGGAAATGTGCGAGGCAGAAGGCCGAACACCGGAAGTTGCATATAAAGGCAGCTTTAATATTCGTATTTCTCCGGAACTCCATAAACGTTTGGTTATTTACGCCACTGCGCATAACATCTCGCTGAACAGCTATATTGAAGAGATTTTGGAGAAATCCCCCGCTGCACAAGTGCAATAAACATTTCCCCGTCAAGCAAAATACAAAGCCTGACGGGGATTTTAGTTTTATGGTGAATAGATATTAGATATTGCCTCGAATTTGGAAGAAAACGATCGTTCTTTAGGCGAAATTTTAGTATATTAAAAAAATAATGAATAACAGGTGTATACTATTAATAAGTTCAAGAGGGAGAAAAGATTGCAGATGAGAAGAATTACTTTTGATATTCCATATATTAAACTGCAATTTATAGCAGAAATGCTGGAGAATACTGCGATGCCTTCTAACAAGGTATCTGCGCTGCGGGGAGGTCTGGGCGAAATGCTACTGCAGCAGCACTGCGTAAGAGACAGAAATTGTGAAGTCTGTATTTTCAAAAAACCGTGTCTATTTCGCCATACTTTTTATACAGACATGGAAAAAAAACCGGCATATGTTACTGGAAAAGAAAGTGTTGGATATTTGATTGAATGCGATGATGTTAGAGAATTTTTTGAAAAAGGAAGCAAACTGCAATTTAATCTGCTTCTTTTCGGAGACAGTATTGCATATTTTAACCTGTATTTTCAGGCATTTTATCAGCTGGGTATGTATGGAGTTGGAAAAAATAAATCAGTATTTCAAATTGCGGAAGTCAGAAGCACGGAAGGAAATAGGATTATCTATAGAGATAGAGCTGATATGGGAGAGTATAAAGTATTTTTTCTAAAAGATTATATAGAAAGTAGAAAAAAAGAGTTGAGAATTGGTCAGGAACCCTGTGCAATGGTTTTTACTTCTCCCTTCAGTATGAAATATCAGAAGGAGTACATGAAAGAATTTTATGGGGAACCATTGGTAAAAGGAGCAGCGCGTCGGGTTCAAATGTTGAATTATTACATGGGGCAAGAAACAGAGCTGCCGGAATTCAGTCAATATCCAAGAATTATTCATCAGAAAATAAAGCAGGAGAGTATAAAAAGGTATTCCAGCACACACGGGTCAACGATGATTTTGCGGGGGATTTCCGGGTATGCGGTTCTTCAGGATGTTACAGAAGAATGTCTGAATTACCTGATTGCAGGCGAATTGCTTCATATAGGTAGAAATACAAGTTTTGGATTTGGAAAATATCATTTGCGTGTTGTCAAATAACCCTCCTATCGCTGGAGGTTCCGGACAGCCCGTTCAGGGCATTGCACTGCCGATCGGTTCCATAGAGAAAGTATTACAAAATGTAAAATCAAATTTGAAAGGAGACAGGATGAATCAGGAATTAATCAGCATGACAGAAAAGTGGAAGGCATTAGAAAGAAAAACAGAGAAACAAAGAGAAAAAGCAGAAAATTTTTATGAGACAAAACTTATGAAATTGATTGAAGAGGAATTTATTGCAAACAATCAGGATAAACTTTACGAGAAAATAGAATATCTGATTATGTCTGTTGGGACATCTTATGAACCGCTTGTGCTGGACATTCAATTGCTACAGCCCAGGCGGATTCTCTTTCTCTATACAAAGAAAACAGAAAGTGTCTTAAATAAAATTTCAAACTATTGTCAGTTAGATGCTATGAGATATTCAAAAAGAGAAGTTGATGAAACAGATCCGCTGGATATATACAGAGAAATTAAGACTGCTTATTTGAAATGGGGGCGTCCGGAAAGAATGTATATTGACTTTACAGGCGGAACAAAGTCTATGTCTGCAGCTGCGGCTATGGCTGGAGCAGTAATTAATGTTCAGTTGATTTATATTGGTACAACGAATTACCTGACAGATTTTCGTAAACCGGATCCTGGAACTGAGTGTCTCTTCTACATTTCCAATCCGGTTGAGATATTCGGAGATCTTGAAATAGAAAAAGCATTTGCTCTGTTTGATAAACATAATTATGCCGGAGCGCGGAAAAAGCTTCGGGAATTGAAAGAAAAGGTACCGACTCCGGATATCCGTCAGCAGCTTTCCTTTGTATATAAGCTGGCGTTATCCTATGAGCATTGGGATGCTCTGGAATTTCCGGAAGCTTACAAGGCTATGCGGATATTGACCCGAGAACTGGAACGGGACTATAAACTGAATAAAAATTTTTTAATGATGGACTTTCTGCCGGTGCTGAAAAAACAGGAATTAATTTTAAAACATCTAAATGCCTTATCATCCGCGTTGAAAGAAAAACGTAATATGGACATCCTGCAAAATCGGGAATATATTATTCCGCTGATGTTTACAATGCTTGTCAATGCGGAAATACGGATGCAGCAAGAAAAATATGATATGGCAACATTACTCTTATATCGTCTGCTGGAGATGATAGAACAGAGACGCCTGGCAGCATATAACCTTTATGTTTCCCAGATGAATTATGCGGATATTGAATATAATCTGGAACGGCAGCCGAAACTAAAAGGAGCAGAACCTAAAGAAAGACTTTGCATGCTCAAAGAAACTGTTTTTTTGATAAAAAAGGAGCTGTTCAGAAAGAATGTCAATTCGTATTTGCCGGAACAGATTTCTTTGTTAGAAGGATTTATTATTTTACTTGCGCTGAACGATGAGATAACAGAGGTGAAATCTGGGAGGGCGCTGGATAAGCTGAGGCGGATTCGCTCTATGGTATATCTGCGCAATAACAGCATCTTTGCCCATGGACTCGGGCCGGTATCTATCGAGGATTTTATGAAATTTAGAACTTTTGTAATAGGATTGTTCAGAGAATTTTGTAGGATAGAAAAAATTAATTTTGAAGGATACTCGAAAGATATAGAATGGCTGAATCCATTGCGTTCTAAAAATTATATGCGCATGGGGGCGGAAGAAGCATGGCAGTAATTTATATTAAAGAACAGGGGACGATGATCCGAAAAAAAGGAGAACGTGTTGTAGTCAGCAAAGGAACCAGAGAACTTATGGAATTTCCGATATTAAATATAGATGGGATAGCGTTGATTGGAAATGTACAGATGACAACACAGGTTCTGCAGTTTTTGCTGAGGCAAGGCGTAGATATTACTTATTACTCCTATGGAGGACGATATCTCGGTCAGACGGCTTCCGAATCATCAAAAAATATTTTTCTAAGATTATCACAATATGAACAATATAATGATGAAACGAACAGACTCAATTTTGCAAAACGTATTGTTGAGAATAAAATACAAAATCAGTTGGCAGTCATCGCTGGCCATAGATGGAAAAATGATGCCAGCTGGAAAAAGGATATAGAACAAATGAGAAAAATTGCGGCTAAAATAAAGGAGGCAGGGACAACCAGCGAACTGCTGGGGATAGAAGGCATATGCAGTAATATATATTTTCACTCATATGGGAAAATGTTTCTAGGAGACTGCGAGTTTCATGGCAGAAGCCGTAGACCGCCCAAAGATCCGATCAATGCAATTATCAGCCTTGGATATACCTTTTTGACCAAAGAAATAGCTTCCACTTTGGAAACAGAATCATTTGAACCATATTTAGGTTTTCTACATGGGATTCGCTATGGGCGTAAATCGCTCGCACTGGATATTATTGAAGAATTCAGGCAGCCAGTGGTTGATAAAATGACACTGAAATTGTTTAATAAGCGGATGCTGTCAAAATATGACTTTGACATAGAAGGGGCAGGGGTGCTGTTGAACACAGAGGGGTTTCAGAAATTTTGTAACGAATATGAAAAATGGATGGACGGACGGGAAGGGGGGAGTGAAAAGAAAGGATTTCGGGAGATTATCAGAAAGCAGACGGCTCATTTGAAACATTGCCTTCAGAATGGGTTGGTATATATTCCATATAGAATGGAGAGTTCGGATGTATGTAGTAAGTTATGATATTTCTTCTGACAAAATACGCAATAAAGCGGCAAAAATATTGGAAGGATATGGGATAAGGATTCAATATAGTGTGTTTGAGTGCCGGATTACAGAAAAAGAATATGAAGAATTGTGCAGGAAACTCATAGATTTGATGGGTAACAGGAAAGAAGGAAATATAAGATTTTATTCTCTTTGCAGAAATTGTGAGAAAAAAATTTTTGCAGTGGGACAGGTTGCAGAGCAGTACGAAAAAATTAAAGAAAAAATCATCGTTATATAAGGGGGAATATTATGGGGCTTTACAGCAAAATAATTGATCTGCAAAAATTGGGGCAGGCCTGGGAGAGAGTAAAAAGGAATAAACCGGCAGCTGGTGTCGATCATGTGACGTATGAAATGTTTGACAGCACATGCAAAGAAGAATTAAAGCAGTTAAATATTGAACTGGCAGAACATCGATATAAAAGTCTGCCGGTGAAACTGAGTAATCTATATAAAGGAGAGAAAGTAAGGCAGATTGCACTTTTCAGCATGCGGGATAAGGTAGTTCATCAGTCCATTGCCGGTGAATTGAATAAATTATACGAGCCGCTTTTTTCGCCCTGCGCGACAGCATACCGACAGGGAAAATCTGCGCTCGAGGCGGTAAGGAAAATTGAAGAAAGACTGAATACAACGAAAGAGATATGGGTTTTAAAATTAGACATTGCAGATTTTTTTGACAGTATTCGATTAGATCTGCTTTATGAATTCCTGAGGCGGAAAATCAGAGAAGAGGATGTTCTGGATCTGATTGCGGCAAGTCTGCAGGCACAGGTTTTCGATGAAAAAACAGGTGAGTTGAAAAGAAAAGAGAGAGGAATTTATCAGGGGGCGTCTTGCGCGCCTGTTCTTTCCAATATTTATCTAATGGATTATGATGCGGAAATGGAGAGTAGAAGCAGTTTTTACATCAGATATTCAGATGATATATTGATCATAGATTCCAATGAAGAAAAGATAAAAATATTGCTGGAGTATACAAAACGTTGTTTTGAAAAACTGGGATTAAGACTGAAGCAAGATAAAATCTATCTTCGATATCTTGATGAAAAGGAAAGCTTTACATATCTGGGATATGATTTCTCCCGGTGTGGAAAGTCTATCCCGGCAAAAGCTATAGCTTCACTCTCTGAACGTCTGGAAACAATGTGGTTTTCTTCCGATTTAAAATGGGAAGAAAAACTGCAGAAAGGGCAGGAGATACTTGGGGGCTGGGAACAATATTATCGAGAGGAACGAAAGCCGGATAGTATCATAGAGTACGTTATACTTTTATCTATGGTGCAAAGAAAAACTCCAGAAATTATTGAGAAGCTGGAAAATCAAAGATTTCAGCTGAAAAATTTTTATAAAGATATTGCGTGTCACATGGTGCAGTACTGGTCTGAAAAAGGAAAATCGGAAAATGTCCTGATGGAATATGAACAATTCTATCAGGTGCCGGAAGACAAAGCAAAAAAAATTGAGCCGGCAGATAAAACTTTAAAAGAATTAGTCGTTAACTATGGAAAGCTGATGATTCATTCGGATGAGAATCTGTATTTGGAAATTATGCAATTGTATACAGACCGGGGAGAGTATAAAAAGGCAGCTCATTTCTGGGATTTAAAAGCAAAATGCGGGGGAAAAGAGGAGATATCCATACCGGAAACCGATGTCGTTAATTTAGGATTATCGGATGAAGCATCATTGCAGATTAGTATACAAAATTACATAGATTTATTTGCGGGACGTGAGGATACCTATACAAAAGAAATTTTAAAAAATGGAAAACATCAAATCATGGAACAGGTTATGGAACCCCTTACCGAGGAGATCATTCGGCAGCATCTGGATGGAAAAATCACAGCGGGAACTTATGTGCAGAGACCAAATGGAACAAGTAAGTACATGATCTTTGACGTGGATATTTCTAAAAGGATATTACTGCAATTTCCTTATGGAAGCCAGGAATTTTCTGCATATAAACAAAAAGCAGCAGAATATACCAGGATTTTGTGCAGGACATTAAAAAGCATGGGGATTTCCGGTTATATTGAAGACACAGGATATCGGGGATATCATATATGGGTATTTTTTACGGAGTGGATTCCTATACGTTATATCCATCAATTGGCGGAGTACGCGCAAAAAGAAACCAATGCTCAGGAAGATATCCTTCTGGAGATATTCCCCAATAATATTAGAATTCGTCAGGGCAAATACGGACAGGTGTTAAGACTTCCGTTGGGAATTCATACGATAACCGGAAATAGAAGCTTCTTTGTCAATGAAGAATTCCAAAGAATAATCAATTATAAAGAGTTTTTAATGCAAGTAGCCAGGCATACCCTTACCACAGTTCGTAAAATCTTGGGAATGCATTCCGATGTGGCAGAAGAAAAAATAACGTTAAAAGAAGTAGACAATCATCTTGAACGTTTTGGAACTTTGCCGGAATCTGTAAAGCTGGTATTGGAAAAGTGCAATCTGATGCGGTATCTTTGCCAAAAAGCAGTTACAATCGGATATTTATCACATTTTGAAAGAATGTCGGTTTTATATGTATTTGGGCATATGGGTGATGAAGGAAAAGAATTTGTGCATACAGTTATGGGATTTACATTGAATTATCAGTATAATACGACGCAGAAATTTATTTTAAAACTGCCGGAAAAGCCAGTAAGCTGTATAAAATTGAGGGATCAATATAAGATGATTACTGCAGAATATGGATGCAGCTGTAATTTTAAACGTACAAAAAATTGTTATCCATCTCCGGTGCTGCATGCACTTAAAAACAGTGATGAAGAACAGAGTGATATAACTGTTCCAGTAAGCCGCGCTCTTTCCAAAGGCAAAGAAGAAAATGTATACGAAGAAATTAATATTCACAAACAGACAGAAAAGTTGGCTCAGAGAATTGTTGAACTGAAAAAACAGAAAAGAGGATTAGAAAAAACTATTCACAAAATTGAAACTGAGTTACAGGCAATTTTCGATCAAGCATCAATCGACTGCCTGGAAATTGGAATGGGACTTTTGGTGAGGAGAAGAAAAGGGGAAGCCTATGAGTGGCTGATCGAATTATAAAAAAACTATGCATTCAAGACCGTGCGGTATAAGGTTGTCAGTGGAAAGATCCATATCTACGATGAACAGCTGAACTACATCTGCTCCCATAATCTCAGCGAGCGGAAGGGAAGCGTCAACCAGCTTCCGGAACACCGGAAACAGGAATCCGGCGACTGGATCGAGATCATGGAGCGCCTTCGCGGCAAATGGAACTGTTATGATTTCCAGCACTTTATCAACGGCATAAAAAAGGAGAATCCACGGCATATTTCCAAGCAGCTGCGCGCGATTGAGCAGTTCCTGAATGCAGAGAATCCGGATAAATCTCTTGTCGTCCAGGTAATGAAGAAATGCTGTAAGAAATACCGCTATCCGTTTTCTCAGTTCAAGGTTGTCTACAGTCTTGCAAGAGCAGGACGGGAACTGGCAACGGATGACTGCCGTGCACAGATACCCTCCGGAAGTATCGTCTATACTGACCTTTCTGTTTATGCGAAAGCATTCCGGGAACGCACGGAACGGAAGGAGGCGGCTGTACAGTGAACTGAGAGATCTTAAAAAGCATGGATACCAGCCATATCCCGGTACAGCGGCTTACTGCGCTGCTGGAAACCTTCACTCTGAAACATGCGGCCCGTATGCTCCCGGATCTTCTGGAGACAGCAGACCTGCAGGATTCATCCTGCAGGAAGTTTCTCCTGGCAGTCATAGAAACGGAAGTAAAGAGCTAGAATGAGCGGCGCAGGAAGCAAAACTACTCCGCAGCGCATTTTCCGCCAAATATCCGCCCTCTGGAAGAATTCGATCCTGAGGAACTGGAGTCCGGGATCACTCAGGCACAGCTTGTCATTATTGATGAGATCGGTTACACACCAATCAGCTGTGGACAGGCAAACCGCTTTTTTACTTTTATCAGCGACACCTATGGAACCAGCTCCATCATCTTTACCACCAATAAGGAGATCGTTGACTGGGCAGAGATGATGAGGGATCCAGCACTTACAACCGCCATGCTGGACTGGATCCTCCACCATGCAAAGTGCTATTCTTTCAGGGGAGAATCTTACCGGCTGAAGCACCCGGATCTTTATCCACAGAGTTGAGCAGATGACAAAGTCTGCTTACCATACCGTGTAAAAAGGTGCTTACCTTGCGATGTAAAGATCTGCTTACCATGGTATGTAAAAAACTCCTTACCATACGATGTAAAAAACATCTACCTAACAAAGTAAAAAAAGTGCAACCCTGCTATATCTATATTATGATGCAGGATATTATGATGCAACCCTGCTATATTATGATTGACTTTGACTGAAAATGGGTTATAATGATTTGGTGAGAAGGTTTGAAACTTAGAAATATGAACAAACTGTTAACATGACAAAAAACGGTGTGAAATCAATAAAAGACAGAAAATTCTGACGAATACATGCAGAATTAAAGCAAAAAAGCCAGTACTTATGCGGGGTTTCTGGGGGTACTGTAGAAATGAAAAAGGCCCGTTTAGGGCATTGACACCCTACATAATTTTCCATTGTCGTCTTCTCCTTTCTCCGTAGAAATGAAAAAGGCCCGTTTAGGGCATTGACACTTCCTTATAGTACATTTTGGTTTGAAAATTTTTTCTTTGTAGAAATGAAAAAGGCCCGTTTAGGGCATTGACACGTGATATCTGCAAGACAGACTCATATGACCATACCGATCGTAGAAATGAAAAAGGCCCGTTTAGGGCATTGACACCTAAAGAAATCTCTTCAAGAAATCGAAGTAACTTCTTAGTAGAAATGAAAAAGGCCCGTTTAGGGCATTGACACTCTTTTTAGAGCTAATGAACGGTCAATAATAGGCTGGTAGAAATGAAAAAGGCCCGTTTAGGGCATTGACACCCTCCACCTGACACAAGAAATATAGTATTAGGCATAGTAGAAATGAAAAAGGCCCGTTTAGGGCATTGACACCCTTATCCATACTCTTCTCCTTTCATGGATCTCCGTAGAAATGAAAAAGGCCCGTTTAGGGCATTGACACACTCTTCATATTGTGGATTAACAGAAACGTGCTTGTTCTTGTAGAAATGAAAAAGGCCCGTTTAGGGCATTGACACTTAATATGACCTTTAATCGCCATGAGAATCATCATTGGTAGAAATGAAAAAGGCCCGTTTAGGGCATTGACACACAGAAGTGAAGATTCAAGTAATTATCAATTAAGTCTTTGTAGAAATGAAAAAGGCCCGTTTAGGGCATTGACACTCCAATGTTCCAAAATGAGGTGAAGAATTTGGCTGTGCGTAGAAATGAAAAAGGCCCGTTTAGGGCATTGACACCGAGCTTCATAGTTCTGGTAGTTGCAAAGCCTCCCATCGTAGAAATGAAAAAGGCCCGTTTAGGGCATTGACACCAGCAACACTACAAGAAATCCAATTGCTACCAAAATTAGTAGAAATGAAAAAGGCCCGTTTAGGGCATTGACACATACATCGTTCATATTGGTATAAAAACCGCAATAGATGTAGAAATGAAAAAGGCCCGTTTAGGGCATTGACACTTTTTTCTTTTGTGTTTTTTCCTAATTTCCATATCGTAGAAATGAAAAAGGCCCGTTTAGGGCATTGACACAACCCATGTGGAAGATGACGTCGGCATCAGCTTTGTTCTCGTAGAAATGAAAAAGGCCCGTTTAGGGCATTGACACACATCTTTAGAGCTTGCTCCTTGTGCTCCATATCCGTAGAAATGAAAAAGGCCCGTTTAGGGCATTGACACTTTACAACGCTGAATTTCATAGGATTTCAAATTCCGGTAGAAATGAAAAAGGCCCGTTTAGGGCATTGACACACAGTCAAGTCCATATTTTTCCAAAAACTCGGAAAATGAGTAGAAATGAAAAAGGCCCGTTTAGGGCATTGACACAAGGAAATTGACATATTCCTGTTCTTCATTTGTAGAGAGTAGAAATGAAAAAGGCCCGCTCAGGGCATTGACACAAGGTGTTTTTCTTTATTGGTATTGTTTGAATCATAGGAGGGTACATTTCCCGATGCTTGCATCGTAACTTGCTTAAGGATAGATAAAAAAAGTGATAGAATGTAACCGGGGAGGAGAAGTTGTAGTAGACGATGAAGTAGAAGAAATCAAAGAAATATATATAGAAATAAGCAAAAGATATGACCTTTATAATCTGAAAATAGGAACAGATAAAGATCATGTAAATTTTCTAATTTAGTCAGTACCAAGCTATAGTCCAATGCGGATCGTCAAGATTGTAAAAAGTATTATTGCAGGAGAAGTATTTGCAAAATGCCCCGAAGTAAAGGGAAAATTATGGGGAGGGAATTTCTGGTCATCTGGATATTATGTGGCAACGGTAAGCGAGCATGGGAATGAAGATGTGCAAGCAAATTATGTAAAGGACCAAGGAAATGAGTATAAGAAATTATTTCGAAAGGCAAGTGCTGTGAGCGACGCCGTAGGAGCCGAGCACAGTGCTTGAGTGATTGCACCGGGGTAGTTGATCATATATTTCAATGGGACTATCTCGATTAAGGAGAGAAAGGCAGATGAAGATTTATTTAGTGCCGTTTTACATATCAGAAGAAAAATTAGCAGAGCAGAAAATTTGTCCAGATGCAACGGTTGAAGCGGAGTATGGGGATAAAGTAATTGAAGGACGCAAGATCACACTGGCGCACCATGTGGAGAAGTATGCAAATATGCCGGCACCATGCTGCAGGGAAGAGGATATTCTGGAAGAGGATAGTGTCATTGTAATTAGTCATATTGATTTAGATACGGTAGGCGGTTGCCTGATGTTGACAGGCAGGAAACCAGATAATAAAGAATTTTGGGAAGCAGCCGGCTTTATAGACTGCCATGGCATTCATCATATACAGGAACTGCCTGGGACGGTTCAGATGCAGCTAAACGCAGTGTACGCCTGGGAAAAGGAACATCGGTTAGAGCGTTCAGAGAAAATTCAGGATGTTACCGCATTTATTGCGGAATATGGTCATGTGATAGAAGAGATTTTGAAAGGAAATAAGGATTATATTCAAAGGGGAAGCATCTGGGCTGCTGAGGAGGAAAGGAAAACAGAAGCGTGCCTGATCTGGGAAAATGGAGAACTTCGTATTTTTGAGATACCAGATCAAACTTTTTGCTCTGCCGCATACTATTCGCCAAAATACCATAAACCTGCCAGAGCGACATTAGCTTACAGTAAACCCAAAAAGAGTATTACAGTTGCATTTGAGGACGGAGGGAAAATTTTTTCGGCAAAAGAAATCGTCCAGGAATTGTGGGGGGAACTGGCTGGCGGGCATCCTGGAATTGCAGGTTCACCCCGAAATATGGAGATGACAAAGGAAGACTGGTTAAAAGCGCAGGAAAAAATGAAATCACTGTTTGATAGAGAGAGGAGATAATGACAAATAAAGTAACCTATACCATTTGTATGGATGAAAGTGGAAAGTTTGAAGAGAAAGAGGATAAAGCCCGTTTTCTCGGAGGGCTGATTTATAAAGGGGATGATTTTAAAGCAGAGGAGGAGCGGATAAAAGTTCGCTTTGAAAAAATTGCGGAGTGTATTACAGTCAAACTGCGGAGTAAAAACAAAAATTTTACGGGGAAAATTCTTTTTCCTGTAAGTTTCCACATGTCTCATATTCGGATTGCGGATGCCAATGATGTTTTAAGGGACGCAGTGCCGGAAGAAAGCGCACTAATAAAGAATGAGATAATAGGACAGTTTTTAGAATTTCTAAAACCGCAGGTTTCCTTTGCGAGGCGGGGAGGCTACGAACTTTTTATGATGATTGATCCTTCCGGAAAAGCTAGAAGTTTTGAGTCGAATCAGGTATGGGACCGTTTTAATATGACAAAATTATCAGATCCCGGGAATCTTTATGTTCGTTTGGCTACTTTGACAGTCGCAAAAATGGTTTTTTATTTTTTAAAAGATGATATGAAGAGCGCTCATTTTATGCTGGCAAGCCGGACTCCTTTTGCGGAGGGCCAGGATGTCAGAAAGGTGAGTGCTCTTTTTCGGATTCAGCAGGAGGGAAAACGAACGTATTATTCTCAGGTTGATACGGGGACATTTGTAGCAGCTCTGCAAAATAAAATTTATGAAGGAAATGCGGTTTTGAATACAGTGCCTGGGGAAGTTTCTTTTCATGTGGATTCGTTGGACTATGGAGGAAAAAAGGAGATATCCCCTTTTTATTATCTTTCAGATATTATCTGTTTGGCTCTTCAAAGAAGATTATATAGATTCAGCAGCTATGAGCAGTTTGAGGTAAGCGCAGAACTGTTGGAACGGGTCAGGCAATCCTTTGGAGACAGCGGATTTCCGGCTTATATCTGGACTTATGAAAATACGGATATGCTGTGGCAGAAAGCTCTGGATTATTTTGCAGAAGGAGAACTGGTTAAAGGCTGGGAACTTCTGTATGACATAATAGATGATGCAGAATCTGTATCGGGAAGGTTTTATAAGAAATTCTGGATTCCGGAGGCGGAACACTGGGTGGAAAAAAATTATATATCTGCTGCACCTTTAAGTTCAGAAGCAAAAGAACTTCAGACAAAGCTTCCGGGCTATTTGGAGTACCTAAATGAAATTTTGCATTCCAGTAAACCGGATAAGATAAAATGGATTGCCGATCATTTAAAAAATCTGATGCGTCAAAGAAATGTGCGGGAAGAGAAACTCTGGTACCGGATTTATGATATTTTGCTCCGATGCTGCAATCATCAGGGGAATATACGTGGTACAGAAGCATGTCTGGTACAGTTAAACAGATATTGCGGCGCTGTTGCCGGAGAGGAATATCTGGCATCTATAAACCGGGTGCTGCAATGGTATTTTAACCGCTTTTCTTATCAAGGACTGCTGAAGATAGGGGAAACAGTAACCAGATTTGAAGAAGAAAAAAATGAATTGAGCAGAAAAGAAATGCAGGAAATCAGTTCTCTGATGTCGCAATGGGAGGATTGTGATTTTCAGGAGACGCCGCTTAGTCAGAATCGTTCTTTGGGAGTTACGTACAGCAGTTTGGGACAGGCCTATAGTTATCTGCGTATGTATGGCGAGGCGGAGCAATGCTTTATCAAAGCTTTAAAGCAGTTTCCATGTGGAGGACGAGACTATCATCAGACTTTGAATTATCGGATGCATGCCTTTATTCAGGCTGGAAAGGAAAAAGAGTATGAAAGACAGGAAGAGCAATTTTTTGGAAATTTGAATCCGGAAACCCAGCTGCGGAAAATGGTTCCGCTGAGCAAAGAAGTCAAAATGGAATATGCAGGATATGATTTATTTGTATGGATAAAAGGGATTTATTGTTTTGGTAAAGACGCAAAAAGCTATAAGAAAGCTGTAAAAAACCTGGTTAGAGAAATCAAAGGCCGATGGAATGCTATTCATTTGTCTATGCATCCATGGGCTTTGGTGTTGAAATATCTGTATTTATACGGTAAGAGAACACGATGTCTTGATGAAGATGTTTTGGTGGAAATACAGGAAAAATTTCAAACAGAAATAATGTCAGATTTGACAAAGCAGATAAAACAGGAAAGGTGGGGAACGTTGGAAACAGTTAATAGCGCGGCTGCCTTCGCGATTCTCACTGATGAGCAGAAGTGTTCTATTTGGGAAAAGGTGAGGGGAATGATGCTATACAGAGATACAGATATATGGCCGGATTTTCCTGTAGAGAATATCGGACAGGCAGAAACTTATTTTCGGGAACATTTAACGTATATGTATCAATGATGGGAGGTATAGGATGAATATCCATGTAATTCTTGTGGGATCAAATCCGCTGCCCTGCTATATTGGAGCAGCGTATCTTCTGGGGAGAGATGAAATTGCAGTGTCGCAGGAGAAGAAATGGCTGCCCAAACCGGATTGGTTTTTGTGGGTGGTGACGGAAGAAACGAGGAAATATTGTGAGAATATAAATTACATACTGAATATGCAGTATCAGAAAAAATACGAGGGTGTCCATTCAGACATTGTAAGTCTCAGAGATGGAAGAGATGCCGCTGAGATAGAAGAAAAAATAATAAATAAAATATGTGAAGTAAAAGAAAAGAGGCCGGTACATATCTTGTTAAATAATACCGGGGGAACAAAACCAATGGCGGTTTATTCCACAGTAGCTGTAAGAAAGGTCGCCGGAGCACAAATAGTAGAATGTTATATTGATCCTGTAAAAAACAAAATACGCTGCCGCATGGCGAACAGTAAAAATGAAAAACATGATTTCCCGAAAGAAAACGATTTAAGAGATATAGTAAAAATTTCTTTAGACCAATTAGTGCAGATGCATTATGGGAAGCAGGTACATATAGAAGCTACAGATTATCAGAAATATGGCAGTGAAGAGTTATGCTCCCAATTGATAAATAAAAGAAAAATTATTGAGGTGGCAAAACAATTATTATCCAGCAAAGAAGTGTATGAGGAGTATACAAAATTCTTTAAGAAGTGTAAAAACATTAAAAAAATAGATGTTGCAAAGCTCCAGGAGGTCTTAGAGAAAAACAAGAAATTATTAGAACTTTTTGACCGGGAAAAAATCGAAGAGGCGGATAGGCTGATTTTTGCACGGGGAGATTGGCTGGAAATTTATTTTTACAGCGCTCTTTTAGATGCCCGCAGATCTTTAGAAGAAAATATAGAAACAGCATGGTCTTATAAAGTGCGGCCGAATAACGGAGACAAAACATTTGAAATTGATGTGTTGGCCTTAAGGGGATATGAATTGTCCTATTTTTCTGTATCCATGGCTGAGAGTAATGAACAAAATATGGCAAAGGGGAAATGGTTTGAGGCGGTTTATCGAGCAGAGCAGATAGCAGGTGAGCATGGAAAAGTCGGGATTGTAAATTTGATGACAGAAGGGTTAGAGAGTTTTAAAAAAGACCTATCCAGTTTCAAACGAGATGTAGATTTATATGAAAGAGATATTTTGAATGATTATTCTCTGTTAGTAGATACTTTAAAAGAACATTTTTCTAATTAACGAAGGAGAAGATTATGGGATTACTGGCATTATATGATACTGTTTCTGTGCAGCGGTATATTTTTCAATCTAACCGGCTTCGGGATAATCGGGGGGCTTCAATGCTGGCCAGAGATTGTTTCAGCAAGGTATTGCCGGAGGTCATTGAAAGGTTGCACAGAAAGGGACTGCTGAAGAACATCGAGATAGAGTGGGCAGATGAAAATGGAGAGAAGACGAAGGAAAATTCTATACAGAAAGATATGGACTGTGCTCTGATCTATGCAGGAGGCGGCAATGCGCTGCTGTATTACGGCAAAGAAGAGTTTTATAAAAAGGTTAATACAGAATTTTCTTTTGCACTGCTGCGCAAGATGCCGGGGTTACAGGTTGTGACGGAATATCTGGATATAGAAGGCGATAATTTTGGGAAAGATGTGGATACTCTATTTAAAAAACTTCAGATAAAGAAGCAGAGAGGGGTAAAACGTACAGAGGTTCCTTGTTTTTCTGTTACGAGAACTTGTTTTTACACAGAAAAACCCGCTTCTGGAAAAGGAACAGACGGAAGATGGGTGGCGGAGGAAGTCCTTCGGAAACAAGAACGCTCCAAACAGGACATTCAGCAGGATATTCTATACAAAGAACTGTCGAATATGGCTGGACCGGAAGGCGAACAATGGATTGCTGTGATCCATGCAGATGGAAACGCAATGGGAGAAAATATCCGCAGACTTCTCAGAAACAGTAATTACGCAACAGGGATCCAGCTGATTCGAAATTTTTCTAAACAGATCCAGATGCTGTATGATCAGGCTTATCAGGAAACACTTAAGATCTGCGGTGAATTGATCCTGAAAAGCAAAGATAATCGATTGGCGATGTATCGCACGGATCAGTATGCATTGAAACCGCCGTTCAGGAAAATTTATGGAGCCGGTGATGATTTTACTTTTGTATGCAACGGGCTGATCGCTTTTCCGGCAGCAGAATTGTTTTTAAAAAATCTGCAGAAGATAAAATCCAAGATGAATTTTTCTGATCAGATTTTTATTTCCGCATGTGCGGGAATAGCCTTTATAAAGCCGGGATTTCCATTTTTCAAAGCATATGAAATGGCAGAGTCGTGCTGTCAGAATGCAAAAGTCCGTGCCAGAGAGCATATAACGGAGGAGAAGATGGGAAATTGGCTGGATTTTCAAGTGATTCGTGGAGAATTAGCCCCTTTGTCTGAAGTCAGGAGAAGTCAGTATCAGGTAAGAGGCAGAGAAGGGAAAAATATTTCCCTTTGCAGCCGGCCATATCTGGTATGCCAGGATGGAGAAATAGGGATGGAGGAGAGAAAATATCAACTGGATTGTTTTTATAACATTCTGAGAGTGTTACATAAAGGGGAGGCAGCTTCAAGGGCAAAGTGGAAAGGATTAAGAAATGCGTTTTTTAAAAGTTATGCAGAAGTTGAAGAGAAGCTGGCTGAGATTCAAAGGAGATACCAAAAGGAACTGGGAAAAATTGGTAATATTCTAAGCCTTTATTACGGCGGAACTATTCCGGATTATATTGCTGCGGCAGAAGACCAGCCGGTGGCAGTTCTGTGGGATGCATTGGAAATGCTGGATTTTTTTGTTGATTATAAGGGGGAAATCACCGATGATTAAGCTGAGAATGGAGCTTCTAAGTGATACTTGTCCGGGGTCAGGTACTACTCTGGCAGGAGTTTTGGATACGGAGGTTGACACAGATAGTTATGGTATTCCAAGAATACAGGGAAGAAGGGTTAAGGGACTATTTCGGGAAGTGGCTATGGAACTGTATGAGTTTAATATGGCAGATAAACAGCTGATAGAATCTGTTTTTGGAAAAACGGGGGATTATTCGGGAAGTATTATATTCCCAACCCTCTATCCAGAACATGCGGAAAAACTTCGGGCGTTTCTTGATGATGCAAAAAAAGATTCCAATTTGAGACAGTTTGCAGAACATGAAACGGTTCTGGAATTTTTTACGGTAGTGCGTTCGCAGACAGCAATCGGAAAAGATGGTATAGCAGAGGATAATACTTTGCGTATGACGAGATGCGTTCGCAGAGGTATTATATTTGAAGGGTTAATGTTTTCAATTGACACCCTTAATGAAGAACAGAAAAAGCTGCTTCAGGACTGCGCGGCAATGATACGGCATATGGGCTGCAATAGGACAAGAGGAATGGGCTGCGTTTCCTGTAAAATAGAAATCTCCAATGATGCGGATGATTTAGCTGTATTCCCGCAGTTTGATATACAGGAAATCGAGGAGGATTACGGAGAAAGCATGGTTCTTCCCATTCAGATTCATTTGGAACAACCCTGTGCAGTAAAAGAGAACTTTATCCCTGGCAGTGCAGTCCGAGGCATTTTTGCTTCAGCCTATATGAAATGGCGGGGAAAGCGTGCTTCAGATGTACCCTTCCATCAGGAACAGCTATTCAGAAATTTATTCCTGGATAATCTGGTGAGTTATGGGTTTTGCTGGCCGGAATATAAAGAGAAGGTCTTTTATCCTATGCCCTTCAGTATGATGAAGGAAAAACACAGCCGTTGGAAAACGATATATGACATCGCTGCCTGCAATCCGGAAGAATGGATGGACTTTCTGGATGAAAAAGAAAAAATAGAAGGACAGTATGTGTGGATGCCGGAGCAGGAAAAAGCGTGGAAAGTTAAAACTTACACACCCCATAGCACAGAAATGTATCATCACAGAAGGCCGGAGGATCGTTCTATAGGTCATGCTGAAAAATCCGGTAAAGGAGAGACAGCCGCAGCGTCAGGCGGTCAGTTGTACAGCAGAGAGGCTCTCTGCGAAAATCAGGATTTTTATGGGGAAATTAGAGGGGCGGAGAAATTTGTAAATGCCTTAAAATGTTTGCTGCCGGAAGGAAGCGTTTGTTTTCTTGGCGGATCCAGGAATGCGCAGTATGGAAAAGCGCGTATTACATATCCGGAAAAAGTTGCTGTCAGCAGCCGGCGCCGCCTGGATGACAGATTGGTGCTTACCTTTATTTCGCCATTTGTAGCAGTAGACAAATATGGATGTGATTCTACGGAAGTAACAGATGTCTTGCATGCAATTTTTCCGCAGACAGAAATAGCGGAACAGAATATATTTTGCTGCTGCAGAACCCGAACTATCAAAGGATTTAATGGGAAATGGGGGATGCCTGCCGTAGAGAGACAAGTACTGATGCCTGGTTCCGTAATAGTCATTTATGGCATGAGGGCATTGACAGACTATCAGATGCAAGAGATAGAAACCCATTCTTACGGACGATATCAGGACAGCGGCTATGGGAGAATTTTTTTAAATTGGCATGGCGATAAGAAAGAAGGAACTTATCTGGACGCAGAGGAAGAATCGGATCCGACAAGAAGAATTTTGGCATATGAACGATATGAGCCGCAAAAATATATAGATCAGTGTTTGATCAGCCGAATCAGAGAACAGTACCGCCATGCGGATTCCGATTGTGTCAATGATTTGAAAAATATACTGCGGGATTCTCCCAATAGTCATGTTTTATCGAGCCTGATGCAGATTATTAAAAACTCAAAATCTTTTTCAGACACTAGAAAACAAATGGAGCACGCCAGTAAACGCGCGAAAAAAAGCAATGCAGAATGGTTTGCAAGAATAATCAGAACATTGTTTAAAGAAGATAATAATTTGGAAACAGAAAATGAATTTGTTGCCCAGGGAAGAAGGATGACTGGCGGAATCCGGAGCGACTGGGACAAACGTCAGAGAGAATTGCTGAATGGAAGAGCGTTTGAACTTTTCAGAGATATTATGCAGGAAATGATTCGAGCGAAGCAGCTGAAGATGGCAGGGGAGGTGGAACAGGGATGAGCCGGGGGAACAATCGGAATAAAATTTGTCAAAGTATATGGTTTCAGGCGGAATTGTATCTGCAGTCCCCGCTAATACTGGGAAATGGAGAGGATGAAACCACAGATTATGATCTGCTGAGAGATTTAGAAGGAAATCCTTTTATTCCAGGCACTTCTCTGGCAGGCGTTATGAGAAGTGCTGTTACAGAGTCAGAAGGCTTGCTGCAGGTACAGTTGGATCGTATCTTTGGAGATTCCAAAGACGGCTCACGGCAAAGTGTGATAACCGTATATGACAGCTGTTTGATTCAGAAAAAGGAATATAATTGTGTGATCCGGGATGGAATTGAGGTTCATGGGCTGACAAAAACAGCCAAAAATAAGTCTAAATATAATTTTGAAGTTTTGGAATCCGGAGCCTGCTTCCAATTCCGTATAGAATTTTTACTGAGAGAGGCCACAAGGGAACTCCCTGTTTTGCAGTTTATTTCCAATCTGTTGAGATGCGCTGAGGAGGGAGATTTACGTATCGGAGCAAAAACAAATCGAGGGTATGGAAAAATCGGATTCAGAAATTGTCGCATGAAAAATTTGATATTAAAAGATGCGGCAGATATGCGGGCCTACATTCATTTTAACTGGGATGAAACAGCAGACAAAGAAATCAATCAGCTTCCAATGCCTACCTATCATTCCAAATATACGATTTTGTCTGTTCCGTTGAAGGTGGAAAGTACACTTTTGATTAGGAATTATGCTTTGAATAATCTGGATGTGGACTGTGAACAGCTGACTGAACATAAAAAAGAAGATTTTTTGGGGGATTTAGAAGAATATGGCAGAGCAGTAATTCCCGGTACATCCTGGAATGGGTTGATTCGGCATATTGCCGATCGGATTCTTGAGAATACGGAATGGATTTCCCGGCAGGAAGCACAAAAAATGCTTCGATCACTATTTGGCGCTGAAAAGGACAGTGAGGAAAAAAGCGCATCAAGAATTATTTTTGAAGAATCCATCGATGAGAGACAGCAGAGCAATGCAAATTTTAAAAATGTCACAAGAATAAAAATTGACAGATTTACTCAAGGTGTTCTGAAAACAGCGCTTTTTTCGGAAAGAGTAGCCGTAGGAGGGCAGTATACACTGACCGCCAGGATATATAAGGCCAGAGAGTATGAAATTGGCCTGATTCTGCTTGCGATGGAGGAAATCCTTAATGGTATGGAAGCAATCGGCGGGGCGACATCTGTAGGAAGAGGTACTTTTTTGAAAAGTGGATCTATTTGCCTGAATGGAGAAAACTTGCCGGATAAACAAAAAGCAGCTTACTGGGAGGCGTTGACGGAGAAATTAAAAGGGAGGGATTTCCATGAGATATCAATTGGCGGAGACAGATAGGAAAACACTGTTAAGAGAAGCCAGAACGTATAAAGATCTTTCAGAAGTGGTTACACGAGAGTTTCGGGGCCAGAAAGCATGGATCCTTTTTTGGGAAGATTACCGTGTGGATTTTGCACGATTTAGCGAAAATAAGATACTCTGGCCGGAGAATCAGCCGGCAGACAAGAAGTTTTTTCAAGAAGCCCGTATCTTTAACGAGCAAACGGAAGTGTATATAAGAAATGAAAACCGGGAGATACTGACTGGAAGAATTCTGAAAGAAGAAGCTGAATCTTCATCACAGAAAGAAACAATATATTCTATGACAGCTGAACATTTTATGTGGGGCACGCAGTTTCGGAATGGATTTGTTCAGGAAGAGAGGGGAATGCGGTATCATCTTCCGGGAATAGAAAATCCGGAAGGCAGGGCATGGGGCTATCAGATTATTCAGTACTATGTTCCTGATCCGGAAGACGGGATGCTTTTGTTGGCGGATTATCGCTTAGCTGGTCTGTTTCGGATCTCTGAACAGGGAAAACAGATTCTGGATTAGGGGAGGATGAAATGGAAAGATTAAAAAGCTATCAGAAGTTTGTACAGGTCTATCATTTTGTGCCTTTGGATACGAAGGTGGTCAGAAAAAAGAATGATTTAAATGGCAGCAGAAAAAAAAGGTATTCCGGAAAGATACAGGTGGAGTTAAAGACCCGGACATTGCTTTTTATACCAGACACAGAAGAACGGGTGAATCAAGATCACAAAGGCAAACATCCAGTCCAGAAATTTTTTTCATATGATGGAAAGACGCCTGTTATTCCCGGCTCTTCTTTACGTGGAATGCTGAGAAGCGCCTACGAAACAGTAACTAATTCCTGCCTTTCTGTGACGGATATTCAGGAAAAGCCGGTAAGGCGGAACAGTGATATTTATGAGCCGGGACTTCTTCAACGGAAAGACAATGGAACTTTAACTCTTTTTGAAGCTGAAAAAATTGCCATAATAGGATGTGATACGGAGTATTCAGCTGGCGAAGAGGTACAAGTCCAGAGAGTTAACAGTAAGGACGATCGAGTGAAAAAAGGCGTGATTGTCGAGGCTTACGGTGAACAGTTTCAGGATAAACCAATTGTAACTGCGTACTATCTTAAGAAAAATGTAAGTAGAAATCGTGCCTATGTTTTTTGCATGTCAGACAACGCAAAGATAGTGGCAAATAATTTGGCCCCCCGAAATCCGGCGATTCAGGGATTGATGGATGTGCTGATATCTTACCAGGAGTTAAATAAGGAGCCCGAAGCACAGTATAAAAATTATTCCGCTGGTCTGAAAGAGTTTTTGAAGTATGGGATAGGATATTTTCCGGTGTATTATTCCAAGGCGGCAGAAAAGCTGTATCTTTCTCCGGCCTGCATGACAAAGGAAGTATATCAAAATTCTATAGAAAAAATTTTGGAGAAACAGGGGGAACACCAACCTTGTACAGATATCAGACGCATGTGTCCGGCCTGCGAACTTTTTGGTATGGTAGGAGAAAATATTACTGTGGATGAAAAAAGGGAGTATCCTAATGCATGGGCAGGGCGTCTGAGGATTCAGGATGGTTTTTTGGATGCAGAGGAGAATGCAGATAATATTTATGCCGGTGAGGTTACCCTGGCAGAACTGGCCAGCCCTAAAAAAAGCTGTTCTGAATTTTATCTGCAGAAACCGCAGTTGGGGAAAAAAGAAGTTTTGTCCTGGACGTATGATTATGTTCTGGCAAGAGCGCAAAAGAACTCCAGGCCTCAGCTGTTTGAAAATAGAGCACCTAAGCTTTCCGGGAGAAAATTTTACTGGCATCAACGTATGCCGGTAACTCTGGAGGATCTTCCTTTAGAGGGAATACCCAGGACAGAAAGAAACTGCACAGTGAACCCTGTAAAGTCTAATGTAAAATTTGAATTTACCGTTTATTTCCAGGATCTGAGCCAAAGCCAATTGAAACAGCTGATCTGGATCTGTAATATCAGCGATGAAGCAGATGGGCAGGGCAAGTATGGTTATAAACTTGGAAAAGGAAAACCTTTGGGATTAGGAAGCGTAGAACTTCGGGTCAAAGATGTTCAGATTCGGACATTTCAGCAGGAAGGAAAGATTGGATACTTTTGGTCGGATTATCAGGAGGTTTTTCAGTCTGATTTCAGGAAGATACACTGGAATCAGCCAGACCTGGAATTTTGTCAGAATGCTATGGGACCGTTTTTGCGGTTGTGCAGTTTTGAGGCTATCGATGAGTCAGAGACTCCTGTGATTTATCCCTGTTCGGTAGAAAAAATCAGCAAAGGGAAAAGAAGTGTGCCATCTATTAAATTTGGGAATAAGGGATATCTGTGGGGAATGTATAATCATTATAAATGGAATTGGAGAAAGTGCGAATGGGAAAATGGACAAGTGACAAGGAGAACGGAACTTCTGTTTCAAGAATACCTTCATCCCCTATCAGTGGACAATGATATTTCTCTTTCTGTTAATGGACCTTCAGAAAATGCAGGAGCTGGATTTTATACCTATAACCATTATCCGGCGGCAGGATGTATTTTGGAAACAAAAGTCCTTAGGGGAAAAGATGATTTCAATAATCTAATGGTTCAGACGCTGGGAAGATATAGGGTAACTATAAAAGTCCGTCTTGATAAGCGAAGTGAAGCCGCTAATTTTCAAGTAGGAACAAAATTAAAAGTTGCAATTACTAGCACGAAATATGATCAGAAAAATAAAAAAATTTTGTATGAAGGAGAAATTATAAAAGCGGAATAAATGATGTGCAGGGTCCGGAATTTTAATGAAATCCGGACCCTTTATTTATAATTCTTTGACGATTGGAAGGAGCAGTTCATCAAGATCAATAAGATTTGACAATAAAAATTTCTTGCTGAGAATTATATTGCCGATAAGAATACAGGATGGATGTCCAGGAAGTTCATGAAGAGAGGATAACAGGTTTGTATGAAGCATTAAACTATCTTCCAGAGTATAGCGCCAGTCATTGACAGAGAGAAGCTTTTCGTAATAAGCAGTACGTATTTGCCGGGTAGCTTCAAAATAGATATTTTGTTTTAATTCGTCTGAATGACAGGATTGCAATTTTTTTAATTTTATATAATATTTTTTTGCTTCGGAAACTTCATGAAAAAAACAGTAATAATCTATTAAAAGTAAAAGAATATATGTAAGAACAATACTGTTGTTAGCAGAGAGGGTTAAAGCTGTTTTGAGCTGCTGTTCCGCCTTTGCAAAATGGAAAAGGGAAAAGGAGTTTTCAAGAGACTCGTATTGCAGGCATTCCGGTGATTCGAGGTTTTCAGCGTTTTCAATATGGAAGTGCGTCTGGTAAAGAAGGCGCAGAGAACGAAGAGAAAATTGTTTCCAAACAGTATATATGCTCATGGTGGTTAGTCCTCCTGATACTCTTAAGAGTTTGCAGTAATTTCGCCCATATAGAAAAGAACACGCAGGTACGCATAGTTTCTTGCATCAGTTTCTGTCAGCTGATTATAGTATTGCGTGTAATCCGTAGGACTGCCATCATATAGTTCTAAACGATATTTTTCAATTACTTCCGAATCAGACAAACTTGAATAAGAAGCATCGGATTCCGTATTGTATAATTCTACCAAATGCCACTGAAACTGATGAAAGACCTCATGGCATAAAGTATATAAGACCGAAAGAGAAGAGTCATCAGCAACATGATTATCATCCAGTTGTATAAGGGTTTTATCATAAGAAAAGCAGCCAAGTGCTCCTTCAGATGCAAGATCTGTAATTTGTACTGTAGGAAGATTGTCCATTCTTAAAAAATTCACTTCTATATTAGCAATAGTCTGAAGGACGGACTCTTTCTGCTGGATGGTTAAATTTTTCCATTCTTCTTCCTGAAGGCAAGTGATGATATCCATCTGGTTTTCAACGGTAAAGGAAGAAATATCCGGATTTCCAGGTACGGTTAAAAAATTAATTCCCGCAAAGGTATAAACTACAGCCGGCAGCATAAGAAGCAGCATCCCAGCTGCGAAAATATTTCTTACAGCATAGATAGAAAATAATCGCTTTGTCCCCGGGTGTAATCGGCAGGCGAAATTTAGTGAAAGAGAAGGCGAATGAAGAAGCAGACAGTACAGAAGAGAGATAATCCCTGCGTTGACAAGAACAGAAACCGCGAAAATTATCCAGGCAGTATTATAGTGTAAAAGAGAAAAAATTCCCCATGGAAGGATTAAATTTGAAGCAAGATTAAATGAGTTGTGAAAGTTGCGAAAACTTATTAATGACCAAGTACCAGTGCAAAGAAGGAACAAGCTTATAAATAGTTTTACTTGACTTAGTGAAAAAGAATGTCTGTAACATAAGAATCTGTATAATAAAAAGGAAGCAGAAAAATAAATAATATTAGCAGCTAGAAAAATCCAACTATCCTTGGAATTATGCCGGCGAATATGAAACATAAATTGCATCTCCTACAGGTTTTGATATTGTATAATTTAAGCATGTTCAAATGTTTGATTTGTTTTGCTGCCTTTTCCGGCCTATGTGCAGCAAACGGGACACAGAGCATACGTCATGTGTCCCATCCGCCGCAGGCCGGCTGCTTTAAATTAAGCAAAAAGGATAGAACCGGCAATAATGCCTACACTATAGAGAATAGAACCAAACAGGAAACTCATATGTAAACACCTCCTTTGATTTTTGATAAACAAATTATAAATGAGAAAAGAAGAGATTTTTTAAAAAAAAGGGAAAATAGCTTTGAACAAGAAAAAAATTTAAAAGATTTATTGAAAATTGGTACTTGAAAATCTGTTTGTAAAGCTGTTGAAAAATACAGGGATTTTAATTGCTTTAAAGAAAGAGCCATCGTAAACGCAAAATAGCAAGTACCTTGACATTTTTAGGCGGCTGCTTTGCAGCCACCGATATTAAACTTTGCGGATCTCTGCCGGAAGCTTTTCTGACCAGGGCAGAAGATCTTCCAAAAAGGAACAATCCTTGTCTTCCATGTGTTTCGGGATCTCTTCCAAGAGATACTGTACATAATCGAAGGGCTTCAGATTATTCGCTTTTGCAGTTTCCACAATACTGTAAATGATTGCGGAAGACTTGGCGCCATGGATCGTATCGATCATCTGCCAGTTCTTCTTCCCGATACAAAATCCCCGGATTGCCCTTTCAGATGCGTTATTATCGATTGGAACATCCCCATCTGTAAGAAATACCCGGAGATTTTTTTCCTGATTCAGTGCATAGGCGGCAGCATCTCCAAATTTATCTTTTTTGGACACATTTATGGTTTTCAGGTACGCAAAAAACGCATCCACAAGTGGTTTGATAACCGCCTGCCGCTGCTTAAGCCGTTCATCAGAACAAAGGGCATTCAGCTTCCCTTCTTCCCGATAGATCGCCTGGATCTGTTTCATCAGCAGAAATGCATGGGACTCCTTTTGACAGGATTTAGGGATCAGCTTTAAAGCTTCATCAAATCTGCGGCGGCAATGTACCCAGCATCCGGCAATGGTCAGTTCTTCCAGCTCTTTTTCTAAAGTATGGTAGACCTGATAACCGTCCGTTACACAGATGCCACCGTATCCTTTCAGGAATTCCCCTGGATGGGATGCATTTCTCGTCTGCCGGTATTCATACAGGACGATCTGCCGTTCATGATACAGATGTCCGGAACGGTATACCCACATCCAGCTTTTGCTCCCGGCTTTGCGTCCGTCATGGTTTACAAGTACCGGCGTCTCGTCTGCCTGGATGACGTGGTAGGAATACAATTCTTTATGAAGATAATCATAAAGGATTGATAGATATTCCTCTGCCAGACGTATGCACCAGTTTGCCATGTTCTGCCTTGTGATCCGCAGGCCATAACGCTGGAATTCCTGCTCTAACCGATAGAGAGGAACTGCATTCACATATTTTCCATTGATGATCGCAGCTGCCAGGGATGGTGATACCAGACTTCCATGCAGTAACGCCTTTGGATGGCCCGCCTTCACCATGTGCTCATCTGTTTTGCTGGCATACACACCGATGTGATGTTCTTCCACTTCTACCTGAGCAGGCACGAAATGATATTTTCTGGAAATGGCATCCGGTAACTGCTTCCAGCCCTTGGCACCGAATTCTGCTTCCAATTCTTCCTCAGACAGATAATAGTCGATCCGTCTGACCGGAAGCCCGGAAAGATCAGCCTCTTTCTTTCCTCTGCGTTTTGCCTGTTTGGAGGGCTTAAGTTCCAGATCCTCAGGCTCTGCTGCATTAAGATCACAGACAGCTTCCGCTTCATTAAAAAATACAATCGTGCCGTCTACTTCACAAAAACAGATCTGGCTGGTATCTTCCATTTTTTCAGAAGACCTGCCAAAACGGTTCTGCTTACCAAGGATCACCTGTTCCATCAGAAGCTGCATTTTTTCATTTGATGCGTGAAGCTCCTTTGTTATGGCTTCCAATTGTTCCTGCTGCTGTAAAAGAAGCTGGATAAGAAACGGCTTCTCAACGCTATTTAATTGTTCCTCCGTATACTTAGCTGCCATAACCAGCCCTCACTTTCCTGAGTGGTATTATAGCAGAACCAACGGTTTTTGGCTATTTTTGAATTCTGTCACCTTCGTCATTTTGACGGTGGATAACAGTCATGAATACCTGAAAATAAAAGCCTGGATTTCAGATATTTATGACTGTTATCCACAATCTGAAAAGTTTTGGAATCAGGAATATATAGAAACTCACCGAAAGCTTTCAGGATGTGGCTAACTTTAAATTTTATACCGCACAGGATAGCCTGACATGGATGAAAATGATTTTATTTTCTGTGTTTTGCACAAATCACAAGGAGAATCCAGGATCAGGAACTTCTTCTATGGGATATCTGGCAACAATTTCCAGCCCCTGCATCAGCATTTGATACTGGTCTGTGCTGATCTCCAGTGCTTCCTCCTGTGTGCGAGGCCATCGGAAGTTCCCGTTTTCAATCCGCTTGTACAGAAGGAGAAATCCGTCCCCTTCTTATCCGAATATTCGGATAAGAACCCTTATCCGCAGCCTTTTGTTATCCGCATATTTCTTCCTTTTATACTAAGATATGCT
>ERZ1643247.110-NODE-110-length-115378-cov-36.512413_pt1 | contig 115378 bp, 100 predicted proteins | sample MGYA00579264_ERZ1643247 | MGnify/ENA primary metagenome ERZ1643247 (study PRJEB29033, sample SAMEA4952262) | chicken gut metagenome | biome: Broiler Chicken; feature: Gastrointestinal Tract; material: Caecum | place: Ireland | collected 2018 | study: Broiler... | reverse complement strand
GTGCGGCTTCTTCTTCGGCTGCCTTACGTGCGGCTTCTTCTTCGGCTGCCTTGCGAGCGGCTTCTTCTTCGGCTGCCTTGCGAGCGGCTTCTTCTTCGGCTGCCTTGCGTGCGGCTTCTTCTTCGGCTGCCTTGCGTGCTGCTTCTTCTTCGGCTGCCTTGCGTGCCGCCTCTTCCTCGGCTGCCTTACGTGCGGCCTCTTCTTCGGCTGCTTTACGAGCAGCTTCTTCTTCCGCTGCCTTGCGTGCGGCCTCTTCTTCGGCTGCCTTGCGTGCGGCTTCTTCTTCGGCTGCCTTGCGTGCGGCTTCTTCTTCGGCTGCCTTACGTGCGGCCTCTTCTTCGGCTGCCTTACGTGCGGCCTCTTCTTCGGCTGCCTTGCTGTCGGCAGCTTCGTTTGCTGCCTGTTCTTCCGCTTTCATCTTTTTGGTGTGCATGGCGGAAGCAATGGCGGAGGGTACGATGATTATAAGTATACAGGCTATCGCAACGATAATCAGTGCGTAAAGCGGGAAATCAAAGCTGCCCACCGAAAACAACGGTGACGTCATGGTGTTTACGAATTGATCCATAAGAAAAATCTCCTTTTTTCTTTGATAATATTATTATATCATCGCGCGCGCGAAAAGTAAACACAATTAAAGAAAAATTTATCTAAAAAAACTGTTTCGCGCCCGGCGTTGCCGCGGCTTGAAATCACTGCCTTTATTTTCTTGCATATCGCGGAAAAAAAGACTAAAATATAGGCATGTGGTGGGAAGCATTGCTTTGGAGTCTGCTCGCCGGAGTGGGCGGCACGCTGGCAGGAGCGCTTATCCCCGTATCCGTAAGGGGCAGGGGAGAAAAATTGCTGAGCGCGCTGATGGCATTCACCGCCGGCTTTATGGCGGCGCTGGTATTTTTGGACGTTCTGCCCGAATCGCTTGATTCCACGGGTCAGATATGGATAACCCTGCTTGTTACGCTGGCGGGCGCGGGGATAGTATTCCTTGCCGGTATACTTCTTGACAGGAAAGCCGGCGAGCACAGGCACGACGACAGCGGGGATCTGCCCGATTTGCACAGCGCGGAAGGCAAGCGCGAACTTTACGTCGGGTTTTCCCTGATGACCGCGCTTATACTGCACAATATACCGGAAGGAATGATGATAGGCGGTTTGTCCGCAAGCGGTTCGGCATGGCTTGCGGCGGTGCTTATCGCCCTGCACAATATACCCGAAGGCATAGCCATGTCGGCGGCTTTTTACAGGGCGGGCGTTAAACGGTGGCTGGGCGTCGTCATAGCCGCGTCCACGGGGCTTGCGCTTTCGGCGGGCGCGCTGATAGGCTACTTTGTGAGCAATATATCGGGTGTTCTGACCGGAATATGCCTTGCGCTTTCGGCGGGCGCGATGCTCTACATTATATTCGACGATATGCTTGCGGAGGCGTATGCGCGCACCAAATGTAAAAAAGTGGCGGTGCTCGCCATTCTCGGCATAATAGCCGGGGCGCTCATCTTATGGTTGGCGGAGTGATATGGAAACGAAAATTTTAAGCGGAGAACAGGCAATAAAGGAGGGCGCGGAAATAGTCCGTGCCGGCGGAGTCGTAGCTTTTCCCACCGAAACGGTGTACGGACTTGCCGCGAACGCGTACGATCCCGGCGCGGTGAGGGCGGTTTTTGCCGCAAAGGGCAGACCGATGGACAATCCTCTCATCGTCCATCTTGCGGATAAAAAACTTATTCCGACAGTTACGAGCGGGTTTGACGAAAAATACAACGCGCTTGTAAACGCGTTCATGCCGGGACCGCTTACGCTGGTCGTACCGCGCAGGAAAGATATTCCCGACGAAGTCACCGCGGGTCTGGATACCGTGGGCGTGCGCGTACCGTCCGACCCCGTATGTTCGGCGTTTCTCGCCGCGTGCGGAGTGCCCGTCGCGGCGCCTTCGGCAAATCTTTCCACAAGGATAAGTCCCACGTCCGCGCGCCACGTTTACGAAGATATGAAGGGGAGGATTCCGCTCATCATAGACGGCGGAGAGAGTAAGGTGGGAATAGAATCCACCGTGCTCGACGTGACGGGCGACACTCCCGTTATTTTGCGGCCGGGCGCGGTGACCGCGGAAATGATAGCAAGCGTGCTGGGCGGCGACGTGAAGTCGCACAGCGGCAAGGTGCTGGCGGCGGCGCCCGCGCCCGGAATGAAGTATAAGCATTACGCGCCCGCGTGCGAATGCGTGGTGGCGGAGAGCATATCTTCCGCGGAGGAATGTTACAAAAAGGTGAAGGAAAGGGGCGGCAATCCCGTGATTTTATGCCGCAGCGAACATACCGCGGAACTGGGCGGATGCAGATTTATAGATTTGGGCGAAGGCGACGCGCAGGTATGCCGCAACATATATTCGGCGCTTCACAAAGGGGAGAAGATAGCCGATTTCATAATATGCGAGGATCTGGGCGCGCACGGTGTGGCGGCTTCGGTGATGAACAGGGTCAACAAGGCCGCAGGAGGTAAAAGGGTATGAAAGTTTTGTTTGTATGCACGGGCAATACCTGCCGTTCGCCCATGGCGCAGGCAATATTCACGCACAAGGCCAAGGAGCAGAAGCTGAATATGGGTGCGGATAGCGCGGCGATGTCCCTGACGTACGGGGAAAGGGTGAATCCCAAAGCCGAGGAGGCGTTGCGAAAGCTGGGTATTACCGGTTTTTCGCATCTTTCACAGCCCGTCACGCCGCAGCTTCTTGAAGAGAGTGATTTCATAGTTACTATGACCTGGCAGCAGCGCGCGGCGCTCGCCGCGGTGGCGGACGACGGCAAACTTGCCGCTTTTTGCGAATTTACCGCGGGCGGCGATATTTCCGACCCTTACGGGCGTGACCAGGCGGCTTACGACAAATGCGCCGCGGATATTTCCGCCGGCATAGACTGTCTTATTCCCTATCTGAAAGGCAGATTCGGCGGAGAATTGTAAATTGTTTTCAAAAAAAGCGAGAGCGGGTGCATGTTTTGCGCTTTTCTCGACAAAAAGTACCGTTTTGTAAAGAAATAGGGTCTTGAAAAGTTTCTGCCCGTGTGGTATGATGTAGATAAATACGGAGGACGATATGAAAATTGCAATAGGATGCGACCACGGCGGCATAGTTCTGAAAGAGGCTATTCTTGCCGAATTGAATAAACGCGGGATAGAGGTCATAGACAAAGGATGTTTTGATTCTTCATCGGTGGACTATCCCGATTACGGTGAAAAAGTCGCGGAGGCGGTGGCTTGCGGTGAAGCGGATAAGGGAATTCTTATGTGCGGCACGGGCATAGGCATATCCATCGCCGCGAACAAGGTGAAGGGAATCAGGTGCGGAGTGTGCCACGACGTATTCACCGCCACCATGTGCGCGGAGCATAACGATGCAAACGTGATTTCCATGGGCGGCAGGGTGGTAAGTCCCCGGCTTGCCGCGCAGATGGTCGCCGCATGGCTGGATACTCCGTTCGGCGGAGGCAGGCATGCCGGCAGGGTGGCTAAGATAACTGCCATCGAGAACAAATATTTCAAATAGGAAAAGTCGTATAAAGGCGGGAAGATGGAGCAGACGCAAAAGCCCGATATGGGCGAAGTGATAAAGAGCATATTGCAGGCGGAAGAGCGCGCCGCGCAGATAGCCGAGCAGGCGGCGGCGGAGTGCAAGGGCATAATTGCGGAAGCTGAGGCAAAAGCCGCCGCGATAAAGGCGGAAGCGGAAGAGGACGTAAAAGAAAAGCTCAGGCAGGAGAGCGGGTCGGTGAAGGCGGAAGCCGCACGGCGGAGCGCGCTTGCCGCGCAGGAGTGCGACGGCGAGAAAAAGCGGCTTGCAAAGCTCGCCGGCGACAATTCCGCGGAAGCGGTCAAAATAATTCTGGAACAGTTGGACGGAAAGTATGCTGGCTGAAATGCGCAAGCTGATATTGGTTGGCAGCCGCAGCGAAACGCAGGCGACTATGGACTTGCTGCACAAAAGCGGCTGTACGGAGATATCCGCCGCCGCGCAGGAAGAAGGGACTTTCCGGCCGGACGTTTCCGCAAAGGCGGACGAGCTGGCCCTGAAACTTGCGGATATAGAATTTGCTTTTGAATTTATTGCAAGCTGCACGAGAGAGGCGGCTGAACTTTCCAAGAAAAAAATAATCGAATACAAGAAGGCGAAAAAGGAATTTCTTGCGCCGCAGCCCACGCTCACTTTCGAGGAATTTACTTCCTGCGCGGATAAAAGCGGCGAACTTGACGGCGTTATAGGAAAACTGAAAGAACTTTCGTCCGCGCTTGCCGAATGCGCGTCGGAAAAACTCAGATGCGAAAACGCGCTGGCGGCGCTGGCGCCGTACGGCGAAGTGGAAGAGCCTTTGGGCATATTCCGTTCCACGGCGCGCACTTACGCCGCGATAGGCACGGTAGCTTCATCGGAATTCGCCGAAGGCGGGTGGAGTGAAAAGTGCATATGGCGGACGTGGGGAGGAGGAGGCAGCCAGACTGCGGTTGCCGTCGTCTGCCTGAAAGAGGACGAAGAACTTGTCCGCGGCGCGCTTTCCGATATGGAATTTTCTCCCTGTCCCGCCGAGTATACGCGCACGTACGCGGAAGAAAAGGCTGATATAGACAAAAAGGCGGAAGAGATAGCTTCACGCCGCGCCCGGACGGTGCTGAAAGGAGCGGAGGCGGAAGAAAATATGCCCCTTCTCAAACTCATGCGCGACTATTACAGCGTGGAAAGGGCAAAGGTTGTTGGCAGCGGCATGACTGCGTGCACAGCCACGTCTTATGTGTTGCAGGCGTGGGTGCCTCTTCCTTACGCGGAGCAGGTGGACAAGCTGCTGGAAGGAAGCGGCGAAAGCCTGTCTTATTACTTCTGCGAACCGGAAGAGGGGGACGACGTGCCCACCTGCGCCGTGAACAATCCGCTCGTCACGCCGTACGAAACGGTTACGAATATGTTCTCCGCTCCAAAGTACAGGGAGCTTGATCCCAACCCGCACATTACGGCGTTCTTCTTCCTGTTTTTCGGAATGATGCTTGCGGACGTCGGTTACGGAATCCTGCTTTCCCTGTTCACGGGCATATATCTGATAAAAGTCAGACCGCCGCGCGGCAGGGGCAATATGATAAAACTGCTGTGTATGGGCGGCATCTCCACGATAATATGGGGCTTTTTGTTCGGCTCGTACTTCGGCATGGGCGCGGGCGATCTGGGCATATGGTACTGGTTCAATCCCATCGACGATCCCATAACCATGCTGTTCCTCAGCCTTGGCGCGGGACTTGTCCAGCTGCTTTACGGCTATTTCGTCAATATGGTGTCGCTGTTTATGCAGAAAAAGCCGCTTGAAGCGATATTCGGCAATACCTGCTGGTACTTCCTCGTTCTCGGCGTGGCGGCGGCGTTCTTCGGCTCTTCGCTCGCAAGCTGGCTTCCCTATGTCGGATATGCCTTTTTGGGTATAGGTCTGCTTTTCCTCGTCCTTTCGGGCGTGGTGGGCAACAAGGGAATAAAGCGGCTGGGTAGCGGTCTGGGCAAGCTGTACGGAATTGTCAATTTCTTCTCCGACCTGATGAGTTACACACGTATATTCGGTCTGGGTCTTGCGTCCGCGGTCATAGGCATGGTGTTCAACCAGATAGGCATAGTGATAAAGGATATGATTCCTTCCGCGCCCGCTCTGGGCTGGATAATAGCGTGCGTGATATTCATTATCGGCCACACGTTCAATCTCGGCATAAATACTCTCGGTTCTTACGTGCACGACTCGCGCCTGCAATTCGTGGAGTTCTTCGGTAAATTCTACGAAGGCGGCGGCAGACTGTTCGCGCCGCTGGGCAGCGAGATGAAGTATTATTACGTTGACGAAAAAAAGTACGAGGCGAAAAACTCTCGTAAAAAAGATAAAGCATAAAAGCAAAAACCTATTTTGGAGGTAAAGTAAATGGACGGAGCATATATTGCGATCATCGGCGCCGCCGTCGCCGCCATTCTGGCGGGCTGCGGTTCGGCGATAGGCGTAGGCATCGCAGGTCAGGCGGCGGCGGGCGTAACGTCGGAAGATCCCGGCAAGTTCGGCAAACTGGTGCTGTTGCAGCTTCTCCCCGGCACGCAGGGCATATACGGACTGATAATCGCATTCCTGACTCTGCTTTGGACGGGCTTTCTGGGCGGCGAACCCGTGCAGATGACCGCATTGCAGGGCTGGTCGATAGTGGCGGCATGCGCGCCTATGGGCATCGTGGGACTTGTTTCCGGAATATACCAGGGCAAGTGCGCAGTGTCTGCCATCGCAATGGTGGGCAAGCGTCCCGAAACTTCGGGTAAAGGTCTTGCGCTCACCGTCATGGTGGAAACGTACGCGCTGCTTGCGCTGCTCATTTCCTTCCTTGCGCTGATGTTCATCACTCAGAGTATTACGGGCTGACGTATGAACGACAAAAACGCAGTAATCGACAAGATAATAAGCGATGCACAGGCGGCGGCGGACGCGCTGAGGCAGGACGCGCGGCAAAAGGCGGAGAAAATCGTTTCCGCCGCGCAGAAGGCGGCCGACGCTTACCGCAAAGAAGCGCTTTCCGGCGGGGAAGAACGCGTCGCGCTTGCGCTTGAAAGGGCGAAAAGCGTGGACGCGCTGGACAGCCGCCGCGAACTTTCCGCCTGCAAAAGCGCGCTTTTGGACGAAGTTTTCGCCCTGGCGGCAAAGGCGCTTAAAGAGGACAAGAAGGCGTACAAGGCGTATCTTACGCGCGTTATAAAAGAAAACGCGGAGGACGGGGATAAGGTCGTAATCTGCAAAGAAGACGAAAAAGTCATCACGGCCGCCTTTATCGCGTCCATAGCAAAAAGCGCGAAAAAGAAGATAACTCCCGGCGGCGCACGCGGCGAATTTGCCGGCGGCGTGGTTCTTTCGGGCGACAGGTACGACAAGAACCTTACGCTGGAAGAGGAAATGCGCCTTATCCGCGAAGAGTGTGAACCGCTGGTTGCAAAAGCGCTGTTCAAAGGGGAATAAATGGCAGAACTCATCTATGCGGCTTCTATTGCCCGAACGCTTGAAAATACGCTCCTGGGTCAGGAAAAGATAACCAGGATGGTATTCGCCGCCTCTTACGAAGAGGGCGTCAGAGTGCTTGAAGAGAGCGGATTCGGAAACGCGGGCGAAGGGGGCGTGGACGGCATGATAGCCGCGGAGGAGGCAAGGCTTGCCCGTTTTATGAAGGAAGTCGGCGGATTGAAGGGAATGCAGTCCTTCGCCCTGGTAAACGACTACCACAACGCCAAGGCGTTTATGAAAGCCAAGTACGGCAAAACGGGCGATCCGTCGTTTATGCTTGCGCCCGACGGAACGATAGATTCCGCCCGGCTCGAAGACGCCGTGATGAACGATTCATACGAATCGCTTCCGGAAAAAATGGCGGACGCGCTCAGCGGAATCGACGCGTATTTCGCCTCCAATCCCCGTTCGGGCAGATATATCGACCTTATGCTGGATAAGGCTATGTATTCGCACGTGCTGGAAGTGAGCAGAAAGGCGGGGAGCGTGGAAAAATACTGGAAGGTGGAGATAGACCACGCCAATGCGGAAACGCTTTTGCGTATGAAAGGCGCCGGCGCGCCCGAAAAAGACTTCCGCGAACAGCTCATTGACGGCGGGGAAATCTCTCCCGATACGCTTGCCGCGCTTTACGAAGAGGAAGAGGGCGTTATTCTGGAAAAGCTGAAATACACCTGCGTCGCCGCGGCGGCGGGCGAGTATGCGGCGGACAAATCGTTTGCCCGCTTTGAAGCGTGCAAGGATAACAAGCAGCTTGAAATTTTCAAAAACGACCGTTACGACGTGTTTTCCGTAGCGCCGATAGCGGGGTATTACGTGGCTAAAAAGCTGGAACTCAAAGCTGTGAAAATGATAACCACCCTGCTTAAAATAAACGCGGACAAATCGCTTATAAAAGAGAGGCTCAGGGAATTTTATGTATAGCGGAAAGACGGCGGTAATCGGAGATAAGGACATAGTACTTGCGTTCAAGGCGGCGGGTATGGACGTGTTCGCCGCTTCCGATGCGGAAAGTGCGGAAGAGGTGCTGAAAAAGCAGGCTAAGAACTACTGCGTTATTTTCATAACGGAAGATCTGTCGGCGGGCATGGCGGAAACGCTGGAAAAGTATAAACGCAAGGCTTATCCCACGGTAATACCCATTCCGTCCTCGTCCGGCTCGACGGGGCTCGGAATGGCGGGAATAAAGGCGGACGTGGAACGCGCCGTCGGAACGGATATATTGTTTAACAAGGAAGATTAGCAATGGCAAAAGGGAAAAAGGGAAGGATAGTAAAGGTCGCCGGACCGCTCATCGTGGCGGAAGGACTTGACGACGCCAGAATGTTCGACGTGGTGCGCGTAAGCTCGCGCAACCTCATCGGCGAAGTTATAGAGATGAGGGGCGATAAGGCGTCCATACAGGTTTACGAGGAAACGGGCGGACTCGGTCCCGGAGAAGAAGTGGAAGGTACGGGCGAGCCGCTTTCGGTAGAACTCGGTCCCGGACTTCTGGAAGGCATATACGACGGAATACAGCGCCCCCTGCGCAGACTCATGGAAGTGAGCGGCGACAGGATAGGCAGAGGCATAGACATGCCCGCCATAGACCACGACAAGAAATGGAAATTCACCCCCGTTGTGGGCAAGGGCGCGGAAGTCGCCGCAGGCGACGTGATCGGTACCGTGCAGGAAAACAGCGTGGTGGAACACCGTATAATGGTACCGCCTTACGTTTCGGGCAAGGTGAAGAGCATAAAGGAAGGGGAATTTACCGTAGATGAAACGGTATGCACCCTAGCAACGCAAAAAGGCGACGTAAAGCTGACCATGATGCAGAAATGGCCGGTGCGCGTCGGGCGCCCCTACAAGAGCAAGATTGCGCCTTCCATGCCGCTTATATCCGGGCAGAGGGTAATAGACACCTTCTTCCCCGTGGCAAAGGGCGGCGCGGCGTGTATCCCCGGACCTTTCGGCAGCGGCAAGACGGTCGTACAGCACCAGCTCGCGAAATGGGCGGACGCGGATATAATAGTATACGTGGGCTGCGGAGAGCGCGGCAACGAGATGACGGACGTTCTGAACGAATTCCCGCAGCTTGTCGACCCCAAAAGCGGACAGCCGCTGATGAAGCGCACCGTGCTTATCGCCAATACCTCGGATATGCCCGTGGCGGCGCGTGAAGCGTCCATATATACGGGAATAACCATAGCCGAATACTTCCGCGATATGGGTTATAATGTGGCTATAATGGCGGATTCTTCTTCGCGCTGGGCGGAGGCTCTGCGCGAAATGTCGGGCAGGCTGGAGGAAATGCCGGGCGAGGAAGGCTATCCCGCATACCTTTCTTCAAGGCTTGCAAGTTACTACGAGCGCGCGGGCGTGGTAAATACTCTGGGCACGGACAACCGCAGAGGTTCGGTAACCGCAATCTCCGCCGTATCGCCTCCGGGCGGCGACCTTTCGGAACCAGTTTCCCAGGCGACGTTGCGTATAGTAAAGGTATTCTGGGGGCTTTCGTCCTCGCTGGCGTACAAGCGCCACTTCCCGGCAATAGACTGGATAGCCAGCTATTCGCTTTACGGCGACAGAATGACGGAGTGGTATAACGACAACGTCAATTCGCGCTGGGTGGAACAGCGCAACCGCGCCATGGCGATATTGCAGGAAGAGTCGGGACTGAACGAGATAGTCAGGCTTGTGGGCATGGACGCGCTCTCGCCCGAAGACAGGCTGACTATGGAAACCGCCAAATCAATAAGGGAAGATTATCTGCACCAGGACGCGTTCAACGATGTGGACACATACGCTTCTTTGCAAAAGCAGTTTGCCATGCTCAAACTTATCCTGGACTGCCACACGCTTTGCAGGGACGCTTTGGACAAGGGCGCCGATCTGGACGATCTGCTTGCGATAAACAGCCGCGAACTTATCGGAAGATGCAAATACATTCCCGAAAACGAGAAGGGCAGATTTGAAGAAATAGGAAGACAGATGGCGCAGGAGATAAGCGCGCTTATAAGCTGAGGGGTAACAATATGCTGAAAGAGTACAAGACAATAAGAGAAATAGTCGGGCCGCTCATGCTGGTTGAAGGCGTCGAGGGCGTAAAGTACGACGAACTTGTGGAGATAACCGCGAAAGACGGCGGAGTGCGCCTGGGCAAGGTGCTTGAAGTGGACGGCGACAAGGCGATGGTACAGCTGTTCGAGAACTCGCAGGGCATTCAGATGTCCACGTCCAAGGCGCGTTTTCTGGGCAGAAGCATGGAACTTGCGGTCAGTGAAGATATGCTCGGCAGGGTATTCGACGGTCTTGGCAGACCCAAAGACGGCGGCGCGCCGGTAATCGCGGAAGAAAGGCTGGACGTAAACGGCAGCCCCATCAATCCCGCCGCGCGCGACTATCCCGACGAATTCATTCAGACGGGCATTTCCGCGATAGACGGACTGAATACGCTTGTCAGGGGGCAGAAACTGCCCGTGTTCAGTATGTCGGGACTTCCGCACGCGGAACTTGCCGCCCAGATAGCAAGGCAGGCAAAGGTGCTTGACGATTCGGAAAAATTCGCCGTCGTATTCGCGGCGATGGGAATAACGTATGAAGAAGCCGACTTCTTCATGTCGGATTTCAGAAGGACGGGCGCTATCGAGCGCAGCGTTATGTTTATCAATCTGGCAAACGACCCCGCCGTCGAGCGCATATCCACGCCGAGAATGGCTCTTACGGCGGCGGAGTATCTCGCGTTTGAAAAGGATATGCACGTGCTCGTGATAATGACGGATATAACCAACTATTGCGAGGCACTGCGCGAAGTCTCCGCGGCGAGAAAGGAAGTGCCGGGCAGGCGCGGTTATCCGGGCTACCTGTATACCGACCTTGCCACAATGTACGAGCGCGCGGGCAGAATAATAGGTAAGAAAGGCTCTATCACCCAGATACCCATTCTCACCATGCCCGAGGACGACAAAACGCACCCTATTCCCGACCTTACCGGGTACATTACGGAAGGGCAGATAATTTTGAGCCGCGAACTTTACAAGAAGAACATAAATCCGCCCATCGACGTACTGCCGTCCCTTTCAAGGTTGAAGCAGAAGGGTATCGGCGCGGGCAAGACGAGGGAGGACCACTCCGACAACATGAACCAGCTCTTTTCCGCGTATGCGCAGGGTAAGGACGCCAAGGAGCTTGCCGCGGTGCTCGGCGACGCCGCGCTTACGCCCGTGGACAGAATATACGCCGCGTTTGCGCAGGAGTTTGAAAAGGAGTATCTGAACCAGGGCTTTGACAAAAACAGGACGATAGGGGAAACTCTGGATATAGGCTGGAAGTTGCTTTCCATGCTTCCCGAAGGGGAGATGAAGCGCGTAAGGGACGAATTCCTGGAAAAATTCTACCGTCCCGCGGTCGCCGCCCGTAAGGCGGAGGAGGAATAATGGCTGAAAGGCTGAACGTAAATCCCACGCGAATGGAGCTTCGCAACTTAAAGCGCAGGCTCGCCACGGCTGTCAAGGGGCATAAAATGCTTAAAGACAAGTCGGACGAGATGGTGCGCCGTTTTGTGGAGCTTGCAAAGGAGAACAAGCGCCTGCGCCGCGAGGTGGAAGATGAACTTGCGGGCGCGCTGCGCGGCTTCGCCCTTGCCCGTTCGTGCTGCGAAGATTACGTTATCGAAGAAGCGCTCGCCATGCCTTCAAAACACATACGCGTGCAGGCGGATACGGAGAATATAATGAGCGTCACCGTTCCCAAAATGGATATAAAAGAGGAAGATGAAGGTGAAACTTTCCCTTATTCCTTTGCCAGGGTCACGGCTCAGCTGGACGCTTCCATCGTCACGGTAACAAAACTTGCGGAAAAACTTATCCGTCTGGCGCAGGTGGAAAAGGCGTGCAATATGCTCGCCATCGAAATAGAAAAGAACCGCCGCCGCGTGAACGCCCTTGAATACGTCATGATTCCTCAGACGGAAGAAACAATCCGTTACATCACCATGAAGCTGGACGAAAACGAGCGTTCCGCCACCGTGCGGCTTATGAAAGTAAAGAGCATGATATCGCCTGAAGACGGCGGTAAATGAGCGCACAGGCGTTATTTTCGGTATAAACCGGTCGATATTTCTCAGTTGCTTTGCAGATTATTACGGGCGGAGAGCCGCGCGCTCCCGCGCGTTTTTTATTGCGGCGCGGAGGAGCGCGTTTCCGTTCCGCCGCAATATTTTTTTGCCTATTTTCGGACAAGGGTCATATAAGCGGATATTTTCTCATAATATTTAACGTCACAGGAGGTCAACATGAAAAGGAAAATATTGATAACCGTACTTGTCTTGATTTCAGCCGTAACCGCGATAGGTCTTGCCGCCTGCACGGGCGATGACGAATTCGACATAACCAAAACGCTGAGTTACGACCAATATATGTATTACTTCGGCGCGACCGAAGACTTCGAAGTGTCCGTTACGGGCGTGAACAGGGAAGAGTTGTTCATCTCCGACGGCAAGGTGGGGGAATTGAAGGACAGCGTAAAACTTACCCTGCGCCCTTTAAAGCCCGCGCTCCTCAACTTTGAATATACCTACGTACTTACCGGTGAGTCGGGCACGTTGCAGGGCAGTTTGGAAAAGGACAGCTTCGGGGTGTCGTCGAGCGCTTCGCTTACGGACATTGCAAGTATAGGGGCTATCCGCTCGGTTACGGTCACTTACGGTGAAAACGTGAAGGAAGTCGCGCTTGAAAACGCCGTGACGGAAATAGACAACAAAAAGGCGCTGGAAATCGCCGCAAACGCCTTCAAGGCGGAGATAGACGCCGCTTTGGCGGAAGGCGAATTCGGCAGGGAAACCTATGTTAAACTTGTGCGCAACGACCACGACCCGAACGGCGGCTATTACTGGTTCGTGTCCTTTATAAAGGACAGGGACGATTATTGGGCGGCACTTATAGACAGCAAGACGGGTGAAGTCGTGTCCACCCGTAAGAGCGTCGCCGAAGAGGGCGAAACGAGCGATACGATAGCCGTGTGACGGAAAACGCCTTTACCGAAATCCGATGGCGAAAGCCCGCATTGTGCAAAAAGCTCCGCAAAATTGCGGAGCTTTTTGTTATGTGATTTTGTATTTTAGGACAATTACTTGCCTTTCTTTTCGCTATCGTCCTTCTTTTCGTCGCTTGAAAAGAAGCTGGAGAACCTTTCGCGCATCGTGGGGGAGGACGCCTTAGCCTCTTCCTTTCTCGCTGCTTTTTCCGCTTTCGCCTCTTCCTTTCTCGCGGCTTTTTCCGCCTTCGCCCTGGCTTCTTCCTCCGCCGCCAGCGCCTTCGCCTCGGCTTTAGCCTTGGCTGCTTCTTCGCGCGCCGCCTTGCGTTCGTCGCGTTTAAGCGCTTTTTCCACCTTCTGGCGGGAGATGTTGCCCAACGTCGCAAACAGTCCTCCTATCATCAGGAAAAGACCTTTCAGACGGTGTCTGTTACCCCATTCCATCATGCCGCGTATAACTTTTATATCCGCTATTCCGCCGGAAATGCCTATCAGTCCGCGCAGGGGCAGTTCTCTCATTCCCTGCATAAGCATGAGCATGGTCGTCATGTCCGGATTTTCCACCTGTCCCTTTATCACGGAAGGGGCTACCTTTATGATAATCTTGCCGATAAGGCAGCAGCTCAACTCTCCCAAAGTTGTGGTAAGGTCGAACTCGCCGCGCCTTGAAGGCTCGTTGGAGGGGAGTTTTTTGCCGTACAGACGGGTGAACTCCTCGTCGCTTATACTGTCTACTTCGCCTATTCTGAAGTAGGAAGGGCATTTGCTCACATAATCGGGCATGGGCGCCACGGCTCTTCCCGATATGCGGATAGTGCCGCTCAGGCGGATATCGCGCGAGCTTGCGCCCACCATTATCTCGTAGTCGCAGTTTTCCACATACCAGTCGTTTATTTCCGTATTATAGAAGGCAAAGCACCTGTCGTCCAGAGTGAAAGTCACGTCTGTGGACTGACCCTTTTTCAGGAAGACTTTTACAAACCTCTTCAACTCCTTCTTCGCCCTGAACACGCGCGAGTTGCGCGCGCCCACATAAAGCTGGCACACTTCCGCGCCGTCCATATCGCCCGTGTTGGTCACGGTGAACGATACCTTCGCTCCGTCTATCTTCAGGTTTGAATATTCGAAAGTGGTATAGGAAAGACCGTAGCCGAAGGGGAAGAGGACTTCCTTTTCCGCGCTGTCGTAGTAGCGGTAGCCCACAAAAATGCTTTCGCGGTGCTCCACCACCTTGGGCCCCATGCCGAAATACTTTGAAGCAAGGTAGTCGTCGAGGGAGAGAGGATAGGTTTCCGCAAGTTTGCCGCTGGGATTCACTTTGCCGTAAAGCAGTCTGCACACCGCTTCGCCGCCCGCTTCGCCGGGCAGATACGCGTTCAGCACCGCCTTTACGTCGCCTATCCAGGGCATTGCCACGGGCGAACCGCCGTAGAGTACGACTATTACGTTGTCGCACACTTTCGTGAGCGCGGAAAGCAGTCTATTCTGCGCCTCGGGCAAATCAATATGCGAGCGGTCGTAGCCTTCGCATTCGTAGTCCTCGGTAAGGCCTATAGCCGCCACCACCGTTTTTTTCGTCTTTGCAAGTTCCACCGCCCTGGTTATCAGGTCGTCGTCGGGATTGGCGTTATCCGTCGTGTAACCGGGCTCGAAAGTGAACTTTTTGCCCTCTGCCGTCATGGCTTCCGTAAGCGAAACCAGCTTATAGGGATTTATGCGCGAACTGCCCGAACCTTGATACCTGCTCGTGCGCGCGAGTTCGCCGATAAGCGCGATGTCTTCGTCGTCGGAAAGCGGAAGCGCCTTTCCCTCGTTCTTAAGAAGCACGGCGGAGCTTTCCGCAATATGGCGGGCGAGTTTATGTCCGCGCTCGTAGTCAGCCTCTACGCCGCTGTATTGGTTGGAAGCGCATTTATACACGAATTCCAGCACTCTGCGTACGACTTTATCGAGTTCTTCTTCGGCGAGTTCGCCGTTTTTAACCGCTTTGACGATGTACTTGTCGGTAAGTCCGCCCGAATAGGGCATTTCCAGGTCAAGCCCCGCCTTTACGCCCTGAACGCGGTTGTTCGTGGCGTTCCAGTCGCTTACCACAATTCCCTTGAATCCCCATTCGTTGCGCAGAATATCGGTAAGAAGGCGCTTGTTGTCGGAAGCGTATTCGCCGTTCACGCGGTTGTACGAACACATTATCGTCCACGGCTGGGCTTCCTTCACCGCGCTTTCGAATGCGGGCATATATATCTCGCGCAGGGCGCGTTCGTCCACGACCGCGTTTATGGTCATGCGGCGCGATTCCTGGTTGTTTGCGCAAAAATGCTTTACGGAAACGCCCACGTTATGCTTCTGCACGCCGCCGACGTAGCCTACGCACATACGCGAAGAAAGATAGGGGTCTTCGCTCAGATATTCGAAATTGCGTCCGCAAAGCGGCGAACGCTTGATATTCACGCCGGGACCCAGGATAACCGAAACGTCCTGGTCGAGGCATTGAATGGCTATCTCTTCACCCATCTGTCCCGCAATGGAAACGTCCCACGAGCTTGCAAAAGTCACGGCGGGGGGAAACGCCGTCGCGGGATAAGATTCGTTCATCGACTTGTCGTTGTCCTCCATCTCCAGTCTGAGACCGTGGGGACCGTCCGACATACGCACGGTGGGTATGCCCAGCCTTGCGACGGGTTTTGTCGTCCAGTAGTCGCGTCCGCTGCACAGCCCCGCCTTTTCTTCCAGGGTAAGTTTGGAAATCAGCTCGTCGATATTAACTTCGCCGTTCATAATACACTCCGTAGAATAGTTTATCTAACTTAGTATAACAAAAGTAAAAAATATTTTCAACATCTGGCGCGCAAGTTTTGCAAATATATTATTAAAAGCCGCTTGCGCGCGCAAAATAACTTACGCGGGCGCGGTAAAGTTACGAATATGCGGTAAATGTACTCAATGTATTTGACTTTTTTCGCGCCTCTGTACTAAAATAGATACAATATACGAAACTAAGTACAAAGGAGCGATTATGGCCAGGCAATTCAAAGAAGGTTTAACGTTTGACGACATACTGCTCATTCCCGAATATTCCGACGTGGTCCCCGCGCAGGTGGATATTTCCACCAGGCTTACGGACGACATTACGCTGAATATTCCGCTTTTGAGCGCGTCCATGGACACCGTTACGGAGTGCGAGCTTGCAATTGCGCTCGCCCGTGAAGGCGGCTTGGGTATGATTCATAAAAATATGAGTATAGAAGCTCAGGCACAGCAGGTAGACAAGGTCAAGCGCAGTGAAAACGGCGTTATCACCCATCCGTTCCACCTCACGCCCGAGCATAAGCTGAGCGACGCGCTCGACCTTATGCGCAAGTTCAAAATAAGCGGCGTGCCCATCACGCGCGGCGAAAAATTGGTGGGCATAATCACCAACCGCGATTTAAGATTCGAAACCGACTACGACAAGCTGATCGGCGACGTTATGACCAAAGATAACCTCATAACCGCACCTGTAGGCACTACGCTGGAAGAGGCGCAGAAAATTCTGGGCGAACACCGCATCGAAAAACTTCCCCTCGTCGATAAAGAAGGCAATCTGAAAGGTCTTATTACCATCAAGGACATAGAAAAAGCCATTAAATATCCCCATTCCGCAAAAGACAAGTCGGGCAGACTGCTCGCAGGCGCGGCGGTAGGCGTGACGGGCGACATTGTGGAAAGGGTCAGCGCGCTCGTAAATTCGCGCGTGGACGTGGTGACGATAGACACCGCCCACGGTCAGAGCAAAAACGTGCTTACCTGCGTTTCCATGATCAAGAGCAAATTCCCCAATCTTCCCCTTATCGTGGGCAACGTGGCTACGGCGGAAGGCACCAAGGCGCTGTTTGAAAACGGCGCGGACGTGGTCAAAGTGGGCATAGGTCCCGGCTCTATCTGCACCACGCGTATAATCGCCGGTATCGGCGTGCCCCAGGCGACGGCAATCATGGACTGCGCCGAGCAGGCGGATAAGATGGGCAAGAGGATAATCGCCGACGGCGGTATCAAGTACAGCGGCGATATAGTCAAGGCGCTGGGCTGCGGCGCAAGCGCGGTCATGATAGGCAGCCTGTTCGCGGGCACGGAAGAAACGCCCGGCGAAATAGAAATGTTCCAGGGCAGAAGTTTCAAGGTATACCGCGGCATGGGTTCGCTGGGCGCCATGGCGGCGGGAAGCAAGGACAGATACTTCCAGTCGGGCGCGAAGAAGCTCGTTCCCGAAGGCGTCGAGGGCAGAGTTCCTTTCCGCGGCTCTCTTGCGGACGTGGTATTCCAGCTTATGGGCGGTCTGCGCGCAGGTATGGGTTACTGCGGCAAACACAGTATCGAAGAGCTTCGCAGCAGCGCGCAGTTCGTGCGCATATCCAATGCGGCGCTTATCGAAAGCCACCCTCACGACATTTCGATTACGAAAGAATCCCCCAACTACAGCACCCGCGGCTGAACGAAAATTCGGGACGGCAGCAGCCGTCCCTGTTTTTTATCATATTAAGTGCATAAAATATACATAGATGAAAATGCGAAAAACCAAGGTATTTCACCTGCGTGTTCCGCATAAATTTTTTACAATAAATTCCTCATTTTTCGCCACATATCGCCTAAAATAAATAAAAGTGCACAAAATTTACATATAATCGGCAAAACAAATGCGCCGGCGGAAAAACGCCGTACTACGCAAAAGCGTCCTAAGCCTGAAAAGGGCAAACAAAAAGCGCCGCAAACGCGGCGCAATTGTTGAAGTTAATGTTATCAGTAAACCAGGTTTTCCCTGAAATAGTCCGCAAGTCTTTCTATGGGGAGTCTTATCTGCGCCATAGTGTCGCGTTCGCGGACGGTCACGGTGTCGTTTTCCAGAGTTTCGAAGTCGACGGTCACGCAGTAGGGCGTTCCTATCTCGTCCTGTCTTCTGTAACGCTTGCCGATGGAGCCGCTTTCGTCGTAAGTGCACATAAACTCCTTGCTAAGCGCGCGGTAGATTTCTTCGCTCTTTTCGCCGAGCGCCTTCTTTTGCAGGGGGAGTACCGCCACTTTATAGGGGGCGAGGGCGTGATGCAGTTTCAATACCACGCGCGTTTCGCCGTCCGCTTCCTCTTCTTCGTAAGCGTTACACAGAATGGCGAGTACCATTCTTTCCACGCCCAGGGAAGGCTCTATTACGTAAGGTACGTATTTTTCATTCGTCACGGGGTCGGTGTATTCAAGCGACTTGCCGCTGACTTTCATATGCGCCTTCAGGTCGTAATCCGTCCTGTCCGCAACGCCCCACAATTCGCCCCAGCCGAAGGGGAATTTGAACTCAAAGTCTGTCGTAGCGTTGGAGTAGAACGCCAGCTCTTCCGGGTCGTGGTCGCGCAGTTTGAGGTTTTCTTCCTTAATGCCCAGTCCGAGCAGCCAGTTTTTGCAGAATTCTTTCCAATATGCGAACCATTCCAGGTCCGTGCCGGGTTTGCAGAAGAATTCGAGTTCCATCTGCTCAAATTCCCTCACGCGGAATATGAAGTTGCCGGGAGTGATTTCGTTTCTGAAGCTCTTACCTATCTGACCTATGCCGAAAGGCACCTTCATGCGCGAAGTGCGCTGGACGTTCAGGAAGTTGACGAAAATTCCCTGGGCGGTTTCGGGGCGCAGGTAAAGCGTGCTCACGCTGTCTTCGGTAACGCCCTGGAAAGTTTTGAACATCAGGTTGAATTGCCTTACTCCCGTAAAATCGCTTTTGCCGCACACGGGGCAGGGAATTTTATGGTCTGCGATATACTTTTCCATTTTGGCGTTGTCCCAGCCGGCGATGGATTCTTCGCAGTTGTGCTTTTTCATATAATCTTCTATAAGATTATCCGCACGGTGGCGCGATTTGCAGGCGCGGCAGTCCATAAGAGGGTCGCTGAAACCGCCCACATGACCGCTTGCCACCCACACGTTGGGATTCATTAAAATTGCGCAGTCAATACCCGTATTCAGCGTGTTTTCCTGCACGAACTTCTTCCACCATGCGCGTTTTACGTTGTTTTTCAACTCAACGCCCAGGGGACCGTAATCCCACGTATTCGCAAGGCCGCCGTAAATCTCGCTTCCGGGATATATGAAACCTCTGCCTTTGCAAAGTGCCACAAGTTTGTCCATTGTCAATTGTGCCATAATATGCTCCGTATAATTAAATTATCTATGACATTATACCCTGTATATACTTTTTTGTCAAACGGCGGTAACACTTTTCCTTTATTTTGCGTATTGTGTACCAGAAGGCGAAAATACGCCAATAATATGGAGGAAGCATATGAATAACTTTGATTTCGGCGGCTGTGACTGCTTGTGGATCATACTCTTACTTATGTGCTGCGGCGGGCTGGGCAATAGCTGCGGCAATTCGGGCTGTGGCGGCGGCTGCAACTGCAACATAATTCCCGTCCTCGTGGCGCTCAGCTGCTGCGGCGGCTGCAATAATTCCTGCAACTGATTTGCACGGATAGTACATTCCTAGGGCGCGCGCCGAATCGCCGCGCACGAGCAGTACCGCCGCGGCGGTACTGCGTTTTTATTATTATTTGATAATAAAAGCAGTAAATTTAAGTACTGCGTTTTTATTATCGCCTGATAATGAAAGCAGTATATTCAGGTACTGCGTTTTTATTATACCTTACGCGTGCATAATCTCGGTCGGAGTACAAAAAAAATTAAAAAGTACCGCCGCGGCGGTACTGCGTTTTATTATCTTTTGATAGTAAAAGCAGTAAAATTGGATATTGCGTTTTTATTATTATCTTACGTGCATAGCATAAGATAATAGAAACAGTAAAATCAGGTACGGCGTTTTTATATGCTGATGTACTAATTAAAAAAGTACCGGCGATGCGATACTTTTCTGTTAAAAAGAAGTTGTAGGGTTGATATTTGTTTATAAGTTTTTATAGATTGAATTCATTTTTCAGCGTTTCTACCATATGTTGATATTCGCAGAGGACGGATTCGTTTTCACCTTTATCAAGTAATTTTATGCATTTATCGATAACATTGTTTATATAGTCGTAATAAGCAGACCTTTTTTCCGAATTATCGATATTTTTTACTATTTCGGGCGCAATTTTATAGTATTCTTCCACAAGCTTCTGTCCATACGGAGTTGCCTTCATATAATTATCCCTAAAAGAGCGTAAGGCAGTTAATTCGGCGCAATCATCGCTTTTTCCCAGATATTGAACACAGGCAGAGGTCAAAAAACAGCCGCTGTTGCCACCCTTATAGTCGTTCTTAGTAAAATGGGAACAGGATCCGCCATATGATACATATCTTTGTGTTAAGCTACAATAATATTTTTTGAAAAATCCCGTGTCATCAATTCTTACGTGCATACATTCGCCGCACATTCCCATAATTTTCTCCTCCTTGGGTTTGATAACTCAATCTTATACCAAAAATCTTGGTAAGTCAAGTATTTTACCAAAGTTATTGGTAAAATTTTACATATGAAGGAAATCAAGTTCGCTGAAAATCTTAAAAGGGCAAGAAAGGCGGCTTCTATGTCGCAGGAAAGTCTTGCGAAAAAGCTGGGCGTAGACCAACGCACGGTTAGCGCGTGGGAAAACGGAGTAGCGCGCCCCGGCTATGAAATGTTGGCGGAAATCTGCGATATTTTCGACGAAAGTTTCGATTCTCTTTTAAGCGAATAATCAAATATTATTTTTACAGACCCACCGTAATAAGAAAGACTGTATTTAGTCGGAAGAGAGTTTTATCGTTGTTTTGCGAACCGCACACCGATTATTTACAAGTTGTTACATATTGAATACATATCGCGCAGACGGCTTTTACTTGACCGAGCCTTTCTTATGCGCTATAATTACGGTATGAGAAAGTTCAACTTCTTCACATGGATGATAAGTTATTACGGAAAGCCGCTGTCGTACAGACTGTGGGTGATGATAGCCTTTACCTTGCTTTTTATCACGTGGCTGTGCGTGCAGTTCGTGTTTACGCAACTTTTGGGGCAGTACTTTCTCTATTTCGTGCTTCCGTGCACCGTGGTCGGACTGGGCTGGGACGCGGCAATCTATTTTTATTATAAGCATATCGGCGCTTTCGACGAAAACGGCTGTCTGAAAGAAGAGTATCCGCGCAAGCCGTGGCGCAGGAAAAAGGAGCAGGGGCAATAAGTGGACTTTCCGCGCATATAATCTAACGTGAACGGTATGCGCTTGGTAAAATATCTTTGGGCGGCGGCGCTTTCCATGGGCGTCGTCTTATTTTTTTGCAGTCTTACGTCCTTTGTGCGCGTGCATTTCACCCATGCGGGCGGCAGCGCGGCGGTAAATCTCATATGGGGCGCAAACTATGTGCTCATAACGCTTACCATGACCCGTCTTGCCGTGCGCGGAAGATGGAAGGTATATTTGCTCATAATAGTCATGCTGGCAACGTATCTGGCATGGAGAGTGGCTTTATGTACTCTGGCGGAAAGTTTTGCCGCCGCGCTCATGGTGCTTATCGCCGCGCTGTCCCTGGTAATAGCGGTTTTCACGGTAAAGGAAGGGATAAGCGGCATAATATTTTTCCCCGTACTCCTCTGGCACGGGGCTATTCTGCTCAGACTGTTCGGAGCGCTTTAAGGGGTATTTTACCCTGCAATTACTTGCAGTATGCGCGCGTATTTGATATAATAAAGCGACAAGGAGTATCTTTGCGGAGGCACATCGGGCCTTACGCTGACGGGAAATCTTCTTGGAATAAGGCTTAGATAGGCATCTTCGGAGCCTAATCGGAGAGTACATGAAAAGAAAAATATCCGCTCAAACGGTAGCAATCACGGCTGTTTTGACGGCGCTGGAGATAATATTTATCTTCGTACAGGTGCCGCCTATTGCCGGAGCCACGCTGGCGTTCTGCCTGGTACCCGTGCTCGTTTCGGCAATGACGCAGAAAAAGGGCGTAACCGCGTTTTTGTCCGTGCTGATGGCGTGCGGCATGCTTACTTCGGCGTATACGGTGGGCGCAGGCTCGTTACTCGCGCCCGTGTTCCGCAATCCGCTGGTGGCTATTCCGCCCCGTCTTGCGGTGGGACTTGTGGCATATCTTTCCTACCACGGTCTTAATAAACTTGTGGAAAAAAGGTTCGCGCCCAAGCTGTCCGCGCTTGCGCTGGGAAGTTCGGAATATAAAAGCGTAAACAGAAAAAAGCAGGCGGCGGTATACGGCGTGGCAAGTTTTACCGCTTTCGCGGGCACGCTCACGAATACCGGGCTTGTATGCCTTATGATATGGCTTTGCTATATGGTGGGCAATATGCCGATAGACAGCTCGCTCCTGCCACAGTTCTTCCAGGTAACTCTGGCGGTAAATGCAACGATAGAAGTTGCGGCGTTCACCATTCTGGTGCCGCCTATCGTCACCGCGCTGAACAGGGCGGGGTACGGCAGAAAAAGGATTGCCAATAAGACGGCAGTGCGGCTTGCGGAAGATACGGACGGCGCGGGAAAGGATATTATTTCAAATTCCGCGGAAGCCGAAAGCGTAAACGGCGGCGATAGGGAGCGAAAGGACGCAAAAAACAGATGATACTTGCAATAGATATAGGCAATACGAATATAAAAGTCGGCTTGTTTTCCAAAGACGAGCTGGTGCACGCATGGCGGTTTTCCGTCACTTTGCGCACGGCGGACGAGATAGGCGCGGAACTGAGAATGCTGCTCATGAACGAGATAGACGACATATCGCGCATAACGGGCATAATCATGTCGTCCGTCCAGCCCGATCTGAACTATACCATGGAACACGCCTGCCAGTATTATTTCGGTTTCAAGCCGATAACCGTGGGCGTGGGGATAAAGACGGGACTTAAAATCAAGTACACCAACCCCCAGGAAGTGGGCGCGGACAGAATAGTCAACTGCGTGGCGGCGTACAAATTGTACAAAGGGCCGTGTATAGTGGTGGACTTCGGAACGGCGACCACGTTCAACTATGTCACCAAGGACGGCGAATTTATGGGCGGGTGCATAGCTCCCGGCATAAAAACCAGCCTCGACAGCCTTGTCGAGCATACGGCGCGCCTTCCCAAGATAGAGCTTATCAAGCCGGAAACTATAATCTGCCGTAACACGGGCAATAATATGCAGGCGGGACTTATCTACGGATATACCGGGCTTGTGCAATACATTCTCGAACGCATGAAAAAGGAATGCGGAGAAGAGGACGTAAAGGTGGTAGCCACGGGCGGATTGAGCGAACTTGTGCGCTCCGTGCCGGAAGAAAAGATAATAGACATAGTGGACAGGTCCCTTACGTTGAAAGGACTTAAGATAATATACGACATGAATACCAACAAGACAAAGGAGTGAGATATGAAAAAAGCAGGTGTGGCAATACTCGGAATGGGAGTAGTAGGCGGCGGAACTTACAAAATTCTGGTTGACAGAAAGCAGGCGATTATGGACGAATACGGCGTTGAAGTGGAAGTGAAAGCCGTGCTCGATAAAATTCCGGCGCGCGTGACTGCGGCGGGAGCGGATCTTTCCCTGCTTGCCGGATCCATTGACGAGATAGTTGCTCGCGACGATATAGATATTGTCGTCGAATGCATGGGCGGGGTAGAGCCGGCAAAGACCTTCCTTATAAAGGCGCTTTCCGCGGGCAAGAGCATAGTGACTTCCAACAAGGAAATGTTCGCAAAAAGCTGGCCTGAGCTGGAAGCCGCGGCGGCGCCCACGGGCGCGGGGCTTTACTATGAAGCCACCACGGGCGGCGGCATGCCCATAATCAGAGTTATGACGGCGGCAATGCAGGCCAACCGCATTCTGGAAATAAAGGCGATTATAAACGGCACGACCAACTATATTCTCACGCGTATGGCGCAGGAAGGGCTGGATTACGCCGAAATTCTGAAAGACGCTCAGGCGCTGGGCTATGCGGAAGCAAATCCCGTCGCGGACGTGGAAGGTTTCGACTCCGGTTACAAGCTGAGCATTCTGGCTTCGCTCGCATTCAACAAGCGCGTGCCCGTGGACCTGATATACCGCGAGGGCATAACGCATATCACTTCAGTGGATATAGAACAGGCGGATAAGCTCGGGTATGTAATCAAACTGCTCGCCATTGCCAAAAACGGCAATAACGGCAAGATAGAAGCCCGCGTGCACCCCGTATTCCTGCCCAAGGATCACCCCCTTGCCAACGTCAACGGTTCGTTCAACGCCGTATTCCTTGTAGGCGACGCTGTGGGCGATATAATGCTTTACGGCAGGGGCGCGGGCGATTTGCCCACGGGCAGCGCTATCGTATCCGACATAGTGTACTGCGCGCGCCAGATAGAGCACGCCCGTTACAGCGAAATGAACGAGAGCATGACCCAGAAGGATATAAATTCCGACTTCATGTCGCGCTACTATCTGCGTCTTAACGTGCACGACGTGGCGGGCGTAGTGGCGGATATAGCCAACGTATTCAAAAAGTACAAGGTGTCCATCGCGCAGATGAGACAGGAAGAGGGCAAGGAAGTTATATCCATAGTGTTCGTGACCCATCTTACGAACGAAAAGGCGATGAACAAGTCCGTGGAGGAAATCTCCCGCCTTGCAAACGTAATCAGCGTGGAAAACGTGATAAGGGTGGAGAGATAAATGGATACCGCGCCTTTGCTCGGTTATCTGTCCGAAAACACGGACGGCGACAGGTACGCCGTATTCGACTGGGCGGACCTTACCGCGGTATCCGAAACCGCGCGTGAAGAGCTGGACGCGTTAAAAACGAACGGCTACGCGGTCATAAAATATTCGGACGAGGGCGAAGTCTGCCTCTGTCTTACTTCAAGCGGCAGGGCGGCGGCAGCGGCGGCAAAGCGCGTAAGCGCGGTTAAAGAAGAAAGCGGAGCGGAAGTTCCCGCTCCCGCGGCAAAGCCTTCCTTATGGGAGAGGGCGAAAACGGCGGTTATCGCGGCGATATGCGGCTTGTTCGGCGGCGTTATAGGCGGAGCGATAATCTATCTGATTTTGGCGGTATGATAAACAGAACGCAAAAAGCTATCATGAGCGCAATCTACAAACGTGCGGCGGATAAGGGCGGAACGTGCCTTATCCGTCCCGTGGAACTGCTTTCCGCCATTCCTTACAGCGTGCGTTTCAAGCGCGACGATCTGCCGGCATACCTGAAATCGTTGCAGACGGACGATTATTTCGAGCTTATTGAAACGGACAAAAAGGGCGATCTGCACTATTGTTTCACCCTGCATCAGAACGGCTACGCCGTGATAAGGCAGATTAAGAACGAAAGAAGGCAGGTAATATTCAAAATAGTGCTCACCGTTGCGGGCGCGTTGCTCAGCTTTGCGATAGGGCTTATTCTGCGCAGTATTTTCTCATAAAAAGTTGATATGTGCGAACATATGTGCTATAATATGAAAAACTATGTTTAAGTTGCATTCCAAGTACAAGCCGTGCGGCGACCAGCCGCAGGCAATAGACAAACTCGTGGAGGGCGTGCAGGACGGACTGCGCACCCAGGTTTTGTTGGGCGTTACGGGCAGCGGTAAGACGTTTACCATGGCAAACGTCATTCAGAAGCTGGACAGACCCGCGCTCGTGATTGCGCACAACAAGACGCTTGCCGCCCAGCTGTGCAACGAATTCAGGGAGTTTTTCCCCGAAAACAGGGTGGAATATTTTGTTTCCTACTACGATTATTATCAGCCCGAGGCGTATATTCCGCGCAGCGACACATATATAGAAAAAGATATGTCGGTAAACGACGAGATAGACCGTCTGCGCAACTCCGCCACCAGCGCGCTTTGCGAAAGAAGGGACGTAATTGTCGTGGCTTCCGTTTCGTGTATTTACGGTCTGGGCGCGCCCATGGAATATTTCAGCATGGCAATATCCTTGCGCGAGGGTATGACAATAGACCGCGACGAGCTTATCGACAGACTGATAGAAATTCAATACCACCGCTCCGATCTGGATCTGCAGCGTTCCACCTTCCGCGTGCGCGGCGACGTGGTGGAAGTCGTACCCGTGGAAAATGACAAGGTGGCGATAAAAATAGAGTTTTTCGGCGACGAGATAGAGAGTATCACGCACATAGACCCGCTTACGGGCAAACCGATAGAAACGCTCAAACACGTGAATATATTCCCCGCCAGCCAATACGTGGTGGAAAAGGAAAAGCGCGACGCCGCTTTAAGGCAGATAGGCGCGGACATGGTGGAGCGCGTTAAATTTTTTGAAGAGAACGGCAAACTCATCGAAGCCCAGCGCATACGCGAGCGCGTAAGCTACGATATGGAGATGATAAGGGAGATGGGTTATTGCAGCGGCATAGAAAATTATTCGCGTTACTTTGACGGCAGGAGCGAAGGACAGCCGCCGTACACTTTGCTCGACTTCTTTCCCGAAGACTTCATATTGTTCATAGACGAAAGCCACATGACAATTCCGCAGATAAGGGCGATGTACAACGGCGATCTGGCGCGCAAGAAAAATCTGGTGGACTACGGTTTCCGCCTGCCTGCGGCCTACGACAACCGTCCGCTCAAATTCGACGAATTTGACGAGAGGATAGGTCAGCTTATCTGTGTTTCCGCCACTCCCGGACCTTACGAGATGGCGCAGGCGGGACAGGTTGTGGAACAGCTTATCCGTCCCACGGGACTTGTTGACCCCGAAGTGGAGGTTCTGCCAGTAAAGGGACAGATAGACGACCTTATCGGCAAAATCCGCTCGACGACCGAAAGCGGCGGCAGGGTGCTTGTGACTACGCTTACCAAGAAGATGGCGGAAGACCTTACGACGTTTTTGAAGGATGACCAGATAAAAGTACGCTATATGCATTCGGATATAGATACTTTGGAAAGAATAGATATAATAACGTCCTTGCGAAAGGGCGACTTCGACGTGCTTGTCGGTATAAACATGTTGCGCGAGGGGCTGGACTTGCCGGAAGTGAAACTCGTGGCGATTCTGGACGCGGACAAAGAGGGCTTTTTGCGCAGTGAAACCGCGCTCATTCAGACGATAGGGCGCGCCGCGCGTAACGCCGAGGCGAAAGTCGTGATGTACGCGGACGTGATAACGGGCAGTATGCAGCGCGCGTTGGACGAAACCAACCGCCGCCGCGACGTGCAGAAGGAGTACAACAGGGAACACAATATTACGCCTAAGACGATAATAAAACCGATAAACAACACCATAGAGATAAGCAGAAAGGTGGAAGAAAAATCCGTGGAAGACGCAGGCGCGATAAGGGCGGAGATAGAGCGGCTCACCTCGTCGATGAAGCTGGCGGCAAGCAGTCTTGACTTTGAACTTGCAATCAAGTACCGTGAGGAGATAGCCGCGTTAAAGAGGAAATTGGAAGCAAAGAGGAAAAAGTGATGCAGGACAAGATAATAATCAAGGGCGCAAGGGTGCACAATCTCAAAAACATAGACGTGACCGTTCCGCGCGACAAGCTGGTGGTTTTCACCGGGCTGAGCGGTTCGGGAAAATCCTCGCTTGCCTTCGACACTCTGTTTGCCGAGGGTCAGCGCAGATATATGGAATCGCTTTCGTCCTACGCCCGCCAGTTTTTGGGACAGATGGACAAGCCCGACGTGGACTATATAGAAGGGCTTTCGCCCGCAATTTCCATAGACCAGAAGACCACTTCACACAATCCGCGCTCCACGGTGGGCACGGTTACGGAGATATACGACTATCTGCGCCTTCTATACGCGCGCATAGGCGTGCCCCACTGTCCTAAGTGCGGCAAGGAAATAGTGCGCCAGACGGTGGATCAGATAGCCGACAAGATAATGTCCCTGCCCGAAGGAAGCAAGGTGATGATAGTATCTCCCGTCGTGCGCGGCAGAAAGGGCGAATTTGCAAAGTTGCTCGAAAGTTTCCGCAAGAGCGGTTATATGCGCGTGGAAGTGGACGGGCAGCGTTACGACGACGGTGCGGCGGACGTAGACCTCGACAAGAACATAAAGCACACCATATCCGTGGTGGTGGACAGACTGGTGATAAAGCAGGGTATAGTACGCCGCCTTACGGACAGCCTTGAAGCGGCGCTCAGACTTTCGGAAGGGCTGGTGGAGTGCGTGAACGGGGAAGAGCATACCCTGTATTCCACAAAATACGCCTGTCCCGACTGCGAAATATCCATGGAAGAGCTTACTCCGCGCTTCTTCTCCTTCAACTCGCCGTTCGGCGCCTGCCCCAAGTGTTTCGGTCTGGGATTCAGCATGGTGCCCGACCTCAACAAATTCGTCAAGTGGGATAAATCGCTCGCCGAAGGCGCGGTGGATATAAAGGGCTGGAGCTTCGATACCTGCAAGGTGAACGCAGCCATGATGCGCGCCCTTGCCGAAAAGTACGGCTTTTCGCTTACCGTGCCGTTCAAGGATTTGCCCGAGAAGATACAGAAGATAGTCCTCTACGGCGACAATAAGCCGCTTGACGCGGATATGCGCGGCGTGTTCAACAACGGTTTTTATTCCAAAGTGTACGAGGGCGTGTGCAACATTATGAGCAGAAGGTATACGGAAACCACTTCCGACCTTACCAAAATGGAGTTGGAGCGGTTTATGTCGCCCGTTCCCTGCGACGTGTGCCACGGCAAGCGGTTGAAGAAGGAAGCTCTCGGCGTGACCGTTGGCGGACTGAATATTGCCGAATTGTGCGATTTGCCCATTGACGAGGAACTGAAATTCTTCGAGGAATTAAAGCTGAACGAGCGCGACAGCGTAATCGCCGCGCAGGTTATAAAGGAGATAAAAGCCAGGCTGGGCTTTATGGTGAACGTGGGACTTGACTACCTCACGCTTTCCCGTTCGTCGTCTACGCTTTCGGGCGGCGAAAGCCAGCGTATCCGCCTTGCCACGCAGATAGGCAGCGGACTTACGGGCGTTCTGTATATCCTCGACGAACCCAGCATAGGGCTTCACCAGCGCGACAACGGCAGACTGCTTGACACTCTCACCCGTCTGCGCGATCTGGGCAACACGCTGATAGTCGTGGAACACGACGAAGAAACCATGGCGAAAGCGGACTATATCGTGGATATAGGTCCGGGCGCGGGCGTACACGGCGGAGAAGTGGTGGTCGCGGGTACGCCTCAGGAAGTGGCGGCGTGCACAAACTCAATTACCGGCGACTATCTGAGCGGCAGAAAGGTCATTCCCGTCCCCGGAACGCGCAGGGAAGGCAACGGCAAATTCATAACAGTCAAGGGCGCGAAAAAGAATAATCTGAAAAATATCGACGTAAAAATTCCGCTCGGCAAATTCGTTGCCATAACGGGCGTTTCGGGCAGCGGAAAAAGTTCGCTCGTGGGTGAAATTCTTCAACCTGCGCTCGCCGCGAAGCTCAACGGCGCGCGTACGGTCAACGTGGAGTGCAAGGACATCATGGGCATAGAAAATCTGGATAAGGTGATATCCATTGACCAAAGCCCGATAGGCAGAACTCCGCGCTCCAACCCCGCCACGTATACGGGCGTATTCACTCCGATAAGGGAGCTGTTTGCCAAACTGCCCGACGCAAAGGCGCGCGGCTATAACGCGGGAAGATTTTCCTTCAACGTGTCGGGCGGCAGGTGCGAAAACTGCGGCGGCGACGGCATTATAAAGATAGAAATGCACTTTCTCTCGGACGTCTATGTGCCCTGCGAAGTGTGCGGCGGCAAACGCTACAACCGCGAAACGCTGGAAGTGAAATACAAGGGAAAGAGCATTTACGATGTTCTTGAAATGACGGTGGACGAGGCTTGCGACTTCTTCCGGAACGTGCCGCAGATATACAACAAGATAAGCACTCTGCAACAGGTGGGCTTGGGCTATGTAAAGCTGGGTCAGCCCGCCACCACGCTTTCGGGCGGCGAGGCGCAGAGGGTGAAGCTGGCTACCGAACTTTCCAAGCGCGGCACGGGAAAAACCGTATATATTCTGGACGAGCCAACCACGGGACTTCATACCGACGACGTAAAGCGGCTTATCGCCATTCTGGATAAGTTCGTGGACAAGGGTAACACGGTGATAGTCATCGAGCACAATCTTGACGTAATAAAGGTAGCCGACCACATCATCGACCTGGGACCCGAGGGAGGCAACAAGGGCGGCACTATCGTGGCTCAGGGCACACCCGAAGAAGTGGCAAAGGTAAAAGGCAGTTACACGGGACAATATCTCCGTGAAAAACTCGGTCTGCCGGCAACCGACGGTAACCGGTAACGAAGAAAAGACGAATTTCATGCAAGAACCGATACAAAGACAAGACGAAAAAAACAAGGGACGCGTCCCTTGTTTTTTAATATATGCGGACCGCCGAAGCGGATATTGCCGGAGTATCGGTGCGTAAGCACGGCTTACAGAGCAGGGCTTACAGCACGTTTTTCCACTTGAATACGAGCAGGTTTTTACTGTTTTCCACGCTGCACGAAAGGGATATACTCCTTTGCAGGCTGTCGTCGTACATTCCGGCGGACAGCGCGCCGCGTAAATCGCCTATGGCGGTCATAATTCCCTTGACGTCGTTATTCGGACAGAGGAATTCCAAAATATCGCGCTCTTCCTTCCACCAATCGGAAAAGGCGTCCGCGGCGGCGTTTGCGCCCGCATAATTTTCCGCTTCGATGAGCGCGGTTATCTCGTCCGCCTTCGCAATAGCCTTGTCGAACGTCTTGTTTACATATATCTGTTCTCCCGCGCCCAGCCCCACGATAAGCGCGAGCAGAATAACTGCCAGCCATACCTTACCCCGCATTTTCTTCCTCCAAAGTGCCCGTCACATACTTGCCGCTTATCGGTTGCAGATAATAGTTGTTTCCGCCCGTGACGGTCATAAGCAGTACGTTTTTCTGCTTTAATCTGTGGTTTTCCAGCGTTTTTTCCACCATAGAGTAATCAATGTTTCCCTTTCTCACGTTTTCAGTCATCTTTTTACCCTCGCATATGACCGTATAGGGCAGCATTGGAACTTCCGTTTTTACGCCCATATCGCCTGCGGTAAGCGGTTTGTTGTCCGCCTTGGGAATTACGCTTACGTCGCCGTTCGTTTCGAATATGGCGTATTCCAGCTCGTCGGGCGACAGATAGTTTTTTTCGCGCAACGCTTCCATCAGGTCGTTTACCGTCAGATCGAGCATACTTATCGCGCGGTAGTCTATGCCGCACGGATTGATGACAATCACGGGTTTGCCGTTTATCAGACGGCGCGCTTTGATGGAATGTTTTATCAGCTTGGTAAGGGCGAATTGCACTATGAACAGGGTAAAAATGGGCACGAGTCCGTATATTACGGGCACGGTCGTGTCCGACATGGGAATGCACGCCAGCTCCGCCATTATAAGAGTTACGGCAAATTCGAAGGGTTGCAGTTCGCCCAGCTGTTTTTTGCCCATAAGCCGCATGGCTATCAGCAGGAATACGTATATGAGTACCGCACGCACGAATACTATCAGCATACGCTTAGTATTTGCCGCGCGGTGAAAAATATGCTATTTTCTGATATATCCTATAAGTCCCGAAGGTTTGGGCATATATCCCGTAATGCGCAGGGCTATAAAGTACAGCGCCGCCGCAACGGGAAGGCATATCAGACAGGATATGACATTGCCCAGTTCGCGCGTAAAAGAGGAGATAACTCCCGTAACAAGCGCGATGGCGCAGGATACGGCGATAAGCGCGGCGCCCGAATAACTTTTCCTGCGCGGAAGAATGCGGTTAAGCTGGAAATAGTTGCACGCCAAAGTCACGCAATGGAATACGAAAAAGGACGTATAATAGCCGTAAATACCCATATACCGCGGCAGTACGGATATTCCCGCGACCAGAAAGACATAGCCTATAACGCTGCTTATAAACGTGCGGTTTTCCTTACCCAGCGAGTTCAGCGAAGTGGAAGTAATGGAATTCAACGAGAGCGGAAGCACTATGAACGCGGCAAAGGAGAGTTGTTCGCCCACCTTTTCGTCCGCGTAAAGCAGGCTGCCTATCTCTCTGCCGCAGGCGGCGAAAGCGATGAATACCGCGCACGCCACGGCGCAAGTGAAGTCGGTGGAGCGGTCTATTGCCGAGGTAAGGTTGCGCCCTCCGCCCGCGTTGCGCGCGGCTATTTCGGGTATCATCACCACGGAAAGACTGCCTACGACGGAAGACGGAGCGAGGAGCAGCGGCATAACCATGCCCGAAGCCCTGCCGTACTCCGCCGTAGCTTCCGCGCTTGAAAGTCCCCACGCGCTTACAAGAACGGCAGGAAGGACGAGGGAGACGAACATACCCATCAGACTGCCGCACAGGCGTGTGACGGTGAGGGGCGCGGAGGATTTGACTACCTGTCTGCCCATGGTAGGACAGGCAAGTCTGCCGCCGCTTTTGAAGAATACTATAATGAGCAGCACCGCCACGATGCAGTCGCTGACAAGCATGGCGTAAGCGAGCGAATATTCAAGCGAGATTACGTTTTGCAGCAGGAATATGAACAGGGTGCAAGCCACAACCTTGATTATCTCGTCCGCCGCTTCCGCCATTGAATATACGAAAAAGTTCTGTCTGCCCCAGAAATGGCTGCGGATAACGGCGTAAATGCTGGAAGTGAGCATTGTCGGCAGCAGTATCAGAAACAGACGGGAGCACCTTTCGTCGGTGAAAAATAAGGACGCGAGCGACGGAAAGGAATAAAAAACCGTGCACACCGTCATGGAAATCATCAGGCTTATCAGCAGGGCGGCTGTGACTGCGGAGCGCTGGCTTTTCACGTCGCCGAGCGCCTGCGTTTCCGCCGTTATGCGGGAAACGGTAACGGGGATACCGCTGACTGCGATTGCGGCGAACAGCGAAAATACGGAAAAGCATATCTGGTAAAGCCCCATTACTTCCGCTCCGAGTTCGCGCGAGATGAATATTTTGAAAACAAACGAGATTCCGCGTGTGATTACGGCTATCGAGGTCACGGTGAAGAACGCCTTGAAGATTCTTTTCATATTATAGGATATTAAGAAGTTTGCGCAAATATAATTTATCGGAGGGAAAAATGCTGGTATACAGAGTGCGTGAAGGGGAAAGTTTACAGGACGTGGCGAGGAAATTCGGCGTGAGGGCGGAAAAAATTCTTGCCGACAGCAACTGCGCGCCCGATCAGTTTGACCGGGGAATATGCCTGCTTATCCGCCGTCCCGAAGGGCGGGAATACGTGGTAAAACCGTTTGACACGTTGCAGTCGGTCGCGGAAAAATTCGGCGTAAGCAAGGAGAAAATCATGTCCGACAACCGCCTTGATTCGCCGTATATCTTCATAGGTCAAAAGCTGTATTTATAGAGGCGCGCGGATAGGCGCGTTCCGGGATTTACAGCCTTTTAACCACCTTTGCCGGCACGCCGGCAACTACGCACGCGGGCGGCACGTCTTTATTTACCACCGCGCCGGCGGCAATTATGCTTCCGTCGCCCACGGTTACGCCGGGCAGAATGGTGGCGTGCGATCCCACCCACACGTTTTTACCCAAAATCACTTTGGAAGGAGTCATGTTCGCCCGGGTCTCGGGGGAGAGGTCGTGGTTGAGCGTGGCAATAACCGCCTGGTGTCCTATAAGACAGCCGTCGCCTATTTCTATTCCTCCCTGGTCCTGGAAACAACAGCCTGAATTTATAAACACGTTTTTGCCGAGCTTTATATTCTTTCCGTAGTCCGAATATATCGGCGGAAACAGTCTGAAAGATTTATCCACTTCATAGCCCACAAGTTCGGAAACCAGCGCTCTCAGTTCGTCCTGCGTATGATAGCCGGTGTTTATCTTTGCGGTTACTTTCTGCGCTTCGTCAGCCGCGAAGTTCATAAATTGCTGAATTTCCGAATTTGAATCCAGCGGCGCACCTGCGGCGGTCATTGCGTTATATTCCTTATAGTCCATATCCTGCTCCTTTTCTATATTATACCAAAGACGGCGCCACGTGACAAATAGTTGTTAATTATAACGTTCTATGTGCAAAGCGCATAATAAGGCGCGGGGATAAAACAAAAAGACCCGCATCAAGCGGGCCTTATTGTTTTAAGTTTGCAGATTATTTCTTGCGTGCGTCCGATCTGCCGCCGTAGTTGCGGTCGAAATCAGACTTTCTGCCTACCTGCTTCTGGCGCTTACGCTTTTTCAGTATCTTGCGCGCGATAACCACTATCACGGCAATCACTATCAGACCGCCTATCACGCCGGAAGTGATGTACAGCCACAGCAGGCTGTCCGTGCCGCCGTTGTCGTCGGGTTCCTCTTCATCGGGGGTGGATTCCGCGTCTGCCTGGGTGTAGTGCACGATATAGTTGTTTGCAAGAAGTGCGCCTTCCTTAATCGTGCCGTCCTCGTTGTATGCGTTCGCGTCGGAGAACGAGTTATTCTTGGTGGAATCGTCCGCGTTCGTGTAAACCACGTCGAAGCCGACCTTGCCGGAAACTATCTGCGCGGGGGTAGTGGTGGTTTCGCCGTCCACTACGGGATCTATCTCAACGCAGGAGAAGTTGTCGAAGAAGGCGTAGCCGCTGACCCATTCGTCGGTGTCGCCCAGCTGAAGCGCAAGGCTGCCCGTCACGTCGGACGTCACGTCCTCGTCGATGTAGACGTAGAAGGAAACTTCCTTCCAGCTGCCAACGGTTTCCGTACCGTCGTCCGCATAGGTGGAGGTGTTGATGAGTCTGGCTTTTTCAACCGCGGAAGACTCGTCGTCAACTATGCCGCCGAAGGTGTAGGTTGAGTTGCCCAGCTTGAGCACTATGCGCGCGCTGTCGTCCGCGCCCAGCTTATAGGTGAGCACCCACACGGTTATCTTGTAGTAGGAACCGGCGCTGAGGGTGAGGTCGGAGGAAGTATATCTGTAAGCTCCGCCCGCCAGATTGCCGTCCTCGTCGAGCACGTCGTCGTGGTTGTAGATGACCAGCACCATATCGCCTATACCCGTGGTGATGGAGGAGTTGTTTATATTGGTATCCACCGTGCCGGAGTTGTAAAGCGCTTCGTAAAGCGCCGCGTCGCTGCCGGCGATATCAAGGTCGAGAAGCTCGTTCCAGTCATGGTTCTGTCTGTCGAACACGCCCGCGGAAACGTCGTCCTCGCTGGCGTTGCTGTCAATCTGGGTAGCGGACCAGTCGGAAGGAGTGTTGAGCGCGTCGTCGTTTGCAGTAACGTTGTCCATTGTGTTGACAAGCATGGAAACGGTCTGCGTATTCGAGCGGTTAAGACTTACGTATGCGTCGAAGTCCTCTTCGGTAACGGACTGATAGGTCGCTCCGGTGAAGAGCGCGCTGTAATCCGCGCTGCTCGTGTTCTCGTTGGAGTAGTCGGAGTTACCGACGTACAGGGAGAGGGACGCGCTTACGCTGCTCACGCCCGTCTGGATATAGAATACGTATTCCTTCCAGCCGGCGTTTTCCGAAGTGTTCTCGTCGCTGTTTCTGAAGAAGGTGTATTCGGTGTCGTCGCTGCCCGTGGATATCACTATGCTTATCTGTGAGCCGGGTTCCGCATACGCCCACACGCTGACTCTGTAATAAGAGTTGGAAGAGAGGGTGAATTCGTCGGAACTGAAACCGAATGCCGCCAGGTTGTGCGAATAAACCGCAAGCACGTTGTTATCCGCGCTCAGACCGCTGTAATTGCCCGCGGAAGAGAATATGGTGTCCTTATTCCCGAGCAGGGCTGCGATATTGCTTCCGCCGATAAGTTCGAGATACTTGGCGGAAATATTGTCAAGGTCGAGCACGCCGCCGTAAGCGTAGGTGGAAGCGTTCGTATCGTTGTTGTAAGCGGTCAGCAGGGTGCTGTCCGTAGCCGACCAGCCGTCGGGCAGGGCGAGCACTCCGTTGGAGTTGCCGTCCGTCTTACTGAAATCAAAGTCGTTGTCGTCGGTTGCGTACAGGCTGTTCGTGCCGGACACGTCGGAGGCGTTGAAATAGCCGTTGGAAGCTATCTCCACGTCGGAAGAGTCGGCGGAAACGGTGCCTTTCGCAACGTTGGTTGCCGTGGTCGCGCCCGAGTAGTCGGAAGCGGCGATGTCCTCAGTCATGATGTTGGAGATGAGCGCATAGCCCTTCACGTAAGAGGAGCTGTTGGTTGCGGTGCCGCTGCCGAGGGCGAATTCAAGACCGAGGTGCGCGACAGACTTGCCCGACTGCACCATAAAGGTGAGCATGACGTAATCGTTCACGCCGTCAATCTTGAAATCGGCAAGACCTTTGGAAGTGAGCGAGGTCAGCGACGCCACGGAAGTGCGGTAGGAAGAAAGGTCGGTAAAGTCCGTGTCGGGAGCTTTTTCCAGATCTTCATTTATCGCGTCTATATCATAGTTATACAAGGTAACGTTCAGACCGCCGGAGAGTATTTCGGAAGTCTTGACCCATACGGATACGGCGAGATAGCTGTTGGGAGCAAGCGTTATCAGGTTGCTTATGTTCGCGCTGCCGGAAGCTACGTCTACAACGGGGGATACCGTTGCATATCCGGGTACGGAGTTGTTGAGTACCCACACCTTGTCGCCGTAGGAGGCAAGCGCCTTGTCGACGGTAATGCCGTCCACGCTGTCGCCCACGTTTGCGAGCACCGCGTTGGAAGAATCCGCCTTGCCGCTTACTTCATAGGTAAGGGAGTTGACGCTGCCGTCCATATTATAGTAAGTGAAATCGTCGTCGGCGGTGAGCATATCCGCTTTTGCGACGGTATCGCCTTCGACTGCCGCGTCATAGGTGTCCTTGTCTATAAGGCTGACGGATACGGAATCGAAGAACGCGATGCCTTCGGTACCCGCGGTATTGTTGGTGCCCAGCCACAGTTCCAGCGTTACGGAGTTTTCACGGTACTGGTTGCCCTGCAGGTAGAGGGAATATTCCGTCCATTCGCCGCTCGTGTCTATATCGCTTATGCCGACGACGGATTCTTCGTCATCGCCGGTGGTAAGGCGGATAGCCGCGCCGTCGCCGGTGAGAAGATAAGTCTTGACCCACACGGAAACTTTATAGTAGTTGTTCGCCTCTATGGTATAGCTGGTGTTGGAAGAATAGCCGTAAACGCTGGCGTTTCTCGCCTGGATATAGAGTATATTGCTTACCGTGCGCACGCGGTTATTGCCGTAGTCGTAGGAAACGCGGCCGTGCGCGTTGAGGGTAAGATTTTCGTACTCGTCGGTATCGTTGATGACGGATAAGTCCATATTGGCGGTGTCGAGCACGCCCCTTTGCAGGTTGGTGGTCGAAGTTCCGAAAGAACTGCCGTCCGTCTTCTTGCCCGCGGAGCCAGTCCAGCGGGAGGAAGAATAAGGAGTGGAGGTCTTGGTCACGTAGTCGAACTCGGTATCGCCGCTGCCCATATCGTATTTCGCGGTGTGTACCTTGTGGCTTTCTTCCGCGGTTTCACCGTTTACGACATTGGAAGAGGAAGTGCCGATTGTCGCGGCATTGTATTCGGCAACCGCCTTGGCTTCGGCTTCTTCTTCGCTTATAGAACTGTCGCCGTCGGCGAAAGCGCTGTCGGAATCGGCGTATTCGTCGTTAAGGTTGACGAGCGTGAGATTGTCGAAAAAGGCATAGCCTGCAGCCATATGACCGGTGGAATAGTTGCCCGTACCCAAAGACAGAATAACGGTTATGCTGCCGCCGGTAGAGTGGTGCGTGTCGATATAGGCGACAAGTTCCTGCCATTCGCCGCCCGTGTTGATGGCTTCGAAAGCCGCGTACGCCACGCCGTTCACATAGACGTATGCGCCGGTGGTGTTATCGTCGAAGTCCTGAGTTTCGTCGCCCCTGTTCAGCCAGTCCTCGTAATAGGTGCTGTCGGTGAAAATGTCCGTTTTGACCCATACGCTCAGCTTGTAGACGCTGTCCGCCGCCAAAGTTATGGAAGCGGAAGTATACTTGTAGGAAGAGGCTTCGACGCTGTTATAGATAGCCAGGATATTGTTATCCTCGCCCACTTTGCCCGGTTCGATGCTGCCGAAATCGCTTCTGTAACCTCTGGTATCGCTCACGTCGATAACGCCCGAATGCACGTTGTCGGTAGGAGTTTTATACGTAGAGGAAGAAGAAGTGGAGCCGGCTTCGCCCGTCCAGCTTGAAGGAGTCATCGGCTGCGAATCACCCGAGGCGCTGTCGAAGTTGCCGTTAGTGATAAGCGTAGTCGAATAACTCTCCTCTTCGGTTGCGGGATCGTCGGGATCGCAGGCGGCAATAGCCGTCACGAGCGCCGCGATCATCACAATTACGATGATAAGGAAAGTAAACTTTCTTTTTCTCATTTGACCACCTTTTATTAGTCCTTATAATATAAGTCTTCCTAATTATATAAAATAAAAGCCCGCGGGTCAAACGAATAATCGCGCAATAGTTAAAATTTTATAAAATTCTTGCACATAATTTTCATATGGACGCTAACAGGGCTGAAAAATCGACAGCAAGTCGCCTTGCATTTTTGAAATATTTCGCCGCGCTGGCGGCAGGGTGCGTGAACGGACTGTTCGGCGGAGGCGGCGGAATGCTGGTCGTGCCGCTGCTCACGTCTTTCGGTCTTACCGCAAAAAAAGCCCACGCTACCGCAGTCGCGGTGATTTTGCCGCTATGCCTGGTCTCCGCGGTAATTTATATCGTAAAGGGGTGCTTTGATATGCAGCTTACGCTTGCCGTAGGCGGAGGCGTGGTTGCGGGCGGAATAGCGGGCGCGCTTCTGCTGAAAAAGACGGATAACTTCCTGCTGTCAATGTTTTTCTATATCGTCATGATAGGCGCGGGAATAAAAATGGCGGTGGGCAGACGATGAATATCGTATGGCTTATCCTGGCGGGCGCCGCCGGCGGAATAATAGCGGGAATGGGTATGGGCGGAGGCACGCTCACCATCCCCATACTTACGCTTGCGCTGGACGTGGAACAGAAAACGGCGCAGTCCGTCAATCTGATAGCCTTCGTGGTTATGTCCGCGCCCGTGCTCGCAATCCATGTAAAAAACAGGCTCGTGGACTTTCCTTCGCTTCTGAAGACGGCGCCGCTTGCCCTTATCGGCAGCGCTGTGTGCGCGTGGTTCGCTCCCGACGTTCCCGCGGAAATACTTTCGCGCTGCTTCGGCGGCTTCCTCATCGCCCTCGGAACGTGGCAGGCTGTAAAGGCGGTAATAGACAAGGTGAAAGAGAAAAAGGGATTTTCACCGAAAATGTTTCCGCCGAGCCTTGTCGGCTGCTCTCTGCTCACCGTAAGCGATACCGCGTACTATCCGGAAAAACTCAAAAAGAAAAACCCCGCGTAATTCTGCGGCTGATATGTATATGCGCACATTTGCCCATATGCACCGGTATTCATATAGCCGTATGCGCGCATATGGACATATGCCCGTATATCAATGCGTCCGGCAAAACAAAATTCCGACGCTGCGGGCACAATTTATCGCAAGCGATTTTTGACGGCATATTTTTTCATACAATTTTTTGACGGGATATTTTTATATGCTTGACCGAAAATACCGCGCCGCACGGCGGACCGGGCGTTTTCGTGCACCGGCGACAGATACTTTGTCATTATTTGTCGCAAAGAAGAATAGTATATCTTGTCGGTTGCGGTATTGCCGACACGGCGGAAGGGGGAGATATGAAAGAAAGAGTTCTTCAAACGGCGCGGTACATAGTGGACAACCGCGCCACGGTCAGGCAGGCTGCCGCGGCGATGGGCGTGAGCAAGAGTACGGTGCACAGCGATATGAATGAAAAACTGAAGTATATCGACTCGTCGCTGTATGAACAGGTGCGGGAAGTTCTGGCTTACAATCTGCGGGTAAGGCATTTGCGCGGCGGTATGGCCACAAGACGTAAATACAAAAAATAAATATGTAAATTATGTGCACTTTGAACATATAATTATTATTTTCGCTATTAGGTTCGGAAAAATATCCGCATAATAGTGCACAAAAAATACATAATTCGACAGTAACGGCAATATTTTGGCTGTCGCGCGCGCAAGCGTTAAAAAATAATTATTGACAAACGGCTTTTTTTCGTTCATTATATAAATAAGGCTTTTCCGCGGCGCGCCGCGGGAGAGTATAAGGCGTCAAGAGGGAGATATGAGCGAAAAACCCAACATAGTTTTTATTTTCAGCGACCAGCAGAGGGCGGATACGATAAATTCCGAAGTCACGCCCAATTTAACGGAGCTTGCGCGGGACGGAGCTGATTTCACCAACGTGTATACCTGCCAGCCGGTGTGCGGACCGGCGAGAGCGTGTCTGCAAACGGGTATGTACGCCACCAAAAACGGCTGCATAGAAAACGGCATACCCATGCGCGAAACGGACGTGCATATCGCCGACCTTTTCAATGCCGCCGGTTACGATACGGCGTATATTGGCAAATGGCATCTTGCTTCCAGGGGAATGCAGTACAAAAAGAAGGGCGTGCCCGAAAATCTGCGCGGCGGCTACAAATACTGGCTTGCGGCGGATTTGCTGGAGTTTTCGTCCAACGGGAGCAGGGGCGTACTGTGGGATAACGATTGCAGGGAAGTGAAGTTCGAAGGCGTGCGCGCCGACAGAATGACGGACTTTGCTCTTGATTATCTGCGCGATAGGCGCGATAAACCGTTTTTCCTGTTTATTTCGTATCTGGAACCGCACCACCAGAACACGTCGTTCAGGTTCGAATGTCCGCCCGGTTACGAAAAACAGTTTGAAAATTATCCCATACCGGAGGATCTGAAGGGGCTTAGGGGCAATTACAAGCGCAATTACGCGGACTATCTGGGCTGCTGCAAGTCGCTTGACGAAAACGTGAAGAGGATAGTTGACGAACTAAAATCGTCCGGACTGTACGAAAATACGCTTATCGTCTATACTTCCGACCACGGCTGCCACTTTATGACGAGGAATCTGGAATACAAGCGTTCCTGTCACGAAGGGTCCACGCACATACCGCTCATCGTTTCGGGCGGAGCATATAAGGATATGGGCAGGACGGACAGACTTGTCAGCCTGATTGACCTGCCGCCCACGCTTCTTACGGCGGCGGGAATAGACGTGCCTGAAAATTTCGACGGCATTGCATTGCAGTCGGGGACCGAACGCGACTGCGTATTCGCGCAGATAAGCGAAAGCCATAACGGCAGATGCGTGATTACAGAGAAGTACACTTACAGCATTTCGTCCGGACTCAACTATTCGACGGATAAGTACAGGGACGACTATCTGTATGACAGGGAAAAGGACAGGGGCGAAAGACACAATCTCATAAACAGCCCCGCTTATGCGAAAGAGAAGGAGAAACTGCGCGGACTGCTCGTGAGGGAAATGCTTAAAGCGGGAGAAAGCGCGCCCGTCATCAAAAGACGGCTGTTTAAGGGGAATATATGAAAAAGCAAAGAAAAAACGTGCTTGCGGCGCTTTTAGTAACTGCCGTAATGGCGGCGGGGCTGGCGTTTTCCGCTTGCGCCGAGCGTTCGGATAATCTGGAAGATCTGGTATCGTCGGTACGCAATATGGGCGCGCCGGAAGCGGACGCCGCAAAGGGCATAAGTCCCGATATGTCCGCGGAAGAGATGATGGAGGTCGGCTTTTACAACTATTACGCCGCTCCCTACGTCGTTTCGGAAAATTACAGTACGAATACCACTACTCCGCCGGGATCGGATATTGCGTTCAACCGGCAGTATATCGACGGATACAAGATAAGAAAGGGCGTATATTCCGAAAGCGATCCGCTGGCTTCGCAGGCTTACCATCTGGTTATCTCGGCGGGCGCGGTGTCGGGCAGCAGAAGAATAGAAGAGGCTGTCGTGAACGGCGGTAACATAAATTACCGCACCGTTTCGGGCAACGCGCTTTCATTCAACGACGACATCGGAATGGTCAGGGTAGCCGAAGGCGCGCAGTTCGAATATACGGACTACGGCACGGATCTGGAAAGATACAATACGGAAGTGTGCAACGATCCCACGAAGGTATTCACCTACAACATATACGATACGGCGGCGGACGCGCTCGTGGACGGGTGCGTGCAGTCCGCCACCGAGCCGGTGTATGACGAAGAGAGGGGTGTTTACGCTTTTTCAGTCGTATTCGCAAACGACGTCGTCACACAGGACTATCTGCGTCTTCTCGAGTTGAATCTTGCAAAGCAGGGCGGAGGAAGCGTAAGGTACGAATCGCTTGAAATGGACTTTGAAATGTGGGCAGACGGACATATAAAGAGCATTTCGATTCTCGAAAGGTATAATTTTTCCATGGTTTTGTCGTTGGAAAACATATATGACGCGGACGTGTACTTTGCCTACGACGAGGAAGAGAGCGGCTATATAATGGCGGATTACGTAAACGCGTTTACGACGAATAAAGCCGTAGAAAGGAATAACAAACTGTTCGACTACGCTACAGAAAACGCCGACGGCAAGGTAATGAGCGCGGGCGAGATAGCCGGCACTGTCGCGGGAGTTCTTGCGCTGTGCGCGGTGATAATTGCAGTCGCCGCAGTCGTAGCCAAAAAGGTGAACGCGAAGAAAGCTGCCGAACGCGAAGCGCGTGAAGCCGCCGAAAGCGAACGGGAACTGTTCGGCGTCTGCGACGATAAGCAGGAATAAGTTTAACGCAGAATAACGGGGCGGCTTTGCCGCATAAGGTGAAAATATGGACAACGTATCTCTCACAGGCAAACTCAACGACGCAAAGTTCAGAAGCAGGCTTTATATCGGTCTTAACATAGCCTCGTTTTTCGGATTTGCGGGGCTCATGGCGGTAGCGGCGTTTTACGACTTACAGATAAGTCAGGCGATAGGCGACATGAACAACCTCTTCGGCACCTTCTTCGAGGTGGTCGGGGAATGGCCGTCCTATCTGGTTCTGCCTTTCTGCGCGCCGGTATTTTTCTACAATGCGGCGAACTTCAAAGATAGACGCGCGCGCATTTTCATGCGGATATTCGGTCTTGCGCTCAGCTGGCTTGGTTATTTTATGTGGATATACGCGGGTACCAAACCCGGAAGGATAGACGCCGTCTACGGAATCCCCGGACTTACCATGTTCGCGGTGTTCGGTGGTTTTGCCGGCGGAGCGTTCGGGCTTTGGGTGGGCAGTCTGATAAAGCCCGAAACGATGAAAAGACTGCTGAAATTCGCGCTCTTCGCGCTCGTATTCATGGTTGCGGCGCTTATCGTGATGCAGATAATGAAAATGCTTTGGGGCAGAATGAGATACCGCGATATGCTTTCCGCAGGCACTACGGAAGGCTTCACGCCCTGGTACGTGGTAAATATCGGCAACGGGGAAGAAGCGTACAAATCTTTCCCTTCGGGACACACCTCTTCGGCGGCGAACATATTTATTCTCGCGGCGCTGTGCGACGTGTTCCCCAGGCTGAACAACTTCCGCGCAAGGGCGGTAATAAATACGGGCTGTTTCATATTTACCGTCCTGGTGGCGGTTTCGAGAATAGTCAACTGCGCGCACTTTCTTTCCGACGTGCTTGCGGGCGGCTACATAACGTATCTCATCTTCGTGCTCACGCGCTGGCTGTTCTTCAGAAACGGCAAGTACGAGTTTACTTTTAAGGAAAAAACCGCCGCGGTTGCCGACGGAACCGCCGAAGGGGGAGAAGAAGTCGAAAACACGTCCGCACAAAACGGAGCGGACAATGGCGGCGCGGACGCCGATTGCGGTAAGCCGCGGGAAAAAGGAGAAGAATGAGTACGAGAAAATACGGCATAATTGCCCAGGCGGTATTGCTGGCGGTTTTCGCCGCCCTTCTTGCGGCGGGATCGGTTTATGACGGATTGATTGCGGAAAAACTCTATACGGGAAAGGGAATAATCACGGTAACCACGGAAGCAATCGGGAAAATGCCTCTGTTTCTGGCGGCGGCGTTTGCTTGCGCGGCGGCGTTTTTTACCGTGCGCCGTCCCGACAGTGAGCGGAGTATGACCGCGACGGAGGACGGAGAAGCCCCGGCGCGCGCCGTCAGGAAAGAGCGCGGCGCCGCTGCGTGGTATATAATAAGAAAGGTCGTTTACTGTCTGGGCGGGGTCGCGTGCGCTTCGTTCATGTTCAAGGACGTATTCGATATGATAACAAGCGAACTGCTCATGTCGCTGGCAATGTGCGGTATGGCGGGAGTGGCGGTATTCACCCTGTTGACCATAATTTTTCCGCGCATATCCGCTAAAAAGCTGCAAAGCTGGAAAAAATGGGCGATAGCAACCATTATAGCCGCCCTAATAATCGTCGTTCTTACTGAAGGCGTAAAACTGCTTTGGGGCAGGGCGCGCCCTTACGAGGTATGGGACGGAGCGGAATTTACCGCATGGTACACGGTTTCCTCCTTCGGCGGCGATTCCTTCTTTTCCGGTCATGCGGCGTGCTGCGCGGGTATTTTGATGTTCGCGCCGCTGCTGTGGATAAACGACGACGAGCCGATATACAGGATAATCTATTCCGTGCTTGCGATGTTGTTTATCGCGTGCAGTATGCTGGGCAGGATAATGAGCGGCGATCACTACTTGACAGACGTCGCCGCAGGTGCGATAATAAGTACTGTGGTAATGTCTGTGACCTATGGAATAGCGTTTTTCAGGGGTTACGAGGCGAAACCCGACGGTTTTATCTACAAATATCTGTGAAAAGGCAATTATGAAAGGAACTGAGCTGGCTTTAATATTCGACGTAGGCACGCAGGCAACCCGCGCCCTGGTTTTCGATACCCGCGGCAATCTCGTGCTCATAGTTAAGAAACAGGGCGAACTTTATATTTCCGACGGCAGTCAGCAGGCGGAAGCGGACTGCGAGAGCATATGGCGCGATATGTGCAGCGTATCCATGCAGGCGAAGGAGAAGTTGGGCGAAAGGTGGAAGGACATAGTCGCCGTTTCCGTTACGTCCATAAGGAATTCCCTCGTATTTCTGGATAAGGACTGCGAGCCGAGCAGGAAAGCCATTTTCTGGCTGGACAAGCGTGAAGTGGAATGCCCGGACAAGCTGCCTTTGTTCAACAGGATACTTTACGGCATAGCGGGCATGAAGGAAGTGGTGAACGTACAGCGCCGCACCAGTTACACCAACTGGGTGCGCGTGAACGAACCCGACGTATGGGCGAAAACGGCAAAGATAGTCATGCCTTCCGCCTTCTATACTTACAAACTCACGGGACGGCTTGCGGACAGCAAGGCGGGTCAGGCGGCGAAATTTCCTTACGATTACCGCCGCAGGACGTGGATGAGCACCCGCGGACTTACTTTCCCCGTGTTCGGCACTCCCGTGAAAAAAATGTGCGAACTCGTCGAGCCGTGCACGGTAATCGGCAGGATAACCGCACGGGCGGCGGAAGAAAGCGGCATACCGGAAGGTACTCCCGTCGTGGCTTCGGGCGCGGACAAGGCGTGCGAAACCTTCGGCGTGGGCGCGATAGACGGCACGGTTGCTTCCGTATCCTACGGCACGGCGGCTTCCGTACAGATAACCACGAAAAAATACGTAGAGCCGACCCCGTTCATGCCGGCGTATACGGCGGTTGCGCCGAACAGATTCAATCCCGAAATACAGATATTCCGCGGCTATTGGATGGTCAGCTGGTTCAGGGAGCAGTTTGCCCTGCACGAACAGCAGGAGGCGAAAGAGCGCGGAGTTATCGCGGAAAAGGTGCTCGACGAGTATATGGAGCAAATTCCGCCGGGTAGCAAGGGACTTCTCGTCCAGCCATATTGGGGACCGGGTCTTACCACGCCCGAGGCAAGGGGACTGATGATGGGATTTTCCGATATGCACACCCGTCACCATATGTACCGCGCGATAGTGGAGGGCATAGATTTCGCGCTTCTCGAAGGGCTGGAAAACATGGAGCGCCGCGCGGGTATAAAGGTAAAGAGGATAGCCCTTTCGGGCGGTGGTTCTTCCAGCGACGCCGTGTGCCGCATAGCCGCAGACATATTCGGAAGGGACGTTTACCGAGTTCAGACGTTTGAAACCAGCGGTCTGGGAGCCTCTATGGCGTGCTTTATCGCGCTCGGTCTGTTCAGCGGCAGGGAAGAAGCCGTTGAGAACATGGTGCACCTGAAAGACGTATTCAGCCCCGACCCGAAAAACGCCGCGATTTACCGCGAGCTGTACGAAAAGGCGTACGTGAAGATATATCCTTCCGTAAGGCACATATATTTTAACATATACAATATGAACAAGAACAAAAAGCTGTAAGGGCTGTTTGCAATTGCGTTTCCGGGTGCGGCGGTAAGTTTTACCGCCGCTTTTATATTCATGGCGGCGACACGGCTGTTCCGCCCGTTCCTGTATCGGTACGGACAGCGTATTCCTTTTCATATTATAAACAATCAAAATACGACTTTTTGCGGCATATAATGTGATATGGACGATGTTAGAAATATTCATTTTGTGGGAGTGGGCGGAGTCAGTATGCGCGCACTTGCGCGCTTTTGCGCCGCCCGTGGAATACTCGTTTCCGGAAGCGACGACGCCGCGGGGCCTGACCTTAAGGATCTGAAGAGGAGCGGGGTACATATTCTGCCGTCGGATTGTACCGATTTTATCGGCGAGTGCGATATGGTCGTATTTTCCGCCGCAATTCCGTATTTTCATCCCCAGCTTGCCGCCGCAAAGGCGCAGCATATCCCCACTTTGGAGAGAAAAGCATTCTTAGGGCTGCTGTCGAAAAAATTTGACAAGACCGTTGCGGTATCCGGCACGCACGGCAAAACCACCGTGACCGCCATGCTCTGCGAAATATTTTCGCGGGCGGGAATGTCGTTTACGGGACATATAGGCGGCGCGGTAAAGGGGAATACGGGAGGAATCGTCAGTTGCGGAAACGAATGGTTTGTGACAGAAGCGTGCGAATACAACCGCAGTTTTCTCACTCTGTCGCCGTATGTTACGACGGTTCTGAATTTGCAGTTCGACCACCCCGACTGTTACAGGGATATGGACGATATGGTGGCGGCGTACGACGCGCTTATCGCAAACACGTCGAAGGACGGCTGTATCGTGTGTTCCGCCACGGCGGAAAGCATGCTCAATCTCACGGGCAGAAGAGTGGTTACTTTCGGCTATACGCGCGGCGCGGACATTTATCCCGAGGAAGTGAAGTATTCGTGCGGCAGATATTCCTTCTTTCTGGCAAAGTGCGGGGTAAAGCGCGCATTTGTGGAGATGAAAGTGGAAGGCAAGCACAATATCGCAAACTGCCTTGCGGCTTACGCGGTTGCGGGGGAATGCGGGATAAGCGACGATATCTGCGCCTGTGCGCTGAGCGCGTTTTGCGGAGTCAAGGGAAGGTACGAGCACAAGGGGAAAACGGCAGGGGGTGCAAGCGTCGTTTACGATTACGCCCACCACCCGGGAGAGATAGAAGCGGCAATCGCCACCGCCAGGCAGAGTTGCAAAAAGCGGGTGGTCGCGGTATTCGAGCCGCATACGTTTTCGCGGACGCGCGCCCTTATGAAGGAATTCATATCCGCGCTTTCGCTCGCGGACGAAGTAATAGTGCTTCCCGCGTACAAGGCAAGGGAGGAATACACTCCGTCGGGGAGCGGCTACGACCTTTACAGGCGTCTTGCGGTGCTGGGCAATACCCGCGCAAGTTATGCCGCCGACTATAAAAAAGCCGCCGAGCTTGCGCTTGGCAAGACGTCGGCGGGGGATATACTGCTCGTAATGGGCGCAGGCACCGTGTGGCGCGTTGCGGATATAGTCAGCAATTACATTTGACTATATTCATTTTGGGCGAAAGTTTCCCGTCCATCTTCTGCATGAGTTCGGGAACTTGCGCAAAGCCCACAACTTCCCCTGTCAGGGGGGATACTTTTACTTTGTCCATGGCAAGCAGGTTTATCGCCATGGAAACTTTGCCGTCGCCGTCCTTTATTCCGAACATGGAAAGTTCGCGGCTGAGTATATTGACAAAGTCTATCTTGAAGCATTTTACCGCGCTGTTTGCGTTCACGAGGGCTATTTTGCCGCCCATGGCAAGACAGTAGGGCAGCTCGTCCATATCGGAAAGAATGTCCAGGTCCACCACCAGCGCGTTCGCCATTTTACCCGAGGTAAAACTTTTGACCATATAAGGCACGTTTTCCTGCGAACTGTTGATAATGAAGTCCACGCCCAGATCCTGCGCCAGGGCGAGTTTGTCGTCATCGCTGTCTATCATTATCGGCAGAGCCTGGTGATAGCGCAAAAGCTGCGCGATGATGAGATTTATCACGGAAACTCCGTTTACAATCACCGTCTGCGAAGGCCGGATGTCCAGTTTGTCTATAAGATTGCAGGCTTTGGCGACGGTGTCGATAAACACGACGTCGTTATCGGCGATGGAATCGGGAAGTTCGTATATGTTGTCCGTGGGAACGCAGGCGTAGTCGCGCAGATACCCCATGCCGCGGGTATCCGACTTCACCTTGCTGTAGCTGGAAAGAAAAACGCGCTGGCCGCTTTTGAACTCGCCGGAAGGGCATAAGCTCACGAGCGCCGTCGCGGACGAGGAGGGCACTACGCTTTCGCCCCCGCCGCGCGTGTATGCGTATATATCGCTGTTGTCTATGCTTGCGCGGATAATCTTTACTTTGGCGGCGGATTCGCCCGCTTTGCCGCACGAATCGGCGTCGGAAGCGTCCTTTTCCTCCGCCGCTCTTACCTTACAATCGCCGTCGAAAATCCAATAATTCATATAATCTCCTTGTATCGCGTAAACACATTATAGCACCTCTCCCGACAAATATCAAGGCGAAAATCCAAAATTATTCCGCACGCCCGTTTACAATTTTTCAAATAAAACGTTTTTATGCTTGACTTGCCTTACGAAAGTATGTATAATTGACTACGCAATAAAGATTCAGAGGTGATAATATGAACGAGAATATACAGCCTGAATATCATGACGCGGTATTCGAGTGCGCCTGCGGCTCCAAGTTCGTCTGCGGCACCACGAAGAAAGGCGACGTGATCAAAGTGGAAGTCTGCAACAAGTGCCATCCTTATTTCACCGGCAAGCAGAAGCTCGTGGATTCCGGCGGCAGAGTGGAGAAGTTCAACAAGCGTTTCAACCGCAACAAGTAGGAATTTTGCCGAAGTGCAAAGAGCTTTCTTTGCACTTTATTTTTCGTACAAGCGTAGCAATACGCTTGTTCGTTTATATTCCGCGCGCGAATAAAATAAAGGTATATGAGAAAAAGAAGCAGCAAAATCGGAGGACAGGCAGTCATCGAAGGAGTGATGATGCGCGGCGAGCGCAGCATTGCCACCGCCGTGCGCCTGGAAGAGGGCGGCATTGCGGTCGAAAGCAGATATATAAAGCCCGTCAAGGATAAAAATATTCTCTACCGCATACCCGTCATCCGCGGCGTGCTCAGCTTTTTCGGCTCAATGGTTACCGGCATAAAGACTCTTATGCGCAGCGGGGAAGTGTTCGGCGACGAGGAGGGCGAGCCCTCCAGGTTTGAGAAATGGCTTGCCAAGACCTTCAAGGTGGATATTTACAGCGTGGTTATGTTTATTTCCGTGCTGCTCGGCGTCGCGCTCGCGGTGGCTTTGTTCGTCTTTCTGCCGCTTCTTTGCAGGAACGGCGTTGAAGCGCTCATTCCCGAAGCAAGCAGGGGGAGCGTAGGCGTAAATATCGGACTGAATTTTCTTGAAGGCGTCATAAGACTGGTTATTTTCATTCTGTATATCTTCCTTACATCGCTGATGAAAGATATACGCCGCACATATATGTACCACGGCGCCGAGCACAAGACAATAAGCGCGTACGAAAACGAACTGCCGCTCGACGTAAAAAGCGTGCAGACGATGAGCACCTACCACGACCGTTGCGGAACCACGTTCATGGTGCTGGTAATGATAATCGGCGTACTCGTCCTCTCGGTGTGCGATCTGGAACTTATCTGCGGTCTTGAAGCCGACTGGACGTCCAACGGAGTTGTCAGATTTCTTGCCGATTTCGGTTGGAGACTGCTTTTGATGCTCCCCATAATGGGAATAAGTTACGAGGTGCTCAAATTTCTGGCGAAGTTCGACAACGCCCTCGTGCGGATGCTGAAATTCCCGGGAAAACTCATGCAGAAGCTGACCACGCGCGAACCTGACGATTCCATGGTGGAAGTGGCGATAGCGGCGTTTACCACCGTTATGGCGATGGACGCGGATCCCAATCTGCCCGAGCAGACGTTCGACACAAACGAACTTTACACCCACGTGCGCAAAAAACTTGAGGAGATGGTTTCCGACAAGGCGGACGTGGACTGGATGATATGCCACGTCACGGGCAAAAAGCGTTCGGAGCTTGAACACCTCACCTATATACGCCATTCCAAGGTGGAAGAACTCACGGATATGGCGCGCCGCAGGCAGGAGGGCGAACCTCTCTGGCAGATAATAGGGAATGCGGATTTTTACGGCTATGAAATAGATATAAACCGTAACGTGCTTTGTCCCCGTCCCGAAACGGAAGAACTTGTATGCGAGGCGGTAAAATACGTTACGGAAAATTCGCGGGTGCTGGACTTGTGTACGGGCAGCGGCTGTATAGCCATTGCCGTGGCGGATAAGACGGGTGCGCACGTGGTCGCTTCCGACGTTTCGGAAGACGCGCTTGCAACCGCGCGCGCCAACGCGGAGAAGAACGGCGTGGCGGACAAGATAGAATTCGTGCGTTCTGATATGTTCGGAAATATAGAAGGCGCGTTCGACGTGATAATAAGCAATCCGCCCTATATTCCCACCGCTGATATACAAAAGCTGGACAGGGAAGTGAAGGATTACGAGCCGGCGCTGGCGCTCGACGGCGGAGAGGACGGTATGGACTTTTACCGTATCATTGCGGAAAAGGCGGGCGGCTTTCTGGCGGATGGTGGCAGAATATTCCTGGAAGTGGGAATAGGCCAGGCGCAGGCGGTCGGCGATATGCTTAAAGGTTTCGACACGAAAATAATAAAGGATATGCAGGGGATAGACAGGATAGTTTGCGGAGTTAAGTTATGACGGAAAAATTGGAAGGGATAGAAAAAAGATATAAGGAGCTTACTTTGCTTCTCTCCGACCCGGACGTTATTTCGGACAGGGAGCAATGGCAGAAGTACGCCAAGGAGCACTCCGACTACGAAGAGGTAATGCAGCTTTACGGCGGGTATAAAAAACTTATATCGGACATAGAAGGCTGTGAAGAGATAATAAAAAGCGGCGAGGACGAAGAACTTTCCCAGCTGGCAAAAGCCGACCTTGAAGAATTGAAGGAAAAGCGCGGCGAGCTGGAAACGAAGATAAAAAAACTGCTTCTTCCCGCAGACCCCGACGACAATAAAAACGTCATTATAGAAATACGCGCGGGGGCGGGCGGCGACGAGGCAGGCTTATTCGGAGCGGTGCTCCAACGTATGTATACCAGGTATGCCGAGCGTATGCGCTGGAAATGCGAACAGCTGAGTATCAACGAAACGGATTTGGGCGGAATAAAGGAAAGCGTATTTATGATTTCCGGCAAGGGCGCGTTTTCCATGCTCAAATACGAAAGCGGCGTACACCGCGTACAGCGCGTTCCGCAGACGGAATCGCAGGGCAGAATCCATACGTCCACCGTCACCGTGGCGGTGCTTCCGGAAGTCAAGGACGTGGACGTTGAGATAAACGAAAAAGATTTGAAGATAGATTACTACCGTTCGAGCGGCGCGGGCGGCCAGCACGTCAACAAGACGGAATCGGCTGTGCGCATCACCCATATTCCGACCGGGATAGTGGTGGAATGCCAGAACGAGCGGAGCCAGATAAAAAACCGCGAAAGCGCCATGCAGGTGCTTAAAGCGCGCCTTTACGACCACTACCGCAGTCTGCAGGAGAGCGAGTACGCGGAAAACAGGCGTATGCAGGTGGGTACGGGCGACAGATCCGAGAGGATAAGAACGTACAACTATCCCCAGGGCAGGGTGACCGACCACAGGATAGGAATGACGCTGTATTCGCTCGACGCATTTCTGGACGGAGATATCGGCGAGATGATAGACGCTTTGAGAGAAGCGGATCAGACCGCCCGCCTTAAAAACGAGAACTAATTCGGAGGATGAAAGTATGATCAGAATGGACTCACACAGAAACGTGCTGACCGATATGAACTGGTCTCCCACGTTGCAGGACGTAAGTGAACCCAACCTGTTCAGGGAGATTTACGACTACGACAGCATACCCAAGACGGCGTTCAACTTCAGGAACACGCCCATGGATATGCCCGAAGAAATCTGGATGACGGATACAACTTTCCGTGACGGACAGCAATCCACGTCTCCTTTTACCGTACAGCAGATAGTAGACTTGTTCAAACTCATGCACAAGCTGGGCGGAAAGAAGGGCATGATAAAGCAGGCGGAATTCTTCCTGTACACGGAAAAAGACCGCAAGGCGGTGGAAGAATGCCAGCAGCTCGGATACGAATTTCCTGAGGTCACAAGCTGGATAAGGGCGAATAAAAAGGACTTCGACCTTGTCAAATCAATGGGTATAAGGGAAACGGGTATTTTGGTAAGCTGTTCGGATTACCACATTTTCAAAAAAATGCACCTTACCCGCCGTCAGGCGGCAGACCAGTATCTGGGTATCGTAAAGGACGCGCTGTCCAAGGGCATCGTGCCGCGCTGCCATTTCGAGGACATCACCCGCGCCGACTTCTACGGCTTTGTGGTGCCGTTCGCCATCGAACTTATGAAACTTTCGCGCGAAGCGGGTATTCCCGTAAAAATCCGCGCCTGCGACACTCTCGGTTACGGTATAAGTTACCCCGGCGTTACTCTGCCGCGCTCCGTGCCCGGCATAATCGCGGGTCTGAAGTATTACGCCCAGGTGCCCAGCTCCCAGCTCGAATGGCACGGACACAACGACTTTTACAAGGTGGTCACCAACTCCGCCACAGCATGGCTTTACGGCTGCTCCTCCGTCAACTGCTCCCTTCTGGGCATAGGCGAACGCACGGGTAACTGCCCCCTTGAAGCCATGGTTATAGAGTACGCTTCCCTGCGCGGTACAACCAACGGAATGGATATAGCGGCAATCACCGAGATAGCCGACTATTTTGAAAGGGAGATGGGTTATTCCATTCCTCCGCGCACCCCGTTCGTGGGACGCAACTTCAATACCACCCGCGCCGGCGTGCATGCGGACGGCTTGCTCAAAGACGTGGAGATATACAACATTTTCAATACGGAAAAACTGCTACACAGGGTTCCGCTCGTGTCCGTGGACAGCCACAGCGGACTTGCGGGGATAGCTTACTGGATAAACGGGTACTACAAGCTTCCCAAGGACCGCGAAATAGACAAGAAGGACGAAATCGTGGTGAAGATGAAGGAGTACATCGACGAGCTTTACGCCAAGGGCAGAAATACCTGCATGGGCGATGAGGAAATGGACGAAATTCTTCACCATCTCAATCCGAAACTGCACAAAAAACTTATCGACGCCGCAACGGGCGAAGATTATTGATAGACGAGGGCGATATGAAATATATTAGCACGAGAGATGTTAACCGCGTCGTTTCCGGCGCACAGGCAATAGTTGAGGGTATAGCTCCCGACGGCGGACTTTACGTGCCCGCAAGTTTTCCTTCGCTTTCAGCGGAAGACTGGAACAGACTCAGGGATATGGAATACACCGAAAGAGCGGCTTACGTGCTGTCGCTTTACCTGGACGAGTTTTCTTATGAAGAGCTTCTTGGTTTTGCAAAGGAGGCGTACGGCAGGTTTTACGGCGACGATCCCTGTCCGCTCGTCAAAATAGACGAAGGTCAGTTCTTCCTCGAACTGTGGCACGGTCCCACGTGCGCTTTCAAGGATATGGCGCTCACCATGCTTCCCCATTTGCTCACGGCTTCCAAGAAGAAGCTGGGCGAAAAGGGTAAGACCCTCATTCTCACCGCAACTTCCGGCGACACGGGAAAGGCGGCGATGGAAGGTTTCCGCGACGTGGAAGGGACGGGAATAATAGTGTTCTATCCCTCCGACGGCGTTTCCGATATGCAGCGCAGGCAGATGGTTACGCAGGAGGGCGGCAACGTGTGCGTCTGCGCGATACACGGCAATTTCGATGACGCTCAGTCCGCAGTCAAGCGCATATTCACAAGTAAGGAAGCGGCGGAAAAACTTGCCGCAAGCGGCTGGAAACTTTCTTCCGCAAACAGTATAAACTGGGGCAGACTTGCTCCGCAGATAGCCTACTATATCTCTTCTTACTGCGATCTGCTCAACGCCGGAGAGATAAAGGAAGGGGAGAAGGTTGACTTTGTGGTTCCCACCGGCAACTTCGGCGATATTCTGGCGGCGTACTATGCTATGCGCATGGGTATGCCGGTCGGTAAACTCGTCTGCGCGTCCAACTCCAACCGCGTGCTCACGGACTTTTTCCAAACGGGTAAGTACGACACGCACCGCAAGTTCGTGGAAACGATAAGCCCTTCCATGGATATAATAATCTCCTCCAATCTGGAAAGACTGCTGTTTGAATATTCGGGCAGGAACGATAAACTTACGGCAAAGAGAATGGACGAACTGAAAAAGGACGGCTCGTACACCGTGAGCGGTGAAGAACTTGCCTCAATGCGCAGTCTGTTCGACTGCGGCTGTTCGGACGAAGAGGAAACCAGGGGCACGATAAGTTATTATTTCGATGAATACGGCTATCTTATCGACCCCCACACCGCCGTAGCCGCGGGCGTTTACGACGACCTTGGTAAAGACGGCGGCAACGTGTGCGTGATAGTTTCCACCGCCAACCCCTACAAATTCCCCGCCGACGTGCTCGAAGCGGTGGACGGCAGGCACGAGAGCGACCCTTACGAGGCGGCTAAGGAGCTGAGTGAACTTACCGCCACGGAAATTCCCGAACCGCTCAGCGGACTTGACGAAAGGGCGGTGCGCTTCACCACCATCATCGACAGGAGCGGGATCGACGAATTCGTGCTGAAAGAGGCGGCGGCGCGCGCGTAGAGCGCGGGTATTGTAATTGTCCGGAATATGTAGTATAATGATAATATACGGGTGTTCCGGACGCCTGAATAAAATAAGGGAGAATTGAATGATGCAAGTAAGAAAGGCCGTTATACCGGCGGCGGGATTCGGTACCAGATTCCTGCCGGCGACCAAGGCTTTGCCCAAAGAAATGCTGCCGATAGTGGACACTCCCACGTTGCAATACGTGGTCGAAGAGGCGGTAAACAGCGGAGTCAGGGAAATACTGATAATACTCGGTAAGAACAAGAAGTGTATAGAAGACCACTTCGACATAGCCGTTGAGCTGGAACAGCTGCTTGTAAAGACGGGTAAGTTCGACTATCTGCAACAGATAAGGGATATAGCGGATATGGCGCATATCCATTACATAAGGCAGAAGGAGATGAACGGTTCCGCGAACGCAGTTCTGGAAGCGGAAGCGTTTATAGGCGGCGAGCCTTTTGCGGTGCTGTTCGGCGACGACCTTATGTATACGAAGGAAACGCCCGACAAACGTCCCGCGCTCAAACAGCTTATCGACGCCTACGAAACCACGGGCTGTACCGTGCTCGGCTGCCAGACGGTCAAAGCCGAGGACGCCGACAAGTACGGTATGATAGACCCCGGTCCCGTGAAGGGCAGATATACGCGCATTAACGGCATTGTGGAAAAACCCGCGCCGGGAACGGCTCCTTCATTGCTTGCGAGCATGGGCAGATTCGTGTTCACGCCGGAAATTTTCGACGTAATTAAAACGCTTAAACCGCACGATAACGGCGAAACGTATCTCACCGACGCGATAGAGATAATCGCAAAAACTTCCGGTGCGTACGCTTACGATATGGAAGGGGAGAGGTATGACGTGGGCGACAAGTTCGGATTTGTGCGCGCTACGATAGAATACGCGCTGCGCGATAAAACGCTTGCCCCCAAACTTACCCCCTATATCAGGAATCTTGCGGGCAGGCTGTAAGCGGCAATTAAGAAAAATATACTGCTAGGGCGGCTTTCGAGCCGCCCTTTTGCACGAAATAAAAACGGGCGCGGGGAATGCGGTTAGCGTTTATTGAACGGGAGAAAGTCGCTGTCGCCGTCCAGGTCGTCGCACACGCACATATTTTTTATCAGCGTCGCGCTTTTAATGGAATCAAAGCCGTATTTCGAGCGGATAGCGTCTATCGAGCGCGCAAGTCCCGACGATTTTTCATCCTCTTTCTGCAACTCGAACAAACTCGCCTGCACGGCGTCGCCTTCTTCGTTCAGGTCGAATACCGAAACGCCCAGACCCCTCAGGGGCTTGTCGCGGCCTTCGCGGTAAAAGGTGTCGAGAAGGGCGAGGCTTTCTTCCGCGATTCTTCCGGCGGAATCGGTGGCGGGGGATATGAGACATTGGCGCGATCGGTGCGTAAGGTCGTTGTAGCGCAGGGAAACGGATATGCCCGACGCTTTGGAATTCGCCTTTCTCAGGCGCGCAGCCACCATTTCGCTGAGGGCGGTTATCACGGCGGCGCACTCGTCGCGCGAGGTCACGTCTTTGGGCGTGGTGGTGGAGTGTCCTATGCTCTTGTGCACGCGTCCGTTATAATATTCGCGTACGTCCTCCCCCTCTTCGCCGCGCGCGTACGAAATGAGTTTCGCGCCGTTTATTCCCATCTTGCGCGCAAGCAGTTTTTCGTCCGCATTGGCAAGATCCCCTATCGTGTGTATGCCCAAAGAAAGAAGGGTGGCGTAGGTATGTCTGCCCACCATAAGCATTTCGTTTGCCGGAAGAGGCCATATTTTCTGCCTGTAATTTTCGCGCGAGATTACGGTTGTCGCGTCCGGTTTTTTCATGTCCGAGCCTAATTTTGCGAATATCTTGGTAAAAGATACTCCGACGGATATAGTCAGTCCTATCTCCTTTTTCACCCTGCGCCTAAGCTCGTCCGCTATCTTCGCGCCCTCGCCGAACAGTTTTACCGAAGGGGTCACGTCCAGCCACCCTTCGTCTATGCCGAACGACTCCACCTTGTCGGTATATTCCTTGTATATGTCGAAAATCTGATTGGAAACGTCTACATATTTTTCAAAATGCGGCGCAACCAGCTTTAAGTTCGGGCATTTGTTCATGGCGGAGTTTATCGTTTCCGCCGTCTTTACCCCGAATTTTTTCGCTATGTTGTTTTTGGCAAGGATTATACCGTGCCGCTTTTGCGGATCGCCGCACACCGCCACGGGCACTCCCTGCAGGTCGGGGCGTCCGATGCACTCAACGGATGCGTAAAAATTGTTGGCGTCGCAATGCAGAATCGTCTTCATACCTCTATTATAGCGCGATTGCGTTTGTTTGTAAACAAACGTATTTTATTGTATTGTTATTTGCGTGCGGGTGTGTTATAATTAACAATATGGGAAAAAAGGCGGCTATCTTAATATGTCTGCTCCTCGTCGTCGGCGGCTCGCTTCTTCTGGCGGCGTGTTCGGGTACGGAGCTGGAATCGGCATATTCCGACGTCGTGGAGGAATTCTACGGCGACGGCATGTCTTATATTTCGCTGTACGCCGCGCCTTCGGGTGCATCCGAATTTACGGATAAACTGCGTGCGGATAAAAAGATAGTCGTGGATAACAGAATCGCCGGCTCGCACATTACCGGGCTTTACGTCCCGGCGGGGGAGAGCGTCCGTATAACCATTCCGGCTTCCACCGTGACGTATGAATCTTCCGTGTCCGTGATAGGAAGCGACGGCGCAGAGATACTCAACCAGCAGCTCATCCGTTCCGAAAACGTCATAACGTGCGAAAAAGGCGGAATACTCCTGTTCAATATCGGCGAAAGCAGCGTGAGCGAAAATCTCAGTCCCATAGAAATTACCGTCAGCGGCGCGATGCCCGCGCCCTTTTACCGTTACGGGCTCGATTCTTCGGACGGGTTGGGCGATTTGGCGGAATACGGCGATATGCTCGTTCCCCTCGACTGCGGCAACGTGCGTTTTTATATTCCCGCGTCCGAACTTTCCGGCGTGACTTCGCTTAAAGAAGTCATGTCGTGGTGGCGTTCCGCCGCCGGTTTTGCCGCCGACGCGCTTTCCGCCGCTCGCACGGACGGCAATATCCGTCCTTTGAAAATATATTATACTTCTTCTGCCAACGCCGAAACCAATATATCCCTGACGCAGAGCGATATGGACGGCGTATTTTCGTATAACGCCCTTACGCATACGACGGCGGGACTTTCCGTTCTGAAAAAAATAGGCTCGGAGCTGGCGGGGGAGCGGCAGGACGGAGATCTTCTGGGCACGCTGGCGGCTTACAACGCCTATATGATGCTTAAAGACTCGTTCGTCATTTACGACGAAAGCGGCGCTTCGGAACAGTCGGAACTGTATTTTTCCAACGGTTACGCCGTACTTGAAAAAATGATGTCGGGAGTCAGCGACAATCCCGTTCTCGACGTTATGCTGTGTCTTATGCACAGCGGAGGGACGGAGCTTTCCAACGATTTCATATCGCGCTTTACTTCCGGCGTGAACGCGGAAGAGATAGCGGATAACGCCGCCGCGGCGTTCGGGGTAAACGCCTGCGCCTTTATTTCCGATATGCTGGGGGAAAGCGTAACCCCCGGCGAAGAATATGCGGAAGCGGAAGAATATATCCCCGTATTCAATTACTACACCCGCGCCGTGCGCGACGAAAACGAACAGAACGGTTACAAGGTCTATGCGGGGGATACCCACTATGTGGACTTTGCCGACAAGACGATAGTGTACGGCGGAAGCGTAACCGGCATATCGGTGGAGGGCAGTAACGGCTGGGAAAAGAGGGATGACGGCTACTACTATACCGCGCTTTCGGAAAACGTGCGCGACGGTTATACTCTTACGGTAACGATAGAAGTCGGCGGCGTGAAGACGGAATACATCTCTTACGGGGATATAAGTCTTAACGTGAACGCCGCGTCATACAGCCTTTATACCTCGCTTCCCCTCAAAACGGAGAACGGGGCGATAACGCAGGAAGCGTTCGACGACGCCGTGGATATATACGGCGACCATACGCCCGAATATACCCGTTCGCTTGATACGGCGGACTGCGGCGCGGGCGCATACGAAGGGGCGGAGATAGGGAGCGACACTTATACGTTCTCCGTGACCTCGTTCAACTTTGAGGTAGAGGAAGACGGCGTCTATACGTTCAGTATGATAAATTCAGATACGGGATTCTGCTATTACCGCGTCGATTTCGGGGTGGGCGACTACGAATTTACCATGTTCGCAAATTACGTGCCCGTACCTACGCTGGGACTTTTGAGCCACACGGAGGAATTAAAGGCGGGGTACGTCTACCGCTTCGATATATATCTGTTGCAGCCGGGAATATCCAACGGACTTGAACTTTACGTTTCCAGGGACGGAGGAGAGTACGAAAAAGCGGGGGCTGAGTATATGTCCTTCCCCGGTACGTCCAAAAGCCAGCAGATGGAGTACGTCGCTCCGCAACTGTCCCTGCAAGGTCTTGCATATCCCGATACCTTGTATATGAAGGCGGATACGTCCGCGTGGACGGGTACGGTAGGTGACGGCGCACGCGCGGTTTCCGGTGAGCAGGGGGCGGTGCTCGACGGCGATCTGGGTATGTCCAGCGTATACGCGCTGGGTACGGATTCTTCGGGCAGTTATACGCTTGAATTTGCAAACACCCGCCTTGACTATGTCAGGATATACGCCGCGACGGACGGGGTGACTTATTCCGTGGAAGCGCTCAAAGACGGGTGGACGACTGTCGAAAGCGGGCTTACCGGCAATGCGGAGCTGGCGTTAAGCGGAGAGTATACTGCGATAAGACTGACTTTTACCGGCAGCGGCACTTTAAGTATACGAGAGGTGGAGGCGGGTAACACGATAGACAACTGTACTTTCGTGCCGCACACAAGCGGAGATATATGGTACGAGGGCAATTGGTCGCGTATGACGGGCGGGGTGAGCGTGAACGGAAGCGTGGCGCAGAACACGGGCGGCAACGCATATGCGGAATATAATTTTTACGGGGATGAAGTTGCGGTTATCGCTACGACCGCGCCCGTTTACGGCGACGCCGTGATATATATCGACGGGAAAAAGTATTCGGAAATTTCGCTTACTTCGGAAAATTACGTCTACCAGGCAATCGTATTTTATGCAAAACTTGGCGAAGTGGGCAATCATACGATAAGAATAGAGTCGAAGGACGGCGATACCATAAACATAGACGCTTTGGCATACTCTGAAAGCGAGTACGACCCCTCCAACGTAAGCGCTCCTTTCAATCCGTATTATCTGTTCATATTGCTGGGAATAGTGGTCGCGGGTGTGGCGGTGTGCGCCGTTCTGGATTACAAAGCCAGGCATAAAAAGAAGGTCGGAAAAGACGTTGCGCCGCAGGACGGCTCCGGATGTACGGAAGAGTGCTCCGGTACGGAAGAAGCGGGCGAAGATAAAAAGCGGAATATCTGACGCGGCTTAGGCAGGTCGCGGCATGGTAAATAAAAAGGGAGGCGCGCGCCTCCTTTTTATATGCCGTTTGCCAAAAACAAGTGGATTTTCATACCAGCCGCATTTTATCGTCGTAATCGTAGGCGCAGCATTTGAACAGTAAATCGGCGTTGTCGGTAACGCAATGTGGAACATTCAGTCTTGCCCTGTCGCGCGGACGCGTGACTGCCGGACGCGCAAGCGTACGGAGCAGGTGTCTGCTGTCACGGGCAACGGCGAGTACGTTTATGTAACCCACGGCGCAGTCTTTCAGCACGGAGGCGGTGCAGGTGTTGCCCAACGCGATATTCATAAGCAGCCTGTTTATCCTGGCGAAAGTATAGCGTTTTGATTTTACCGAAAGAGCAAGTTCGTCCTGCGACGCGGCGCCGAGCGCGAGCTTTCTTATTTTGTTGTCAAGTCCTTCTCCCATATCGAATATCCGCTTTATGTCGGACGTGAGAATTGTTTTCTTCAAAACGGCGATAAAGCCTTCAGAGGAATCCTTATTGGAAAGTACGGGAAATACGAAGTCGGGAACAGCCTGCGCCGCCTTTTCTATCTCTCCTTCGGCGGTGGCGCGGCGTATGGCTTTAGATGAAGATACGTTGCCTTCCAGAGTTTCGCTCAGGTGTGAGGAGGAAAGGCGCGGCACGGTGTAAAGCCGCATATTGCACCCGAGTTTTTCCGCCGCACGCACGTATTCTATGCCGAGCATATTGTTGGGCGAGGCGAGTACTTCCGCAACGGCGTCGTCGGCAAATTCCCGCGCGGCCCGCTGCATCGCCACGGGGTAGGAAACGCCTTCTTCAAGAATCTCTTTCACGCGTTTCTGAAAGGGGATATTCGACGGGGAAGTCAGTCGCGCGGCTGCCCGTAAAAGTTCCATGTCGCCGCATTCGCTTCCGAACCAAAGCTCGTCCGCTCCGCACAAACGGGCGATTTTTACTCCGCCCAGCGCAAATATCTCCGCAGGCGCGCAGGCGTATTCGGCGGGCAGTTCCGCCACCATGTCCGCGCCGCCTTTTACGGCATGTTCTGCGCGCGTGTATTTGTCGGCGCACGCCAGTTTGCCGCGCTGGGTCACGTTTCCGCTCATCACACACACTATTTGTCTGCCGCCTTCGGCCTTAATTTTGCTTAAAAGGTATGCGTGCCCGTTGTGGAAAGGATTAAATTCGCATATTACCGCCGCAATTTTCAATTATTTGTCCCAAATCCTTTTGCAAATATTCTTGCAATGTTATATAATTAGTATAGCATTATCTCACGATAAAATAAAGCGATTTCGGAGGCACAAAGTGAGCAAGGTAATCGAAGACATTATAGCCAGAGCGCAGCAAAACGTCAAAACGATAGTTTTGGCGGAGGGCGAAGAACCCCGCACCGTTGCGGCGTCGCAGGTTATTGCGGCAAAGGGTATTGCAAAACTTATCCTTTTGGGCGATGAAGTCAAAATCAAGGATATGTATCCCAATTTCAAAAGCAAGAATATCACGATAGTCAATCCTCTTGCCGGCGATAACGAAGATTACATCAACGAATACTACGAGCTGCGCAAAGCCAAGGGAATGACCATGGAACAAGCTCGGCTCAACATGAAGAATCCGCTCTTTTACGGCGCGATGATGGTCAGAAAGGGCGTTGCCGACGGTATGGTCGCGGGCGCAATAAACGCTACCGGCAACGTGCTCAGGGCAGGTTTGCAGATAATCAAAACCGCTCCCGGCATAAGAACGGTCAGCAGCTGCTTTATCATGTGCCTCGATGAAACCCATATGAAGGACAGGCACGTCATGGTGTTCGGCGACAGCGCCGTGAATATTGCGCCTACCGCACAGCAGCTTGCGGATATAGCGGTGGCTTCCGCGCAGACGGCGCGTCTTATGGCGGGCATAGAACCCAGAATAGCCATGCTTTCCTTCTCCACGAAGGGCAGCGCCAAGCATGAAGAAGTGGATAAGGTCGTGGACGCGACGAATTTCGTAAAATACGCCCATCCCGAACTGCTCATCGACGGCGAACTGCAGGTGGACGCGGCAATCGTTCCTTCGGTAGCGCGTCTCAAAGCTCCCGATTCGCCCGTTGCGGGCAACGCCAACGTGCTTATATTCCCTTCGCTTGAAGCGGGCAATATAGGTTACAAGCTCGTTCAGCGTTTCTCGGGCGCAGAGGCAATAGGACCTATCTGCCAGGGCTTTGCAAAGCCGGTAAACGACCTTTCGCGCGGATGCAGTGTGGACGATATAGTTTCCGTAGTGGCAATCACCGCCGTGCAGGCTCAGCAGAACGATAAAACGGGGGAGAAAAAGTAATGAAAATTTTAACGGTAAACGCGGGCAGTTCGTCTTTGAAGTATCAGCTCATTGAGATGACTGATGAATCCGTATTGTGCAAGGGCGGCATAGAACGCATAGGTTTAAGCGGCTTTAACTCGGAAAACGTAAAGCACGAGGGTGTTCACGGCGAAGTGAAAATCCGCGCCGAGCTTGCCGACCATACCGAGGCGTTCAACCTGCTCATGAAACTGCTGACGGACAAGAAATACGGGGTGATAGATTCCGTTTCGGAAATAGCCGCGGTAGGGCACAGATTCGTTCATTCGGGTACGGGCGGCAGCGCTCCCTGCCTGCTTGACGACGCAAAACTCGACAGCCTTTACGCCGACAGGGATCTGGCTCCGCTCCATATGCCCGCAAACGTCAGCTGCGTGCGCTCGTGCATGAAGGTTATGCCCGGCGTCCCCAACGTGGGTGTGTTCGATACCTATTTCCACTCCACGATGCCTCCGCGCGCTTATATGTACGGCGTGGCTTATGAAGATTACGAAAAATACCACGTACGCAAGTACGGCTTCCACGGCGCGTCCCACCGCTATGTGAGCGCCAAAGCCATAGAATATCTTACCGACCGCGGATTGCCCGCCGGCAAGATAATCACCTGCCATCTGGGCAACGGCTCGTCCGTTACGGCGGTACAGGACGGCAAGTGCGTGGATACGTCCATGGGTATGACCCCTTTGGCGGGTATGCTGATGGGCACCAGGAGCGGCAGCGTCGATCCGTTCATAGTTGACTATCTCGGAAAAAAGCGCGGTATGACGGTGGATGAAACGCTGTATTATCTGAATAAAAAGTGCGGTTTTATCGGCTACTGCGGATATTCCGATTGCAGGGATATATACCGCCTTATAGATGAGGGTGATGAAAAGGCGCGTCTTGCAATGGACGTGTTCGGGTATCAGATAAGGAAAATCATCGGCGCGTATGCCGCCGCGATGAACGGACTTGACGCTATTGTATTTACCGGCGGTATAGGCGAAAATTCCGCCGATGCGCGTAACGATATATGTCCCGGACTTGAATTTTTGGGCGCGGAGTTCGACGCGGAAGCCTCGCACGACGCTCCCCGCGGCCAGATTGCGGAAATAAGCAAACCCGGTTCGAAAGTCAAAATGATAATAGTTCCCACCAACGAGGAAATCGTGATTGCGCGCGATACCCGCGACGTGGCGTTCGGCAAATAATTGCTTATATTATATAATAAATGCGCGTAAAATGTTTGACAATACGCGGAAAATCTTATATAATAGCAAGGCAAACCCGATTATAAGCATAGGAGGTGTACGAAAATGGCAGTACCCAAGGGAAAAACATCTAAGGCCAGAAAGCGTTCCAGGGCGGCGAATTGGAAGCTGAACAAGCCCAATCTCGTAGAGTGCCCTCATTGTCACGAACTCAAAATGCCCCATCAAGTGTGCGGCAACTGCGGATACTACGACAACGAGGAAGTTGTCAGCAAGGCCGAAAAGAAGGCTGACTGATTGCTTTTCGGTATTTATTATCATGCGGAAAACGGCCGTGCACTCAGGTGTGCGGTCTTTTCTTTAAGGTGAATTTATGAGGATAATCATTGATTGTTACGGCGGCGATTACTGCCCCAAAGAAGCCGTTGCGGGCGCTATAGCCGCGCTAAACAAACTTCCGGAACTCAGCGTGATACTCACGGGCTATTCCGACGAGCTGAACGCTCTTCTTCAGGAGTATAAGTACGATAAGGGCAGGCTGGAAGTGGCAGCCGCTTCCGAAGTCATAACCAATTCCGATTCGCCTGCCAAGGCGATTATGCGTAAAAAGGATTCTTCGACCGTGGTTGGACTGAAACTTCTGAACGAAGGCAGGGCGGACGGAATGGTCTCTTCCGCAAATACGGGCGCGTTGCTTGTGGGCGGAAGTTTGATTCTGGGACTTTCGGAAGGCGTTACGCGCGCGGCGTTGTGCCCCGTTCTTCCCAATGCGAAAGGCTCGTATACCATACTTGCCGACGGCGGCGCAAACATCGACTGTCGTCCCGAACAGCTGGGAGAATTTGCCGTCATGGGCAGCGTTTATATGCAGGCGATGTTCAACATCACTTCTCCCTCGGTGGGACTTCTGAATAACGGGGCGGAACCCGAAAAGGGCAATGAACAGACAAAGGACGCGCACAAACTGCTCACGGGAATCAAAGGCATAAACTTCGTGGGCAATATCGAATGCCGCGACCTGCTTACCGGCGCGGTCGACGTCATAGTTGCGGACGGCTTTAACGGAAATATCGGTATCAAGGCGAGTGAAGGCATGGGAAGCGTGCTTTTCGGCCTTATTAAAGAAGGAATCATGCGGGGCGGACTGCGCGCAAAACTGGGATATATTCTGCTCAAACCGGTGCTCAAAAAGGTGAAGAACAAGATGAGCAGCGACGACGTGGGCGGTGCGGTGTTCCTGGGTATGAAGAAAGTGCTTGTCAAAACCCACGGTTCCGGTAAGGCGCAGGCGTTCATGAACGCTATACTGAAAGCCGACGGCATGGCGCAGGGGCGCGTACCCGAAAAGATAGAAGAGGGTTTGAAATACAGATGAATATAGAGCGCGCGGAAGAGATAACGGGATACGTGTTCAAGGATAAGGCGGTCATCAAAGCCGCGCTTACCCATCCTTCCGTAACTGCGCTTACGGGCGTGCCGAATTACGACAGGCTTGAATTTCTGGGTGACAGTATTCTGGGCGCGGTGGTTTCCGAAAGGCTTTATTCGCTCTATCCCGGCAGCGACGCCGGCGAGCTGACCAATATGCGTAAGGCGATAGTTTCCAAACAGCCGATTGCAAAGCTTGAAGCCGCCCTAGAATTGCATAAATGCTCGGATTGCGCCAAAAATATTCCCCTGAACGACAAGCGCATATGTGATATTTACGAATCGGTGATAGGCGCGCTGTGTATAGACGGCGGTATCGAAACGGCACGCGGATTCGTTCTTAAAACGGTTGGAGAGGCGGTAAAATCCCACCCCGGCTACCGCGACTACAAATCGGAAGTGAACGAACGCTTCTCCGATTACCGTTATTGTGTGGTAAGGGAGTCGGACGGCGTCGTCGAAGTGGAACTTGTCGCAGGCGGCAGGACGGTAGCTTCCGGGACGGGGGCGTCCAAAAAACAAGCCGAGATAAACTGCGCGAAAAACGCGATTGAAGGATTGAAATAAGTTTAACTGTTGCGCCAGTGTTCCGATACCGCGGAGACGGGCGTTTATTGTTTTGAGTTAGCCGTCCCGATCAAAGCCGCTTGAAGGCTCGCGGCGGGGTGCGGTTATGCCTTTGCGGCGCAATTGTTTACCGTTTCCGTTCAAAAGTCAAAACATTACATTATACGCGGAGGCATTTGCGGCTAAATGCTTGCTTTAATAAGCGGTTTATTGTTATAATAATTATAATATGATCAGGAGAATCGACTTTTGAATTTTAAAAAGATTGAAGTTTTCGGTTTCAAATCCTTTGCCGACCGCAAGATAATAGAAATCAACGACGGTATTACGGGTATTGTCGGGCCTAACGGCTGCGGCAAGAGCAACGTCGCCGACGCGGTCCGTTGGGTTCTGGGCGAACAGAGCGCAAAGGCTTTGCGCGGAAAAAGCATGCAGGACGTAATATTCAACGGTACTAAGGTCAGAAAGTCCATGTCGTTTGCGGAAGTGTCGCTTTATTTCGACAACAAGGACAAACTGTTCCCCACGCTTGCGTTTGACGAAGTGAAGATAACGCGCAAGCTGTTCCGCTCCGGCGAAAGCGAATATTACATAAACGACACGCAGTGCCGTCTGAGGGATATACAGGAGATAATCCGCAATACCGGTCTGGGCAAGGAAGGTTACAGCATAATAGGACAGGGCAGAGTTTCCGAGATAATCAACGCCAAACCCGTGGACAGAAGGGCTATTTTCGAGGACGCCGCCGGTATTTCCACGCATAAAAAGCGTAAAAAGGAGGCGCAGTCAAAACTCGAACAGACGGAGAATAACCTGCAGAGGATAGAGTCCATATTGCAGGAACTCGACCGTCAGCTTGAGCCGCTCGAACGCCAGAGCGCGGACGCGAGAAAATATCTGCAATTGCGCGACGAATTGCGCGATCTTGAAATAAACGAGTTCGTATACGGATACGAACACAACGCGGAGCTTAAAGCGCAGGTGCAGGCGGCGCTCGATTCCATCAACGCCCAGCTTGAAAGTTTGAAGGCGGAGCAGGAAGAGGCGGATAAAAAATATTCGCGCATGACCATGGACAGGAATAACACGGACGTGTATATTTCGCGTTTGCGTGACGAACTTACGGAACTTGCCGTGGCGGCGGAGAGTATAAAAGGAACGGGCAATACGCTGTCCGAACGTATGGCGCACCTGACTTCAAACAGGCAGGAGGCGGAAAGCCGCCTGGTTGCGATAGAGGACGACATAGATAAAAAGGACGGTCAGCTGACTTACCACAAGTCACAGCTGAACATGGCTAAGGAAGAAAAAGCCGAGGTACAGCAGGAACACGACGAACTCGACGGGGAATACGAGGAGCTGCTGGCGAAACTGACGGAAGGCGAACGCGAGATGGAAAGCCGCAACGACGAGTTGCTTAAAGCCATGGCGAGCATCGCCGACATCAAGGAAAACTACGGCAAACTTACCGCCGAACGCGATACTCTTACCGAGCGCGAGGACGAACTCAGCGAGGAGATGACGGACCTCAAAGCCGAGCTGAAACAGGCGGAAGAGAGCAAGCTGGAACTTGAAAGCACCGTGCAGAAGTTGCGCAAACAGCGCGACAGGCTGGCGTCTTCCCGCAACGAGATAATGTTTTCTCTGCGTGAAGCGAACGTCAAGGTGGAAAAATACCGTTCCGCAGCCACGGATATACAGTCGAATATCAGCGGTCTGGAATCAAGAATAAAACTGCTTGCCGATTACAGCAGGGATTACTCCAATTTCCGCGATTCGGTCAAGCGGCTCATGACGGCGGCAAAACATAACGACGAACTGGCTTCGCATATCGAAGGCGTCGTGGCGGATATAATCAAAGTTCCCGCAAAATACGAAACGGCAATGACCGTAGCGTTAGGCGGTTCCGTACAGAACGTTGTTACGGAGAGCGAAGAGGACGCGAAGTATCTGATAAGATATCTGAAAGCCAACGGACTTGCCTCCGTCACCTTCCTGCCGCTAACCAGCTATAAGAGAAGGGATCTTGATTCCCGTTATTCGGGCATACTGCGCGAAAGAGGCTGTATGGGCGAAGCGTCCAAACTGGTGTCGTTTGATAAAAAATACGACAGTATAGTAAGCGGTCTGCTGGGTAGTACAGTCGTTTTCGACAATATGGACAACGCCATTGCCGCCGCGCGCAGATACTCTTACGGAGTGAGAATCGTAACGCTCGAAGGCGAAATGCTCGCCACCACGGGCGCGATAAGCGGCGGTTCAATGAATAAGTCCGCAATGGCGAACGTGTTCGGTCACGAGCGCACTTTGCAGGAGTACAGGGATAACGCGGAAAAGCTGAAAAAAGATTACGAAAAAGCAGTTGCGGCGTACAAGGCGGCGCAGGAAGAAGCGGACGAGTTGCAGGAACAGCTCAAAGTATTCGACGAAGACTTCCGCAACGCTGAAGTAGAGCTTGCCACCGCCACGCAGAAATTGGAGAAAGCCGCAGGAAAGTGCGAGGAACTTTCTTCCTCGCTCACCGCGAAAACGGAAGCGCGCGACGGAATACAGCGCAGAATCCAACTTATCAACAACGCTTTGAGCAGCGTGGATACGGGCAAGGATATGCCGGAACGCGACGACGAAGCGGAAAAGGAGCGCAGGGCGGGATATGCCAGAATGCGCGAACGCAGCAAACAGCTTTCTTCCCAGCTTACCGAACTGCGCGTACAGCTGACCAATCTGGAAAACGCCATCGCCACGCATACGGAAGCCATATCCAGGCTTGAAGGCGAAATGGCTTCTCTCAAGGAAGAGCACGCCGCCATAAGAAAGGCGCTTTCCGATACGGAAGACAAGATAAAGCAGACGGAATCGGATATAGACAACGCCGTTGTAAGTTCCGAGGACAAGAAGCGCCAGACGGAGATAAAGGAAAAAATATCCAAGCTGGACGAATACAAGACCAAGCTGGACGAGGATATTGCCGCCATTCTGGTATCCAAGGACAATCTGACCAAGAGCACCATTTCCGCAAACGAGGAAAAGGTGAGGCAGGAAACCAGGATGCAGAAGATAGACGAAGACGCGGAAGAAATGCGCGTGCATATCGCCGAAGAATACGAGCTGGATTACGCGGGAGCGGTACGTTTCCGCCGCGCGGACTTCGACCACGAGAAGGCTGTGGGTGAAATAGGCAAGTTAAGACGCGCCATGTCCAAGCTGGGGCCCGTCAGTCTCGAATCCATTGATATGTACAAGGAAACGCAGGGCAGACACGACGAACTTGCCGCCCAGCGCGACGATATGCGCAAGGCGCAGGCGGATATTATGGAGATAATCGCCACGCTCAGCAAGGAGATGAGCGAACGCTTCGACAGGGAATTCAAGAAGATCAATTCCAACTTCCAGACGATATTTTCCGAAATGTTCGGCGGCGGTACGGGCAGACTCGAAGTTGATTTGGAAAATGCGGAAGATCCGCTTGAAGCGGGCATTGAGATATATGCCGAGCCTCCCGGCAAGAATCTGCGCAATCTTTCACAGCTTTCGGGCGGAGAACAGGCGTTTACCGCAATTTGTATACTGTTTGCCATTCTGCGTCTGCGCCCCATGCCGTTCTGTATTCTGGACGAAATAGACGCGGCGCTGGACGAAAGCAACGTCGACTTGTTCGCGCGCTATCTGAAAAGATTTTCCGACAGCACGCAGTTCATAGTTATCACGCACCGCAAGCCCACGATGGAACAGGCGGATATGCTTTACGGCGTGACCATGCAGGAACTCGGTGTTTCCGACGTGGTATCCGTATCGCTGAAAGAGGCGGTTAAACACAGCAGTTCCGAATGAGGTATATAAATGGGAATATTCAGCAAACTTGCACAGGGACTTAAAAAGACCAAGGAAGCCATTGCCAAAAAGTTCTACTCGCTGTTTACGGGCAGGGCGCTTGACGATGAGTTTTTCGACGACTTGGAAAACGTGCTCATATCTTCCGACCTGGGCGTGGAAGCTACGGAACAGATACTCGAACGCTTTAAGGACGAGTGCTTTGAAAGGCGCATTTCCAAGGCGGAAGACGCGCGGGAACTTTTGAAGGATATTATGGTGGAGAGCATAGATTATGAAGTTGCTCCCTATGAATATCCGCTCATAATTTTAGTTGCCGGCGTGAACGGCGTGGGTAAGACCACGGTAATAGGAAAGTTGGCAAAATATTTCAAAAACAAGGGAAAAAGCGTTGTTATGGCGGCTGCCGACACGTTCAGAGCCGCCGCGGGCGAACAGCTGGAAGTCTGGTCGCAGCGCGCGGGAGTGCGCCTTATCAAACACGAGGAAGGTTCCGACCCGGCGGCGGTGGTGTTCGACGCGCTTTCGTCGGCGAAGGCGAAGGGTACGGACGTTGTGCTGATAGATACCGCAGGCAGATTGCAGAACAAGAAAAACCTTATGAACGAACTTTCCAAAATAAACAAAGTGGTGGAAAGGGAGTGTCCCGACGCGGACTACCGCACGTATATCGTGCTTGACGCAACCACGGGTCAGAACGCGCTTTCGCAAGTGGAGGCGTTCGACGAGATAATCGACGTGGACGGCATAATTCTGAACAAGATGGACGGCACGGCAAAGGGCGGAGTGGTGTTCGCAATCTCAGCGGAGCGTGAACTTCCGGTGATCTTCGTGGGAGTGGGCGAAAAGATAGACGACCTTGCCGAATTCGACGCGCAGACGTTCATTGATTCGTTATTCGAGTAAGGCTTTCACGCTGTAAAACATATGGATAAAAGATATTGCCTTCGCAAAAAGAGGGCAATATTTTATATTATCTTGTTGACAGGCGCGGCTTTCGTATGTATAATATAAAGGAAAAATGCTTTAACAAGTATTTTTACTTGACAGTTATGGAAAAGAAAGATAAACTGTATATCGGACTGTACAACGACTATTACGGAGCTTTGCTTACTGATTACCAGCGCGAGCTGGTTGATATGTATTACAACCGCGATATGTCGCTGGGCGAAATAGCGGAAGCGCATTCCATATCGCCGCAGGGGGTGTCCGACGCGTTGAAGCGTGCGGAGCGCACCCTGACGGAAACGGAACGCAAACTGAAGCTGGTGGAAAAGTCCGATAAATTACGCGCGCTGCTCGACGAAATAGAAAAGACGGGCGGAGAGCGGGTGGCGCAGACCGTACGGAAGGCGAAAGACCTTCTGGACAACTGATAAGGAGAAACAGATGGGCGCATTCAGCGGACTTAGTGAAAGATTGTCGCATATATTTTCCAAGCTTAAGGATAAGGGTAAACTTACCGAGCTGGAAGTGAAGGGCGCAATGCGTGAAGTGCGTATCGCGCTGCTTGAAGCCGACGTAAATCTTTCCGTTGTAAAGCAATTTATAAATAACGTGACCGAAAAAGCCGTGGGCGAGCAGGTACTCAAAAGCCTTTCCCCCGCGCAGCAGGTTATAGCGATAGTAAAGGACGAACTTACCGCCGTCATGGGCGGAGATTCTTCCAAATTAAAGGTTGCGGACAAGCCTCCCACGATAATTTTAATGTGCGGACTTCAGGGCGGCGGCAAGACCACCATGTGCGGCAAACTCGCAGTAATGCTGAGAAAGCAGGGTAAAAAGCCGCTTTTGGTGGCGTGCGACATATATCGTCCCGCCGCGATAAAGCAGCTGCAGGTCGTTGGAAAGAACGCTGACGTGCCCGTATTCGAAATGGGGCAGATTGACCCGCAGAAGATAGTCAAAGGAGCGCTCAAAGAGGCGGAATCGAAAGGGTACGATACTCTGATTGTGGATACGGCGGGCAGACTGCATATCGACGACCAGCTGATGGATGAAATATCCGGTCTTAAAAAGACGTTCAATCCCGACGAAATACTGCTTGTGGTGGACGCGATGACCGGTCAGGATGCGGTGAACGTGGCAAAAGCGTTCAACGACGTCATGGACGTCACGGGCGTTGTGCTGACCAAACTCGACGGCGACACACGCGGCGGCGCGGCACTCTCGATAAGGGCTGTCACGGGCAAACCCATCAAATTCTGCGGTACGGGCGAAAAACTTTCGGATATAGAAGTTTTCCACCCCGAACGCATGGCGTCCCGTATTCTCGGTATGGGCGACGTGCTCACGCTGATAGAAAAGGCGCAGAACGCATATACGGAAGAAGAAGCGCGTGAAATGCAGCGTAAGATGAGGGAAAAAACCTTCACGCTCGAAGACTATCTGGCGCAGATAGACAAGATGAAGAATATGGGCGACGTTTCGCAGATGATAGGAATGATTCCCGGTATGGCGGGCAAGCTGAAGGGCCAGGACGTGAGCGTGGACGAGAGTAAAATGAAGAAGGTGAAGGCCATTATCCAATCCATGACTCCCGCGGAAAGGCAGAATCCCGACAGCATAAAAGGCTCGCATAAAAAGAGAATCGCCGCCGGAAGCGGTACCACCATACAGGACGTAAACTCCCTGCTCAAACAATTTGCGCAGGTAAGGGAAATGATGAGCCGTATGTCGAATATCGGCAAACGCGGTTTCAGAATGCCCTTTTGATAAATAAAAATAATAATTTTCTATATAAAGGAGAAAACAACAATGGTTAAAATCAGACTTACCAGAATGGGCAGCAAGAAGGCGCCTTTCTACCGCATCGTGGCTATCGACGAGCGCAAAGCCCGCGACGCGCAGTACCTTGACAACATCGGTTACTACGATCCCACCAAGGAACCCGCAGTCGTGAAGGTCGACACCGCAAAGGCTACCGAATGGCTGAACAAGGGCGCTCAACCCACCGATACCGTCAGGAGCATTTTCAAACAGCAGAATATCATAAAGTAAAATGGAAGAGCTGGTAAAATATATCATCTCCGCTCTTGTCGACGACAAGGACAGTTTTTCCGTGCAAACGGTCATGGAAGGCGATAATACCGTGATAAACATAACCGTCGACAAGAAGGAGATAGGAAAGGTTATAGGCAAGCAGGGCAGGATAGCCAAGGCAATCCGTATGCTTGTCAAAGCGGCAGGCAAGGACGCCGGCGGCAAATACTACGTGGATATAATCGAAAAATGAAAAGTATGGTCACGGTCGGAACCGTGGCTAAGCCGCAGGGAATTAAGGGCGAGATAAAGGTCAACCCCCTGACCGACGATAACAAGCGCTTTTTCGACTTGAAAAGAGTCGTAATCGGCGGAGCGGAATACTCCGTCGCTTCTGCGCGCGTAACGCCGGCGGGGGTTTTTATAAAATTAACGGGCATAGACGACCGCAATGCCGCGGAGCTTTTGCGCGGCAGGGAAATATGCGTAAAGCGCGGGGACGCCGTGCCTCTGCCCGAGGACAGATACTTTATCGCCGATATAATCGGCTGTCGCCTGATAAGGAACGGCAAGCCTTACGGCACGGTGAAGGACGTATTGCAGTATTCGTCCACGGACATTTATCAAGCCGCCCTGGATAAGGGCGGCAGCGTTGCTTTTCCCGCCTTGAAGGAAGTGATAGAAAAGGTGGATATAGAAAAGGGCGAGATATACGTCAATGCGGAAAAACTTGCGGAGGTTGCGCTTTATGAGGATTGACGTTGCGACCCTTTTCCCCGAAATGTTCGACTGTATGAAGTGCGGCGTTATCGGCAAGGCGATAGAGCGCGGACTTATCCGCGTAAACGCCGTCAATATCCGCGATTATACCTTGGACAGGCACGGCAAGTGCGACGACACTCCTTTCGGCGGCGGTGCGGGAATGGTTATGACTCCCCAGCCCATTCACGACACGATAGACGCGCTGGATCCGGAACACGAGGCCTTGCGCATATATATGTCGCCCAAGGGAAAGACGTTGGACCAGTCCACGGTGCTCCGCCTTGCGAAATGCGAAAGACTGCTATTGCTTTGCGGCAATTACGAAGGCGTGGACCAAAGGGTGATAGACGCGGACATAGACGAGGAAATTTCCATCGGCGACTATGTGCTTACGGGCGGGGAACTGCCGGCAATGGTGCTGATAAACGCCTGCGCGCGCTACGTCAAAGGGGTGCTTGGGAGCGAGCAGTCCACCGACGAGGAGAGTTTCTCCGACGGACTTCTGGAATATCCGCAATACACCCGCCCGCGCGAGTATCTGGGAAGGGAAGTGCCCGAAGTTTTGCTTTCGGGCGACCATGCGGCTATTGCAGGGTGGCGGCGTGAAAAACAGCTTGAAATCACGCGGGAGCGCAGACCCGACCTTTTGGAGAAAAAATAATGTATATTCAGTGGTATCCGGGACATATGACAAAAGCCATGCGCATGATGGAGGCAAGCCTTAAAGCTGCCGACTGCGTCATATACGTGCTGGACGCCCGAGTGATAAATTCTTCACGCAATCCCGCTTTCGATAAAATGATATGCGGAATGCCCGTTTTGTACGTGTTCAACAAATGCGACATGGTGGAGCGTGCGGACGTTGCGGAATGGGAAAAATATTACCGCGACAAAGGGGAAATGTGTGTTTCCGTAAACAGCACGTCCCCTAAATTCCGAGCGGAAGTCATCTCAAAACTGCTTTTGCTGAATAAGAGCGTAATAGAAAAATATGCAAGCAAAGGCGTAAACAAGACGGTGCGAGCACTCGTTGCCGGCGTACCGAATACGGGAAAATCCACCCTTATCAACTGTTTGTGCGGCAGTAAAAGGGCGGTTACGGGCAACCGTCCGGGCGTAACGCGCGGCAAGCAGTGGGTAAAACTTGCTTCCAATATAGAACTGCTCGACACTCCCGGTACTTTGCCGCCCGCGTTCGAGGACGGTCAAAAGGCGGTCAGGCTTGCAATGATAGGCAGTATCAAAGAAGAAATTCTCGACGTGGCGGAACTCGGGCTTGAAGCGGTAAAGTTTTTCGCGGACAGAAAATACAAGCCGTTTGCAGAACGCTACGGGCTGGAAGATTTAAGCGGAGAGCCGCTTGAAATTATGGACAAAATAGCAAAAAGGCGCGGGTTTTTGCTCAGCAGGGACAACTACGATTACGAACGCGCCGCAAGAGCGGTACTAGACGATTTGCGTAAGCTGAGATTGGGAAAAGTGATGCTCGACAAGGTGGAGGAAGACAATGGCAGATAACCTTGAATACGAAAAAGCCTGCCTCGGGCAGGGCTTTGGATATATCGCCGGAGTGGACGAAGTGGGCAGGGGTCCGCTGGCGGGACCCGTCACCGTATGCGCGGTGATAATGCCGCTCGGTGAAGGGGAAATCATACCCGAAGTGACGGACAGTAAGAAACTTTCCGCAAAAAAAAGGGAAAAACTGTGCGCTTTGATACTTGAAAGGGCGGTTGCGTGCAACGTCGTTTCCCTGCCGCCGGAGTACATAGACGAAGTGAATATATTGCAGGCGACGAAAGAGGCGATGAGGCGCGCTCTTTCCGGACTTGAAGTAAAACCGGATATTGCGCTGATAGACGCGGTGGATATAGAAACCGTGTGTTCCGTCAAGGCGATAATCAAGGGCGACTTGCTCAGTTATTCCATATCGTGCGCTTCGATAGTGGCAAAAGTCACGCGAGATAAAATTATGGACGATTACGCACTTGTCTATCCGCAGTACGCCTTTGAGAAAAATAAAGGTTACGGCACGGCGGCGCATATTGCCGCCATTAAGGAATACGGCATCACGCCCATACACAGGCGTACGTTCGCCAAAAATTTCATATGAACACGCGCGGAGAAGGCACTATAGGAGAACAGCTTGTCTGTGAATATATGAAAGACAGGGGGATGCGCGTTTTGCAGCGCAATTTTCTCTGCCGCGGCGGAGAAGCGGATATCATTGCGCGCGACGGCGCGTACCTGGTATTTACGGAAGTGAAGAGCCGTAACAGCGATGAATACGGCGTGGGCGCAGAGGCTGTCACGCGCACCAAGCGCAGAAGACTGGTGCACACGGCGCGCTGTTTTTTGGCAATGAAGGGTCTGGCGGATGTGGACGTAAGATTCGACGTGGCGGTGGTCACGCGCGGCGAAGTGGAGTATATCGAGGGCGCTTTCGACATGAACGATATATGACTTTTGCCGAAAACAGGTAAAAAACAGTTGCATAACTATTTTTTTTATGGTAGAATATGCAGGCAAATAAGACTTCGGGTGTTCCGCCGACGTATCAAAATCCCAAGACGATCGTGAACATCGCGTAAATTCGGAGGTATAAGTCAATGAGTAATTTGATCGACGTAATCGAAAAAGAGGGCATGCGCAAGGACCTGCCCAAACTTGCAATCGGCGACACCGTAAAAGTGTTCGTGAAAGTCGTTGAAGGCAACAAGGAAAGGCTTCAGGCTTTCGAGGGTATCATTATCGCGTTCAGGGGCGGCAGCATAAGCGAAACCATGACCGTGCGTAAGATTTCCAACGGCGTGGGCGTGGAAAGAACTTTCCCCATGCATTCCCCCAAGATCGACCATATCGACATTATCCGTCACGGTAAGGTCAGAAGGGCCAAGCTTTACTATCTCAGACAGAGGAGCGGTAAGGCGGCGAAGCTTGCGGAAGTCATCAAGTAATTGTTTTCCGTACGAAACCTATCTGCCCCTGCGCGAAAAGCGCGGGGGTTTGTTTTTTATAAACGCGAAACCGACCGCGGCGGAAGGTGTTTTGCCGCCGCGCGCGGAATATTCCGGGTTGTAAAACGCCTTTCTTAAACTTGCGGTCCTGATGCCGGATTCCGGAAAACTTCAAAAAAAGAAGAATAATAAACGCCGGCTTCTTTCCCTGGGGAGTAATTACGGGCGGAGCGCGGCGCTGTTTTTTGTTTGAAAAAAAAATTTTTCGTTTAAGGCGCGGAAATTGCAAAAAACGCTTGCAAACGCTTTTTATATTTATTATTATATATCTAGTATATCTAGGAGCACTTCGAATGAGAACTCGCAAAAGTCTTTTGATTGCAGTCGTTTGTCTTGTGGCAATTTGCGCCGCAGTATTGCTTTCCGCATGCGCAGACAACGGAGCCGCGATAGTTACGAACGGCGATTTTGAAAACGGCACCATAGACGGCTGGACGCTCAACGATACGTCCAGCGGCAACGTTACCGTACAGCCCAGCGGCGACGACGACGCCACGGCTCATAACGGTACGGCTTATTCGGTATCCGTAAACGCTTCTTCGGCGTGGACTTACATGACGCAGGAAGTTTCATTGAAAAACAACAGCTACTACCGCCTTTCCGTCAGGATAAGAATCCAGAATCTGACTTCCGCGGTAATAGACGAGGGGGAGGATACCGAACGCGAAATAGGCGTGGTGCTCGGTTTCACGGAGGACAGCGATTTCGAAGGTCTGAACATCACTTCCGCAAACATCTCCGATTACGGTTCGACCTCCGGCAGAAAGTGGGTGGAATGTTATATCTACTTCCAGGCAAAAGCCACTTCCGACTTTACGCTGTTCGTGGGCATCGGCAACAGTTCCGCATCCCCCAGCGGACTTGTTTACTTCGACGATATTTCCATTGTGGAGACGGATTCTTCCGTCGCAACCGACGTGCATTACGCGGGCATGCTGAAGGAAGACGGCACTTACAGTATGGCGGGCGCGGGTTCTTACGTCTATGTGGTTCTGCTCGCGGTATTCACCGTTGTCGTTGCGTATCTGCTCGTTAAATTCGTAAGATACGCCATGGGCAGGGACGCCATGGACCGTCTGCGCGAAACGAATCCCGACGGCGGAAACGACGGGGACGTTTCAGGGGCGGCAAAGGCCGGCAGGGCGCTTACTTCTCCGCTGGCGCTGTTCACATACGCTATGCTGGGCGCGTTCCTCGTCAGGTTTATCGTGGCTATAACCACGTTCGGGTTCGGACAGGTGTCCTCGCAATATTACGACCTTTACAGTACCGTAAATACGGACGGCTGGGGTCAGGCGTACAGCGTAATTCCGGGAGTACCTTCGCTTTCCGCTTACGTCATCTGGATATTCGCACGCATAGCTGCTATGCTGGGCGTGCAGGGCGGCAGTATGGCAATGGCGATTACGCTCCGTATCCCTACCATACTTGCGGATATAATTACCTGCTATCTCATCTACTCGTTCGCCGCACGCTACACGTCGGTAAAGCAGGCGGCATGCTATGCCGGACTTTACGCGCTGCTTCCCGTGTTCTTTACACAGAGCGCGCTTTACGGCTCGTATCTCAGTCTGGCTATGCCTTTCGTGATGGGCATGATGCACGTAATGCTGCTCGATTCGAAGGAAACGGCAGGTTACGCCGCAGGCAAGAGCGCGTTTGCGGGCGTCCTCTATACGTTTGCATTGCTGTTCAGTAACTGGGTCATACTGCTTCTGCCCATGATTCTGATATATCAGGTGGGCGCGGTCGTCAAAACCGATAAAGCCGGCAGAGGAAAAGTCGCGGGTATAACCGCCGCGCAGGCAGTCGGCTGTCTGGTTGTCTTCTACCTGCTTGCCCTGCCCATGATGATGCCTTACTATTCCCAGGGCAGCTATTTCGCGGTGTTCGACCAGATGTACGCGGGCTTTAAGACGAACAGCGCCTTTATGTCCACGGACGCCTTCAATATGTATGCGATGTTCGGGCTTGCAAACAGCGGCACGGTAAGTACCGCGCTGGAAGTCTGCACATGGCTGTTCGGGGCATTGCTCGGAATTCTCGCCGCACTCAATTACTTCCTCAACGGGAAATCCAACGCGGATCTTATCCTGATAAGCGGAGTATCGGTCATTTTGTTTGCCGCAATCGGTACCGGTGTTACCGTGGAAATAATGACTCTCGGACTGCTTCTGCTGCTTGCGTATATCATAATCGTGCCCGACATCAGGCTTATCACGGTGTTCTCGGGACTTGCTCTTACGCATTTCCTCAACGTGGCGCAGCTTGTGGGCAGGGGCGGTTTCATAGCTTCTTCCGGCGATATGGAATATCTCATGTTCCCGTCGAAGTCGGCGTTTGTGATAGTGTTCAGCGTGTTTACCGTACTGATGGCATTCGTGCTCATCTATATCACGCTGGATATATGTTACTACAACCGTGAAATGACGCTTAAACCTTACAACGGCAAGTTCTTCGGTATGGTGAAATCCGACTTCAGACTTGAATGGCTGAAAGCCGCCGTCCAGAAGAGAAAGGAAAAGAACAACTGATGCTGTCAAAGATTAAAAGTTATACATTGGAAGGGCTTGCGGGTCTGGGCGTCGATATAGAAATCGACATCAATGCGGGTCTTCCCGGATACGAAACGGTGGGGCTTCCGGATACCGCCGTAAAGGAGTCGCGCGAGCGCGTCCGCGCCGCAATCAAAAACAGCGGCTTCAAGTATCCGACCAAGCGTATAACCGTCAATCTTGCGCCTGCGGACAGCAAGAAAGAAGGCGCGCTGTTCGACCTGCCCATTGCCGTGGGAATTCTGGCGGCAAGCGACCAGCTGAAAGGGGCGAGATACAGCGATCTGACGATATTGGGCGAACTTTCGCTTGACGGCGGAATCAGACCCGTGAACGGCATAATGCCGATAATCATCTCCGCGTTGCAGGAGGGAAGAAGGCGTTTTCTGATTCCGTTCGGCAACGAAAGGGAGGCGTCTTATGTGGAAGGCGCGGAGGTATATACCGCCGCCACTTTAAGCGAGGCGTGCAGGTTTTTGTGCGACAGGGCGTCAATTTCGCCCGTTCCCACGAAAAACTTCCGCCCGGAGGCAGGCGCGGACAGATACGGAGTGGACTTTGCCGACGTCAAAGGGCAGTTTTATGCGCGGCGCGCGATAGAAATCGCCGTAGCGGGCGGACACAATATTTTAATGATAGGTCCTCCCGGAGCGGGTAAAACACTTATGGCGAAGTGCGTACCCACGATTATGCCCGATATGACCTTTGAAGAGGCTATCGAGGTGACGAAGATACATTCCGTTGCGGGTATACTCGACCCCAATAAGGGCATTGTAACCACCCGCCCGTTCAGGGCGCCGCATCATACGGCGACGATTCCCGCACTGACCGGCGGCGGAGTTTTCGCAAGGCCGGGGGAGGTGTCGCTTGCGCATAACGGAGTGCTGTTTTTGGACGAAGTGCCCGAATATCAGCGGCGTACGCTGGAATCGCTTCGCCAGCCGCTCGAAGACGGCGTCGTGACCGTGGCACGGGCAAGAGCGACTGCGGAATATCCCGCGCGTTTTATGCTGGTTGCGGGTATGAATCCGTGCCCCTGCGGCAACTTCGGCAGTCCGACGCGCGAATGCAGATGTACGCCGGCGGAAATAAGGCGGTATGTAAACAAGCTGTCAGGACCTTTGCTCGACAGAATAGATTTGCACGTAGAGGTAGACGGCGTGAGTTACGACGAATTGCAGGGCGATGAGCCGTCTGAGGACAGCGCGACCATCAAAGCGAGGGTGGAGAAGGCGCGCGCCGTTCAGCGCGAACGCTATGCGGGCAAAAAATACTTCACCAACGCGGGTATGGATAACGCGGATATGCGCAGATACTGCCGCCTTTCGCGTGAGGGTGACGAAATATTGCGCGAAGCGTACAACCGCCTGAATCTTACCGCGCGTGCGGGTACGAGAATATTGAAAGTCGCGCGCACGATAGCGGATCTCGCAGGCGACGAAGATATAAAACCGGAATACGTTGCGGAGGCGGTGCAATACCGCTCTCTTGACAGGAAGTATTGGGAGTGAAAGAGTATACCGGCAGGGAAAGGGCTTTGCTGCTTGCAAGCGGCGAGCAGAGTCTGAAAAGGCGATGCTCCGTTGCGGCGGACGCGCTTTCGTATTATCCCGACACGGGCGGAGCGAAAAAGATTATCTCCGCGCTGGAAAAGAGGCATATCTCTTTTATAACCTGCGACGACGCGGAGTACCCCGAAAGTCTGGACGGGCTTTACGAACCGCCGCCCGTGCTCTATTACAAGGGCGATATAAGTCTGCTGAAATCAAACTGCGTTACCATTGTAGGTTCGCGCAGGGCGACGAGATACGGAATAGAAGCGGCGCAGTATTTTGCGGAAGGTCTGGCGAAAAAGGGAGTGACGATAGTCAGCGGTCTTGCCAGAGGGATAGATACCGCCGCGCACAAAGCCGCGCTTGACTGCGGAGGAAAGACGATAGCCGTCACGGCGTGCGGTTTGGATACGGTATATCCCGCCGAAAACGCGGACCTTATGGACGAGATTGCCGCAAAAGGACTGGTTATCACGGAGTATCCGCCGGGCACACCGCCGCTTTCGTTCCGTTTTCCCGAACGCAACCGCATAATGGCGGCGATAAGCAAGGGCGTACTCGTAACGGAAGCCGCAAAAGGTAGCGGAGCGCTCATCACCGCCGATTGCGCGGTGGAGTTGGGCAGGGAGTTGTGGATAACACCCGGAAGTATATTCTCGCGCATGAGCGAGGGCAGCAACGAACTGCTCAAAGAATGCGGAAGACCCGTCACCAGGATAGGGGATATTCTGGCGGATACGGGAGGAGAGGACGACGGAGAAAACGCAGCGGGGCTTACGGACGTGCAAAAGCGGGTGTTGGAGGTTATAGAACACGAAGGCAGCGCGCATTATTCGCTCATAGCAAGGGAAACGGGAGTTACGATTCCCGAGGTTGCGAAAGTATTGATGAAGCTGGAACTTGACGGCTATGTGAAGAGATTGGCGGGCAATTATTATACGCTTGCAAGGAATAGACGATACTGATGGAGTGAGAGGTAAGAATGGATTTAATCATAGTGGAGTCGCCTCATAAGGCAAAAACCATCTCCAAATATCTTGGCAGACAATATACGGTAATGGCGTCGGGAGGGCATATCAGAGATTTGCCCGAACATCGCATGGGTATAGACGTAGAGCATAATTTCAAGCCCGAATACGTCATAACCGAGTCTAAAAAGAACATAATCGAAAGTATGCGCAAGGCGATAGGCAAGGCGGATAAAGTTTATCTCGCGTCCGACCCCGACCGCGAAGGAGAGGCGATTTCCTGGCATATATCCCAGGTTTTCAAACTTGCGGATAACGACATACGCATAGAGTTCAACGAAATATCAAAAAAAGCGGTGCTTGCGGCGTTGCAGCACCCCAGGAAGATTAATCTCAATCTCGTAAACGCGCAACAGGCGCGCAGGGTGCTTGACAGGCTTGTGGGTTACGAGGTATCTCCCATATTGTCGAGAAAGATAAAAAGCGGCTTGTCCGCGGGAAGAGTGCAGTCCGTCGCCCTTAAAATGGTCGTGGACCGCGAAAGGGAAATACGCAACTTCGTGCCCGAAGAGTATTGGAATATATCCGCGATACTGTTCAAGTACGACGTCCCCGCCATGCTCAAATGCGACTTCAACGACATCGACGGCAAAAAAGTCAAGGTAGGAAACAAGGAGCTTGCCGACAGTATAGTAAACGGCAGTAAGGCGGGAAAGTGGTACGCGGACAGCGTGAAACGCGATACTTCCGTATCCCGTCCGCACCCGCCGTTCACCACGTCCACCATGCAGCAGGACGCGGCTTCCAAGCTGAATATGACCCCCGTGCAGGTAATGCAGATAGCCCAACAGCTTTACGAGGGTATCGACATTCCCGGAATGGGGCATACCGCGCTGGTAACCTATATCAGAACGGACAGTACGCGTGTTTCGGCGGAGGCGCAGAACGAAGCGCTGGCGTATATCCGCGGAACTTACGGCGACGATTACGCGCCCGCCAAACCCAACGTGTACAAGGCGAAAAGCAGCGCCCAGGACGCGCACGAGGCAATCCGCCCCATTTCGCTTTCCATGACGCCGGAATCGCTCAAAGACAAACTGCAAAAGAACACATACAGGTTGTATAAACTCATATACGACAGGTTTGTGGCAAGCCAGATGGCTCCCGCGCTTTACGATACCCTGACCGTGCATATAATATCGGAATCGGATAAAAATTACGGATATGTGCTCAAAGGCAAGACTTTGAAGTTCAAAGGCTGGCAGGCTGCATATATGCCCGCGGGCGAGAGCAACGACAAGGACGCAAAGACTTTGCCGAATATAAAGGACGGCGAGGACTTTACTCTGAAGGAGATGAAGGCGGAACAGAAGTTCACCACGCCTCCCGCAAGATTTACCGACGCCACCCTGGTCAAGGGAATGGAAGACAACGGCATAGGCCGTCCGAGCACTTACGCCGCGACGATATCCGTCATATCCAAGCGCAACTATATCGAAAAGGACGGCAAGTTCATTAAACCCACGGAGTTGGGAGAAACGGTATGCGATATGCTGGTTAAGTACTTCCCCAACATCATGGACGTGAAGTTTACTTCCGATATGGAACTGAACCTGGACAGGATAGAAGGCGGCGGCGTACAGTGGGAAAAGATAATATCCGACTTTTATCCCGACTTCAAAAAGCGTTGCGCCATGGCGAGGTTTGACGGCGAAAAAATGCGCCTCAAACCGGAAGAGACGGACGAGGTATGCCCCAACTGCGGATCGAAACTCGTTGTCCGCGAGGGCAGATACGGAAAGTTTCTGGCTTGCCCCAACTATCCGCACTGCAAGTTTACCAAGCCTTACGAAGGCTACGTGACCACTTGTCCCGTATGCGGCAGGGGCGTTTCGCGCAAAGTGTCCAAGAAGGGCAACGTGTTCTACTCCTGTTCGGGTTATCCGCAGTGCGACTTTATCTCGTGGGACTTGCCCGCACCCGTGAGGTGCCCCAAGTGCGGAGGATTCATGAAGCAGGCGGGCAAGGGCGAAAAGCACAGGTACGTCTGTCTTAACAAACAGTGCGGCTACACGGAATCGGTACCTCTTCCCGAAGAGGGCGCGGACGGAGAAGATAAGTGAAAATAACGGTGATCGGCGGCGGACTTGCCGGCTGTGAGGCGGCTTGCTACATTGCAAAGCGCGGCTACGACGTCACGATAATCGAAATGAGGGGAGTGAAAACCACTCCTTGCCATAAAACGGACAGGCTGGCGGAACTGGTATGCAGTAACAGCCTGAAAGCCACGGGAGACGATACCGCTTCGGGAATGCTGAAAGCGGAGATAGACCGGTTGGGCGGAACGCTGCTTTCGCTTGCGCGTAAAGCTGCCGTGCCCGCCGGCGGAGCGCTCGCCGTGGACAGGGAAGAGTTTTCGCGGCTTGTGGAAGAAGAATTGGACAGGCTTGGCGTAAACGTGGTGCGCAAAGAGGCGGACTCTGTACCCGGAGAAGGCATAACGCTTGTGGCGTGCGGTCCCATGGTGTCCGACAAAATGGCGGAATATCTGTCGGAAAAGTGCGGCGGAGGGCTGCATTTTTACGACGCGGTTGCCCCTATCGTGAGCGCGGCGGGTGTGGATACGGACAGCGCGTTCTTTGCTGCGAGATACGATAAAGGAGAAGCCGACTACCTCAACTGTCCTATGGACAAGGAAGAGTACCTTGCCTTCCGCGAGGCTCTTTTAAGTGCGGAAAAAGCCGTGTTGCACGACTTTGAAAAGGGTGATGTGTTCGAAGGGTGTATGCCGATAGAAGCGCTTGCCGCACGCGGCGAGGACGCCATGCGTTACGGCCCGCTGCGCCCGGTTGGTTTAAGACTTCCGGACGGGAGCAAGCCTTATGCGGTATTGCAGCTGAGAAAGGAGAATCTGGCTGGAAACGCGTACAATCTGGTGGGATTTCAGACGAATCTGAAATTCTCCGAACAAAAGCGGGTGTTTTCGCTTATTCCCGCGCTCAAAAACGCAGAGTTTTTGCGCTACGGCATAATGCACCGCAATACGTATATAAACGCACCCGGTTGTCTTGACGCGGACTTTTCCCTGAAAAGCGCGCCCGACGTGTTTGTCGTCGGACAGCTCAGCGGCGTAGAGGGATACGTTGAGAGCATGGCTTCTGGACTTATCGGAGCGATAAACGCCGTAAGAAGGGCGGAAGGAGAAAAGGCGTTTATTCCGCCGCCAACCACCATATGCGGCGCGCTGTGCCTGCATCTTACGGCGGCAACGGACAACTACCAGCCGATGAATGCGAATTTCGGCATACTTCCGCCACTTGAAGGCGGTAAAATAAAGGATAAAAAAATGCGCAAGCGCGCATACACGACGCGCGGAATGCACGATTTGGAAAATGCGTGCGCCGCGGCGGGACTGTAAAAAAGGAGAAATTATGGAATTCAGAGGAACTACCATTTGCGCAGTAAGGCGCGACGGCAAAATAGCCGTTGCCGGCGACGGGCAGGTTACGGTCGGGGAAAGCGTAGTGTTCAAGTCGAACGCGAGAAAGGTAAAGCGTATTTACGACGATAAAGTGGTCATAGGTTTTGCCGGCAGTGTGGCGGACGCCTTTTCGCTTTCGGAAAAGTTTGAAGGTATGTTGCAGAAATATTCTGGCAATCTTATGCGCAGCGCGGTGGAACTTGCGGAAATGTGGCGCGGGGATAAATACCAGCGCAAGCTGGACGCGATGATGATTGTCGCGGATAAGGACAATCTGTTTATAGTTTCGGGCAACGGCGATGTTATAGATCCCGACGGCAATGCGTGCGCGATAGGTTCGGGCGGTAATTACGCACTTGCCGCGGCACGCGCGCTTTTGCAGGAGACAGAGCTTTCCGCCGCCGAAATAGCAAAGAAATCGTTGCTTATCGCAAGCGAACTGTGTGTTTTCACTAACGACCATATCGTCGTAGAGGAGGTGTAACATGGAATTTACTCCCAAACAGATAATAACGGAACTCGACAGATATATCATAGGGCAGGATAAGGCGAAGCGCGCGGTCGCCATAGCTTTGAGAAACCGCTACCGCCGCTCCCGCCTGACTCCCGAACTCAGACAGGAGATAACGCCCAAAAATATCATTATGCAGGGTCCTACCGGCGTTGGTAAGACGGAGATTGCAAGAAGGCTCGCAAAACTTGTAAAGGCGCCTTTCGTAAAGGTGGAAGCCACCAAATTTACCGAAGTGGGATATGTCGGCAGGGATGTGGAATCCATGGTCAGGGACCTGGTCGAAGTTTCCGTCCGCCTCGTGAAAGAGGAAAAATACAAGGAAGTCGAGAGCAAGGCGGCAGCGAGCGTGGAAAAGATACTCATGCCCGTACTTATAGGTATCAAGGGCAAAGAACTGCCCGAAGGCACGGACGCCAAGGAGATACAGCAAGCCGCGCTTGCCGCCTACCGCAACGGGGAAATGGACGGTTACACCGTGGAGATAGAGATGGTGGAAAATCCCAAGCCGCAGCAGATAATGCCCGGTTCGGGAGTTGAAATAAATATAGGCGAAATGCTGGGCGGAATTTTGCCCAAACGCAAGAAAAAGCGCAAGCTTACGGTAAAGAAAGCGCGCGAACTGCTCATGCTGGCGGAATCGGACAAGCTCATAGATATGGAAAACGTGAATGCGGAAGCCATAGAGCGCGCCGAAAACGAAGGCATAATCTTTATCGACGAAATAGACAAGATCACCGCCCGCGGCAATACGAGCGGTCCCGACGTGTCCCGCGAGGGCGTTCAGCGCGATATTCTGCCCATAGTGGAAGGGTGCACGGTGAACACCAAGTACGGCATTATAAGGACTGACTTTATTCTGTTCATCGCCGCAGGCGCGTTCCATATCGCCAAGGTTTCCGACCTCATACCCGAATTGCAGGGCAGATTCCCCATTCTGGTCAAACTTGACAGCTTGGGCAAGGAGGACTTCAAGCGTATTCTCACGCAGACGGACAACGCCATTCTGAAGCAGTACACGGAACTTTTGCGCGTGGACAACGTGGAATTGAAGTTCACGCCCGAAGCAATCGACCTTATTGCGGAAATAGCCGTCAACGAAAACGACAATAACGAGGATATCGGCGCGCGCAGACTGCATACGATTATGGAAAATCTGCTCGAAGACATATCTTTCAATGCGGGTAATCTTACGTCTACAGTGGAACTTGCCGTGGACAGGCACTATGTGGAAACGCATCTGGAAGGCTCAATCAAGGCGCAAAATCTGAAAAAATATATACTGTGAGGCTGAAATGATAAATATACCCAAAGGGACCAAGGACGTCGTTCCTTCGGAATCGTATAAGTGGCACTTTATAGAGGATAAGGCAAGACAGATTGCAAAGGAATTCTGTATGCGTGAAATACGCACTCCGGTATTTGAACATACGGAGCTGTTTTTGCGCGGCGTGGGCGACACGACCGATATCGTAAACAAGGAGATGTACACTTTCAACGATAAGGGCGGCAGGAGCATAACGTTAAAGCCGGAAGGCACGGCGGGCGTTGCGCGCGCATTTATAGAAAACGGACTGGGAGAAAATCCCCAGCCCACGAAAATGTACTATATTACGCCCGTGTTCAGATACGAGCGGCCGCAGGCGGGCAGATTGCGCGAACACCACCAGTTCGGCGTGGAAATTTATGGCTCGGCATCTCCGCAGGCGGATGCGGAAGTGATTTTGATAGCGCGCGCAATGTTGAACAAGGTGGGTATTAAAGACGATATGCTGTCGCTCAATATAAATTCCATCGGCTGTCCCAAGTGCAGGGCGGACTATAACAGGGCGCTTAAAGAATATTTTTCCGCGCGTATAGACGGTATGTGCTCCACCTGCCGCGAAAGGCTGGATAAAAATCCGCTCCGCATATTAGACTGCAAGGAAGAAGGGTGCAGGAAGATAGCGGCGGACGCGCCCGTCATTCTGGACTATCTTTGCGACGACTGCAAAAATCACCACGAGCAGTTGTGCTCCGCGCTCGAAGCCGCGGGAGTGAAGTACACGATAAATCCGCATATAGTGCGCGGACTTGACTACTATACGCGCACGGTATTCGAGTTCATAAGCACCGCAATAGGCGCCCAGGGCACCGTTTGCGGCGGCGGCAGATATGACGGACTTGTACAGGAAGTGGGCGGAAAACCCACTCCGGCGGCAGGTTTCGGCATGGGTATAGAACGCCTTCTGATGGTAATGCAGAACACGGGGATAGTAATTCCCGAACCTGCCGGTCCCGACGTGTACCTGGCGCCGCTTTGCGAGCAGGGCTATGCCGTTTCTCTTGCCATGGCTGAAAGACTGCGCGCAAAGGGCTTTGCCGTCGAGCGCGAAATTTCGGGCAGAAGTCTGAAAGCGCAGATGAAATACGCCGCCAAGACAGGCGCGAAAAAGGTGGTGTTTATCGGCGAGGACGAAATTGCAAAAGGAATATATACCGTAAAAAATATGGCGGACGGAACTTCCTCCGCCATGACGGAAGAAGAGCTTACGGAGGCTTTATATGAGTGAATTGTTAAACGGAGCAAAACGCACCCATATGTGCGGACAGCTCAGGGCGGGCGATGAAGGAAAGCGCGCGGTGGTAATGGGCTTTGTTGCCAAATACCGCAACCTGGGTAATCTTATCTTTATCGACGTGCGCGACCGCACGGGTATAGTGCAGGTGGCTTTCGATTCCGCACAGCAAGAAGATATATTCGCAAAGGCGGAAAGTCTGCGCAACGAATACGTCGTATGCTGTGAAGGCGTCGTAAGAAGCAGGGGCGGCAATATCAACAAAAATCTGCCCACGGGCGAAATTGAAATTCTCGCCGATAATCTGAAAATACTTTCCGAAGCGGAAGTTGCGCCCTTTGTGATATGCGAGGACGTAAGGGCGGCGGAAACGCTCAGACTGAAATACCGCTATCTGGATTTAAGAAGGGCATATCTGCAGCAAAAGCTGATAATGCGCGACAAGATAACGCGTATCGTGAGAAATTACCTTTCCGATAACGGCTTTTTGGAGATAGAAACGCCGTTTCTGGGTAAGTCCACTCCCGAAGGCGCGCGCGACTACCTTGTGCCTTCGCGCGTACATCCGGGCGAATTTTACGCCCTGCCGCAGTCGCCGCAGCTGTATAAACAGCTTCTTATGATTGCGGGTATGGACAGGTATTATCAGGTGGCACGGTGCTTCCGCGACGAGGATTTGCGCGCCAACCGCCAGCCCGAATTTACGCAGATAGACATGGAAATGAGCTACGTCGAGGACAGTGAAGACGTAATGGAGATAGCCGAAGAGATGATCAAAAAGGTGTTCTCCGAGTGCTGCGGACTGAAATTCGAAGGCAAATTCCGCCGTATTCCCTATGCCGAAGCCATGGCGCGCTGGGGAAGCGACAAGCCCGATACCCGTTTTGATCTGGAATTGAAGGACCTGACTCAGGTCGTAAAGGGCTGCGGATTTTCCGTATTTGCGGCAGCCTGCGAAAAGGGCGCCGTAAGGGCGATAAACGCAAAGGGATTGGGCAAGGTCATGACAAGGAAGGACATAGACGCCTGCACAGACTTTGCCAAGGGGTACGGTCTGGGCGGACTTGCCTTTGCCAACTATAAAAAGGAAGGCGTGACCGCTTCTTTCTACAAGTTCCTGACCCCCGAAACGATTGCCCGGATAGAGGAGATTACGGGGGCGGAAGAAGGCGACGTCATCTTCTTTGCCGCAAGCGAAAAAGGACAGCTGGTTACCGACTGCCTCGGCGGACTGAGGTGCTATCTTGCGGACAAGTATAACCTTTACGACAAGAGCAAATTCGACTTTTTGTGGGTGGTGGACTTCCCCATGTTCGAATACAGCGAAGAGGAAGGAAGGCTTGTTGCCGTGCACCATCCGTTTACCAGCGTGAAGAGCGCGGATATTCCTCTGCTCGACACAAATCCGCTTGCCGCGCGCGCCAACGCCTACGACCTTGTAATAAACGGTCAGGAAGCGGGCGGCGGAAGCATAAGGATTCACGACCCGAATATGCAGCAGAAAATGTTTGAAAAACTCGGTATGAGCGACGAGGATATTAAAACGCGATTCGGCTTTTTCGTGGACGCTTTCAAATACGGCGCGCCTCCGCACGGCGGACTTGCATTCGGTCTTGACAGGCTGGTAATGCTGGTTACCGGCTGCGACAATATAAAGGACGTCATCGCGTTCCCCAAGATCCAGAACGCGTCCTGCCTTATGACGGGCGCTCCCGCACAGGTGGACGACAAACAGCTTACCGAACTTTCAATCAGGATAAGCGACGAAAACGATAAAAAATAAACATAAGAGGTATAAATTATGGTAGATCTCAAAATTATCAAGGACTTCGACCCGGAACTTTACAAATCTTTCGAGCTGGAACTTGCCCGTCAGCGCGGCAATCTGGAACTGATTGCGAGCGAAAATATAGTATCTCCCGCGGTTATGGCGGCAATGGGTACCTTCTTCACCAACAAGTATGCGGAAGGTTATCCCGGTAAGAGATATTACGGCGGATGCGAATTCGTGGATATGGCGGAAAATCTGGCGATCGAAAGGGCTAAAAAACTGTTCGACGCAAACTTCGCAAATGTGCAGGCGCACAGCGGAGCAAGCGCGAACCTTGCCGTATTCTTCGCGCTCATTCAGCCCGGCGATACCGTGCTGAGCATGAATCTGGCGCACGGCGGACACCTCAGCCACGGCTCGCCCGTGAATATTTCCGGTAAATATTTCAATATCGTGCCTTACGGTGTGGACAAGGAAACCTGCATGATAAATTACGACGAGGTCGAGCGTATCGCAAAGGAATGCAAGCCTAAACTCATTCTCGCGGGAGCAAGCGCATATCCCAGAACCATCGACTTCAAGCGTTTCAGGGAAATAGCCGACGAAGTGGGCGCTTACCTCATGGTGGATATGGCCCACATTGCCGGTCTTGTGGCGGCGGGAGAACATCCTTCGCCCGTTCCTTACGCCCACGTGACTTCCACCACCACCCATAAGACTTTGCGCGGACCCCGCGGAGGACTTATACTCACCAACGACGAAGAACTCGCAAAGAAGATTGACAAGGCAATCTTCCCCGGCACGCAGGGCGGTCCGCTCATGCACATAATCGCCGCAAAGGCGGTAGCCTTCAAGGAGGCAATGATGCCCGAATTCAAAGAGTATCAGCACAGAGTCGTGCTCAATGCAAAGTCGCTTGCCGAAGGACTTATGAAGAGGGGCGTTTCCCTTGTTTCCGGCGGCACGGACAACCACCTGATGCTCGTAGACCTCACCTCTAAGGGCAAGACGGGTAAGGAGATAGAAAAACTGCTTGACCTGGCGCACATCACCGTCAACAAGAACGCCATACCGTTCGACCCTCAAAAGCCGTTCGTCACTTCCGGCATAAGGCTGGGCACTCCCGCAACGGCTACAAGAGGTATGCAACCCGAAGATATGGACGTGGTCGCCGAGTGCATCGCCGACGTTATCGACAGGGGCGAAGCCGCCGTGGAAGAAGTGGGTAAAAAGGTCGCCGCTTTGTGCGAAAAATATCCTATCTACCAAAACGATATTAACTGCTGATTTTACTGCAACAGCATTTCTAGGGCGTGCCGCAATGCGGTGCGCCCGTATTTTTTACTGCAAATGAAACAAGTCTGTCGCAATGTATGCCGCTAAAGGGGCTCGACGGATTTTATCTTATTTGCATACGCATTTTTTCCTTGCAGATACTATGCTTGACAGCAGGGGATAGGTATGGTAAAATAATCTACGGTAAAAAGGTAAAGATTATGGTTTTTTCTCAAAAAGTAAAAATAGCGCTCAACGCCGTAAAACTGCTCTCAGGACTTGAAGAGAGCGAAGTTATGGATGTAAACGATTGCGCCCGTAAGCTGGGGGTAAGTCCGCGTTATCTGGAACAGGTATTATATATTCTGCGAAAAAACGGATTTGTCGCCGCCCGTCGCGGCGCGGACGGCGGATACCGCCTTTCCGACAGGGGGAGGAATTGCAGTGCAAACGATATAATTGCAGCAATAAGCGGAAACGATCAGGAGTGTACGCACGATTTTTCCGGCAAAGTTTGCCGTATTATGGAGTCTGCGGCGGATAAAATAGCGTTTTCGCCCGAAGAAAGCGGGGGAATATACCTTGATAACGCCGCAACCACCGCCGCGGACAGCGATGTGGTTGAGAAAATGCTGCCTTATTTTTCGGATATATACGGAAACGCCTCGTCCCTGCACGCCATGGGCAGGCGCGCGCTCAACGCCGTGGACGAAGCGAGAGAGCGGATTGCCGCCTGTATAAACGCAAAACCTTGGGAGATATATTTCACCTGCGGCGGCAGCGAGAGCGACAACTGGGCGATAAAAGGCGCGGCATACGCTATGAAAGATAAGGGAAGACATATAATCACTACGTCGGTGGAACATCCGGCGGTGCTGGAATCGTGCCGCGCGCTTGAGCGTTGCGGCTTTGAAGTAACGTATCTGCCGGTAAACACTCGGGGAACAATCGATATTTCCGACCTTGAAAACGCGATAAGAAAGGATACGGTTTTAATAAGTGTAATGACCGCAAACAACGAGACGGGCGCGGTTATGGATATTGCTAGGGTTGGTGAAGTTGCAAAATCGCATTCAGTCGTCTTCCATACCGACGCGGTGCAGGCGGCGGGGCATCTCGACTTGGATGTGTGCAAGTCGCATGCGGACATGCTTTCGCTCAGCGGGCATAAGTTTTACTGTCCTAAGGGAGTCGGTATACTTTACAAACGCAACGGAGTGAAGTGCGAAAGATTTATGGACGGCGGAGAACAGGAGCGCGGCAGAAGAGCGGGCACTCTCAACACTCCCGGAATAGTTGCAATCGGATACGCTTTGGAAAAAGCGTGCCGCGACCGCGTTCGGGACGACGCCCGTATTCTTGCGATGAGAAACGCTTTTGAGGACAGACTGCTTTCGCATAAGGGCATAGGACAGGTAACGGTGCATAGCAAGGATAGCAGACTTTCGTCACATTCCTGTCTTACTTTCCACGGCATTAACGGTCATGCGCTTCTTGCTCGCCTTGACGAAAACAAGGTTTATGCGTCCATAGGTTCGGCATGTTCTTCGGGGTCTGCGGTGCTTTCGCACGTATTGACCGCAATGGGTGTCTCCGAAGAGGACGCGCGTTCGACGCTCCGCTTTACATTCGGAAAATACAATACTCTCAGACAGGCGGAACAGGCGGCGGACATAGTGGCGCAACAGGCGGAAAATCTTCGCATATCCGACCTGTTCGCAAGGGATAACGCGGACAAAAAGTCCGTCTGATTGACAACGCGGCGTAAGTGGTATATAATAAAAACGAGTGGTTATGAGGAAAAAAGCGCTTATCGTAACGGTTATATCCGTACTGGCGGTTATCGCGTGCGCGGTAACTCTTTTTGCCTGCAAACCTACGGAATATACCGTTACGTTCGAGCTTGGCGGCGGTGAAATGCAGGTGCAGTCGCTTATGGTGGAAAAGGGAGAAGCAGTCGATCTTTCCGCCTATACTCCGACAAGACAAGGCTACGTCTTTACCGGCTGGACAGATGAAAGCGGCAATGCGGTTACGCTTACCGTTGTCAATTCCGACGTCACGTTTACGGCGGGCTGGCAGGCGGCGCAGAATACCGTGACGTACTATGTGAACGGGGAAGAATATCTTGTAACAAGCGCGCTTACGGGGGAAACGGTAACGCTTGCCTCATACGATTCAGAAAAAACGGGCGAATTTTTCGGCTGGTTTACCGACGGGGAAATGACTTCGCTTGCAGGAACTGCCGTTGTCGTTGCTCCCGCCGGCACGGTTCTTTACGGCGCGTTTATAGACGGCGGCTATTTTTCCGTCACGTTTGACTATTCGATATTGTCCGAGGAAGTGAGAATAAACGGATTGAAAGACGCGTCCGTCGAATCGGTGTTTATTCCTTCCGCTTACGGAAATCATTCTGTTCGGGTAGATGCTGAAGCGTTCAGAAATATTGCCTCGCTCAAAACAGTCTATCTCGGCGAAACCGTTGCGATTGACGGCGGCGCTTTTGCGGGGTCGGGCGTGGACGAGGTGGTGTGCATGGGCGAAAATTACCGCGTGAGCAACGGCGCGCTTTATTATGAGCACGAGCTGGTGTTTGCATTGGCGGATACGGGCGGCGATTACGAGGTTTTCGAAGGAACTACAGCGATAAGAGCGTACGCCTTTGCGGGGAATAAGAAGTTGACGGGCGTTACATTGCCCGCGTCGCTTACAACCGTCGGCAGGAGAATATTTGCCGATTGCAACGATACTCTCAAAGTGGTTTTGAGGGCAAACGTCAATTCGGGATTCTTTACCGAATGGAACTGCAAAGGCTATACGGGAAAGGAAACGTATTCATATACCTTCGCCGATGCCGCCGAAGAAAACGGTTATACCTATACCGTCAGCGACGGTAAGGCTTATATTTTTGAGTATGAAGGAAGCGGCGGCGATATAGTTGTGCCCCGAACGCTGGGAGGCTATCCTGTGTGCGGAATAGGCGGAAGGGCGTTTGTCGGGACGAATATTACATCGGTAACCGTCCACAGCGGAATAGAATATGCCGCAAACGAGGCGTTTGCTTTCTGTCAAAGCCTTGTAAGCGTGGAATTCGAGGGCGAGGCAACGACTTTGGGTGCGGGCATATTTGCCGGCTGTTCCGCACTTAAGAGCGTAATACTGCCTTCGGCTTTGGCGTCTATCCCCTCGGACGCGTTTACGGGCTGTTCATCGCTGGACAACATAATTTTGCCGGATACGCTTGAAATTATAGAAGCGTACGCCTTTCATGAAACGGCTATAAAAGAAATAACCATTCCTGCAAGCGTTATAAGTATAGAAGAAGGGGCTTTGGGCGGTACCGTGCCGCCGGAGACGCCCGTGGTTATCAGCGTTTACGACGACAAGGGTTTTGATTGGTACAACATTGTCGGCGGCAATTTCGAACTCAGATATATTTAGCCTGGGTCTTGGACGGGGTAAAAATAAATATCCGTATTATCCGCCCTATTTACAGCATACATTCCTTGCAAAATTCCGCGTTTTGTGATAATATAATATAAATTCACTAAAAGGCAGAAAGTTATGGATTATTCTACGCTGCTCAACCAGGAGCAACTTAAACCCGTCACGGATACCGAAGGCGCCGTTCTGGTGCTTGCGGGCGCGGGAAGCGGAAAAACCCGTGTTCTTACATACAGAATTGCATATCTTATCGAAAAATGCGGCGTTTCGCCTAACAGTATTTTGGCAATAACTTTTACGAACAAAGCCGCAGGGGAGATGAAAGAGCGTATTCAGGCGGTTACGGGACAGGACGGAATGTGGGTGATGACCTTCCATTCGTTCTGCGCACGCGTATTGCGCAACGACGCGGACAAGCTGGGGCATAACCGCAACTTTTCCATATACGGCGAGGCGGAATCTGACAGGATAATCACGCGCATATTAAAGGAAAATTTCCCCGACGATACGGACAAGAAAAAGACTATCCGCTGGAACATATCCGCGGCAAAGAGCATAGCCATGACGCCCGAACAGTACGCCGTGCGCATTAAAGACCATCCCGAATGCGACCTTATTACGCAGGTTTACACCAAGTACGAAGAGGAACTTGCCAAAAACAACGCGTTCGACTTTGACGACCTTCTGCTTAAAACCTTCCTCTTGTTCGCCATGCATAAGGACGTGTTGGAAAAGTATCAGGACAGGTTCTTATACGTGCATGTGGACGAGTTCCAGGATACGAACAAAATACAGTTTCTGCTCGTTAAAATGCTGGTGCGAAAATACGGAAATATTTTCGTCGTCGGCGACGACGACCAGAGTATTTACGGTTGGCGCGGAGCGGACGTGGGGAACATTCTCAACTTCAAAAAGGACTATCCCGACTGCCGCATTTATAAGCTGGAACGCAATTACCGCAGCAGCGGCAACATTCTGAAAACGGCGAATAAAGTCATAGCGAACAACGCCGGAAGAATGGGAAAACAGCTGTGGACGGATAAGGAAGACGGCATAGAAGTTTCCTACCGCAGTATGGTCGAGGATAAAACGGAAGCGGATTTTGTGCTGGAACAGATTATGAATCTGGTAAAAAACCACGGCTACCGTTACAGTGATTTTGCCATTCTCGTCCGCATAAACTCGATTACGCGCATATTCGAGGACAGAATGTCGTCTTACGGTATGCCTTATAAAGTGATAGGCGGCTTCAAGTTCTACGAACGCAAGGAAATAAAGGACTTTATCGCATATCTGCGCATGGCGGTGAATCCCGCCGACGGGGAGAGCGTCACGCGTATAATAAACTTCCCCAAGCGCGGCATAGGCGACGCCTGCGTAGACGCGCTCATTCATGCCTGCGCCGAGCGCAATATGTCGCTTTTCGACGGACTTATGGCGCTGGAAGATCTGGATCTTTCACCTGCGTACAAGAAGAAACTTACGCAGTTTGCGGCGCTTGCAAAGGATATTTCCGAAAAAAAGGACGATATGCCGCTTGACGAATACGTAAAATACGTGTTTGACAAAGTCGATTTTTATTCGGCATACGACGTCGACGACCCCGAGGGCAGGACGAAGCTGGAGAATATCGACCAATTCCTGACGTCCGTGCACGAATTCTGCGCCGATAACCCCGACGTGAAACTTGAGGAATATCTGCAAACGCTCTCCCTTCTGACGGACGCGGACGAAACGGACGAAGGCAATTACATTACGATAGCCACAATCCACGGCGTAAAGGGCCTGGAATTCCGCTGTGTGTTCATAGTCGGACTGGAAGAAGGGATTTTCCCTTCGCTCAGGTCGGATACGACCACCGCCGACGTGGAGGAAGAGAGGCGCATTATGTACGTTGCGATAACGCGCGCCCGCGAGCGGCTTTGGCTTACCAACGCCGGCAGAAGATTCAGATTCGGCAAATGGGAAAGCAATTCCGTGAGCAGATTCGTAAAGGAAAGCGGACTTATCGCCGCGGCGAGAAAGACGGAGGACAGGACGGTGCACCATACGGTGCAACAGGCGCTGCGCCGCGATCTTACGCCGAGGTTTGCAAAAACCGCGGCGGCGGGTAAGGATATATCCGCTTTCAAGACGGGCGTAAAAGTGCGCCACCCCAAATTCGGAGACGGCGTTATCCAGGACGTTACGGGTGAAAATGCGCGCATAGCTTTTGAAAAACTCGGGGTAAAGGTGCTCAATCTGCGCCTTGCGCCCCTGGCGGTAACCGGAGAATAAAATGGACAGAATGCAGGAGCTTGTACAAAAGCTGAACGAGTACGCATATCGCTATTATGTGCTTGACGATCCCGTTATTTCGGACGGCGAGTATGATAAACTTTACGACGAACTTGTTGCGCTTGAAAAGCAGACGGGAGTGGTTTTACCCGATTCGCCCACTATTAGGGTGGGTGACAAACCGCTTTCCAAGTTTAATCAGGTCGTCCACCGCGGAAAGCTGTTCAGCCTTGACAAGTGCCAGAGTAAGGAAGAAATGCGCGCCTGGCTGGACAAACTGAGCGTAAACGGCAAAATGCCGCTCTGTTCGGTGGAATACAAGTTCGACGGGCTTACGATAAATCTGACCTATGAAAACGGGGTGCTCACCCGTGCCGCAACGCGCGGCAACGGCGAGATAGGCGAGGAAGTCACCATGCAGGTGCGCACGATAAAGAGCGTACCTCTTTCCATTCCGTATAAGGGCGTTATAGAAGTGCAGGGTGAAGGCATTATGACCTTATCCGCGCTTGCCGCATACAATGCACGTCCCGATGTGGTGCCGCTCAAAAACGCGCGCAACGGCGTGGCGGGCGCAATCAGAAACCTAGATCCGAAAGTCACCGCAGACAGAAAGCTCGACATGATTTGTTATAACGTCAACTATATGGACAACGGCAACTTCCCTGACGGAAAGGCGATGCTCGCATTTTTAAGAGAGAACAACTTCAAGCTGAGCGATTATTGCAGATATTGTTCTACGCCGGACGAGGTCATGTCGGCGCTTGACGAGATAGAATCGCGGCGCGATTCACTTGATTTTCTCATAGACGGAGCCGTCGTGAAGGTGGACAATACGGCAATGCGCGAAGAGCTGGGCTATACGCAGAAATTTCCGCGCTGGGCAATGGCGTTCAAATTCGCTCCCGAAGAGGCGACGACGACCGTACGCGACGTCATTTGGCAGGTTTCGAGAACGGGTAAACTGAATCCGCTTGCGGTGCTCGACCCGGTGGATCTTGCCGGCGTTACCGTAAGCAGGGCTACTTTAAGTAATATAAGCGAGATACGAAGAAAAGACATTCGCATAGGCTCGCGCGTGTTTATCCGCCGTTCCAACGACGTCATTCCCGAAATTACGGGCGTTGCCGAGCATACGGAAAATTCAAGGGAAATAGTGCCCCCCGCAGTCTGCCCCGCGTGCGGCGCGCCCGTGGTGCAGGACGGTATTTTTGTGAAATGCAGTAATACTAGGGCGTGTGCCAATACAATCATATCTGCATTATCGCACTTTTGCGAACGCGACGCGATGGATATAGAAGGACTGTCGGACAAGACGCTGGAACTCTTGTACGGGTTGAACAAGGTGAAGGCTTTTCACGATATCTACGCTTTGAAACAGGAAGACTTCGACGAGGTCGAGGGCTTCAGGGACAAGCGTACGGGCAACCTGCTTGCCGCGATAGAAAAGAGCAAGACGACGACTCTCGCCAGATTTTTATATGCCATAGGCATTCCGAATATCGGTAAAAAGTCGGCCGGCCAGCTGGAAGAAGAGTTCCGTACGCTGGACGCGGTCATGAATGCAAGCAAGGAAGATTTTGCCGCACTTGACGATTTCGGAGATATAATGGCAGAGGGTGTAAAGGCGTATTTCGACGATGAACACAACAGGCGCGAGATAGAGCTTTTATTGAAGGCGGGCGTTACTTTTATACAAAAGCAGGTCGCAGAAGGGGTATTTTCCGGTAAAAAGGTGGTATTGACGGGCGCGCTTGTCTCCATGAAGCGCGGCAAGGCGAAGGAAGAGATAGAAAAGCGCGGCGGAAGCGTCGCCGAAAGCGTAAGCAAAGCGGTTAATCTGGTTATTGTCGGCGAGGACGCCGGCTCCAAGCTGGCAAAAGCCGAAAAGCTGGGTATTCCCACGATAAGCGAAGGGGAATTTTTGAAGATGCTGGAAGAATAGAAAAAGTTTTTTGGTATGATCGTAAAAGCGGACAGCAAAGCCGGAAAAGTGCGGTAAAAAGCTCTCCGCTTTTTTTATTATATTTATTTGTGTTTTTTCCGCGCATATGCTATAATGTTTTAACAGTATGAATGGATAAAGAGGTTTGCCAATGAACAGTATGACCGGATACGGCAAGGGAGTTGCGGAAAGCGCGGGCAGAAAAGTCGGCGTGGAGATCAAGTCCGTAAACCACCGATTTCTGGATATGAACATCAAATTGCCGCGTACGCTGGGCTTTGCCGAGGATATAATCCGGAGCGAGGTAAAAGGCGCGGTTACCCGCGGACATCTTGACGTATACGTCAATTACGAGCGCGAATCGGGCGGCAAGATAAGCATGGACGAGCAGCTTGCGCGCGATTATTGCACCATGGCTGCGAAAGCGGCGATGAAGTTTTCCATAACCAACGACCTGAGCGTTTCCGCGTTATTCAGAATGCCCGAAGTGGTGGTCGTGAAGGAAGAGGACGAGGATGAAGAGGCGGTTGGGAAACTTGTGGAACAGGCCGTAAGAGAGGCTTTGAAAGGACTGTCCGTCATGCGCGCCAAGGAAGGGGAAATGCTCATGCGCGACTTTTCGGAAAAACTTGCGAACATTTCCGCTTTCGTTGACGAGGTGGAGAAACTTGCTCCCGTAACCGTGGAAGAACATAAGAACCGTATGCGTGAAAGAATTACCGAAATGCTCGGCGACGTCGCTTTCGACGAGGCGAGGCTTATGAATGAAGCGGCGTTTTTCGCCGATAAAGTGGCTGTGGACGAGGAAATTGCCCGTTTAAGGTCGCATATCGCACACTTTAAGGATATTTGCGCGGCGGGCGGCGCTTTGGGTAAAAAACTGGATTTTATCGTCCAGGAGATGAACAGGGAGACAAACACGATAGGTTCCAAGTGCAGCGATTCCAAAATAGCGCAATGCGTTATAAGCGCCAAGTGCGAAATAGAAAAAGTGCGCGAACAAGTGCAGAACGTGGAATAATATGGAAAGAAAAGGTTTGCTTATCGTTCTCTCCGGTCCTTCCGGAGTGGGAAAGGATACGGTGCTTAAAGGGGTTATGCAGATGGATTCCGATCTGGTAAGGTCGGTGTCGGTAACCACGCGCGCACCCCGCGCCGGCGAAACTGACGGCGTCAGTTATCACTTCATTACCCAAAGCAAATACGACGAAATGCTTGCCGAAGGCGACTTTCTGGAACACGAAACGGTGCACGGCAACAGTTACGCCACGCCGAAATCGTATGTTGAAAAAATGCGCGGCGAAGGGCGCGACGTGGCGTTGGTTATAGACGTGAAGGGCGGACTTTCCGTTAAAAGAATAATGCCGGAAGCGGTGCTTATCTTCATTCTCCCCGACAGTATGGACGGGCTTTACGCCAGACTGAGCGGCAGACAGACGGACAAAGCGGACGTGATAGCGCTGCGTATGCGCAACGCCGCCGGCGAAATAGAAAAGGCGCTCGAATACGACTATGCGGTGGTGAACGACAAGCTTGACGAGTGCCGCGCCGAGGTGCTGGAAATTATCAGGGCGCTCAGGAACGACAAGCGCGAAGAGCGCGCAAAAGCGGAAAAATATTGCGTAAAAAACAATATCGAATACATAAAAAATCTTATAGGCGGAGGTAATTGAATATGATGATCGATCCCCCCATCGACAAACTTATCAAAAAGGCTGAGTGCCGTTACGCACTCGTATGCGGCGTTGCAAAAAGGGCAAGACAGCTTGACGCGCAGTATCCCGAACTGCTCAAGGAAGCGGGCATGAAGTCCATCAGCTATGCCGCAAAGGAAGTTTACGAAGACAAGATAGTTATCAGGAGCGAAAACGTCTGATGAACGTCCTTCTCGGAGTAAGCGGCGGCATAGCTTGCTATAAAAGCTGCGGAATAGCTTCCGCACTTACGAAAAGCGGCTTTGAAGTAAACGTCGTTCTGACTGCGAACGCCGCCGAATTTGTCACGCCGCTTACTTTCCAGGCGCTCACGCACAGGCGCGTATATTGCGAAATGTTCGACGGCGTGGCAGACAGGGAGATTGCGCATATTAACCTGGCAAAGCAAGCCGACGTGTTCGTAATCGCGCCCGCAACGGCTAACGTGATTGCAAAACTTGCGTGCGGCATAGCAGACGACCTGCTTACTTCCGCGGCGCTCGCGGTCAGGTGCCCCGTAATTATCTGCCCGGCGATGAACGTGAATATGTATGAAAACGCCGCTACGCAAAAAAATCTGGCTACTCTCAAAGAGCGCGGAGCGGTTATCATATCTCCCTCCGAGGGAAATCTTGCCTGCGGCGACGTGGGAAAGGGTCGTATGGCGGAACCCGGTGATATCGTTGCGGCGATAAAGGATACGTTAAACGTATCCTCTTCGCTTGCGGGCAAAAAGTTTCTCGTCACCGCGGGCGGCACGATGGAGAATATCGACGGAGTCAGATACGTCACCAACCGTTCCAGCGGCAAGATGGGTTGCGCTATCGTCCGCGAATTAAAGCGGCGCGGCGCCGCGGTGACGCTTGTCGCCGCGAATATGAAGGTTCCCGCACCCGATGCGGATAAGGTTATCCGCGTTGTAAGCGCAAAAGATATGCTCGACGCCTGTATGGCGGAATACGGGGACTGCGACTGTATAGTCAAAGCGGCGGCTGTTGGCGATTACTCGCCCGTGCAGGAGTATGCAAACAAGATAAAGGGCGACGAGATAACCCTGCGCCTTAAAAAGAATCCGGACATAGCTGCGGCTCTGGGAAAAGTGAAGGGCGGAAGAAAACTGGTCATTTTCTGTGCGGAAACGCAGAATTTGCTCGAAAGCGCGGCGAATAAACTGAAAGCAAAGGGCGCGGATATGGTAGTTGCAAACGATGTGTCCAAGCCGGGAATAGGTTTTGATTCGGATAAAAACGCCGTTACGGTTATGAAGAACGGCGGTTACAAGGCGGAATATTCCGCCGCATCCAAAGATACGATAGCCAAAGAGGTAGTTGACGAAATTCAAAGTTTATGGTTGCAAGCGTAATCGTCGATATAAGCACGGCGGAAATAGACAGAATTTTCGAATATATCGCGCCGGATGAGCTGGGTGTGAAGAAGGGCGACAGAGTGCTTGTTCCGTTCGGCAGTAAGACGATAGAAGGCTTTTGCATCGATTTGAAGGAAACGGCGGATACCTCGCATACTTTGAAGGAAATCAAAGCGCGCCTGGACCCGTACAGCGCGATAACGGAAGAGCAGCTCGAACTTGCAAAATTCATGCGCGAGCGCTATTTTATCCGTTATGTTGACTGCCTGAGGCTGTTTATTCCTTCAAAACTGCGCGGCGGCAGAGTGCGCGAATTAAAGCGCGTATTCGTATCGCTCGCGCAGGACAAGCCGTACGATCAACTGCTTGAAGAGGCGGGTTCTCCGGCAAGAAGAGCGGTAATAGAAAGACTGAAAGACGGCGGCGAGTTTCTGTCGCGTCTGACAAGCGAAGTTTCGGTATCGTGCGTCAATACGCTGATAAAGCGCAAACTTCTGATAAAATCGGATAAGGAAATTTTCCGTTCGCCCCAAGGGTTGGCGCCGTCAACGGCAACTCTTCCGACGCTTCGTCCTTCGCAACAGGCGGCGCTTGATACAATCAATGCTACGTCGAGAACGGTCAGTCTGCTTTACGGAGTGACGGGAAGCGGAAAAACTGAAGTTTATATGCGGTGTATCGCGCAGGCGCTTTCCTGCGGCAAAACCGCAATAATGCTTGTTCCGGAAATATCGCTTACGCCGCAGACGCTGAAGATATTCCGTTCGCGTTTCGGCGATATCGTGGCAATGCTGCACAGCGGACTGTCGGACGGCGAAAGGTTCGACGAATGGCGCAGGATTGTTACGGGCGACGCAAAAGTAGTAGTAGGGGCAAGGTCGGCGATATTCGCCCCCGTGCGCGATCTGGGAGTGATAATAATCGACGAAGAGCACGATTCCTCTTATGTGAGCGAATCCAACCCGAGGTACATAACCGCCGATATAGCCAAGTGGCGCGCTCGTTACAACGGCGGAAAAGTCATACTTGGCAGCGCGACGCCTTCTATAGAAAGTTTCCTGCTCGCAAAGAAAGGACAGTACGAGCTTGTCCGTATGGATGAAAGGATAAGCGGGAATATGCCTGCAATGCAGATTGTGGATATGAAGGAAGAGGTTATTGCGGGTAATATCGGTATATTTTCCGCGGCGCTTATGCAGGCGCTCAGACAGACGGTTGAGCGCGGCGAACAGGCGATGATATTTCTCAACAGGCGCGGACATTCGTCCTTCGTAATGTGCAAAAAGTGCGGATATATCGCAAAATGCACCGATTGCGACATAACGCTTACGTATCATTCGGTGGATAATCTGCTTAAATGCCATTATTGCGGCAAGAGATACAAAATGCTTGAATGTTGCCCCGAATGCGGCAGCAGGGATATAAGATACGGAAAAATAGGCACGCAACGCGTGGTTGCGGAGCTGGAAAAGGCTTTTCCCGGCGTGAATATTCTGCGCATGGACAACGAAACGACCGCTACAAAGTCTGCCTATCTCGATATTCTGGGAGCGTTTGCGGCGGGCGAGGCGCAAATTCTCGTTGGTACGCAGATGATAGCAAAAGGGCACGACTTTCCGAACGTGACTCTCGTGGGAATACTCGATGCGGATATGAGCCTTTATTTCAGCGACTACCGCTCGGCGGAACGCACGTTCCAGCTTGTCACACAGGTGGCGGGAAGAGCGGGCAGAGCGGCAAAATCGGGCAAGGTTATTTTGCAGACGTTTTCGCCCAGACACTATGTTTTCCGTTATGCGGCGAACTACGATTACGACGGTTTTTTCGAAAAGGAAAACAATACGCGCATGGTTTCAGATTATCCGCCGTATACCACAATCATGCGTCTGCTGATGACCGGGCAGAACGAGGACGACGTTGTCAGATGCGCAAAAAACATATACTATAAGGTAAAACCGCTTGAAAAAAAGTACGGGTACGATATAGTGTATATGCAGGCTATGAAAAGCCCGATAAACAAGATAGAAAACAAATTCAGGTATCAGATTCTCATGCGTTTCAAACGTACGCGCGAACGCAGTATCATCGCGGACGCTTATGCGGCCATGGATGAAAACAAGGTGAAGGGAGTAAGCGTATTCGCGGAGATAAATCCGCAGAATTTGAATTAGGAGGGAGATATGTCTTTAAGAGATATAGTAAAAGACGGCGATCCCATTTTGCGCAGGGTAAGCCGCAAAGTGGATAATTTCGACGGAAAATTGGGCAAGTTGCTTGACGATATGCGCGAGACGATGAAACACGCCGACGGCGTGGGACTGGCGGGACCGCAGATAGGCATCGCACGCAGACTTGCCGTCGTGGAGGTAGGCGATACTTATATCGAACTGGTAAATCCCATTATCGTGGCGAAATCCGGAAGTCAGGTCGGGCAGGAAGCATGTCTCAGCGTGCCCGGCAAGGCGTGTATGGTGGAACGCCCGATGAACATAGTCGTGCAGTATTCGGACAGATTCGGCAAACAGCATACCGGAGAATACAGCGGATTTATCGCGCGCGCCTGCTGTCATGAAATAGACCATCTTGACGGACATCTGTTCTACGACTTTGAATATAAGGGCGGTTACCGCCAGGCGGATAAGAAATGAGGATAGTATTTTTCGGAACACCCGATTTTGCGTTGGAATCGCTGCGCGCCTGCGTGGAAAGCGGGCACGAAGTGGTTGCCGTGGTAACCCAACCGGACAGGGAGCGCGACAGGCGCAAAGTAACCTATTCGCCGGTAAAACAGCTGGCTCTCGAGTTGGGATTGAAAGTGCTTCAATACGAAAAAGTCAGCCGCGAGGGTGTGGAAGAACTTGGCGCGCTTAAAGCGGATTTGTTCGTAACCTGCGCGTTCGGACAGATTTTATCGCAGAAAATTCTCGATATTCCGCCGCTGGGCACAATCAACGTGCACGGCTCGCTTCTTCCTAAGTACCGCGGTTCCGCGCCCATACAATGGGCGATAATAAACGGGGACGAAATCACCGGAATAACCATTATGCGCACCGCGCTTAAAGTGGATTCCGGCGATATTTTAATACAGGAATCCACACCCATAGGAAAGGAAGAAACGGCGGGCGAGCTTTTCGACAGGCTGGCGGTCATGGGCGGGGAGCTTCTTAAAAAGGCTCTCGCTTTGATAAGCTCCGGGAAAGCCGTATATACTCCGCAGGAGGAAGAGAAGGCCGTGCATTGCCGTATGCTTGGCAAATCGGACGGACTTTTGGACTTTTCCTTAGGTGCAAAGCAACTCGACTGTCTTATACGCGGGCTTACGCCGTGGCCTTCGGCTTTCACTAAACTGGAAGGGAAGACCCTGAAAATTCTGAAAGCGGCGCCGTGCGGCAGAAAAGGCGTGCCCGGCTGCGTAACCGTGGAAAGCGGCGGAGTTTACGTGGGGTGCGGAAGCGGAAGTCTGCAGCTTCTGGAAGTACAGCTGGAGGGCGGAAAGAAGATGGATATATCCGCATTCATGCTCGGACATAAACTTAACGGGGTAAAGTTTGGATGAAGGAAGACTTGTATATATACGATATATTATCCGATATATATAAGGGCGAAAGCTACGGCGAGCGCGCTCTTAGCCGTTCGCGGGCGAAAGGCGCGTTCGTAACGCGCACCGTCTACGGCGTCCTGGAAAGGGATACCCATTACGAATACGTGATAGGAAAGCTGGTACAAAAGCGCCCCAAGCCGTATGCCGTCATTTTGCTTAAAATGGGCTTTTATATGCTCGATTACATGGATTCGGTACCCGATTATGCCGCCGTGAACAGGATACTCGATTGTGCGCAGGAATTGGGAAAAGGCGCAATAAAGGGTTTTTTGAACGCGGTTTTCCAAAGATATCTGAAGGACGGAGTCAAACTTCCCAAATCTCCCGCCGAGAAACTTTCCGTAACCGCTTCCGTGCCGCTCTGGATAGTCAATAAGTATATTTCACAGTACGGCTGGGAGCGCGCCGAAGAGTTTTTGTGCAGAGAACCGTTTACGAAACAGCATATCCGCCACAACGCGCGCAGGACTACCCATGCCGAGCTTGGTAAAATGCTCGAAATCGCCGGCGTCGGATACGAAGACAGCGGTCTCGGATATTTTGTGGATTGGGGAGAAAAACTATATTCTCTTTTCAAACAGGGATATATGACCATGCAGTCGCCCACGTCCATGAAGTGTTGCCGCATGGCGGAAGTCGCGGACGGCGACAACGTGCTGGATGTGTGCAGCGCCCCGGGAGGCAAAGCCATATATCTGGGCGAACTTGCGGATATAAAGGTCACCTGCTGCGACATTCACGAACACCGTGTGGAACTTATCAAAACTTATGCCGGACGCATGGGCGCGGATAATCTGGAATATAAAGTGTGCGACTGCGCCGTCGAACTGTTCAAGCCCGTATACGACGTTGTTTTATGCGACGTGCCGTGCAGCGGACTCGGAGTCGCGGCTTCAAAGCCGGATATATATCTGAGAAGAAAACGCGAAGACATAACCGCGCTTTCACAAAAACAATCCGCAATTTTGAACAATGCGGCGGGCGCAGTCAAAAACGGCGGAAAGATTGTATATTCAACCTGTACCACGCTCAAAGAGGAAAACTTTGACGTGGTGTCGGAATTTTTGCGCACACATATAAATTTCGACATGGAATTTTCCAACCAGTTTTTACCCGACGGCAAGGGTGAGGAAGGCTTTTATGCTGCGGTACTCAGGAGGAAGCAATGAGGTTTTTGCAGGATCTCACCTATGAAGAGGTTGAAAAAACGGTCCTTGACTGCGGTATGCCGAAATATCGCGCAGGGCAGCTTTTTTCATGGATAACACGCGGAGCGAAGTACGGTGAGATGAGCAATATTCCGCAGTCGCTTAAAGACTTTCTGGTAAGTCAAGGGTATAACGACGAGCCTGTCCGCATTATCAGAACGTTGGAATCAAAGCTTGACGGCACGGTTAAATTTTTGTACGCACTGCAAGATAATAACGTAATCGAGGGCGTGCTTATGAAATATAAGTACGGCAATACTTTATGCGTATCCACACAGGTGGGATGCAGAATGAATTGCGCATTCTGCGCTTCCGGACTTGACGGGCTGGTGAGAAATCTGACTTCGGGCGAGATTTTGGGACAGATAATCGCGGTAAACGGCACATACGGCGCGGGAACGGTGGGTAATGTGGTGCTGATGGGTAGCGGAGAACCGCTCGACAATTATGACAATACGGTAAAATTTTTGACCAACGTTTCCGATCCGCGCGGACTGAATATCTCAAAGCGCGGGGTTTCGCTTTCAACGTGCGGTTTATGCGATAAAATGCGCCTTCTTTGCGATCAGGGCTATACGCCCACTTTGACGGTATCCCTGCACGCGCCCAACGATGAAATACGGAAAAAGATAATGCCGATAGCCGTCAGATATTCCGTAAGCGAAGTGGTCGACGCCGCAAAATATTACTTTAACGTGACGGGACGCAGGGTGATATTCGAATATTCGTTGATAAAAGGGGTAAACGACTCCATGGATTGCGCAAAGGAACTCGCGCGCCTGATAAAAGGCTTTCCCTGTCATGTAAATCTGATTGCATTGAACAGCGTGAAGGAAAGAGGACTTGCAGGAACGTTGAAAGAGCAGGTGGAGCAGTTCAGAGCGTGTCTTGAAAAGTTAAACGTAAGCGTCACTCTGCGCCGCAGTATGGGCGCCGATATAGACGGAGCCTGCGGTCAGCTGAGGCGTAAATTCATAAAAGCCGGAGGCGGAGAATGAAGCGCAGATTTGTCGGTCAGGTCGTAAAAGGCGTGGGCGGAGTCTATACCGTCAGCGACGGGGAAAGCACGATAAAATGCTACCCCCGCGGCAAACTGCGCAGGCAGGGCGAAATATATATAGGCGATATGGTGGAAGTGGAGTGCGACAAGGAGGGTATCATTGAAAGCGTAAAGCCGAGGAAATCCTGTCTTGTGCGCCCGTATGTGGCGAATATCGACGCTGTCATAATAGTGATTGCGCCCGTGCCGAAGCCTGACTTCACCCTTGTGGACAAGCTGCTGATCGGTTCGCTCGAACAGGGAATAGAGGCGTTTATCGTGATAAACAAGTGCGAACTGGACGGAGCGAAAGCGCTTGAAGAATACGTGCGCAATGATTACCGCGATCAGGCGGAGATATTCGCGACGTCCGTCGATGAAAATATCGGAATACAGAACCTGTGCAAAAGAATAGGAAGTATGTTCGTCTGTATGGCGGGACAGTCGGGGGTAGGTAAATCATCCATACTCAACGCCTTGTTGGGTGAAGATAAGTGCGCAATCGGCGATATTTCTGTAAAAAGTGCACGCGGAAGACATACTACCCGCCACGTCGAAATATTTAGAAGTGCATATGGCGGACAGATTGCCGATACCTGCGGCTTTTCAATGCTGGAAATGCCGGTTATCGACCCCGCCGTACTGCGGGAATACTATCCCGACTTTGAACAATTTGCGGAAAACTGCAAATACCGCGACTGTCGCCACGATTGCGAAGAAGATTGCGGAGTACGCAGCGCCGCTTCGGAGGGAAAACTGTCCGGCGGCAGGTATGAACGCTATTTGAAATTATATAAAGATGCTGTAAAAAGGTGGAATAACAGATATGGAAACCGTTAAAATATCTCCGTCGCTTCTTTCGGCGGATTGGATGAATCTGGAACAGGAATTGAAAAATCTTTCCGCATGGGGTGCGGATATGGTGCATTGCGACGTTATCGACGGGTTGTTCGCGCCAAATATAACATTCGGAATGCCTATGATAAGCGCTCTTAAACGTAAGTCAAAACTTCCGCTTGACGTTCACCTGATGATAGTCAAGCCGGAAAGGTATATAGATAAATTCATTGCCGCGGGAAGCGATACCATCGCTTTTCATCCCGAAGCGAGCGATAAACCGCTGGAAGTGCTCGACAAGATAAGGAAAAGCGGAATAAAGGCGGGTATAGCTATAAATCCCGATATTTCCGCAAGCGTAGTAAAGCAATATCTCGATAATATCGACTACATTCTTCTTATGGGTGTGTTCCCCGGATTCGGAGGACAGAAATTCATTCCCGAAGTCATGGATAAGATAGATGAGTGCAAAAAATATACAGTAGGCAGGAATATCTATATCGAGCTTGACGGCGGAGTTACCGTAGAGAATATCGGTGAAATGAAAAGGCGCGGACTTAATGCCGCCGTTGCGGGAAATGCGGTTTTTGCGGCGGCCGATCCTGCTGGGGCGGTTAAAATGTTAAAGGCTTAATCACCATATTTTTCTTTCGGTCATATCTATGATTGACAGGAGGGAAAATATGGTTATTGCGTGTATAAATCCGCCGGCTCCGATAAAACGGGTTTTAAGGTTGATATTCGTACATAAGGATAAAAACTAGTATATACGCAGGAAGTGCATAAAAAATACACTATTTGACAAAAAATATGCGCACCGTTTCCGGTGCGCTTCATTTTTTAATTACGCTCTGCTGACTTTGCCGCTCTTGAGGCACTTGGTGCAAACGTAAACGCTTTCCGTTGCGCCGTTTTCTTTAACGACCCTCACTTTTTGAACGTTCACTCCCCAACTTTTTCTGTATTTACGGTTGGAGTGGCTCACTTTATTACCGCTGAGCTGAGTTTTATTGCATACGCTGCATACCCTAGACATAGTTTCACCTCCGTTTATGTTGCTGATATATGATACCATTTATTTAAGGATAAAGCAACAGATTTTACGCACTTTTATTCATATTTTTTCGTAAATTTCTCAAAAAAATCATTTGTATCGGTAAAAATAAGGTGATATGCTTGCAAATTATGCGCGCATTATAGTAATATAATTATAGTATGGCAGTCAAAACATCCAATATTTACGGCAAAATAACGATTTCCGACACATCGGTTGCAAAGATAGCGCATTATTCCGCTATTGATTGTTACGGCATTTCCGATCTTGTGTCGCGCCGTTTTACTGACAGCCTCGTGGAGCTTTTCAATAAGTCTTCCGCCGCTAAGGGCGTCAGAGTGGAAACTGTCAATAATAAAATAAATATCGACTTATACGTTATATTAAAGGACGGAATCAATATAAATGCGGTAAAGGAATCGGTTGCCGCCACCGTCAGATATAACGTTGAAACTTTTACGGGCATGCGTGTCAACAAGATAAACGTGAACGTTGTCGGCGTAAGAGTGTAACAGGAGTATAGATGAAGGTATTGACCCCCGCCGTGTTGAAAGACATGATTATAGGCGGATATAAATATTTATCGGCGAATAAAGAGATGGTGAACGCGCTCAACGTCTTTCCCGTGCCGGACGGAGATACGGGTACGAATATGAGCCTGACCATATCCTCCGCCGTTAACGAATTGGAAGGGCTGGGCGACAAATTTGACATGAACGACGTGCTCAAATGCATCTCGCACGGCACGCTGAGGGGCGCAAGAGGCAATTCGGGCGTGATATTGTCGCAGATAATGCGCGGTCTGACCAAATCGTTGGAGGATGTAGAGCAAATCACCACGAAGGCGTTTGCAAAAGCGCTCGCCGCGGCAAGAGAAATGGCGTACAACGCCGTTACCAAACCCAAGGAAGGCACGGTTTTAACCGTTATCAGATATATTGCGGAAAAAGCTCCGCAGATTGCAAATAAAAAGTCGGATTTTACCGAATTTTTTGACGGAATAATCAAAAAGGGCGATGAGATATTGCAAAAAACGCCCGATATGCTCCCTGTTTTGAAAAAAGCCGGAGTTGTTGACGCGGGCGGCAAGGGTCTGCTGTGCGTACTTACGGGCGCATACAAGGTGCTTGCCGGAGAAGAGATAACCCAGCAGCCGGAAGCGAGCGCGGATTTCGTCGCGCCCGCACAGACGGCTCTCAGTGAAAATATCAGCGAAGAGCACGATTACGACAATATTAAATTTGCCTATTGCACGGAATATTTCGTAGTAAATCTCAAAAAACACTGCACGGAAGAAGACGTGGAAAAATTGCGCGACAAACTGATGGCGATAGGCGACTGTGTGATAGTTATAGGCGATATAAGTCTGATAAAAGTACACGTGCATACCAACCAGCCCAATAAGGCGCTCGGATATGCGTTGCAGCTGGGCGAGTTGGATAAGGTTAAAATAGAGAATATGCTCCAACAGCACCGCGCAATCGTCGAAGAGCGCGAACGGAACAAAAAGCCTCTCGGTATGGTTGCCGTATGCGCCGGTAGCGGTTTGTCCAGAATATTCAAAGATATGGGCGTAGACTACGTTATAGAGGGCGGACAGACGATGAACCCCAGCGTGGAAGATATTCTGGTAGCGGTGGAAAAAGTAAATGCGGACAATATCATAGTGCTACCCAATAACAAGAACATCATAATGGCTGCGGATAAGGTGAACGAGCTGAGCGGAAAAAACGTAAGCGTAGTACCTACCGTTAGCGTTGCCCAGGGAATACGCGCCGCAATGGCGTTTGACTCGGAGCAGGATATGTCCGTTAATTGCACTAATATGACGAATGCCTATAAGGATCTTTCATTCGGGGAAGTGACGCACGCTGTGAGAAACACCAATATGGACGGGTTTTCACTGCATGAAGGAGACATTATCGGAATAAGCGGTGATAAGATAGTCGCCCAGAGCAGAGATATAGGCGAAACCACGGAAAGGGTTGTCCAGCAATTGGTTGGCGATTTTTCCGAAACAATCACGCTGTATTACGGCTCCGACGTCAATAAAAACGATGCGGAAAAACTGAAAGGCGAGCTTGCGGAAAAATACCCTGATTTCGACGTGGCTTGCTATGAGGGCGATCAACCGCACTATTACTATTTTGTGGCTGTAGAATGAATTTAACGGAAATAAAAGGGATAGGAGAAAAAACAGTGCCCAAGCTGAATAAGCTGGGCATTTATTCAACGCGCGACCTTATCGACTTTCTTCCGGGAAAGTATTGGGATATGACGCGGTTTTCCGATCTGGAAAACACTCGGTTCGGAGATTACGTCCTACTAAGCGGAATAATCGTATCGGTGACAAAGGTACAGTATATCCGCCGCAATATGAACGTATTCAAGGCTTCTTATTTGGCGCAGGGCAAAAAAATAACCCTTACTTGGTTCAACGCCCCGTATCTCAGGGAAAAGCTGGTTGCAGGCGTCGAATACGTCGTGTGGGGAAAGCTTCTGGAAAATAAAGGGGTGCCTTTTCTTTCCAATCCCAGCTTTGAACAGGGAAGTATGGGTGAAAGGCTGAGCGGCATTACCCCCATCTATCCGACAAAAAATATCATAGCCCAGCCCACCATGGGGAAATTTATCCGCGGTGCGATAGAGAAAGAGGAATTTCCTTCCGTTATAGAAAGCGTGTGCGACGATATGCCGCTTAAACAGGCGTATCTGCTTTCCCATTTTCCGTACGTAAAAGAGGACGTCATTTCGGGGCGGCGCAGATTGAATAAGGAAAAAATTTCCGCCCAGCTTTTCTCATATAAAATATTAAAGCAGGGGAAAGCCCCCAAGGTAAAACATTACGGAAAACCGCTGAGCATAATTGACGACGCAGTCAAGGCGTTGCCTTACAGTCTGACTGCTTCACAGAACAAGGCGATAGAAGATATAGTATCCGACTTCAACAGCGGCGAAAAGATGAACAGGCTGCTTGCGGGCGATGTGGGAAGCGGTAAAACGGTGGTTGCCCTTATGGCGGCTGTTTACGCCGTGCGTTGCGGTTACCAGGTTGCTTTTATGGCGCCGACTGAAATTCTTGCAAGACAGCACTATTCCACAGCCTGCAAACTGCTGGAAGGACAGAATATAAAAATCGGCGTTCTCACGGGCGTAAGCAGTACTGCGGAAAAGAAAGAAGTAAAGGCCGCGGTGAAAGCCGGCGCATTGAATCTTCTTATCGGTACGCACTCCGTGATAGGCGACAAGGTCGAATTTTCAAACCTTGGATTTATCATTATAGACGAACTTCAGCGTTTCGGTGTGCGTCATAAGTCCTCGCTCGAAAACAAGTCGGAGAACGTGGACGTGCTTGTTATGAGCGCCACTCCTATCCCGCGCGCCATGGCGCTGACCTTGTACGGCGATTTGAAATTGTCTTCGCTCGAAGCGCGCGGCAGTATGGCGGATAATATCGACACAAGTGTCGTCGGCGACGCAGACTTGTCAGAGGTGTACGATTTTATCCATAAAAGAATAGACTGCGGCGAACAGGCATATATAGTTTGTCCTCTGGTGGAAGACAGCGACGGGCTTGAAAGAATATCCGCAAAATCTCTTTATGCGAGCCTTGTCTCAGGGCCTTTCAGGGGTGTGAATATTGGGCTTGTATATTCCGGAATGAAGGAGAATCTGAAAGCGGACGTAATGAACCGTTTTTACAGCGGTGAACTGAAAGTACTTGTGGCTACCACCGTTATAGAAGTTGGTATAGACTGCAAAAGCGCAAGCGTGATGCTGGTGCTCAATGCGGATTGTTTCGGTCTTGCCACTCTTCACCAGTTGAGGGGCAGAGTAGGGCGCAGGGAAGGTTTGAAGTCTTATTGTATATTGCATACTTCGGTTAAAGGCGAATGCGAAAGATTGACAAGCCTGTGCGAAAGCAGAGACGGATTCGAGATTGCACAAAAGGACGCGGATATGCGCGGTTACGGAGATTTCTTCGGTATGAGGCAAAGCGGTGGCGGCGGAGAGTGGAGCAAAATAGATGCAAAATTGATACTGGAATGCAGAAATATTGCCGAAAAACTCTATAAGGAACGCATGAACGAAACAATGCGATTTGATATAGTCCAAAAGTATCTCGAAACGCTTAAAGACGTCAGTCTGAGTTGATTAGTTATGAAAATTGCTATATTTAAGAATAATCTGGCAATTTATTTTCTAAAAATATAATATTAAGTTATTTTGTCAAATTGGGCAAAAAAGATTTACCGTATAACTTGACGGTATATCAAATTACAAAAATATCAGCTGAGGAGTAAAGTCGGCTCATCGCTCATTTGAATGCCGGAGCCTGACCGGTAAATTATATTGCCACGTTACTTCCGTTAAGTAACTTTATTCGGGAAAGCATAATTGACCTGATAGTCATTTGTTGCGCAATATTCGTTTGCATACGGTAACACACGAAAATGATTTCTTTTAAACAGGAGCGGGGAAGGTAGCTTATATGAATAGAAACTAATTATTTGCCGTTCACCCGGTGCAAAGACTCCGTCTATGATCCGGACGATAATAAGTAAAATATTCGGGAGTATTTTTTGCCGCCGAATTAAAATGTAAGCAGTTCATGCAACGTTAATGCAGTTTGTTTACAAATTTCGGTTGTTTGCCCGTAAGGTCGCGTAGAGTTGCGTATGAGTAAACCGGATAAGTCGTTGAATTGCAGCGGTGATAATTTTTTTGCCGAAATATTCCACGACAAAAGTCTTTGGCGTTATAGTGATGCTTCGCTTGTTAAAGATGTGTATATAAACCGCAGACGGTCAAGGGTATGAATCCGAATGATTTAAGTATGTCGTTTTTATCCATATAATTTATAAGTAGACTGCGGCTATAAAATAAGACAAGAGGGCGTCGCCCTCCTGTCTTGGTGCCGATGACCGGACTCGAACCGGTACGGAGTTGCCCCCGAGGGATTTTAAGTCCCTTGCGTCTGCCATTTCGCCACATCGGCTAATGAAAAAAGGTTCTTGCGCGGCAAGAACCTTCATCTGGAGGCACCACCCAGATTTGAACTGGGGGTTAAGCTTTTGCAGAGCTCTGCCTTACCACTTGGCTATGGTGCCATATTGGAGCGGGAGACGGGACTCGAACCCGCGGCCTTCGCCTTGGCAAGGCGACGCTCTACCAACTGAGCCACTCCCGCATATGCGTGGTGGGAACAACAGGGCTCGAACCTGTGACCCCCTGCTTGTAAGGCAGATGCTCTCCCAGCTGAGCTATGCTCCCACGTCACGCATACTAATATACCAAAATTCAGCCGACTTGTAAAGAGTTTTTCACTATCTTTTTTTATAATATTCAAACTTTTTCCCGATTATGACGGCTTTCCGGTCGTTGAAATTACCGTATATGTACGCATAACGCAGCTTTCGTGAATATTTGTCGCAAAACAGTTGAAAAGAAAATGCGAATGTGGTATCATTTTTCTTGCCGAGGTGTAGCGCAGTTTGGTAGCGCGCATGGTTCGGGACCATGAGGTCGTGGGTTCAAATCCCGTCACCTCGACCATGATTGCAGACGAAAAGGCTGCAAGACAAAAAACCATGAAAAACGTACTGTTTTTCATGGTTTTTTGCTATTTATGCGGCA